>Ga0068714_10007966_pt1 | contig 10063 bp, 8 predicted proteins | sample MTBNYHSulfiMetaG_FD_62988 | JGI IMG/M metagenome (GOLD analysis project Ga0068714, IMG submission 62988) | Enrichment culture microbial communities from rom New York Harbor, USA that are MTBE-degrading - MTBE-NYH (New York Harbor Sulfidogenic)... | ecosystem: Environmental > Aquatic > Marine >...
CGCCGTGCAGTTCACGCCGGCTTTTGTGGGCCGGAGTTTTGCCGTGGGCGATCAGGATGGGGGGCTCCACGTGTTTCATGGGACCAGCCGGAAGACGTTGATTCATGTTCCCGGAGATGGGTCGTCGTCTCCTTTGGAGCGGGTGGTTCTCGCCCCGCGCCTCGACGCCATGCTGGCCTTTGAAAAGGGCGGAAGGGCGAGGTATGTGGAGTTTTCCGTGCCCCACCCTGAAACCTCCTTTACCACCGTGTTCAGGAGGGTATGGTACGAAGGATACGCCGAGCCCGGCTACACATGGCAATCCTCCGCGTCCACCGAGGACTATGAACCCAAACTCTCCCTGGTTCCCCTGATCTTCGGTACGGTCAAGGCGGCCTTTTACTCCCTGCTTTTTGCCATCCCCATTGCCGTGCTTGGCGCGATTTACACCTCCGAATTCGTGAGCCCCAAGGTGCGCTCCGTCGTAAAACCCACCATGGAGATGATGGCTTCTCTTCCTTCCGTGGTCCTGGGCTTTGTGGCGGCCCTGGTCATGGCGCCCATTGTGGAAACGTGGATTGCGGCCATCCTTCTTGCCTTTCTTGTCGTGCCCCTGTCGCTCATGGCCGCCGCCTATGCGTGGCAGCTCATCCCGTTGCGCACAGCCCTTCTTCTTCAAGGGGTGCCCAAGTTTGTCCTGACCTTTCTCGCGGTTCTGGCCTCCATCGGCCTTGCCCTCAAAATGGGGCCTTTTTTCGAAATGATCTTTTTCCAGGGGGATTTCAAAGCCTGGGTGAACGGGGATTTGGGGGGACCGGAACCCTTCCTGTTCCTTCTGGGCTTGCCCGTCTGCATGGTCGTGGTGACCATGCTCGTCTCTCGCTGGTGGGGGCGGAGAGTGGCGCTCCTGATGGTCAGGCTCAGCCGGCCCCTGGCGGCCTTGCTGGACGGGGGCCGGTGGTTGGCGGTTTTTGCAGCCTCCTGCCTTTTGTCCTATGGGGCGGCAAAACTCCTCGCCCTGAGCGGGTTTGACGCGCGGGGAAGCTTTGTGGGGACCTATGTGCAGAGAAACACCTTGGTGGTGGGTTTTGCCATGGGATTTGCCGTAATCCCCCTGATCTACACGATTGCAGAGGACGCGCTGAACGCGGTGCCGGAGCACCTCCGGGCCGCGAGCCTGGGATGTGGCGCCACGCCATGGCAGACCGCCCTATACGTGGTTTTGCCCACTGCGGTGAGCGGTGTTTTTTCAGCTATCATGATCGGCATGGGACGGGCCGTGGGAGAGACCATGATCGTGGTCATGGCTGCAGGAAACACGCCCATCATTGACTGGAACATTTTTAACGGACTCCGCGCCCTTTCAGCCACCATCGCGGTCGAGCTTCCCGAGGCCGTCAGGGACGGAACCCTTTACCGGCTTCTTTTTCTTTCAGGCCTGGTGCTCTTTGCCATGACCTTTGTGATCAACACGGTGGCGGAAGTTGTGCGCATGCGCTTCCGGAAACGGGCCACCCAGCTTTAAGGGGCCTATTGAAAAGCGGAGAGTTGGAGGATGAAAACCCGGGAAGGCAAGAAAAAGGCGACAGGCGCGGATCTCTCGGCAAGGGGAGAGCCGTTCCTGTGGGGAATGGGCGGTGCCCTTGCCCTGGGCCTTGCCATGATCCTGGGCTTTCTGGTTCTGGTGGTATGGAACGGCATCAGCACCTTTTATCCAAAACCCGTTGAGGTGGTGCATCTCAAGGACGGGACCTTGGTCGCAGGAGAGCCTACGCGATCCGAGCGCTACCGGGTGCCGAAGCATGAACTGGAAGGGATGGACAAAGAGAGCAGGGCCGCCGTGATGGAGGATGGAGGCTACGGTCACAGGACCCTTTACCGCACGGGCAATTTCGACCTTTACAACGAGGACTTTGTCTGGGTTTCGTCGCACAATATCCGTGAGGTTCAAAGGCCGGCACCCATGTTGTTTATCGAGCGGGTGGAATGGGGCCCTTTTATCGGCACAGTGAAGGCCCTGGTTCTGAGGGACAAAACCATTGAGGCGAAGGATAAGGTACTGGATATGCTCCACACGGAGCACCGCAAGGCTGTGGAGAGGCGAAAGCGGATCCGTCATCTCGAGAGGAACGAGATCGGCGTGGTGAACCGGGGCATTGAAAAGGAGCGGCTGGCCCTCCGGCGGGCGGCACTGAAACACGGCAAGGGATCTGAGGAATATGACAGGGTGAAAGCGCGATCAGAGGCCAGGGTCTTGAGCCTGGAAAATCAATACGGGCTGCTCAAGCGGGAGGCCGAAGACATCAAGAATGAAGACAGGCAGTTCAAGGTCATCTTGCAGGACGTGCGGTCCACCAAGAAGGAATTGCTTCTCTCCCACATCGTGCGGTTTTACCCGGCCAATGAGTTGACGGCCCTTCAGAAACTGGGCATCTATTTTTCCCGGTGGCTGGAGTTCCTCACCCATGAGCCCCGGGAGGCCAATACGGAAGGCGGCGTTATGCCGGCCATCTTCGGCACCTTTGTGATGACCGTTCTCCTTGCCTTGGCCGTGGCGCCTTTCGGGGTGATGGCCGCCCTTTATTTGCGGGAGTATGCCAAGCAGGGCAGGCTCGTTTCCTTAGTGCGGATTTCCGTTAACAATCTCGCGGGCGTCCCTTCCATCGTGTACGGCGTTTTCGGGCTAGGGTTTTTCGCCTACATCATAGGCGGGAGCATTGACCAGATGTTTTTCCCTGAACGCCTGCCCAGCCCCACCTTCGGCTCAGGTGGGGTGCTGTGGGCTTCTCTGACCCTGGCCCTGCTCACCGTTCCCGTGGTCATCGTCTCAACCGAGGAAGCCTTGGCGGCCGTGCCCCAGTCCATGCGGGAAGGGTCCCTGGCATGCGGGGCCTCCAAGTGGCAGACCATCCGCAACATCGTGCTGCCCAAGGCCATGCCGGGGATCATGACGGGCCTCATTCTTGCCATGGCCCGTGGGGCCGGGGAGGTAGCGCCCCTCATGCTGGTGGGGGTTGTGAAGCTGGCCCCTGAACTCCCGATCGATCGCTTCTTCCCCTTTATTCACCTGGAGAGAAGCTTTATGCACCTGGGGTTTCACATTTTCGACGTGGGCTTTCAGTCCCGCAACTCAGAGGCTGGGAAACCCATGGTTTTTGTGACCACCCTTCTCCTGATAGGCCTTGTGGCTGCGATGAACGCAACGGCCATCTACATCAGGAACCGGTTGAAACGAAAATACTACGTCGGACATTTTTAAAAGAGACGGATTCATGGAACACGTGCTTGAGGGAAGTAAAGAGAAGTTTGAAACCGTGTATCATCCGAAGGAGGGTCAGGGAGGCCGGATTCTCGACATTGAAGATTTCTGCCTTTGGTATGGCCGGCAGCAGGCCCTTTTCAACAACACCCTGAACGTGGAAAAAGGCCTGGTCACGGCCCTGATCGGGCCTTCGGGCTGCGGCAAATCCACCCTGCTCCGATCCCTGAATCGGATGAATGACCTTATTGAGGGCTTAAGCGTTTCCGGAAAGATCGTTTTTGAGGGAGAAAACATTTACCACCCGCAGGTGGACGTGATCGGTCTTCGAAAAAGAATGGGCATGGTGTTTCAAAAACCCAATCCTTTTCCCATGACCGTGGCGGAAAATGTGACCTATCCCCTCAAGGTCGATCATGTGCGGGATCGTCGCATTCTTGATGAGACCCTGGAGAAAGCGCTCAAGGGTGCGGCTCTCTGGGATGAGGTGAAAGACCGGCTCAAAGACAGCGCCCTGGGCCTTTCAGGGGGCCAGCAGCAGCGCCTCTGCATTGCCCGAGCCATTGCCGGGGACCCGGACGTGCTTCTCATGGATGAGCCCTGTTCGGCGCTCGATCCCCTCGCAACGACCAAAATTGAGGACCTCATCAGTGAATTGCGGGGCCGCTATACCATCATTATCGTGACCCACAACATGCAGCAGGCAGCCAGGGTCTCGGACAACACGGCATTTCTTTATTTGGGAAGGCTGGTCGAGTACGGCGAAACCGACGCCATATTTACCCGGCCGCGACTCAAGCGTACGGAAGACTATATTACGGGCCGGTTCGGTTAGGAGAGAGGAGGAAGGTCGATGCCCAAGCGGTTGCAAAAAGAACTGGAAGAGATAAAAAAAAGGATCCTGGCCCTTGGCGCGATGGTGGAAGAGCGGGTTCGAATGGCCATCCGGGCGATTGAGAACTGGGATGCCGCTCTGGCTGAGGAGATCCTCAGGCGGGATCATGAAATCGACGAGCTCGAGATCGAAGTGGAAGAGGAGTGCCTCAAAATCCTGGCCCTTCATCAGCCCGTGGCTGTGGACCTGCGCTTCCTCATTGCCGTGATCAAGATCAACAATGACCTGGAAAGAATCGGGGATGAAGCGGTCAACATCGGCAACCGGGTGATCAATATCGCAAGGCGCCCGAGGCTTCAGCTTTCCTTTGAGTACGGTGTCATGGCGGAAAAGGCGGCATCCATGCTCCACATGAGCCTCGACGCCCTGGTCAACCTGGATATCGATCTGGCCTTCAAGGTCCTGACCATGGACGACGAAGTGGACCACATGCACCGCGAAATCTACGATCGCATCAAAGAGGTGATGAAGCACAAACCGGAGGCGTCGGCATACTTGATCAATCTCTACACCATGTCTCGGCATCTCGAGCGTGTGGCGGATCATTCCACCAACATTGCCGAAGAGGTGATTCACCTCATTGAGGGCGAAATCGTGAGGCACGGAAGGTGGGACGAGTCAGGAGAGAGGGGCGAAGGGCGCTAGGGTTTTGGGTGTTCAGTGTTCAGGATGAAATCTGCCGGCGCAGATTTCATAGGATGCCCAAATCCTTTCTATAAATCCCAATGCCAAAGTTCAAATGCGAAATGAAATCCTAAACACCAATGTCCAATGTTTCGGAGTTTCAGCTTTGATGAATTCGTAAACGCTCATGACCCGTGCACGGGTCACCCCCACAAATGAAAATAATCCCCTCCACTTTGCGTTTCTCCCCTCGCTGCTTCCCTTATGAACTCAACGGCTTATGAACTTCTTTCCTGAACCCTGAACCCCTGAACACTATCATCGTGCAGCGTCGAAACACGGATGAATGATGATCCGACGCTCAAGCGGGTGTTGACTGTGATAGCCGGACGCTTCGTTCTCCCACAATCATTTCCGAGACTACGCAGCAGCTAACGCCGAAAGGCAGATATCCTGCATAGCCCAGGATCGGCATTTCAAAAACATGGAACCGTTGAACCAGGGGGACGGCATAAGTCCATCGTGCAAGGCTCCAGTAGTTCCACATCTCCCAGAAGAACCCGCAAATCAAGGCCGCCAGGGCCCCGCTCAAAATGCCGATCCAGTTTCCCCCAACAAGGGGGGAAAAGATGGTGGGCTCTCCCATGAGGGCTTGGAAAGAAACCAGGATGATCAGAGGGGATACCCAAACGAGGGCATAGAGGTGATCGGGCCGGATGGGGAGGCCTGCGAGCCCTGCTGCAGCGGCACAAAGCAAGCAAGCCGCCCAAAACTTGGGATAAGGGAGAGGGATAGGGAAAAAAGCCGCAAAGTTGGTGCGCATGCGGGGAAAGGTCAGGAGCCATTCCCGGGTGCTCATGACCGCGGGCAGGACCGTGGAAAAGGAGAGGGTGGCATAAAGAAAATACTCCAAGGGGCCGAAGCCTACGCCTGCGTACTGCCAGTTCTGGACGAACCGGTTGAGGTATTCAAAAAACCACCAGAAAGCGGCACTCGCCGGGAAAAGAAGCGCAAAGCGACCGGGTTGATCGAGCATCAGGCATCGCCCTGTGCGGGAGAAGGTGAGGGCGTTCACAAAAAGGATATAGGCGAGCCAAAGAGGCGTGAACGTGTGGGCCTGAAAAGCCTGGAACCAGGGAAAGCGGCTCCAGGCCAGAATCCAAGCGCAAAGGCCCATGATCGCCCCAAGCCCGCCCCACCAGGGAAAGATCCGCAATCGACCTATGGAAGGGGTCCAGACGCCCGGCTTTCGCACGCCTTGAAGGATAAAAGGGGTGATGCATACAGCAATAAAGAGGGTGTAAACCGCAAAGGCCCACCAGGAAAAAGGCGCACGATGCACAAACATCGTGGCCGGCGGAAACCTGAAATACGGAGAAAGGGGTTTGCCGCTCAACACGAGGCCGAGGACAGGGAGCCCGAGAACCATGAGAACAAGGAGGATCATCTGAGAGGTCTTCTTGCCCACCAAAGGAAACCCTCCAAACCCATTATTCCACGATTCTGGTTGTGGCCGAGCCTCAGAATCTTTCATAATTCAACATCTCATCGGATGCAACCCGTTTTGTGAATGTTTTTCGGTGGAAATTGAAAGAGATTTTAGCCAGAATACATTTGGCAGGTCAGTAAAAAGCCGAAAAGCATTCGGTATCCGTTCACGGGTTCAAAGGTTCAGAGGTTTACCCGCATTCGGCGTGGTTCAGGGTTTCATTTCTGTCCCCGGATTCCGCGTTGGAGGCGGATTGTCTTATGACAACCCCGTTCTTTGGGTTGCCCCATGAAAACCAGGGGTCCTTGGGACCAACTTTAGCAAAGACAGCCTGCTTCGGCAGGTTTAGGGGTCGTTCATTTTGTCTTTGTCCCCAACCTTGAACGTTGAACCCGGAACCTGTGAACCCTTACAGCATTCGAAATGGGAGTATCGAAATAGGGAGGAAGATTTCATGGCGACGATCATGCCGGAGGGGGAGAGGGTCAGACAGGCTGTCAAATGGATTTCTGCTGAAAAAATCGAGGACGATGCCAAGCCCATCGGAAAGCTGATCCAGATGGCGTGCATGCGTTTCAATCTTTCCCCCAAAGAGGAAATGGAGTTGACGCACTTTTATAAAGACAAGTGCTAGGGATTGAGAATATCGGAACGCTTCATGGCTCTTGTAAGGGCGAGGACGAGAAGAGCATAGAGCCAAAGGATGAGACCGATGAGGAGCCCGCCGGCAAGGGCCGGCGCCCAGAATCCCTCCTGATGCCGCTGGCTGAGGCCGACCCAGACCGAGGTGGCGCCTAGAAAAAGGCCGTAAAACAACACCAGAGTGGCGAAAAGGATGAGCAGCTTGAAAAGCGCGTTCTTGATCGGAACAGGCTGTCGGCGAATCATTGCCTTCCATCCGTCAGCTTCTGGGTGAGAAAGTCCACTTGGTTCTTGACCTTCTTGTCCACCTTGATCTTGTGCTCGATTACCTCGGAAGCATAGAGGATCGTGGAGTGATTGCGGTTAAGAGACCGGCCGATTTGCTCCACGGTCAGGGCCGTGAGTTGCCGGCAAAGATAGACGAAGACGTTTCTCGGAAAGGCGTGGATTTTCTTTCTGGACTTGGACTCGAGCATGAGAGGGTCCACCTTGAAATACCGGCATACGAGCGTCTTGATGTCCTCTATGGTGACGGAGCGATGGGACGGGAGATGGCACTGGAGCACCTCTCCGGCCAAATCCCTGTCTATCCTGGCGTTCAACAGGTCCGATTTGGCCTTCAGGCACCTTAGAGCGCTTTCGATCTGGCGGATATCACCGGTCAGCTCCTTGGCGAGCAGGTCGATCACCTCCTCGGAAAGAACCATGGCTTGCTCCGAGGATTTCCTTTGGAGAATCTTGGTCCGTGTTTCATAGTCCGGCTTTTCCAGGGTGGTGATAATGCCGGAGGTAAGACGCGAGGAGAGTTCTCCGTTCAGATTGGGGATATCTCTGGGCAGCAGGGAACTGGTGAAGATGATCCGTTTTCTTTCGTCGGCCAGAGCATCAAGGGTGTAGCCGAGTTCGAGTTGGGTTTTCTCCTTACCGCTCAGAAAATGGACCTCTTCTAAGAGTAGGACGTCGCAAGAACGCCGATACTTGTTCTTGAACTCTTCGATGCGGTTGCTTTTCAGGGCAAAAATCATCTCGTTCACGAAATCTTCGGCCGTGATGTAATACACCCTGAGCCTGGGATCCGTTTGGAGAATCGCATGGGCGGCGGCCTGGGAAAGGTGGCTTTTCCCGAGCCCGGTTTTTGCGAGAATGAACAGGGACGAGTAGGGCATAGAACCGTTCATGGCAATGGCTTTTGAGGCCGAGTAAGCAAACTCATTGCACTTGCCTACGACAAAGCGATCAAAGGTGAAGTCCTGATTAAGGCTACGGAAGCCGTTTTTCCGGTTCTCCGGGACGTCGATGAGGGCCAACTGTTTTGATTCATTGAGAATGCCCGGGGGCGCGGCTTTTGTGGGCGGCGCTTGCACTTTCAGAGCAAGGCGACAATCCCCACGCCCATGAAATTTAAGGTTTTCCTGAATCAGGCCGATATAGTTTTCCGAAATCCAATTGAGGGAGAACTTGTTCGGGCAGCCGAGCACAAGGGCATGGTCCTCTTCCTCCACGGGATGGAGAGGATCGATCCAAAGTGAAAAGCTCTTGTCGGTGAGCTTTTCTCTTAGCCGGCCTTTCAGCTCTTCCCAAATGCTTGTCATGGCTGCCTCGAATTGCAAGAAAAAGAACGTCCACGGATAAACCAACCTTGACCTCAGGATGCCTTCTTCTCAAACAGGCTGATCCCTGTCAAAGGGGATGTGCCGCGGAGAAGACTTAGCGGCAGAGCCATTCTCGACAATAATTAACCCCCTGAAAGGACGAGTTAATTTTTTGGAAGGTCCTGATTTTCCAGGCGGGGGGGGCAAATACCCGGTCCCCAAATTTTTCCATCAATTCAGCGGGTTCCACTTCATTTGAAGAAGGTTTATAAATGTATCCACATTGTTCGATCTTTCCATTTCTCTTCTTTTTGGAGATTTTTGCTTCATTCCTTTTATTTGCACCCTATTTTTTCGCACAATATGATCTTCCGCCGCCCCATCAGGGGGTTTGCCCCTCTTGGGCGCATAAATTTCCTCTTGTCTTTCCTTTCCCAGTGAAGATATGATTTTCCTATGAAAAGACTCAGACTGGCGCTCATTGCGGGTGGGGTTTCAGGGGAAAGAGAGGTGTCCCTGAAAAGCGGGGACGCCGTACAGAGGGCTCTTGATCCGGAAAAATACGAGGTAGTGAGGTATGATCCGCGAGATGGGCTTGCCCCTATCCTGCAAAACCGGGAGAAGATCGACCTTGCCTTTGTCCTGCTCCATGGTAAGTACGGGGAAGACGGCTCGATCCAGGGTTTTCTGGATTTGCTGGGAATCCCCTATGTGGGCTCCGGCGTGCTTGCAAGCGCGATGGCCCTCAACAAGAAAGTTGCGAAAGATATATATCGGCTTTCAGGACTGAGGGTGGCGGCGGAGGTCCACCTCACAGGGCGAAGGGGTTTTTCCGTCGATCAAATCCTGGAGAAGTTGGGTCCGTCCACGGTGGTCAAGCCCGTCTCTGAGGGCTCCAGCCTTGGGGTGGCCATTTGTCACGGCCGGGAGCAGCTCGAAAGGGGCCTGGAGCGCGCCTTTGGCTATGATGAAGAAGTCCTTGTGGAACGCTTTCTCCAGGGGGCGGAAATCACCTGCTGTGTGCTGGGCAATGAGGTTCTCGAGGCCCTTCCCCTGATCGAAATCGTTCCCAATCCGGAGCATGACTTTTTTGATTACAAAGCCAAATATACGCCGGGGGCCACGAATGAGATTTGTCCGGCCCGGGTTTCCGCACAGCTTGCTGCAGAGGCCGAGGGTGCGGCGAAAAAGGCGCACCGGGTTTTGGGGTGCAGGGTCTGGAGCCGCACGGACATGGTGATTCACCAAGAGCAGGTTTATCTCCTGGAAACCAACACGATCCCCGGCATGACGGAGACAAGCCTGGTCCCCCTTGCGGCCAAAACAGCGGGGCTGTCCTTTTCCCAATTCGTGGACCGGCTCATCGCCCTTTCCCTTGAAAAAAAGATCTTGAAAAAGCCATAATACATTGATAATATTGGATAAAATATCACATGTTTCACGTGAAACATGGCTTTTGTATCAGTTTAGCTCTTTCAAAAACCTCAATCACATTTTCATAGAGCTAAAGTGATACCGGCTTTTTAGTTGTTTTTTCATTTCCTTCCGCTCCCCCCTGTGCTATCTCCTGATACCTGAGGATC
>Ga0068714_10007967_pt1 | contig 10062 bp, 8 predicted proteins | sample MTBNYHSulfiMetaG_FD_62988 | JGI IMG/M metagenome (GOLD analysis project Ga0068714, IMG submission 62988) | Enrichment culture microbial communities from rom New York Harbor, USA that are MTBE-degrading - MTBE-NYH (New York Harbor Sulfidogenic)... | ecosystem: Environmental > Aquatic > Marine >...
ATCGGCCTGCACGAGGCCATCGAAATCGCGCTCGCCAATAATCCCGAAGTCGCGGCGATGACGTGGGATGCTTCCGCGGCACAGGCCCGGCAGGAACAGGCTGATGGCGAGCGGCTGCCCAAGCTCAGCCTGGTCGGCAGCTACGCCCATCACCTTGACGAGCAGAGGCTTCTGCCCGTCGGCCAACCGGGGGATCCAACGCTGCTCAGCCGGGACATCCTCTCGGGAGATATCGTCCTGTCCCTGCCGCTCTTTACCGGGGGGCGAATCATCAACCAGATCAAGGCGGCCGAACTGCTCCAACAAGCGGCGATGCACCGGCTTTCCCGCAACCGGGAGGAGCTCGCGTTCAATGTCTCCAGCCTGTTCTTCAGCATTCTCGCCCAGCGGCGCGTGATCGAATCCCTGGAATTCTCCCGGCGCACCTTGGAAGAGCACGCCAGCCGGATTGACGCGCTGATCGCAGCGCAGAAGGCGGCCCGCGTGGACCGGATGCGCACCGAGGTCCGCCTGGCGGACGTCCAACAACAATGGGTGCGGGAGAAAAACCTTCTGGCCATTCAGCGCCGCGCGCTGGCCAACCTCCTCGGCCTGGAGGATTCCATCGAGCCGCTGTCACTGCAAGGGGAGCTGGAGTCGAGGGAAGAGGCACCCCCCCAGGACCTCGAAGCCGCCCTGGCGCAGGCTTGGGAATCGCGAGGCGACTATCTGGCGGCCCGACGCGCGCTGGAGGCTCAAGCCCGAAGCGTGGAGGTCGCCCGAGCCGGCTATTGGCCGACCGTTTCCCTGCAAGCTTCTTACGGCGGGCGTTGGGCGGTCGGGCCGACCAGCGGCTCCGGAGACACCTTCGGCGACATCGGCCGCATCGGCCCGGTGATGGAATTTCCTCTCTTCGAAGGCGGCCGCACCGAGGCCAGGATTCGCGAGCAGCGCGCCCAGCTGGCCGCCGCCCGGGAACGCCTGCGCAAGCTGGAGCTCCAGATCCGGCTGGAGATCGAAATCGCCCTGTTCAACGTAAGGTCTTCGGAGGAGCGGGTGGAGGCCATCCGCAAGGCCATCGCCCAGGCGCGGGAAAGCCTGCGCATCGAGCAGGAGAAATACGACTTGGGCATGGGGGCGATCGTGGACGTGCTCGACGCCCAAGCCGCCCTGTTGGAATCGGAAACGACGTACTACCGGGTGCTGGCCGAGCATCACACGGCCTTGGCCCAACTCAAACTCGCGATGGGTGAAGAATGAAGAGACGAACGGTTCTGACCCTGCTGTTGCTCGCGGCGCTTGCCGTGGCCGGAGTCTATTTGGTGCGCGGCATTCTTTCCGGTACGCCGGAGATCAGCCCGCCGCAGGCGCAGAGAAAGCCCCCCGCGGTGGAAGTGGTATCGGCGTCCAAAACCGCTGTGTCCCTCGACCTGGAGCTGTCCGGCTCGGTCGAGCCTCACCGGGTGGCTCAATTAGCTTCGCCCGCCGAGGGGCCGGTGCTGGATATCCGCGTGCGCGAAAGCGACCGGGTGAAGGCCGGCGACGCGTTGCTCTGCATCGGGCGAAAAGAAGGCATTGACGCGCTGATCGCCTCGCTGCGCGAGGAACTGCGAAAGGAAGAGGACAACCTGCGCAGAACCCGCCAACTGGTGGAAAGCGAGGCCCTGCCGGGGGAACAGCTCGACCAGGCCCGGGCCGCCTATGAAAGAATCCGCGCGCAACTGGTCAAGGCCGAGGAAACCGCCCAGGACTATACCATTACTGCGCCTTGGGAAGGGGTGGTGTCTCACTTGCTGGTCAAAGAGGGCGAGTATGTCGCGCCTCGCGCGGCACTGCTGGAGCTGTACGATCCTTCCAGCCTGGTGATTCGCGCCGCGGTGCCTGAGAAACACGCCGCCGAGGTCACGGCCGATATGCGCGTTGATGTCCGCTTGGACGCCTTTCCGGACGAGGTGCTGCCGGGACGCATCGAGCGGGTTTACCCCTATCTGGACTCCCGGCTGCGCACGCGGAGCATGGAAATCGTCCTGGACGAGCCGGCCGCTCTTCTGCCGGGGATGTTCGCCCGGTTGAAGGTGCGGCTTAAGACCGTGGATGAGGCCATTATGGTGCCTCTGGAAGCGATTGTCGCGACCCCGGGTGGGCAAGCGGTCTTCGTCGTGGAAAATGGGAAAGCCGTTCGGCGACTGGTGGAAACCGGCCTTGAGGAAGGCAACCGCGTCCAGATCATCACGGGCGTCCAGCCCGGCGACAAGGTCATCGTCGCCGGCGGCGGTCAACTCCAGGACGGCGCCGCCGTCAGCGTCCCCGGACAAGAGCCTTCCGGGCCGGGCAAGAAGCCAAGCGGGACCGCTTTACCCGCAGCACAAAAGCCCCAAGCGGGAGGCGGCCCGCGATGAGGCTGACCCACTTCGCAGTTCACCGCCGACTGGCCACCAGCGCCATCGTGGTCGCGCTCGTCGTCCTCGGCCTCTACGGGCTTTGGCGGCTTCCGGTGGATTATCTGCCCGGCGTCACCTATCCCCTGATCAAAATGCAAATCCGATGGCCGGGCGCGACGCCCGAGGAAATGGTCTCGGACGTCGCCGAGCCGCTGGAGCGCTTCATCGCCACGGTGGATCGCCTCGATTCCCTGGATTCCTCCTCGGTGGAGGGACTGTACGAGCTGAACGTCAATTTCGAGTACGGCGCCGACATCAACATCGCCTTTCAGGACGTTCTGGCTGCGTTGACCCGCGCGCAACGTCAACTCCCGCCGGATATCGAACCGCCCTATGTGTTCAAGGCCGATCCTTCTCAGCTGCCGGTAATGCAGCTGACGGCCAGCTCGGACCGATGGACGCCGGTGCAGCTGCGGGACTGGGCCGACAACTGGCTGCAGGATCGCATTCTGGCGGTCCGGGGCGTCGCGGGAACGGAGATCATCGGCGGCCTCGAACGGGAGATTCGCATCCTGCTCGATCCCGTCGCGATGGAAAAACATCGGCTCTCCCTGGACGCGGTCATTAAACGCATCGCCGCCGAGAATGTCGAACTCACCAGCGGCCGCGTCACGGTCGGCCCTCGCGAGATCATCGCCCGGACGGTCGGCGAGTTTGCCCGTCTGGAGGACATTCGCGGGGTGGTTGTGGCTGCGGATGGACACCAGAAAGTTTACCTGCGGGACATCGCCGAGGTGATTGACGGCCACGAGGACGTGCGGGTCATCACCCGCTTCAACGGCACGGAATGCGTCCGAATCTCGGTGCTGAAAGAGGCCGAAGCCAACACGGTGCAAGTGGCCGAGCGGGTGCGCCAACTTCTCGAAGAATTAAAGCCGATGCTGCCCGAGGGCCTCCAACTCGCCTATATGGAGGACCAGGCGGTTTATGTGAAGCAAGCGCTGGCCGGTGTGCGCAATGCCGCGCTGGCGGCCGCGGTGCTGCTGGTGATCGTGGTCTATCTTTTCCTGGGCAGCGCAAGGCAGGTGTTGGTGATGGTCATCGCCCTGCCTTTGACCCTGGTGCTCAATTTCGGCCTGATGAAGCTGGCCGGTTTCTCCCTCAATCTTTTCTCTCTCGGCGGGCTGGTTGTCGCCATCGGCGTGGTCCTGGATAACTCCATCGTGGTTGTTGAGAACATCTCGCGCTTGCGGCGAGAGCAGACCGGGCAAGACGCGGCCGCCCTGGCGGTGGCGGCCACGAGCGAGGTCGGGCCGGCGCTCATCGCGGCGACTCTGTCGTTCCTGGCGCTGTTTGTGCCGTTCCTCATCGTACCGGGTTTAACCAGCTTGCTCTTTCGCGAGCTGATCCTGGTCATCGCGGGTATTGTGGTCATCAGCCTGGTCATGGCTGTGTCGGTGACGCCGATGATCACAACGCTCCTGTTCGGCCGCAGCGGGACGCAGCGGCAAGCAGGCGGCTTCGAGCGATTCTTCGCCCGGTTCACGGAAGGCTATGGCTGGGTGCTGGAGCGGGCGATCAGCTGGCGGTGGGTTGTCGCGGCGGTTTTTCTCCTGGCGCTGGCCGCGGGCTTCGCGCTGTTGGGGCGGCTCGGCGGCGAATTCCTGCCCTTAATTGACGACGGTCGTGTGATGGTCAAGGTCAAAATGCCGACCGGCGCTTCGGTGCGCGAGACCGATCGGGTGCTCGAAAAGATCGAAGCCCGTATTGCGGGTGATCCCCTCATTCAAAGTATGTTCACCCTCGTGGGCGGCCAGGTCAAGGGACTGACCACATCCGAAATCGCCAACGAAGGCGAAGTGAACATTCAAATGATCCCCAAAGCGGCCCGGCAGGTCAGCACCGAGGAATATGTCGCCCGGCTGCGCCAACAGGTCGGCCCGCTCGCCTCTGCGGGCAGCAGGGTGATGGTCCGGCAGATGTCCATCAAGGGCATCGCCGGGATGGGAGCATCGGATATTATCGTGCAGGTTCGCGGACAGGATATGGAGACCCTGGCGGATTTGGCGCAGCGAACCGCTCAAAGAATCAATGAGATGGGCAGGTTCCACAATGTGTCTCTGTCCCTGGATCTGGCGAAACCCGAATATCAGGTCCGGATCGATCGGGTAAAGGCCGCTGAGCTGGGAGTGTCGGTCTCGGACGTGGCCACCTCCTTGCGCTCGCTCATCACGGGAGCGGTGGTGACGCGATTCCGGGACGGCGCGGAATACTACAACATTCGGGTCAGCGTGCCCGAGGAGCGCGTGGCGACTCGCCAGGACGTAGAGAACTTGGCGCTGAGCTACGCCCAGGGAAACCCGCTGCGGCTGCGAGACCTCGCCACGGTCGTTCAGGCGTCAGGCCCGGTGGAAATCATTCGAGAAGATCAAGTCAAGCAGATCACGGTACAAGCGGATCTCGCTCGGGGCGACTTGGCCGGCGCGGTGAGAGAACTGGAAAGCACCCTGGGCGGGCTGGAGCGCCCGGCGGGCTATGTATTCGACTTCGGCGGAAGAGCCAGGATGATGGCCGATATGAGGGATACTGTGCTGGCGGTGCTCGCTTTCGCGCTGTTCTTTGCCTTCATTGTGCTGACCGTGCAGTTCAATAGTGTGAAGTTGCCGGGATTGATTCTGGGCAGCCTGCCGGTCTGTCTGTCCGGGGTTGTCTTTCTGATGTATGCCACTCATCTGCCTCTGGGAGCCACCGTGATCATCGGCGTTCTGGTCGTGGTGGCCGCCACAGTCAATGATGGGGTCCTGCTGCTGACCTATGCGCGCGAGCTTCAGGAGCAGCAGGGCGGGACAGCCCACAGGGCGGTAGCCGACGCCGCCAAAATCCGCCTGCGCCCCCGGCTGATGACCACGATGACCACCATGGTCGGCTTTCTGCCCCTGGCGCTCAATCTCGAGGAAGGCGGTGATATGCTCCAACCGATGGCGGTGGCCGCCATCGGCGGGCTGGGGATGGAGATTCTGGTCGCCTTGTTCCTGATGCCGTGCTTGTATGTGATGGTATCGAGGAAGTAATTCCGCCGCATCGCGCTCCGAATGGAGCCTGCTGGTATCCACAGCCGCTTTGCCCAATCGCCGCGAGCGTTCGTATAGGGAGGTCGCCCCGCGCTCTTTCTGCTCCTGCCCACGGCAAGCCCATCGGCAGGCAAGAACGGCCAGCACCGGCGCAAGAAAACGCCATCGGAGGGGTTTAATAATCGGGGGGCAGGAAAGGATCTGCACGGTCGCAGACCCTCTGCTTCGAGCTGCAGCACGGCGGGACTGAATAATAGTGGGCGATTTTCAATCGGGTCATGATCAGAAGAGTCCTGACCTCGACTCGCTTCTGATGGACCGGTTTGGCGCTGGTGATGAACAGGCGTTTGACGAGCTGTTCCAGAGAAACGCCGCCGGGGTGTATCGAATTGCGGTTCGGTTCGTCGGCAGTCCCGACGACGCTAACGATATCCTCCAGGAAGCGTTTCTCCGGGTTTTCCTGGCCCGGGACAAATGGGTCCCCAAGGCGAAGTTCACCACGTGGCTCTATCGCATCGTCGTCAACCTGTGTCTCAAGCAGCGGCGTCGCGAAAAAGGGGCCGCTTGCCTCTCGCTCGACTCGTCGGCAGCGAAACTCGGCGCCGATCCACCGGTGAACCCGGCGAGTCCGGAAGAGTGCGACGCCCGGAATCTTTTGTTGAGAAAAGAGCTGGCCGCGGCGGTGCGGGAGGCCATCCAGGCTCTACCGGCCGACCAGCGTATGGCTGTTATGCTTCACCGTTACGAGGGACTTTCATACAAGGAAATCGCTCACGCCATGAGGCGCTCGGTCTCTTCGGTGGAGTCGCTCCTTCATAGGGCGAAACGGACGCTGAGAGAAAGGTTGCGACCTTGGGCGGGCGGGTGACCGCAAGTTTTCTTCGGTACAAGGGTTTAAGGGAAGGGGGGAGGATGAACATGCGGTGCAAGAGGATTCGCAGGCGGTTGTCGGCGTATCTCGACGGCGAGTTGCCCACCGAGCGAATGGGCCGCATCGAGGCCCATTTAGCCGCCTGCCCGAGCTGCCAACGCGAGGTGCAGGCGATGGCATCAGCCTATGCGTTGCTCGATTCCGGCACAGCGGTTACGGTGCCGGACGATCTGGTCTTCCGCCGGCCGGCTGAAGCGCCCACGCCCCGCGCCGGGGAGCGTCTCCGGGCTGCCCGAGGGCTCGGGTGGAGCTGGGCTGCCGCCGCTTGCGTGGTGGGTCTTCTCATCGGCGTGGGGATTCGCACCACCGTGCATTATATACAGGGGCAGGTTCCGCCCTCTAATTCGGTCTCGGCGCAGCGTCGCTATGTGAACGCATGGAACCTCGACGCTCTGGCCGACCTTCCGCCCGACTCGGTGGGTGGGGTCTATACGGCTCTTCGAAGAAACGAAAGATGAGGTGGGACGGAGTGAAGTGGAAGATTCTGGTTGGGGCCGTTGTTTTTGTCGGCGCAGTCACGCTCTCCTTTTGGATGGCGGGGCTGATCTACCCGCGCCCCCAATCGGACGAGCAGCGTTGGACCCATCACTTCGAGCATCACTATCTTCAACTCACTCCGGGACAGAAAGAACAAGTGGATCGTTCCCACGAAGTGCTGCGGGAGCGGATGGCTCCCTTACAGGAGCGCGCGCACACCGCCCGGCTGGAATTGATGGATTTGATCGCGCAGCCGCAAGCGGACAAGGAGGCGATCGCGGGGAAGATCGCCGACATTGCGCGCTTGCAAGAAAACATCCAGCGCGAGGTCGTCGATCACCTGCTTCGCATCAAACCGGTCCTCAGCGAGGAACAACAGAAGCGGCTTAGCAAAACGATCTGCACCGGCTTATACGCTCACAACCGTACCGACGGCACGGCAGGCGCATGTGCTGGAAACACGGAGGGATTCCACCTATCGGGCACCGGCGAGAATGCCGCTTGCGACCCAAGTCAACAACCTGTGGGGGAAACCCGCTCCGATTGCGAGCATGGAAGGAGGTGATGTACGATGACGATGAAGAAGATGGGGTTGATAGTGGCCCTCCTCGCCCTGATCGGCGCCGGGGCCATCTATGCCTTGACCTCGGCATCTGGTTCGGCCTCGGCGGTCGCCGCCCCGGCCCTGAGCACTCAGTCGCAGGATGTCCAGCCGGGTTGCGCCGATGCCTGCGATTGCGAAGGGGATTGCAGCCGGTGTCCACATACCTCGGGCTCGGCGGACTGCCAGAAAGCCCATGCAGGCGCTCAGTGCCAGGGCCACGCCTCCGGCATCGAATGCAACGACCACGGCTCAGGAGGAGGTGGCTGCGGTGGCCACGGGCCAAAAGGTGGGGCATAAGGGTAAACGCTCTGTCAACCCGGAACATCGCCAACGCTATTCCGTCTCGCGAAGCGGCTGAGAGATGATGCTCGGCCGCTTCGTTGCGTGAGGTTTTGGTCCTCCACTGCCGGAACCTCAGGCCGGGGTTCGATACTTGATCCTGAATTGGACTGGGAAACATGGTTGCCAAGCAACCCGTGCTTTTTTCACGGGTCCTGTTCTTTTGTCCAGCGGCTTACGAGTGAGGGGTCTGAGGGGCGAAGGAGTTTCAGGCAGTTCTCTAGGGTCAGCAGGGCCGAATCGCTTTCTCGCTCGAGAAAGGGCGCTACGTCCTGCCGGGCCTGTCGCCAGTCAATCGGTTTCAAGTGCTCGGAAAGCACCCTTTTCCAAGTCGGGGCGGTCAGTCGGGGTCCCTTCCACCCGGTCTGGGCCAAGGCGTTATGAAGCAGCTCCAGATTGGGCGCCGGCCAGGAGGGATCGGATAAATACCAGACCAGATCATACAGGTCTCGCCCCTTAACGTAAGGCCGGGAAAGAATGGCGTGCAGCTTGCCGGCCAGCAGCGAAGCCTTGTCATGGTGGGGTAAGTTCAAGGTCACATGGCGGCGGATTAAAGTCGTCTCCCACCGCGCGCCTTGGGGTGGATGGGTATCCACTTCGACTTTAATGGACAAGGTTTCCGAGGGACGCCCGGAAAGCCCCAGTTCATAGAGCAAACCTTGAAAGCGCACGAATCCGGAGTGGACCGTTTTCCTGTCGTTCACCTTGATGCTCAGCTGATAGCCCTCCGCCTCGAACATTCGATGAGCGGCTCCCAGGATGGTATGGAAACCTGACTTCTTGGACGGATCCAGCAGTGAGAAATCCAGATCCTCGGAATAACGCGGCATTGCATACAGAAAGCGCAGGGCCGTGCCCCCATGAAAAACCCAGTTCAGGAAGGCGCCGCTATCCTGAAGCGCCTGGAGCATCCGGGCCTGGAGATATTCCCGCGTCAGGCTTCGCTTAAGCAGCTCGCCCGGAGCGCCAGCAACCCACTGTCGCAGGTAATCCTTCATAGGGGTTCATACTCCTCCGCTTCGGCGATGCGCAAGATTTGCTTTGCGGCTCTCTTCAGCTTCGGCCTGCCACTGTCTTGCGCCATCCGCTCGAGTTCATGCAGGTCAAGGGCTTCCAGGTTCTGCAGGCGAAGCTCGTCCAGGTAAGCGGGCTGGTCCGCCTCCGGCGTCAAGTATACAAGGTCCAGCAGGCTCTTCTCCGGCGTGGCGATATCGGCCTCCTGGTTCTTGGCGATTTCGATCTTCCGGAAACCCGAGAAGAGCGAAGAGGTAATGTGGCGAAAAGAGAAGCGGCCCAAAGGAGTGTTCACCGTCTCCGGCCGTCCCGTCGTGACACTGGTGACTTCGGGCACGTATTCCGGAATCATCCCGTAGTAGGCCAGGGCGGACTGAAGACTGACATAAGAAGCAGGCTTCAGGCGGTTGGCGACGAAAAAGGGATGAGGGAGAACCTTCCGGTAGGGAGCGGCCAGCGCGTAAAGGCCTCGGCGCAGCTGGAGCAGCTTCCCCGCCTGCGTCCAGCGCGACAGTTGTTTCTGGACCCTCGCCCGGCTCTGCCCCGGGGTCAGAAGAAGCGAGGCACTGAAGACAGGCTCGTCCGCCACAAGATGGAGAAGAGTAGTCCAATCCATAGCAACAACTTACCACAAAGGGGGACTTGTTGCAATAGAATATCTGCCGCCACGTGATACTTGTTCCCAAATTGGATTGGGGAACACCGTTCCAAGGATGCTGCGCTCTCTGCTCGGGAGCGTTCCCAAGTACAACTTGGGAACGAGGGTAAATATCCGCGGCGACGTGACCGTTGCTCCCAGACGCCGCCCGGTTGCATCCTCGCGAGATCTGAGCCTATACTGTCAAGCGATTAGGCGGTGAGTCCCCGTTGTCAACAACCGCCTGGCAGGGAGAAGAGAGAATGAAGCATATCTTTTGGTGCTGGATGGTCGGACTGCTCGGTGCAGGGCTGCTTTGCCCCCAAGCCGCGCGAGGTCAAGCTGCGGTCAGAGACATCGGGTCAAGGCTCGAGCTGTTCACTGACGATTGGCTCATCGCCACGATGCAGAATGTCGAGCGGAGGCTGCACCCTCCGGTTCCCCGCGAGGTGGTCTTCACCTATGACGCGCCGTGGGAAGGCCCGGAGAGCGCCTATGTGACCCTGTTCCAGGACGGGGACCTCTATCGCATGTATTACCGGGCGGGCGGGGAGAACTCGCACGAGTATGCGGCCGTGGCCCTAAGCGCCGACGGCATTCACTGGGAGCGACCCCGTCTGGGCCTGTTC
>Ga0068714_10007969_pt1 | contig 10061 bp, 8 predicted proteins | sample MTBNYHSulfiMetaG_FD_62988 | JGI IMG/M metagenome (GOLD analysis project Ga0068714, IMG submission 62988) | Enrichment culture microbial communities from rom New York Harbor, USA that are MTBE-degrading - MTBE-NYH (New York Harbor Sulfidogenic)... | ecosystem: Environmental > Aquatic > Marine >...
AGTGACTATGATTTTGCCGTCTATTTTGGCGACATAAAAGACAGCAAAATGTTCTCCATTAAGCTCGATCTCATCGCACAAATAAGCCGGATTCTGAAGTCGAACAAAGTCGATATCGTTATTCTGAACCTGACGAAAAGTCCTGAATTGAAATATGTCATTCTAAAAGAAGGCATTTTGGTTTTCGAAAGAGAACCTTTTAAAGTCATTGTTGAACCAAAAATCCTGAATGAGTACTTTGATTTTCATAAAATACTCTCAAAACACGGGCTTACAAAGGCTTCCGCATGAGCAATATTAAAGCAATTGAGAACAAAATAAGCTCGGCCAGGAAATACTTGACTATTCTGAAAAGATATAAAGGATTTACAAAAGAAAAGTTGCGGAACAATACAGATATCAGGGGCGCCGTTGAACGGTATCTGTATCTGGAGGCACAGGCAGTAATTGATCTGGCTGAGGCAGTGATAGCCCACAATGATTTCAGGAAGCCCACTACAATGAGCGAGGCATTTTATATCCTGAACGAAGAAAAGATTATTCCGGACAAATTGACCGAAAAACTGGTCAGGATGGTCGGATTCAGGAATGTGCTTGCTCACGATTATGAAGACATTGATTACGATATCGTCTACAACGTTCTGCAAAAAGGATTAAATGATATCGAGGTTTTTCTGAAAATCATATCAAAGAAACTGAACATCACCCGGGCAGAAAAAAAGACCGGTGAAAAGAATTGATGATGGAGTTTACTGATATTAAAAACAATGTAGCGTCGAAATTGCACTCGCTTCCTTTCAGAATCAAAGCAGCTGTCATCTATGGATCGTTTGCAAGGCGGAGTTTTACCCCGGATTCAGACCTCGACATTTTTCTTGTCTCAGATGAAATCAACCCTAAAAAACACCGGCGGGGCGAAGAAATCGGACGAATAAAAGAGTGTCTTTCCCTGGGGTACCCGCTGGATATCTTGTTGTTGACAAGCACTGAATGCCTCTCTAATTTCAGAAACCATAATCCATTGTTTCTGGACATTGCCTGGGAGGGTATGATCCTGCTTGATCAAGACAATTTTCTTAAAAACCTGATTGATGAAACACGATTATATATATCAGAGAAGAAAATAAGAAAGCTGTCCGACGGATGGATTTTTCCTGTTCACGAAAGAACGCCTGTTTTTTTGTCGAATGTAAGCAACAGGGATTTTGCGTCAGCCATGATGGGTGATGGAGCACGGGATTTCACCATAGGTGTCAATATCATGGAGGATGGTTTTTACGACAAAGCTGTCTATCATTTTCAGCAGTCCGCTGAGAAAGCAATAAAGGCTGTTTTAATATGTTTCGGTATTTTTAAAAAGACACACTTTGTAGGAGATATTCTCCTGAAGGAAATCGAACCACGGGCTATTGACTCTGTCTTGAAAGAAAAACTCATACGGATAGCCAAAATCAGTTCTGAAGTAGAGCCTGAAGTGACATGGAGCCGTTATCCGGGAATTGATGACGATACCCTTTGGATTCCCCATGAAGAATATACTGAAGAAGATGCACGTAAGACCAGAGATAAATGTGAAGAAGTCATAAAAGTCGCAAAGGATTTTTTCGCCTGGTGGTTTTCCGGGATATAAAGACAAATGACCGATAAAAATCCACAAAAACAGCACATCGAGCACATCACCTGGAACGAACAGCATATTGCGACGATTATCCGGGCAAATTTCCTGCCTGATGAAACAACCTTCGTCACGCCTGATCATTATTATCAACAGACAGGGTTCGTCGTTTACCCCAAGGACGGCATCATCAAGCGCCATACTCACCTGCCCCTGCAGCGTCATCTTACAGGCACTCAGGAAGCGTTGCTGATCCGCAAAGGAAAGGTAGAGATAGATTTATTTGCCATGGATAAAAGCCCTCTCGGCACATGGACTCTTGAGCAGGGGGATTTAATTCTTCTCGTTTCGGGCGGACACGGCATGAGGTGTCTTGAGAATACCGTTCTCCTCGAAATCAAGCAGGGGCCATATACAGGACTGGTGGAAAAGGAACATTTTTGATGATCCCTGTCTGTGAACCTCTCGTTACCGCAAGGGAAATTGAGCTTGTTCTCGACTGTCTGAAAACAGGCTGGATTTCATCTGCCGGCAAATACCTTGAGCAGTTTGAGAACGGATGGGCTTTATACTGCAACATGCCGCACGGCATTGCGATGAGCAATGGCACAACTGCTTTACAGATAGCGGTTCGGTTACTGGACCTCAACCCCGGCGACGAAGTCATCATGCCCACATTCACAATCATCTCCTGCGCCCAAGCAATAACCTATTGCGGCGGCGTGCCTGTTTTAATCGACAGTGACCCTCACAACTGGCAGATGGATATCAACCAGATTAAGTCCAAAATAACTCCTCGCACCCGTGCTATCATGGTTGTTCATATATATGGCCACCCTGCGGACATGGACCCGATACTTGAAATCGCAAAGAAGTACGGCCTCACAGTAATCGAAGATGCTGCCGAGGCACATGGCGCTGAATACAAAGGCAAAAAATGCGGAGGGTTTGGAGACATAAGCGTCTTCAGTTTTTATGCCAATAAGCTCATCACTACCGGAGAAGGCGGTATGGTCCTGACGAAGCGTGAAGAGCTTGCTGAAAAAGCACGTTCATTGCGGAATCTGTGTTTCCAGAAAAAACAGCGCTTCTTACATGACGAATTGGGCTATAATTTCCGCCTCACTAATATCCAGGCTGCCCTGGGAGTAGCGCAACTTGAGCGTATTGAGCAGATTGTTGAACGGAAAAGATCAATTGCTCATGCGTATAGCGAACAATTGAAAAATGTTGAGAGTATCGAGCTACCTATAGAAGAGCCGTGGGCGAAAAACATATATTGGGTATATGGTATTATACTAAAAGAAAACACGGGGATGGACGGCACACAATGTGCTCAAAAACTGGTTGCGAAAGGGGTTGAAACACGACCGTTCTTCCTCGGGATGCACGAGCAGCCTGTTTTCCGTGCCATGGGTCTGTTCCGGAACGAAGCATATCCTGTTGCGGAACGCATGGCGAGGCAAGGCCTGTACATCCCTTCAGGCCTGACAATCAAGGACGATGAGATAGAAAAGGTCTCTGAAGCTGTCAGGGATATTCTCTGGTCATTAACGGGTGGAGGATCTTCGACATAGCAAATAAAAACTTCCGCAGCACGTATGCCTCATCATACGATCTGCTCTATAAAGAGAAAAACTACGAAGCCGAATGTGATTTTCTGGAGAAGCTTTTTCGCCATCACACCAGGCACAGTATAAAGCATATTCTTGATCTGGGATGCGGGACGGGAGGGCATGCAATCCCGCTTGCGCGCCGGGGTTACAAAATTCACGGAGTTGACCGTTCTTCTGAAATGGTCGCTCTTGCAAAAGAGAAAACTGAGGCTCAGGGTCTTTCTGACCGGATAAGGTTTGAGACCGGGAATATTCAGGAGATAAATCTTAAAAAAAGGTTTGATGCAGTAATCTGTATGTTTGCGGTCTTAAGTTATCAGACTACAAATGAACATGTCTTTTCTGCCTTACGATCCGCTCGGATGCATTTAAAACCAAATGGCCTCTTCATCTGCGACTTCTGGTACGGCCCTGCAGTATTGTGCGATAAACCTTCGGAAAGAATAAAAATTACACATCACAAACGAAAAAAAATTATCAGAGTTGCAAAACCTTCCCTGAACATCGAAGAGAATGTTGTCACCGTTTCATATCATGTCTTTCAGATTGAAGGGAATAAGTTCATCAATGAGGTCAGAGAAGATCATCGCATGCGATATTTCTTTCGCCCTGAAATGGACTTCTTTTTATCGCAATCCGGGCTTAAGGGTTTACACTTCTGCGCTTTTCTCCAATTCGATGCGCCATTGAACGAAAAAACGTGGAATGTTTCCCTGGTTGCCAGGGCGATATAGTAAAATAACTTATTGATCAAATACTATCAGACAAAAACAGGCATGGACTCTTCTCCCATAATTATCTACCAGATGGGGAAGGTGGGATCTTCGTCGATCAAAGCCTCCCTTGAGAAACTGAATCTCCCTAACCGGATTTTCCATGCCCATTTTCTTGCGTGGAAGGGTATCGAGGATGTCGAAAAGTACTACCATTCTCTTTCCATGGGGAACATGCCGGGCCATATAGTATCAAGCAGACAATTACGACAGTTTATTGATCAGACCCTTGGACAATTCAGATGGAAGATCATTACCCTCGTACGGGACCCTGTCGCCAGGGACATCTCTGATGTTTTTCAGAATTTAGATCGAGATTTTCCCGATCTCCTGCATGCACCGGAAAATATGTTCATGAGTCGAATTTCTGAACACGTCCATGATCTGCTGAATTCTTTTAATGAGAGTACTGATTATGCATGCAGATGGTTTGATAACGAATTAAAAGATGTTTTTCAATTCGACATCTATGCACATGCATTTGATATGAGTAAGGGTTTTTCTCTTTATTCGGCCCCGCATGCTGATATTCTGGTTCTGAAACTTGAAAAATTGTCGGGATGTGCTTCCGAAGCCTTTGAAAACTTCCTCGATATTCCCGATTTCGCACTTTCCAGCGAAAATATCGCAGAGAAAAAGTGGTACCATAGCCTTTATAAGCGGTTCACTCAGGCTCTTATTCTCCCACAAAATATACTGGACAAAATTTATCGTTCCCGCTACAGCAGACATTTTTATGCTGATCAAGAAATAGCTGACTTCAAGATAAAATGGTCAACAGCGGAAGAACCGAAGGAGACAAACGGATCACCCGTGCAGCGAGTTGATAGCCAGCCACATGTGAAAAGAATACTCTTCATTCACCCTGAGGGTAATATCAATAACAATCCGAATTTTACCGGGATTGTCGAAATTCTCTGCGAGCAGGGATATCGTGTGGAAATTCTTTCACTGCGCCGTTCTGATATCAATCAAATATCGCCCTGCATAAATGCCAGTTTGCATCTCATAGATGTTCCGAATTTCGGTTACGCCTTATATTATCCATTTATTGTGCCGACAGATATCGCTACCCTCCCCGAATCACATCGGTCGTCCTTAAAACAATCTTTTTCCGACGTTGCACTGATTATCGGGGTCGACCGTGGTATCATCGATGCTTCCCGGATTGCTGCAATCCTTCAAAGACCATTCGGTCTCATTTCCTATGAAATATCTTTCGCTGAGGAAACAAACGCGGCATTCAAGAAACTTGAAATCGAGGCATGCAAAGGGTTGGCCTTTGCAGTTTGTCAGGGTCAGATACGGTCATTGCAGCTTTCGAAAGAAAATGAAATACCCCTTGGTCTTGTTCTTAATATCCCTGTTGCCGGACGAGGTGTTCACGCAAAGTTGCCACACACACACTTTTTTCATGATTATTTCGGACTCAACAGGAACATGAAAATAGCATTATATATGGGTACGGTTACCGCACCCTGGGCAATGATTCGAGAGGTTATCGAGAGCACTAATGCGTGGTCCGACGAATGGGTTTTATTATTGCACCACCGTTATGGCAAGGGATATGTCAGGCAAATATATCAGCAATTTCCTCACCTGGAATCTTCGCAAAATGTTTTTTTGTCACCACTTCCTGAACTTGGATTCTCAGAGATACATCGTATCCTGAATGAAGTTGACCTTGGATTCGGGTTTTATACTACCCTTCCGGGAGATATTACTGCGATGAATAACCTGAAATATATCGGGCTAGCCTCCGGGAAGATTGCCACCTACTTACAGTATGGTGTCCCTGTCATGACAAATGAGATCGGGGAAATGAGTAAAATAGTGCGGGATCATAAATTGGGGTGTGTCGTTCCAAATAGTCGTGAAATAGCAAATACTCTGAATGCACTTGACCATAAAACACTGTTCCAGTACAGTCACAATGCTATAACCTTTTTTGAAAAAAGTCTTGATTTAAATCTTACCATCCAACCACTCCTTGATCTGGTTCACGAATTAGTACAAAAGGATAGTTATGTATTAGAACAATCCAGCTTCAATAATAAGACAATTGCTACCGAAAATGCGTTCTCAGGAGAAATTCCTGATCAACTTACCAGAGCGCGAATAATCAACGAGGGAGAGAGAATCAGTAAACTCTTTAAATCCGGAAGACTTGAAGAGACAAAAGCTGAATTGGAGAAGGTACTTGTAAAATACCCTGATTCTCCTGACCTTCTTAATCTTCACGCAGTACTAAAATTACACATGAAGGACAGAGAAGGAGCGAAAGGTATTCTTTTAGATCTTGTAAAGAATCAGCCTCCATACTACCCTACGTATGTCAACCTTGCCTGTTTTTTTTGGAATGATGGAGATACGGAGAATGCTGTGAAATATTTTGAAGAAGCATTAAGAATGAGCAATTATGACAGGTCTGCGGTTCTGGCATATGGGGAGATGCTGATGAGTTACAAAAAATACACACAGGCAAAGGATGTGTTTGAACGATATCTCAAGATAAATCCGAATGACAGCGATGTAAAATCACTTTTACAGAAATGTGAAGGGGTTCTTGGAAAGGTAAACAAGTTAAATCAGGCAGTCGGGAAGATAAAATCCCAATTCCAGTAATAAAAAGTGTCATGGCGAATGAAGTGAAGCAATCTCTATATGAACCGTCATTCCGAGCAAAGGAAGAGATTGCCACGGTCTTCGACCTCGCAATGACCTTTCACGCAGTTTTCAGTCTGCAACCCATAGGGGTGCTTGCAATGACAGGCACATTATTGATTTGAGTCGTTTATCACGGGATTCGGGAAAACCTCTCCAAAGGGTTTGCAATCATATTTTTCGATATTGATATTTAAACGAGACAGGTTTTATAATTCGATTCCTTTTAATATCCCGCCCTGTGTGGTGAATATTTTTCTATGTTCACGAAAGATCAGAATATTTTAGAAGCCATTGTAAAGTAACAATCTATATATATCACATATCAGTTACTGTCAATGATAAAATAACTAATGGACATCAATGATACACTTCAATTAGCTTCTCGGTATCGTCAAGAAGGAAATTTACAGCAAGCAGAATTTATTTATAAAGAAATACTAAATTTTGATCCAAATAATTTTCACATACTTAATTATCTTGGTAATGTTCTGCAAGATCAACGTAAGTTTGATGAAGCAATAGCATATTATCAGAAAGCAATTAAGTTTAATCCACTCTTTGCAGGTTCATATTTTCATCTTGGAAGTGTTTTTGAAATAATTGGTCAAAGTGAAAAAGCAATAAATTATTATAAAAAAGCGATTCAGTATGATCCTAATTTTGTAGGCTCTTATAACAATTTAGGAAATGTATATAGAAAATTAGGTCGGTTAGATGAAGCGATACCTTATTTTCAAAGAGCAATTAAAGTTAATCCCCATTTTGGGGGGTCTTATTATAATTTAGGCAAAGTTTTACAAAACAAGGGTCAAATTGACGAGTCTATATTTTACTTTCAAAAAACACTTCAACTTAATCCATCCTTTGCTGAAGCATATTGCAATCTGGGCGATGTTCTCCGAGAAAAAGGGCGTCTTGATGAAGCGATAACAAATTGCCAGAAAGCCTTAGAGATTGCTCCATTCTTTGCTGAAGCATATTGCACTCTGGGCGATGTTCTCCGAGAAAAAGGGCGTCTTGATGAAGCGATATCCTATTATCAAAAAGCATTGCAACTTAATCCATATTTAGATGATGCATATAATAATCTGGGAATTTCTTATCGAGAAAAAAGACAATTCGATAAAGCAATGTCTTGTTATCAAAGAGCCTTACAACTAAATCCAAACCGTCCCCATGCATATAGTAATCTAGGCTGTATTTATCAAGACAAAGGGCAGATAGATGAAGCGGAAATTTACTTTAGACTTGCTATTAGAATCAAACAAGACTCTTCAACAGCTTACAGCAATTTACTCCTTTCTATGTTATATAATGCCCACCATGATCCCCGGACTATTTATCTTGAACATCTAAATTATTCCAAAAAATATGCAGAATATTTCGCTCCAACTACCTATTCTCACAAAAATAAACGCGATCCTAATCGAAAAATGAAAATTGGTTATGTTTCACCTGATTTCAGAAAACATCCAGTTGCATATTTTATTGAACCAGTCATAATCTCACACAACCGTGAACACTTTGAAATATTTTGTTATTCAAATAGTTTAAAACATGATGAAGTAACAAAACGAGTCAAAGAACATGCTGACCAATGGAGAAATATTGTAGGAATGTCTGATCAGAAGGTTGCTGAACTGATACGAAAAGACGGAATTGATGTACTTGTAGATTTAGCAGGACATACGGCAAACAACAGAATATTGGTATTTGCCCGAAAGCCCGCTCCGATTCAGATAAGCTGGATAGGGTACCTTGCTACCACAGGACTGTCAACAATAGATTACAAAATTACTGATAACTATACTGATCCCCCGGGGAAAACAGATCAATTCTACACCGAAAAACTAATGCGATTGCCCGAGAGTTTTCTGTGTTATCTGCCTAATAGGGACAGTCCCGATGTTGGACCTTTGCCAGCCCTATCAACAGGGCATATCACTTTTGGTTCCTTTAATAATTTCAGAAAAGTAACATCGGAAGTTTTTGGGTTGTGGGCAAGGATTTTGAATGAAATACCAGGCTCACGATTGATCTTAAAGGGAACCAGCTTTTACGATAAAACAACTTGTGAATATGCAATAAATATGTTTACACAGAGAGGTATTGCTGCAGAACGAATTTTATTGCAACCTCCGGATCCCTCACCAAGGCATCTGGCATCATACAATCTTGTCGATATAGGATTGGATACATTCCCATTTAATGGAGCAACAACAACGTGCGAGGCGATGTGGATGGGAGTGCCTGTTATTACTCTTGCAGGCACTGCCTATCACTCAAGTGTAGGGGTAAGTCTTCTGTCAAATGTCGGACTCAAAGACCTTATTGCAAAAACACATGATGAATACATTAGATTAGCAGTTAATCTGGCTAATGATATTAATAAACTGAAGATTCTACGTTCAAGCTTGAGAGACAAAATGGCATACTCTCCACTAACTGATGCGAAACGATTCACTTTTCATTTAGAAAGCCGTTATCGTGAGATTTGGAGAACTTGGTGCCAATCGGTTTAATAAAATGGATATTTAACTATATATCGAGGTCCATAATATGGCAAAACAATACATAAGAAAAGTGCTCAATGTTGGTGGCAATAGAAAGGATATTTCAATACCGAGTCAATATAATGGTTGGCAACATGTTCTCCTCGATATTGATCCAAAGGGCAACCCGGATATTGTTTGTGATGCACGTGATTTGATAAGTTTGGGTGAAAATGAATATGATGCAATTTATTGTTCACACAATATCGAGCATTATTACCGACACGATGTACACAGGGTACTTCTGGGCTTTGTTCACGTTCTGAAAGCGGAAGGCTTCGCACATTTACGTGTACCAGATCTCGATGCATTGATGAAAATCGTAGTCGAGAAAAAAATGGATGTCGATGATTTTCTATACCAATCACCGGCTGGTCCCATAACAGTGCGAGATGTGATTTATGGATATGGCGTTGAGATAGAACGAAGTGGAAATGACTTCTTTGCCCATAAGACGGGATATTCACCAAAATCCTTAACCAAGATACTTAATGAATGTGGATTCCCTATCGTATTTGTAAATCTTGGCAATATCGAGATAGAGGCATTAGCGTTTCAAAAAAACCCGACCTATTACATCAATGAACTGTTCAACCTACGTACAACATAGCTTGATTATCTCCCTCTCAAACGGTGCTACTGCATGCTACCTTCAATATTGATCAAGACTTTACACTGAGGAGTTGTAAAAGGTGCAGGAAAGATAAAAGTTATATGTGTATGGGGTGAATGGCACACAGCGTTCCTGAGAGATCTGAAAAGCAAACCTTTGCCTGAAGTCATCAAAAGACAAAATTGCTAAAATTTGCATATTTCTTTTAATAATCCATATGTATCA
>Ga0068714_10007970_pt1 | contig 10059 bp, 8 predicted proteins | sample MTBNYHSulfiMetaG_FD_62988 | JGI IMG/M metagenome (GOLD analysis project Ga0068714, IMG submission 62988) | Enrichment culture microbial communities from rom New York Harbor, USA that are MTBE-degrading - MTBE-NYH (New York Harbor Sulfidogenic)... | ecosystem: Environmental > Aquatic > Marine >...
GTGACTAGGTGAATACATCCACGGGTTCACTGCCGCCAGAGTTGTCACCCGGCGGCTGGATACCCCATAGCTCGTTATAGATCGCCAGGAATTTCTCGTAAGCCTTGCCGCTGCCGGTGGGCCCGGACAACTCCGGCAGAGAGCTGGTAGCATTCAGCGCCCTCTCGAGTTCTGCTACAGCGGCTGCAAATGCACTGCTCAACTCGCCAAGAAGGCCTTCATAGTCTGCATCCGCGCTTGCAGGGAGGACTGGTTCTTCCTGTGGCAGTGGTTCGACAAGCTCCTCTATCACCATTGCATCAGGTACAGCTGCCGGGACTATGGCATCTGGTGAAGTGGCCCCAGACTCACTGTTGTCCTGAGTGGCTGTATCCTGTGTTGCCAGGTCTGATTGGACCGAGTCCTCGGCGAGGGGCGCAATAGCTTCTTCAGCGGATGGGATCAGAAGATCGTGCAAACTTGCAAGGAACTCTGCAAAGGCGTTCTGTACGCCATTGACAAACTCGCTGACCGCTGGTGTCTCTGAGGATTGGAAGTTCTCACCAAGGGCTCGCACGGTCTCGGCAAACACGTTGTACAAATCCGAGACGGAAGTGGCTTCGCCAGGTTCGCCGCTGACTTCGGGCAGCGCCTCGGGCATGGCAGTGGAGTCTGGCTCAGGTATCTGGCTGGCGGCTGCCTCGACGGCAGCGAGCAGTTTCTCAACCTCCGGGCCGGCATTTGCCTTAAGTTGCTCATTCTCTATTGCGGCCAGCTCCTCATGGTGCACGATCCTGAGACGGACGTCTGCTACCCCCTTGTAGTGACCCTCGAGTATGTTCCTGATGACTCCCTTGCTGCCATCACTACTGACCGCTTGATCTTCACCCGCATTATCTTCGGATGCACCCGTGATCGGAGCCTGTTCCTGGGCATCCTTGCCTACCTTGGTCTTTGTACCTGAGGCTGCCGGGGCCTGAAACATAGCATTTGCCTGCAAATGTGGTCCGGTAATATCCATAGCCAAATACCCTTGACTGACAGGTTACTAATTATGAGTCCTTATAAAACTATCGTCGCACCGAGGCGTGTTGACTTTAGGCAAATGTTCGGGGTCCGGTAACTTCCTCATCTCACCACAAATACCGGGTGCGATAGGCCATATCGTCGGGGATAAGTCATCCGCCTCTATCAGCAGGATAGTTTTCAGTGGTCAGCGGCACAGACGGCCGCTAGAATACACTGGCCGTATGCCATAACCAGATGACTCGGCGCGGAGTCCATATGCCCGAAGAAACAACCGACCAGCAGAGCCAGGAAGCGGAGCTTCATCCTGTCATACTTGCCGATGAGACCACGTTGCGTGACCGCGATGCGTTTCTGCGACACTGCTTTGTCGGCCTTGCTGATGAGTCGTCCAGAGCCACGCTGCTGTGCCCAGCCGATGTGGAACTGGGGGAAGTCGCGGCCGCCCCCGTGGAGGTTATCCAGTATCCGCCGCTTATGGCTCTGGGGCACTGGCAGCCGATATTGAGTCCGCTTATCGAGAAACTCGAGCACGTTGAGCCGACCATACTGCACTGTGCCAGCGAGAGCAAGCTCAGGTTAACGATGCACCTGTCCAAGGTGCTCGATGTTCCCTATATCATCTCTGCCAACTCGACCTCAGGGCATATCTGGAAGCACTGCTGCAGGGGAAAGTTCGGCGGAGTTGTTACTCCAAGCGAGACTATAGCTGGACAGATACGAAAGGAAATGGCCGGCAGGGCGGATATGGTCAGATGTGTCAAGGTAGGCACGTTTGTCTCACAGAAAACCGCATGCTTCAGTTCCGGCGGCAGCCTTGTCACTATGGTAATGGTGCACCCGCTGGACCGTCCCGCCGATTTCGAGCCGGTCTTCAGCGCGGTGAAACACCTCTCGATAGACGGCATGGAGATGGTTGTTGCGCTGATAGGCAGCGGCAAAGCAGATCGCAAAGTGCGCCGGCTCATAATCGACTTGGGCCTGGGCAATGTAATCAATATCGTGCCCGATATCAGGCCCCTGAGGCAGGTATTCGCCGGAGCCGATATCTTCATAAAGCCCAGGGTATCGAGTTGCTTCGATTTCTTCCTGCTCGACGCGATGAGTGAAGGAATGGCTGTTGCCGGCTGCAAGGAAGACAAGGAGGGGCTGCTTGTCGAAGGTGAAACCGCAGCCCTTTTCGAGGAGGATAACGAAGTCAGTATCTACACCACGCTCGGTAATCTGCTCAGGGAAAGAGACTATGCCAGACGCCTGGCCATCGGAGGCCAGGACCTTCTGCGGAGCCAGTACCGTGTCAGTGGGATGGTGGCAGAGACGATCGTCGCATACCGTCAGGCGATGGCACGATGGAGGCAGTAAACATCGTCTGATAACCGCATCCAAATCCTTCTGTGAGTGTATGGAGACGCTCCCTGCAGTTCAAGAGCCAGCCGGACTGCTCCAAACGCACATTCCCGTCCCATAAAACCCTCGCCAGCGGCGAATGAATAAGGGCCAGGACTTCGCGGAGTTGCACGGGTTTTCGCCTTAAGGCTGCGCCACTCCATGCCGATTTAGAATCATCCGGATACGTAGGACATGAGTCATACTAGCAAGGACAGTTTTTATGCGTAAAGTTCGCAGCTTCACAGTTTTGCCCACACTTCCCGAACAGCTTGCCGGTCTCAAGACCATTGCCGGAAATATGTACTGGTCCTGGAACAGCGAGTTCGCAGATCTGTTCAGGCGCATGGACAGCCAGCTCTGGGAAGCATGCGGCCACAATCCAGTCAAGCTACTTGGCAGCGTGTCACAAGCGCGGCTCGAAGATATGGCGCATAATGAAGGCTACCTCTGCCAGCTCAAGCGTGCGATTGAGAAGATGGAGACGTATCTGAACGGCACCAGCTGGTTTGACAAGGTCTACTCCCGTGCCAAAACCGGCACGATAGCATACTTTAGCGCCGAATTCGGTCTGCATGAGTCGCTGGCCATATACTCGGGAGGCCTTGGCATTCTCGCGGGCGACCACATGAAAAGTGCCAGCGACCTTGGACTGCCGCTCGTCGGTGTCGGTCTTCTCTACCAGAATGGCTACTTCAGGCAGTACCTCAATACAGACGGCTGGCAGCAGGAGCATTACAGCGAGAACGATTTCTACAATCTGCCTGTCGAGCTGATGCGCGATAAGGAAGCCAGGCCTGTCCTTGTGCCCGTGGAGTATCCAGGCGGCGTAGTCTATGCTCAGATATGGCGGATGACGATAGGTCGGGTGTATCTGTATCTGCTTGACACAAACGTAAGCGCAAATCAGGCTTCGGACAGGGTGATAACCGCCAATCTCTACGGCGGCGATTCGGAGATGCGTGTCAGACAGGAGATAATGCTCGGCATCGGCGGCTTCAGGGCCCTTCAGGCCATGGGCGTGGAGCCGTCGGTCTGCCACATGAACGAGGGGCATGCCGCGTTCCTTGCCCTCGAGAGGATCAGGCAGCTCCGTCAGCGCAAGGGGCTGAGCTTCGAAGAGGCCGCAGAAGCCTCGCGCGCAAGCAACGTATTCACCGTTCACACCCCCGTGAAGGCCGGCAATGATGAATTCTCGCCCGAACTGATGGACAGGTACTTTAGCGGCTACTTCCCCTCCCTCGGTATCAGCCGCAAACAGTTCCTCGGTCTGGGGCGGTTCAACATTGATGACGACAAGGAAGGCTTCAAAATGCCGGTGCTGGCACTGAGGCTCAGCGCATATCGCAACGGCGTCAGCGAGCTCCATGGCGAGGTGTCCCGTGAAATGTGGTCGCTTCTGTGGCCGGATCTGCCGCCCCAGGAGGTCCCGATACAATCGGTCACCAATGGCGTTCATGCCAAGAGCTGGCTCGCGAGTGACATGGGGCAGCTCTATGACCGCTATCTCGGCATGAACTGGAGTGACGAGGTAGTTGACAAAAGCCTCTGGCAGATGGTGGACCAGGTGCCCGACGAGGAGCTCTGGCGCACCCACCAGCGATGCAAAGAACGGCTGATATCCTTCGCCCGCAACAGACTCAAAGCACAGCTGCAGCGGCGGGGCTCCTACCATACCGAACTTGGCTGGGCCGAAGAGGTCCTTGACCCCGAAGCCCTCACAATTGGCTTTGCCAGACGCTTCGCCAGCTACAAGAGAGGCAACCTCCTGCTCAAGGACCCGCAGCGTCTCGTCAAGCTCCTGAGCCAGACCGACAAGCCCGTGCAGTTCATCTTCGCCGGCAAGGCCCACCCGAGGGATTCAGAAGGCAAGGAGATCATCAGGCAGATAATCCATTTCGCCTCTCACTACAATGTCAGACGCAGAATTCTGTTCATAGAAGACTACGACATCGACGTGGCAAGATATCTGGTTTCGGGGGTGGATGTGTGGCTCAATAATCCGCGCAGGCCGATGGAGGCAAGCGGCACCAGCGGGATGAAGGCAGCCATAAACGGCGTCCAGAACATGAGCACGCTGGACGGCTGGTGGTGCGAGGGCTACATACCTGACGGAGGATGGGTCATCGGTGCTGGCGAATCCTATTCCGATCAGAGCTATCAGGACACGGTCGAATCCGAGGCTATCTACAACCTGCTGGAAAATGAAGTCGTGCCGCTCTTCTTCGCCAGGACAGCCGACAACATTCCGCGGGCCTGGATACGCCGCATGAAGAACACCATCAAATGGGTAGCGCCCAGGTTCAACACAAGCCGCATGGTGGCTGAATACACCAGGAAATTCTACAACCCCGCTGCCACGCGATGGCAGTATCTCACCGCCGGACAGCTCGAACGCGCCAAATCGCTTTCCGAGTGGAAACGACGTGTCAAAGAAGCGTGGAGCGACCTGGCGATAGAGGATGTCAGCATGCAGGGCGCAAGTACCGACGGCAATGGTACCAGGCAGACTCAGCTCGAGGTTGGAACCGACCTTAAGATAACTGCGAAGCTGCGGCTCGGCCGTCTGAAGCCACAGGATGTCGCTGTGGAGGTGTATCACGGGCCCGTCGATTCGTGGGGCAACATCAATGAAGGCGTCGCAACACGGATGATGGTCGACCAGTCCGCCGGCAACAATGGCACTACCGTCTTCACCGGTTCTCTGCTCTGTCCGATATCGGGCAAGTATGGATTTGCCGTGAGGGTGCTGCCGCAGCACAGTGACCTTGTGGACCCGTACGAGCCGGGAATGATACTATGGGAGGTCGCCAGCTAGATACCGCCGACGATTATCAGATGTGAATCATGTCTTACCGGGGAACACGGCTGGTCAGGAAGTCAGCCGTGTTCTTTTTGCGCGATCCCTACTGCGACTCCTTCTGACGGATCATCTCGTAGAGGTCCTTCGCGTTTGTCGCCTGCTCGATCCTCGCCTTGAGCTGCTCATCAAGCATCAGCCTGCTTATACGTGCCAGCATCTGGATGTGCGGCCCCGTCTTGTCGACAGGGGAGACCAGCAGCGTGACGATCGAGACCCCGTTGCCGTCGGCACTCTCGAAATCTATCGGTGACGGGGCGACTCCCATCGCCATGACCAGTTCACTTACCCCCTTGCATTTTCCATGTGGTATCGCTACCCCGGCCCCGATTCCAGTTGACCGGGTCTTCTCCCTGGCCAGGACCGAATCGAGAACCAGCTGCCTGTCGGAAAGCAGGCCCTGCTCATCAAGAAGGTCGACCAGTTCGGTAATGACCGAAACCTTGTCCTTGCCCTCGAGGGGCACTTTGACGCATGTCGGCTGCAGGATTTGTGTCAGTATCATCTACCTTGTTACCCTGAAAGACTATCTGCCAATTCCCGGAAACCGCAGATGATACTCCCTGAAACCCCTGCCTGCAATAGTTTTTCCTGCCTGGGGCGACAAAAGCGGCTCAAACCAGCTGGAAAATGGGCAAATTTTGCTTTACATGGCGGCGGAAATGCTTACAATGCAGCACTCTAAATTCTTGCAAAAAGACAGGAGTTTTCTCGAATGTACGCAGTCATAGAACACGGCGCAAAGCAGTACAAGGTCGCCCAGGGCGACGTGATAAATATCGAGCTTACGGACGTCGCTGCCGATTCCACGACGATTGAGCTCGATAAGGTTCTGGCCGTCGGCGAGGGCGAGAAGCTGCAGGTCGGCACGCCCTACGTCAAGGGCGCCAAGGTAGTGGCGAAATTCGCAAAGACGGCTGACCAGGCCGTTGTCGCGGGCCCGAAGCTCTTCCCGACGCATTTCAAGAGGCGAAAGGCTGAAAAGAAACGCATCGGACACAGGCAGAAATACCTGCAGGTGACTATCGACGAGATAAAAGCCTGACAGGATATCATACGGCAGTTGAAAAGCCCGGCCGATTTCGACCGGGCTTTTTTCATGCGCAAGCCGGCCCCAGGATGTCGCACTGACAGTGGTACTCTGTCACACGGGAGTTGATGGCTTTTTCGGAGTGGCAGCGACCGAGTCTACCGGGTCGATGGCTGATGCCGCGGGTGGTGGACAACATCTCTCATGCGGAAAAAATGAAGGGCACGCAGTGGTGTGCATCTGCGTGCCCTCTTTACCTGTCCGCAACTAAACAGAGGAAGGTATTATGCGAACCGGCGGCGGAGGAACAAGCCTCCGAGGCCGAGAACAGCGAGAGTTGCCGGCTCAGGAACGTAGACCAGGGCAATGTCATTACCATTGCCGTCGATGCCGGTCGTGGCATCGTAGATATAGCTCAGCGTATAGGAGTTGCCGCCGAGGGCAACGCTTGCGCCCTGACCTGCAGCGCCCGCCACGCCGTTGAGCTGGTCAAATATGCCGGCCACAGCCGTAGCGCTTGTCGTATCGACAAGAACGATGTCACCAGCGCCCAGGGGGGCGGTGGCGGTCAGGATAAGGTTGGCAATGCCGGCGGTGGGAACCGCGCCGCCGTCAAGGATGGCAGCGTTGGAAAGAGATATCTTGCTGACGCCGCTTGCGCCTACCTTGAACTCCACTATGCCCGTGCCCGTCTTTGTGCCATCGCCGCCGACATACAGAGTCTTCATGTTGATCGTGCTCAGAGCACCATCGACAATGAGCTTGCCGACCTGCTGCGAGATATCGGCGCCGGTGACGGTGTTGACACCGCAACCGATATACATTCGACCGTCGGTGCCTTTGGCCTGGAGAGTCCCGCCGCTGATAACATACAGGCCGCTGCCGGTAGCAGTGGCTGCCGAGCTTGTGCTGCCGCCGCGGCCTAAAACGAACTGGGAGGCTTCCACTGTGCCGTTCGTCTGGTACATCTCAGCAATGCCGTTCTGGGATGTGCTCCTGACAGCACCGACGCGCAGCTCACTGGCGCCAAGGAAACCACCGGTAACATTGATGGTCATGACACCGCCAGTGTCATTGCCTATGGTCAGTCTGCAGTTATGGTCATACGACATCGTGCTGTCAATGACCGCAGTACTATTAAGCTGCATCTTGATCTCATCACCTGTCGAGGTCGCCGGTGCGACCGGCACGCTGCCCGACCCCCAGTTCCCGTCGGTGCTCCAGAGACCGCCATCATTGGCAGCGCCGGACCAGTTACCTATGGTCGCGGCGTGCGCAGTGCCAGCTAAAGCCAGCAGCGCAATTAGAAAGATTAGTCTTTTCATCAGTCACCTTCCTTCCAGAGAATTGATAAAACCCAACTCCGAGACTCTGCGGGTGTGCGCCCACATAGCATCAGGTTAACATCCAATCCATCAAACTGATTGTACCTGACGCCGGGTATCCAATAATAGATGGTTTTGCGCAGAGGAGTTGCACATTTGCGCAATCCATTCCCAGGGAATAGTTACCCCCGGGCGGCAGGATGCTGAAGGCGGCTTCTGGGGTACGACGGGCCAGGCCATGCTCATCAGGCCTGGACTCGACTTTGCGCATGCGGGCAATTTCTGTGCGCGAATGTGAATCTTCCCGGAGGCGTTTTCTGGTAGAATACATGGGTCATGACCCGGCTGCCCCTGTCGGACATGGGGCAAAGCCGCCTGAAGGTTGTTTAGCGCACGTAATTGGTGAAGGGTACTCGCGCATGTTCAGAACCATCGACGGAAAGACTATCGCAATGGCCATCGTGATGCTGGCTGTGAGCACATACCCGGCCTTGGGGGCCGATGGATACGGCGCGGCCGCTACCGGTGGCGCGGGTGGTACAGCCGTAACCGTCACCACGGCAGCGCAGCTGCTTCAGTACGCCCAGAATTCCGGTGATGCCCCCTATGTCATCACGATCGGCGCGAGCTTTACCATCACCGGCAGCGCCTATGGAACTAGCGGCGGGTCGTGCAAGGTCAGGTCCAACAAGACTATCCAGGGCCTGCCCGGCGTGGTCATCACCGGCTCCTTTGCCGTGGACTCGGGCTATGTCAACAACGTGATAATCCGGAACCTGACCATCACCAACCCCGGCATCGGAACCAGCGACGGCATCACCGTAAGGAACTCAGCCACCAACATATTCATTACCCACTGCAGCTTCGTTGACTGCGCGGACGGCAGCTGTGACATCAGTCTCGCCTGCGACTGGGTGACCGTTTCCTGGTGCAAGTTCTCATACCCGACGCAGACAGACCATTGCTTCACAATGATAAGCGGCGACGCCAGCGAACCCGATGACACGAAGCAGCACATCACCCTGCACCACAACTGGTGGGCAGCGGGGTGCAACTCGCGGATGCCCTCCGGCAGCCACTGCAACGTCCATATGTATAACAACTACTTCAGTTGCTCCGGCAATTTCTACTGCTCCAACGGCCGCGCCGGCTCGCAGATGCTCTCGCAGAACAACTACTATAACACTGTTAAGAGCCCGTGCTATGTCGAGGCGGGCGGTCTTCTCCAGGCCTCGGGCAATACCTACTATAACTGCACGGGCACCATCTCGCCCGGTACGGACACGGTCTTTGTTCCGCCGTATGCCTACACCCTCGAAGCCACGGCCAACGTCCCAGCCACTGTGATGGCGAGCGCCGGGGCGACGCTGCCATGGGTGTGCGCGGAGGATATAACTTCTGACCTTGACGGCGATTGTGAAGTAGATTTCCGGGACTATGCTTATCTGGCCAATGCGTGGGCGGGCGGGTCGCCGGAGGTGGACCTCAATTCCGATTCAGTCCTTGATTGGCGTGATATTCGCAAATTCGCGGATGAGTGGCTGAGTTGCAACCGGGCGCCGGCAGAACAGTGCTGGCTCTAACATCTTAGGCCCCCCCCAAAACCCAAATCACTAAGTTCTCATAATTATCTTGACATATCGACACCTCGCGATATATTGACTCAAAAAGGATGCAACGCATGAGTGCGAGGAAACAAGTTGTGGTAAAGACTCTGAGCGATGAGGCTCTCGCCGGCGCGGCTGAATGCCTCCGGGTGATGGCCCACCCCGTACGGCTCAGGATTGTCCACATGCTGATGCAGGGCGATTTCCCCGTGCATCAGATAGCCAAGGTATGCAGGTGCAGCCCGAGCCAGACCTGCGAGCACCTGCGACTCCTCAAAGGGCACGGCCTGCTCTCGAGCCAGCGGCGCGGCAGGACCGTCTATTACAGGATAGCATCTGAGCGATTGCCGCGCCTGATAGAATGCATCAGCGCCACGTGCTGACAACCTGGGAACCAATCCGGAGGTCTAATATGTCTCAAAAGAAGAGAATAGTCATAATCGGCGGAGTCGCAGGCGGAGCATCGGCTGCAGCCAGGGCCAGAAGGCTCTCGGAAGATGCCGAGATTGTCATGTTCGAGCGAGGCGAGTATATCAGCTTCGCAAATTGCGGGCTGCCGTATCACATTGGCGGAGCCATAAAAGAGCGTGACAGGCTCCTCGTACAGACACCGCGGGCGATGAAAAAGCGATTCGGCATAGACGTGCGCACGAATACCGAGGTGATCGCTGTAGATCGTGCCGCCAGAGAGGTCGTGGCACGTGGGCCGGATGGCGCGGAGACTCGCGAGAGATACGATGCCCTGATCCTCTCGCCAGGCGCCGAGCCTGTGCGCCTGCCTATACCGGGCGCCCAGAGTAAGAGGGTATTCACTCTGCGCTCGATGACGGATATGGATGCGATAAA
>Ga0068714_10007971_pt1 | contig 10057 bp, 6 predicted proteins | sample MTBNYHSulfiMetaG_FD_62988 | JGI IMG/M metagenome (GOLD analysis project Ga0068714, IMG submission 62988) | Enrichment culture microbial communities from rom New York Harbor, USA that are MTBE-degrading - MTBE-NYH (New York Harbor Sulfidogenic)... | ecosystem: Environmental > Aquatic > Marine >...
GGGGGGATCCGCAGTTCCGGGGGCACGTTCACCCTGGCGGATTCCACGCTGTTCGCGAACGTGGCAAACAGTGGTCACGGTGGAGGGATCAACGTGAGCGGCGGAGTCGCTGCCCATACGGTTTCCAACTGTACCTTCCAGGCAAACAAGGCCGAAAACATCGTCCCCGGGGCCTATGACGGCGGAGCCGTCTACAACGGGAGCAACAAGGCAAGTGGGAGCGGCCTGTGGATCTACAACTCGACCTTCAACGGGAACGAGGCTGACCGAAGGGGAGGTGCCATCAAGAACGAGGGGTCGGTGGACATCTACAACTCCACGTTCTATGGCAACCGGGCGGGAAACGGCGGCGCGGTGCAGTCCTCCGCCGGCACGATGAGCTTTGTGAACTGCACGGTGAGCGGGAATCTGGGAGAGGCTGCCGGGGCCGCCGGCGGGGGGATCTTCTTGTTCGGGGCCACCCCTGCGGATCTGCAGAACACGATCCTGGCGGGAAACACGACGACGGATGGGGATGCCCCGGATTGTGCCGGTACGCCCACGTCGCTGGACTACAATCTGCTGGGCAACAACGACGGATGTTCCATGGTGGCCGGTGCAAACGATCAGATCGGAACCTCCGGGTCTCCCATCGATCCTCTGCTCGGAAGCCTCGGAGACTACGGCGGCACCACGCAGACCCTGCTCTTGTGCGTGGCCGCCGATTCCAGAGCGGCCGGCCAGCCTTGTGACGGCGTCGCCGCAGGGGACAGCCCCGGCCTGGACGTCATTGTGCCGGCAGCCGATGCTTGCGGAAGCTGCGACCCACCGGATCCCGGCAACTGTGTCTACGAGCGGGACCAGCGGAACATCGCCCGGCCCTCGGATGTCAAGTGCGACATCGGGGCCTACGAGCGAACCGCAGCAACCCTGGTGGAACTGGTTTCCTTTACGGCGACGGCCATGGGTTCCTCGGTCATGCTTTCGTGGGAGACCGCGTCCGAGATCGACACCGCCGGCTTTCACCTCTGGCGGAGCGAATCCGGAGAGGGCGCCTATGTCCGGATCACCGAGTCCCTGATCCCTGCACAAGGCGGCCCCGCCCAAGGGGCCCTGTACACGTACGAGGATCCCGATGTGGATCCTGGGGTATACGGGTACATGCTCGAAGACGTGGACGACCACGGTACCGGAACCCTGCACGGCCCGGTACCCTGCACCGTGCCCGGGGAGGGGGAACCGGAACCGTGGGGGGTCGGGCAGGCCGAGGCCGCCACGGTGGGCGGGGCGGGTTCCATGGGCTTGTCCCGGGGCTTGGGCCTCCTGGGTGTTTTCGTGTTGGCTCTTGCCGCGGTGTTCCTCCTGCGCGGGGCGGGACGGAAACAGCGGGCATAGGCGGCTCTGAAATCGGGGTGCCTCGAGGGTCGGTCGAGAGGCGGTACCCTGTGCGCGACAGCGGGGTTTGCCGGCCGCCATGGCACACGCAAACGTGGTCTTTCTCGGGGCGGGGCCGGCCAGGCCTTCCAGAGAGAAACAGCAGGGGCGGAAGTATCTTCTGCTGAGCCGAACCTGCTCGGGCCATATCATTACGCCTGTTTCCCCTTCCGAACCTCGTCCCATCGCCGATGTGGGAACCTTCCGGTATCATACGTTTCCCTACTATGATGCGGGCAGCGGCCTCGTTCGGGCGGCCTATTCCTTTCTCATGATCATGAAAAGGGCCTTGTACCTGTACTATGTGAAACAGGAACGGTTCGATGTGGTGGTTTCGCCGAACGCCCTCTTCACCGGAATCACCGCCCTCTGGATCCGGGCACTGACCCGGAGCCGGGTGATCGTGGAGGTCAACGGGAATTTCAGTGCGGCGTTCGATTTTGGGGTCACCGGGTCCACCGGGGTCATGGACAGGATCAAGGCTCGCGTCAGCCGGAGGATGATCCCCTTCGTGATTGAGCGGTCGGACATGGTGAAGCTCCTCTATCCGGAACAGTTGCGGCCGTTGAACATCGACGAGCGGAACGTCCGGTCAATGGTCTTTGCCGACTATGTCCCTGTCGATGCGTTTCTGAAGAGTCCGAAGTGGGATGGCCGATACGTTCTTCTTCTCGGGTATCCCTGGTTCTTGAAGGGGGTAGACATTCTCATCAAGGCCTTCAACAAGATCTCCCCGGATTTTCCGGACATGCGGCTGAAGATCGTGGGATGGTGTCCCGAGGGAATCGAGTACTATGAGCGCCTGGCGGGCGGAAACCCCAAGATCGAGCTGCTCAAGCCCGTTTACTATGAAGAGGTCGTCAAGCTCATGGCCGGGTGCACCCTCTATGTTCTGGCCTCGAGGACCGAGGCCATGGGCAGGGTTCTGATCGAGGCCATGGCGAGTTCGAAGCCCGTGATCGCCTCCCATGTGGACGGGGTACCGCAGGTCGTCCAGGACGGCCGGAACGGGTTGCTTTTCCCCGTGGGGAACGTGGACGAGCTTGCCGACAAGATGAGGCGGCTTCTGTCCGACCCGGAGGAAGCGGGGCGGCTGGGCCGGAACGGCCTGGAATCGGTCCGGCAGCGATTCGCGGAGGAGGTCTATGCCGAGCGCTACCGTCGCATGATCGAGGAGACGACCCGCAGGGCTCCCGGCACGCCGTGACGTCGCCGTCTTGTTGGGAACCCGCCAGGGCCGGGACCCGTCACCCGGCCAGGCGGGCTGTGGCGTGGACTGGGTGGGCCCGCGTGGTGCCGGAACCACCCGGAATCCAGCTTGAGGGCCCCGAACCACCTGCGCACATTCGGCGGCAGATCCCAGTAGTTCACGGGCGAGCCCGCCACCATCAGGTCGAAGCCGGTGGGATCCAGGTCCCTGCAGAAGCGGATATCGCACGCATGAACGTCCAGGCCGCCTTGCTGCAGCACGTGAGACACCAGCCGGCCGTAGCGCTAAGGGTGTCCATTCTGGCTGTATCAGGAGGACAAGGGCCTTTTGGGGATCTGAGGTCCTGAACGTCAGGGAACCCCCGACCCGTTCTGCGGCCGTGGCGAACCCGGGCACGGCCAGGCCCACGCTCGTCACCAGACTCTTCTTGCGGAAGGTCCTCCTCGTATCCATGCCGGACATGTCCTCCGACAGCCGGGGGGGCGTGGCTTCAGAACCGGGTGTGCTCGATGAAACGCCGCACGTCCCCGTTCCAGGCGCCGTTCCAGAGGGAAAGGACCTCGCGGGCCGGGCAGTCCCACCCCCGTTCCAGTCGTTCCAGGAGCGGATCCAGATACACGGTTTCATCCCGGCCATGGGCGTCACGCACCCCCTGGCGGGCCAGGCCTTCCCGGCCGATCCGGACGATCTCCCGGAGTCTGTCCAGCAGGCGGACTCCACGGACCGTGGCTGCAGGTCCTTTCCGGCTGATGGTCACGTAGAGCGCTTGCCGCTCGATCGTGCCCCAGGACCCGACCAACCGCCAGGCTTGCTCCCGGGCCTCTCGGTCGTAGAGAATCCCCTTGAGGAGGGCCGGGAAGGTCATGACCAGGCCCGGCGGCGTACAGTCCGCGCCGCGAACCTCGAGATAGGGCTTGAACCGGGCCTCGGTGAAGATGCCCGACAGGTGAAGCTCCCAGTCCTCCCAGCAGCCCCGGTACGACTGAAAGCCGGAGTCCAGGTACTGGCGGAAGGTGACCGCACCGTTCACGTCGATCCAGCGGCCGTCCCGCACCAGGAAGATCATGGGCACGTCCAGGGCGTAGTCCACGTAGTCCCGGAACCGTGCGTCGGGCTGGTAGAGTTTTTCGATGAACCCGCACCTTTTCGGGTCGGTTCTCTGCCAGATGTAGGCCCGGCGGGTCAGAAATCCGTTGGGTTTTCCGCCGGAAACAGCGGAATTGGCGTACAGGGCGGTGACCAAGGGGGACAGGGCCATGGAAAGCCGGAACTTCTCCATGGCGTCCGCTTCGCTTTCGTAGTCCAGGTTCAACTGCAGGGCCGCTGTGGTCCGCATCATGGTGGTCCCCAGCTCCCCCTGCAAAGGCAGGAACCGGTTCATAATGTGGTACCGCTGCTTGGGCAGCAGCTCGATCTCGTGCCATTCCGAGATCGGCTGCGATCCGGAACCGATCCACGCGATCTTCGCGGGGTCGGTCACCTCCCGGAGTTCGGCCAGGTGCGTGGCGGTCTCCGCGGCCAGCTCGTGCAGGGTGGCGTGGGGGGCGCCGCTCAACTCGAGCTGCGCGCCGGGTTCCAGCGTGATCCGGCTGTCCTGTCTTTCCAGTCCGATCACGCGGTCCCCTTCCAGAAGGGGCGCCCAGTGGAAGCGTTCCCCCAGGCGCTTCAGGAACGATTCCACCCCTTCCAAGCCGCTGAACGGGACGGCGGTGCCCGTGTCCGGGTGCACCCCGAGCTTCTCGAACTCCATGCCCATCCGCCATTGCTCGGGCGGTTTCAGTGCGTTGAGGAAGAACCGTTCCAGATCGTCGTAGGAGTCAACGGACAACACGGGCAGACCCTTTCCCGAACCGACGTGCGTGAGCATTCAAGGAGTCTCGGCTGGTCTCGCCCCGTGCCCGCCGGGCCCCGGTGCCGAGGCTCTGGAACCAGCCGAAACAGTTGACCATTTCCCACCTTCTGGGTCAACGGGTCTTCCCGCGGGTTCCTTGGGGGCATTGACCCGCATCCGGCCCGTCGGCTAAAAGGGCTCCAACCGCGGACACCGCTCGCCCCGAAAGAATAGAAACCGGGGCTCTCGAGGCGCTGCCTTCCGGCCGGAGGGCCGGGGGCGCAACGAGATCCGACGTCGGCTTCTCCGGTGAATAGATGCCGGAAACATGTTCCCGGGTCGCGTAACGAATTCAACCCTGCCGGAGCGATGCAGCGGCTTTCCCGGACAGGACAACGCAGGAGGAGGTCCAGATTCTCATGGATGCCGGGCAGGTCCGGAGCGCCTATACCCAGGCCTATTCACCGGAAGCGTTTCTGCAGTTCTATCGCGCGCTGGCCCGGGAGTTCTTCCTGCTGGCTCACCGCAGCCGGGCCATTCCCATCTCGCCGGTTCCCCTGGTGCTGGACGCCCGGTACGAGGAACGTTTCTCCCGCCTGGGATCGGTTCTCTGGGAGGTGCTGGCCGACCCAAGGTACCGGGAACTCTCTGCGCGGAACATCCCCCGGGGGTTGACACCCCCGGACCGAAAGGGAGCGGAACCCATCCCCTTCCACCCGCAAGAGAGCATCGGGTGCATCGACCTCCACCTGGACCGGGACGGGCTCAGCGTGATCGAGTTCATGGTCCTCCCGCCGGGCATGTGCGGGATCTACCCCGGCATGCTGGCCCGCTACGGCGAGTATTTGGCCGGCTGTGTCCCCGGCTTCGAGCCACGGTGTTTTGCCCAGGGCTGGGACCGGGCCCGCTGTGAACGGGCCCTTTTGGAACGGATCCTGTGCGGGACCGAACCCTGCGAGGTTGCGGTCGTGGACTGGGAACCCGAAAGCCAGATCACGTATGGAGAGTTCCGGTACACCCTTCACCGTTTGTGGGAGGAGACGGGAACCCCGGGCCTGATCGCGGACCCGCGAGAGGTCGCGTGGGACGGCTCCGTGGTGAGGATCCGGGGCCGGCCCGTGGACCGGATCTTGAACCGCCTGACCCTGCTGGATTGGAACCTTCACGGAGGCGAGATCCACGACTACACGCGCCTCCTTTGGGAGGCGCCGCACTGTTTCGTGTATCACCCCTATCTCTGGTATCTAGGGGACAAGCACTCGCTGGTGCTTCTGTCCGACCCGGAGTTCCGCCGGGGCTTGAACCTCCCCGAGGAAAGCCGGCAAGGGCTGGCAGCGTGGATCCCCCCCACCTTCCGCCTGTCCTCCTTCCGGAGGCCGGACGGGGGCGGGTGGGACACGGACCGGATGCGCGAGTGGGTGGGCCCGCCCGCCGGGACCGTCCTCAAACCGGTGTCGGCGCACGCGTCCAAGGGGATTCTGTTCGGGCCGGCGGACCTTCCCACATCCGAAAGTCTCGAGAACGCGTTGCAGGACCTTGATCCGGAAGAGTACGTGGCCATGAAGCTCGTTCCTCCTCCGGAGGTTCTCGTGCCCAGGGGTGCGGGACGTACGGAAACGTGGAAGTGCGACCTGAGGATCTTCATCCTCAACGGCCAGTACGTCTTCTCCGGGGGGAGGGTGTACCTGGGCGACTACACCAATCAGATTCCTTGCCGCGCCTTTGCGCCGCTCTACTTCGCCTGAAACAGGACCCGGCCTGCCGCTTCCGGGAAGCCCCGGTCCTGTGGGCGCATTCATCTGGATCGAACCCGAAGGGAGAAGCCATGCCCCGTGAAGAACCCGAACAGGAAGAACCCCTCTGGTGGAAAGAGGGGGTAGTCTACCAGATCTACCCGAGGAGTTTTCAGGACGCCAACGGGGACGGTATCGGGGATCTCGAGGGGATCGTCCGGAGGCTCGACTACCTGAACGGGGACGGAAATCATGCCCTGGGGGTGGACGCGATCTGGCTCTCGCCGATCTACCCGTCGCCCATGGCCGATTTCGGGTACGACATCTCGGATTACTGCGGCATCGACCCGGTCTTCGGCGACCACGACACCTTCGACCGGCTGGTCCTGGAGGCGCACCGTCGCGGGATCCGCGTGATTCTGGACATGGTCTTCAACCACACATCGGACCGTCACCCCTGGTTTCTGGACTCCCGGTCCGGCCGCCGCAGCCCCCGAAGGGACTGGTACTTGTGGAAGGACCCGAAGCCTGGAGGGGGGCCTCCCAACAACTGGCAGGCGGCGTTTGGGGGCAGCGGGTGGGAATGGGACGCCCAGACGGGCCAGTACTACTACCACTCCTTTCTCAAGGAGCAGCCGGACGTGAACTGGGCCAACCCCGAGCTGCGCCGGGCCGTGTACGACACCATGCGATTCTGGCTGGACCGCGGCGTGGACGGCTTCCGGTTGGACGTGGTCCACTTCTACGGCAAGGATCCTCTCTTCCGGGACAACCCCCGGGGAATGACGGGTTTGACCAAGGGGCTCGTTGCCTATGACCGGTACCGGCACCTGTACGACCGGGACCGGCCCGAGGCCCACGAGGTCTTTCGCGAGATGAGGAAGGTGACCGACGCCTACGAGGAGCGGATGATGGTGGGCGAAACCCCCTACGAGCACGGGGCTGAAATCTCCGCGTCTTACCTGGGCAGCGGGAAGGACGAGCTACACCTGGCCTTTTACTTCAAGTTCCTCCTGGCCCGCTGGAACGCCCGGGTGTACCGTGACCGGATCGAGAGTCTGCTCCGGGCCCTGCCGCCGGGAGGGTGGCCTTGCTGGGTCCTGAACAACCACGACATGTCCCGAAGCATCGACCGCCATGCGTTTCCCTTTGAGTCCGAGACGTCGCGGCGGCTGCGAGCCCGGGCCGCGGCCCTGATTCTGCTCACCCTGCGGGGGACCCCGTTCCTCTATTACGGCGAGGAGCTGGGCATGCGCAACGGAAAGATCCCTCGCCGGGCGATCCAGGACCCGCTGGGCAAGCGTTACTGGCCGGTGTACAGGGGGCGGGACATGTCCCGCACCCCGATGCAGTGGGACCGGAGCCCGGGCGCCGGGTTCAGCAACACGGAACCGTGGCTCCCCCTGAACCCGGACCGAGCGGTGGTAAACGTGGAGAACCAGGAGGCCCTTCCGGACTCCATGCTCCGTCACTACCGAAACCTGCTCCGGATCCGAAGAGGCTCCGTGGCCCTGCGGGCGGGCTCCTTTCACTGGACCGATGGGCTCCCGCCCCCCTGCCTGGGTTACCGCCGCGTCCGGGGAGAGGAGGTGTTCCAGGTCTTGGTGAACTTCTCCCGTTCCCCGGTCTCGTTTCCGGCCCCCTGGGATTGGGGCACTCCGTGGGAAACGGTTGCCTCCAGCCTGCCCGGGCCCGTTCGGTCCCCGGAAAGCACCGCTGGCCGCGTGAGGCTCCGGGGGCTGGAGGGCCTGATTCTCAAGAAACCGGATCACCAGCTGTAGAGGACCTTGTATTGGAGGGTCTTTTCCCCCTTCTTGGGAACGCTTGCCTGGAATTCTACCTTTTCCGCCTCCTTCTTGACCACCGGCGGCGTTTCGCCCACAAAGCTCCAGTTGCCCCGGAACCGTTCGATCACCCGGACGGCCACGGTGCTGTCCTTGTGGTTCCTGAGCGTGATCCGGACCGTTTCTTCCCGGGATCGATTGCCGATCTGCCGGGTTTCCAGGACGGTTCGCTCTCCCTTGATGTCGAAAGCGCTGCCCACGGCGATTTCCACGTCTTCGCCCTCAGGCACATGGTCCACGCGGTCCTCCCCGGTAAAGGCCATGGACCCGTCCGGGGCCGGCCGGTAGACACGGAACGTCCCCGCCGGCAGGGGCATCCCCAATCCTTCCGACTTCTTGTTCGCGAACACGAGGTTCACGTTCACCCTGTCCGGATCCCGCGCTCCGTCGTAGGTGTACTCCTGCCGCACGCCGGCCTCGGTGGGCGAAAACAGGGGAAGACGCGTCACGCTCCGGTCGGCCAGGGTAGCCGCCCGCGGGAGCGTGTAGAACCGGTACTCGGCGAACGGGCTTTCCTGAAACCCGGCCGCGGCCTTGCCTGCGGAATCCGCCTCGGCCATGATCATGGACCTTGCCTGAAAGGACGGCGGCCTCTCCCGGTTGACACTCCCGGCCACGAGCTGCACGCGCGCGCCTTCAAAAGAGGCGCCGGACCGGTTCTCGATGGAGGCCCAGCCGGAAACCTCCATCCTCTGTCCCTCCTTGTCCACCTTTGCCACGTAGTCCGCATTCCAGCCCATGCCCTGGGTGAGGTAGTGGATCCGAAGGTCGTGCGCGCCGGTCTGACGAACCTCCATGAGGAAGGTGAGCGTCGGCGTCTCCACCGGTTTGGGATCCCCCCCGGGAAGCAGGAAACTGTCGATAGCACCCGAACGGATCACCCGGACCGTGCGGTCCTTGAGCCGCAGGGCCGTGTCCCCGCCCTGGAGGTCCAGCAACGCCCCTTCCCATGCGCCCCCCTCACGGGTGGTGACGAGAACGTTGCGGCCTGCGTACCGGCTGAGGAGACGCTCTGTGCCGGAAAGATCGAACTCGAATCGCTGTTCCAGCACACGCACGCTCCCCGGGGCCGTCAGGGATGTGAGCTGGACCGAGGCCGGGTCGATCCCAGCCGCCACTCCCGGAAAGGCCACTTCCCGGGAGCCGGCAACCAGATCGACTACACGGCCCTCGGCGACCATGCCGAGGTTCTCGTGGTACACGGTCACCCGGACGCCCGGGCCCGCTGCAGCAAGCTCCGGGACCCACGGAGAGAGGAAAAGCGCCGCCACAACAAGGGCAACCCAGAACCGTCGTACTCTCATGGGCTTTCTCCTTTCCGCATCGCTGGCAGGGTTTCCGCGGGAACGGTTTCCGGGGAGGGGTGGTCATAGAATACCAGCGCGTAGATGTCCTGCTGGCCCGAGTTGGTGATCACGTGCTCCACGCCGGGGGGAATTTCATAGAGGACAGGGCCCTGCCCGTCGATGAACGCCTCCCGGAGCGAGCCATCCACCGGCGCCCTCCAGGCCAGTACCCCCGTTCCCCCGAAGACCACGATCCACTCGGTGGCATTCGCGTGCGCGTGATGCCCCCGGGAGGTGCCCGGGTGGATCGAAACCAGGTGCATGCCCGTGGCGGCCTCGTTCCCGGCACCGGCCTCCCGCACGGGATTCATCCCCCAGCCGGCGGGTCCTGATTTCAGCCCGTCGAGCGGCCTCTGGTGCACGCGCGTGGCTTCGTGCGACGGCCGGTCTTTTCCGGACATGGAAATCAGAGGCTTCCCGTCAGGGTGACGACGACCCGGCAGGGTACCGCAAAATGGGGCGGTTCCAAGCTGAGCACCTCCACCGCCAGACTCAGGTTTGCCTCGGAGGGGGAGAGGGGACAGAGAATTCCGCTGGCGGAAGCCTGGTACGTGATGGTGACCCCCAGGTACTCGAAGGTGCCGGATATCTCGGGGGGCTCCGGGACGACCCGGATGGAATCGCCCAAGACCGACAGCCGGGCCGAGATCTCCCCCACGAAAGGAAGATCCAGGGTGACC
>Ga0068714_10007973_pt1 | contig 10056 bp, 8 predicted proteins | sample MTBNYHSulfiMetaG_FD_62988 | JGI IMG/M metagenome (GOLD analysis project Ga0068714, IMG submission 62988) | Enrichment culture microbial communities from rom New York Harbor, USA that are MTBE-degrading - MTBE-NYH (New York Harbor Sulfidogenic)... | ecosystem: Environmental > Aquatic > Marine >...
ACTTCGCCTCGACGCGAGGCGACCCGCACCCGGTCTCCATCGCGGATGTCCAATGCCTTCGCGTCCTGCGGGTTGAGCTCTACCACCGGTTCCGGATAGAGCACGTTCAAGCCCTTGGAGCGGCGTGTCAGGGTGCCGGTGTGATAATGATACAGCACGCGCCCCGTCGTGAATAGCAGTGGGTATTCCCGGTCTGGTTCCTCAGCGGGTGGTTGCCACTCCACAGCCGTGAACCGGCCAAGACCACGGCTGAATGTGCCGACATGCAGGACTGATGTGCCCGGGTGCCCCTCTGTGGGGCATGGCCACTGGATGCCGCGTTCCGCCAGCCGTTCCCAGCGGATTCCGGCGTAGATCGGCGTCAGCGCGGCCATTTCGTCGAAGATCTCCTCTGCATTACCGTAATTCAGCTCCGTATAGCCCATCCGCTGAGCGATTGCACCGAGAATCGCCCAGTCTTGCCGCGCTTCCCCCGGTGCGGACACCGCCGCGCGGACACGCTGGACGCGGCGCTCGCTGTTCGTGAACGTACCGTCCTTCTCCGCGGACACTGCGGCGGGCAGCACCACATCGGCAAGTTGGGCGGTCTCGGTCAGGAACACGTCCTGCACCACCAGGAATTCCAGCCTTTGCAGACAGGCGCGCACGTGATTGGCATCGGGATCGGATAGCACCGAATTCTCGCCGATGGCATATAGGCTGCGGATTTGGCCATTGCCCGCACCGTTCGTCATTTCCACGACAGTCAGCCCGTTGTTCTGCGGCAGTGCAACACCCCAGGCCGTCTCGAACTTCTGACGGTTGGCCTCCACGTCGACCCGTTGGTATCCGGGGTAGAAATTCGGGAGTCCACCCATGTCACAGGCTCCCTGAACGTTGATCTGCCCACGTAATGGGTTGACGCCACCGCCTGTAACCCCCATGTTGCCCAGCAGCATCTGCAGATTGGCGCACGACATGACGCTTTCGTGGCCGCTCGAGTGTTGGGTGATGCCCATCGCGTACAACATCGCGCCGGGGCGGTGTGCCGCGAGAATGCGGGCCGCCGTGCGGACATCTTCCGCCGCGATGCCGCAGATTTCGGCCACGCGTTCCGGCGTGTAGGCAGCGACGGTCGCTCGCAGCGTCTCAAATCCTTCCGTGCGCTCTGTCACGAACGCGCGAGCGTACAACTCCGCGGCGATCAGCACATGCATGATGCCATTGAGCAACGCGATATCGGTCCCCGGACGGTGCCGGATGTGCAACGTCGCGAGTGCGGCAATCGGAATTCGACGCGGGTCGCAGACGATGAGCGGCACGTTCCGATTTTTGATGGCTTGCCGCAAGCGCATGCCCAGTACGGGATGGTTTTCTGTCGTATTGGAACCGATGATGAAATACGCCTGTGCGTCTTCAACAATATCGTCGAAAGAATTGGTCATTGCCCCTGACCCGAAAGATGTGACCAGACCGGTCACGGTGCTGCTGTGTCAGAGACGTGCGCAATGATCGACGTTGTTGGTACCCAACACGGCCCTGGTGAACTTCTGAATAACGTAGTTCTCCTCGTTGGTACATTTGGCCGATGCCAGGACCGCTAGCGCGTCGCCACCGTGCGCGGCCTTGATCTCCGAGAATCGGCTCGCTACCAGGTCGAGTGCCTCATCCCATTCGGCTTCGACCAACTCACCATCCTTACGGATCAACGGCTTCTTCAAACGGTCCGCGTGGCCGACGAATTCCCACCCGAAACGTCCCTTGACACACAACCTGCCGTGGTTGGATGGGCCGTTCGGGTCGCCATCCACGTTGACGATCTCGTTCCCACGCACGCCCAGATAGAGACTGCATCCGACGCCACAGTAATTGCAGACGCTTTTTACCTTGCGGGCGGGCTTCTGCGTCGTGACCGGCACCAGCGCTCCCGTTGGACATCTGACTACACACTCCCCACACGACTCGCAGGTCGAGTCGAGAATCGGCTTGCCGCCGAACGCACTGATCTCCATATCGTACCCACGAAATGCGAAATCTATCGCGGAAACCCCATTTATTTCCTCACAGGCACGCACGCAGATTCCACAATACACGCAACGGTTTGGGTCCCGCACGAAGAAGGGATTTGAGGTATCCGGGGTGCGCGTCCGTGTCCCCTGCCGCAGTCTTCTCAGCCGCTCCTCGGTTACCCCGACATAGCGGGCGACCTCCTGCAGCTTGCAATCGGAATCCTTCGGACAGGCCAGGCAGTCCGCATCGTGATTGACGATCAACAGTTCGACTGCCACCTTCCGGATTGCAGCGATTTCCGGTGTCTCGGTTGTGACGACCAGGCCAGGTTCGACTGGGGTCTTGCACGCAATAGTCGGCCGCCGGCCCCGGATATCAACCATACACAAACGACACACACCGACAGAGCTCAGGTCAGGGTAATAACAAAGATGTGGAATATAGATGCCATTCTCGAGAGCGGCTTCCAAAATGGTCTTATTACTGTCTACGGTAACTGCCGTTCCGTCAATCGTAAGCGTGACCTGGCCCATCAATTCACCTCGTTCCGGAGTGAAGTCTCAACAGAGACCATTTCAATTGAAGAGTCGGCGACCTTTTCTACCGCATGGAATTTTGCGGGACAGGTCTCCAGGCATACACCGCATTTGATACACTTATCCTGATCGATGACATGCGCGGTTTTCTTTTCCCCCCAGATCGCATCCACCGGGCATGCCTTGCGGCATAAACCACAAGCTTTGCATTTGTCAGGGTTGATCTGGTATCGGATGAAATGCACGCATGCCAGAGAAGGGCACTGCATCGCATGAATGTGCGCCTCATACTCATCCCTGAAGTAACGAATGGTCGTGAGCACAGGGTTGGGCGCCGTTTGTCCGAGACCGCACAAGGAGCCTTTCTTGACGGCGATAGCCAGTTCTTCCAACAATTCGATGTCTCCCGGCCGTCCCCTTCCTTCGGTAATATCGGTCAGGATGTCGAGCATTTGTTTCGTGCCCAATCGGCAGGGAACACACTCTCCACAGGATTCTTTCTGGGTGAAATCCAGGAAATAGCGGGCCACATCGACCATGCACGTGTGCTTGTCCATGACAACCATTCCGCCTGACCCCATAATCGAGCCGGCAGCAGCGAGAGACTCATAGTCTACCTGGCTATCCAGCATTTCAGCCGGCAGGCATCCGCCGGATGGACCGCCTGTCTGAACAGCCTTGAATTCTTCGTCGTTGAGGATCCCACCGCCCACTGCGAATACGATTTCACGCAGGGTGATACCCAGCGGCACCTCGATGAGACCGGACCGCTTGACCTTTCCGACCAGTGCGAACGTTTTCGTTCCCTTGCTCTTCTCGGTACCCAATTCGGCGAACCAGCTCGATCCCTTCTGTAGAATCATCGAGACATTTGCCAGGGTCTCCACATTGTTGATGATCGTTGGTTTCTTCATCAGACCGGACACGGCCGGGAAAGGCGGTCGTGGTGAAGGCATCCCGCGCTTCCCTTCGATTGAGGCGATGAGCGCGGTCTCTTCTCCACAGACGAATGCTCCCGCGCCTTGCTTGATCTCAATGCGGAAGTCGAAACCGGACCCCTGGATGTTCTCGCCGACGAGCCCACAACGCTCCATTTGCGCGATGGCAATGCGCAATCTCTCCAGTGCGAGCGGGTACTCGGCCCGACAATAGATGTACCCGACACTGGCACCGATGGTGTAACCGGCAATGAGCATTCCCTCCAACACCGAATGGGGATCGCCTTCAAGCAAGGACCTGTTCATGAATGCACCGGGGTCTCCTTCATCCGCGTTGCAGATGACGAATTTCTCATCCCCCGGGGCGTCGATGCAGAACTGCCACTTCAAGTGTGTCGGGAAACCCGCCCCACCTCGACCACGCAAACCTGCGGCCTTGATTTCTGCGACAATCTGCGCGCGCTCCATGCCCAAGGCACGCATGAACCCACTGTACCCGCCGTTTGCCAGGTAATGATCGATTTGGATCGGATCAATCAGCCCACAATTTCGCAGCACGCGGCGCACCTGCGGGTTGAGCACAGCGGTCTGTGCCAGAATGGGGATTCCTTCGATACGCCCGGGCCCTGAAGTGCCCAACGCCATCTGCGGCAATGGGTCATCATCGATCAAGTAGGCACCGATGAGCTGGGATACGCGCTCAGGAGTCATATCTCCGTAGCAGACACTGGGACGTCCCTGCTTGGTGATCGTCACCAGAGGCTCCGCATAACAGAGCCCAATACACCCGACCTCCATTACCCGCGCATCGATATTCCCCATGGCCAGGTCTTCCCGAATCTGGCGCAACACCAGCAGCCCACCCGCTGAACGCCCGCAAGTGGCGGTCCCTACTGTGATCAAAGGCGGGCTGCCTTGTTGCACCGCCTGCCATTCCCTTTGGGCTTGTTCCAGCATCTCCTGATAGGACATGGTCTCTTATCCCCTCTTTCGGAACACTCACGATCTCGCTCTCGTTGGCCCGTCTATTCTAAGGTTCAACCTCTCTTGCGAACAACTCTCTGACCTTTTGCGGTGTCAGGGCCGCAGTCACTTCCCCATCTATCATTAGACAGGGTGCCAGGCTGCAACACCCAATGCAAGCCACGGTTTCCAGTGTATATTCCAGGTCCGGAGTCGTCTCGCCCTCCTTGATACCCAGGACATGCTCCGCCTCATCGAGGATGCGCGGCGCACCGCGGACGTGACAGGCGGTTCCCCGGCAGATCATCACCTCTTTGCGTCCTCTGGGCGAGAATTTGAACTGGCTGTAGAATGACGCAGTTCCGTAGACCTGGCTGGTTGGGACGCGAGTGAACGTGGCAATCTCGAGGAGCGCCTCTTCGGGAAGGTATCCGAACATCTCCTGCACATCTTGCATAATCTGGATCAACTCAAGCCGATTCCCTTTGTAGGACGAAAACAGAGCTGCCAATTGCTCGCTCAAACCTGTATCCCCCTCCTTTCGACTGCACTTTTCTCATTCAAAAGCGATACACGTGTGAGTCTGCTGAACTCCGGGAGTGCATTGGATCTCGCGGCTGACGAGTATGCTCAGCTCGTGCATCGATTGTACCCTGGCTTCGATGATCACGTCGTATTCCCCAAAAGTTGGATCTGCGCAGATCACCCCCGGTATATTGCGGACGGTCGTCGCAACATCTTCCAGATGGCCCATCTCTACTCTAAGTAGAATGAATGCTTTCATCGCCTATCCCTCCGTTGCCACACTGAAACAGATCACCAATACCGTTTTACGCTGCTTTGAGAACTAGATACGCAGATCCCCGCGTGGACGCAAGAAGATGAACCAGTAGGCCAATCCGACCAGACCTGCGCCACCGATGATGTTCCCGATCGTCACTGGCAACAGATTCACCACGACAAAATTCGCCCAGGAAAGGTTGGCATAGTCTGCGGCGGATTTCCCAATCGTTTCCCAGAACAGCGGATCCGCTGTGCTCTTGATCAGAAGTCCCAGCGGAATGAAATACATGTTGGCGATGCTATGCTCAAATCCCGCAGCGACAAACGCTGTGACAGGAAACAGAATGGCCAGGATTTTGTCCGTCGTAGTTCGGGCACTTGCACACAACCACACCGCCAGACACACCAGCGCGTTACATAAGATTCCCAGAGCAATAGCCTGTCCAAAATCGAGATCACACTTCGTATCCGCCATGCTCAGCGCATTTGCACCAACTGCGCCCCCACCAAATGTGTATTGTTTGCTCCACAGCACGAGTAACACGGTGATGATCGAACCGACGAAATTGCCGATATAGACAATACCCCAATTGCGCAAAAGCGCACCCAGGGAGATCCTTCGACTGGCGAAGGCCATAACGATCAGATTATTGCCGGTGAACAGTTCGGCGCCGGCGATGACCACGGCAATGAGACCCAGGCAGAACACCAAACCGCCCAAAAGCTTGACGATTCCATAGCCCACACCTGCGCTGCTCAACCCTGCAGTGACCGTTGTGGCGAATATGGCTCCGCAGGCGACGAAAGCACCCGCTAAGATCGCCAGCCCGAACGTGCTGATGAAATCCTGCCCCGCCTTCTTTACGCCGACTGCCTCCATCCGCGCAGCCATGGTAGGAGGCAGGAAGGCATCCACCTCCACCTGAATCGGTTGACTAGACATGACCATTTTTCTCCGGTTTCTAAGGCAGAACCATGATAACATAGAACGAACAGGAAACGAAATTTGTCAGGGAGTATCTGCCGTTACCATCCCCATTACTTGCTCGACGATTTGATCCGCCAACAGGTGCGTTCGTTCCGATAGGACAGCGCAGAAATCGAACTCATATCCACGGGCGGAGTACAGATAACCTTGCGGGCCATGTCCTGCCATGACCTCAGTCAGGTACAGCAGCGTTTCGGGAGACATGTGGTGGGTCAAGGCATGTGGCGCGTAACCGGGTTCGACGCGGGTCACGCGCAGTTCTTCGTCATACGCGCCCGTGTGCGCATCGACAAAGATCACCCGGTCGAAATCAGCCAGCATTTCAGCCATTTCCGGCACGAGTTGCCGTTGAAACAAACCACCGATCTCCGGCGTCAGCATCACCGGCTCGTAGCCGTATGGTTCCAAATCTGCGTGAGCAAGCCGCCGGGATACCTCGTTTACGACATAGTAGCCCAGGCCGTCATCCCCACGGTCCACGTTTCCGTAACCTAAAATTAGAGTACGCAACTATTCACTCACCATCTACATTTCCGGGACAATTGCCGCGCGATAAACGGAGACGTAGGGGCAAGATGGCCTTGCCCCTACGTTTTCACAGCCTATCCGGATAAGCGACATCTTCCCTTCGTAACGTAGTTCAGTTCCTTGTCAGCGTCCGTACAACGTCACCGGCGGCATCCTTGACTTCGATGACGATCGGCATCTGCCCTAAGGCATGGGTGGAACAGGAGAGACACGGGTCGTAAGCGCGGATAGCAGCCTCGACACGGTTCAACATGCCTTCGGTGATATTGTTGCCGTCGATGAATTCCTTGGCTACCATGTCCACGGATTTGCTCATCGCGTAGTTGTTGTGTCCTGTCGCTACGATCAGGTTGACGTCGGTAATCTTGCCCGAGTCATCCGTCCAGTAGTGGTGGATCAATGTGCCACGCGGTGCCTCGATGACACCCACGCCTTCACCGGTGATCGGCCCGGGCTGGGTCCGGATGTCGGTCGAGGTGATGTCCGGGTCTTCCAGCAGCTCGCGAACGCGCTCGGCGGCGTAGATGTCTTCGATCAGCCGCGCGTAGTGCATGAAGAGCGTCGGTTCCACCGGTCCGGCGGACAGCGCCTTGAACTTCTTGAACTCCTCGTTGGCGAGTGGCGTGCTGATCCGCTCGGCCACGTTGAGACGGCCCAACGGGGCCACCCGGTAGATGCCTTCAGGCCAGCCCATCTTCTTGTAGTACGGGAACTTGAGATAGGACCAGTCTTCGGTGTGTTCGGCGATGTAGTTCAGGTAGGTCGTCGGATCGAACTGTTCCAGCAGCTTGCCGTCCTTGTCGATCAAACGGACGTCACCGTCGTACAGTCTCAGCGCGCCATCCTCGGGAGCAACCAACCCCATATAGCCGGAGCGGAAGTTCGCGAAGCGCAGGACGACATCCATATTCTGCTCGATCCAGGCCTTCGCAACAGCCAGACCCTCCTGCATGTAGCCGATCATCTCATCGACCGGAGCAAGCAGGTAGTCGCGTTCCTTCTCGGTGAGCGCCTTGTTGACGCCACCCGGAACCGCAAAGGCCGCGTGGATACGCTCCCCGGCGACGGTCCGGATGATTTCCTGGCCCCATTTGCGCAGCTTGACTGCTTTCACAGCCAGCGCCGGGTTGGTTTCGATGATCCCGACGACGTTACGAATGGCCGGATCGGCATCGAAACCGAACAACAAATCAGGCGATGCCAGATGGAAAAAGTGCATCGAGTGAGACTGCACAAACTGTCCCTTGTGCATCAAAGACCTGAGCAATGTAGCGGGCCGCGGTGGCTCCACACCAACGAGCCGGTCACACGCTTTCGCCGAAGCCAGGTGGTGACTTACCGGACAAATTCCGCAGATTCGCGGGGTGATTACCGGCATCTCGAAAAACATCCGGCCCTGCGAGAATCTCTCGAAGCCACGGAACTGATCGACGTGCAAGTATGCGTGCTCGACATTGTTCTTGTCATCGAGATGAACGGTGACCCGAGCATGTCCTTCGATTCGAGTCACAGGCTCGATCGTGATCTTTTGCGCCATCAAATACCTCCTTGTGCGAGCAAATGGAGAGTGCCCCGATCGTCGAAGCGCTGCGCTGGGGGGCTTTCTCAGTGCCTGCAACTTAATGGTTATACGTTAGATTAGGTCCCGACAGCTCGGGAATACGACCTGCCAGTAATTCCGTGAGAACAAACCAGATCGATTCGGCCGGAGGGGGGCAGCCCGGCAGGTGGATGTCCACCGCCACAACCTCGTTGACTGCCAACACCTTCGGCAGCAGTTTCCCCAGCTCGTTCGAACGAGGCACCGCTCCATGCTCGTCTGTGCTCGCCGATTTGATGTATCCATATTCCAATACCTCTTCGGCATCAAAGAAATTCCGCATTGCACAGATTCCGCCAAACACAGCGCAATCACCCAGTGAGATCAGGATTTTGCAGCGTTCGCGCATCTCCTTGGCCACTTCCAACTGATGGGTATTGCTCACTGCTCCGGTTAGAATTCCCACATCGACACCGTCTTTCGGTGGGTGCTTTAAGTCCGTGATCGGACATGAGGTGAGTTCGATGTGTTTTACCAACTCGACTATACGCTCATCGATGTCGAGCAGCGACATGTGACAGCCCGAACACACATCCAACCAATCTGTAGCAACCTTGACCTTTGGCATGAATTTCCTCCCGCAAATCCGTACGTGGCTTGCCATGCCTGTCACGTAACGTGATGATTTGCCTAACACATGATACAGAAACCTTGTCAGGATTGCTGTAATGCAGCTAACAGTAGAGGGCTGACAAGGAATTTGTCTAAATAATCAGCTCAATCCCATTTTAGCGGCTACTGCCTGAAGAATCTCAGCATCCGACTTGGCTTGACCCAGCGGGCTTAGCGCTGCCACGACATTCTGCGTGCGCCCGGCGGTGTTCATAATCGTTCCGGATCGTTCACTCCAGATCGCTGCCGGCAGAACAACATCGGCATCCGCGACGATGGGCGTCAGATGACTGGTCTGTGCCACGAGAAAATCAGCCCCTTTCGCCGCGGCGATCAGCTCCTCATCAGCCACATCATCCGACAGACACAGATAGATGCCTTTTGCCCCGGACAGGTCGGCAGATCCGGTCAAGCCAGCAGCCTGCAAGCCACGCGTGTTCACACCAGGGACCAGACCGACAAACTGGGCTTTGCCTGCGAGTTTGCTGCGCAATACAGCCAGTTCATCCCCTGCGTCCGCACCGTATAGGACTACCGGCGCACTCGCCCCCAGGGCGATCTCGATAGCGGTGCCCACTTCGGACGGGCGCAAATTCGCCAACGCCAGCTGTGCGAATTCATTCTCACCAGCGTCGATCAGTGCCAGTCGTGCACCCTTGTTCGTGACGCCTCGCTTGACCGCGAATCCGGCTACCTGATGATCCTTGCCGAGATCTGCGCCCACGACTACGAACAGGTCGGCGTCGTCGAGAACGGATAGATCCCCCTCGGTTTCTTTCAGACTGGCCGGCAATGGAGTCATGCAGCCTGTCTTGCCTCCGGTACCGAATATCTTGGCGAACAGGGCAGCCGCTTCGTTGGTCACACGGCTGGAGATGATCGCGCCCAGGTTGCCATTCAATGGCTTCAGACCATCAGCAACAGCCTGGAGGGCCTGTTCCCAGGTGGCTTCGACCAATTCACCATCTTTACGGACCAGCGGTGAGGTGACCCGAGTGCGCCCATCGTACAGCGGTTCAAAGCGGCCCTTGACGCAGAGCAGCCCTTTGTTGAGTTCCGCATCCCAATCTCCTTCGATGCGGATTACGTGATTGTCGCGCACCACCATGTCTGCGCTAC
>Ga0068714_10007974_pt1 | contig 10055 bp, 9 predicted proteins | sample MTBNYHSulfiMetaG_FD_62988 | JGI IMG/M metagenome (GOLD analysis project Ga0068714, IMG submission 62988) | Enrichment culture microbial communities from rom New York Harbor, USA that are MTBE-degrading - MTBE-NYH (New York Harbor Sulfidogenic)... | ecosystem: Environmental > Aquatic > Marine >...
GGCGTGACATGGTACAGCTTTGCCAGCGACCCGAACTTCATGGCCGACGATCCCGGCTTCATCAAGCTGGCGGCCGATGTCGAGGACGGCCCGTTCTGCGATGGGTTTGCCCCGACGCTGGGCCGTGTGTACGATCCGGGCCATGCCGATGCGTCGATCGGCGAATGGAACCTGTGGTGGGCCGAACCGACCAATCCCACGCTGCCGGTCGATCCCAATCTGTCTTTCGAGACGCTGGCCGGCCGCTCCGTGGCCCGCGTCGCCCAGACCTATGGCGATTCGGCCGGCGGAACCGGGTATGACATCGCCCGGCTCGATCTGCCCGTCGATCCCGAGACGCAACGCAAGTGGTTCCTGTACGTTCGCATCGATGACGCACCCGGAGGCGGCGCACCCGAGGTCGATGCGGTCGCCGACGTGAGCTGCCCAGGTGACTATAGACATCCCGCGCCCATCGGCGACGTCAATGGCGACTGGCGTGTGGACGCGGCAGATGAGGCGATCGTGAAGGAGCACCTCGGCGTCGAGATCGTGCACGACAACGATCCGGCCGCAGTAGCTGACTTCAACGCCGACGGCCGGGTCGACGAAGCCGATCTCGAGATCGTCCAGGCGAACGCGGGAACGATCGCCTGGGGACATCAATAACACGAACGGATAAACCGAACGTCTCTGCGGGCCGGCGCCGACGCGCCGGTCCGCACGAGGCGGCAACAGGCTGTAGAGTGGGTCCTCGACCCACGCACCGATTTATGTGTAAAGAACGGCACCATGACGGTTTCAGTCTCGTTGAGACGCTGGTGGTCGTGTCCACGACAACCCTGATCGTCGGTCTCCTGCTGCCTTCGCTCCAGGCCGCTCGGCAGCAGGCACAGAGAACGCTGTGCCTGAGCAACCTGCGGCAGATGGCGATCGCGGCCCAGAGCTACGCCAGCGTCTACGATGGGCACTATCCTCTGGCGTACTACAATCGCCGTGAGGGCACGGTCCCGTACTTCTACGCGTGGGACTTCACGACCTGGAAGGACTGGTCCGACGCGACGAACCCCAATCGCGTCCGGGCCGGCCTGCTGTGGATGGGACAGGCCATCGAGAAAATTCATCAGTGTCCGGGTTTCAGCGGCGCCGGCAATTCGCTGGCCGATCCCTATACCGGCTACAACTACAACACCAGTTACATCGGGCTCAACGATCTCTTGTCCCCGGTCGATTCCGCGCGGACCACCGATGTACGGCGTCCATCTGAGACCGCCCTGTTCGGCGACGGCCAGTGCACCGACGGCGGCGCCAACAAGTATATGCGTGCGCCGTTTGCCCATCCAGGGGACACCCTGCTTCCGGATTCGGCGCGACACGCCGGCGCCCAGGGCTACCGTCACGTGGGCCGAACCAACGTCGCGTTCTGCGATGGGCACGCCCGGTCCTGGCAGGAGATCCACACCGAAACCGACCCAGCCGCCCAAGCTGTCCTCGACGACCGCAACGCAACGAACGCCACCCAGATCGGCTTCCTCTCCGCCACCAACGACCTCTACGATTTGAAATGACCGGCCTGCCTGGTCTATAATGGTTGCTGTGCAGTCGGCAAGAATCCATTCTGCTTTGAGTCAAGCCAAACAGCTGTCAATGCTGGCTTGGCAAGGGCTCAGTCAGGTGCTCTGGCCGCCGGTGTGTCTGTGCTGTGGTGGGCAGGCCGGACCCGACAACAGCGGTCTGTGTCGGGCCTGCTGGGACCAACTTCTGACCGGTACGGCCGGCGAGTGTTGCCCCCGATGCGGACGGGATGCCAGTCGATATGGCCTCGTGAACGGGGCCTGTCCGGCCTGCCAGGCCGAGGACATCCAGTTTGACGGGATCGCCCGGGCGGGAGTCTATAACGGGACACTGCGGCAGATGATCCTCGCCTTCAAGCACGATCGAACCGAGCTGGGAACCTTGCTCGGAACGCTGGCCGATTCCGCGTTTCAGGGAAGCTGCTTCTACGAGCAGATCGAGATGCTCGTGCCGGTCCCGCTGCATTGGACGCGCCGATTGGCCCGAGGCTACAATCAGTCGCACCGGATTACTCAGAGGCTGGAGCATCCGGCCGCACGGATTTGTGCAGACCTCGTTCGGGTCCGCCGGACCAGGACCCAGTTCGCCGCGGCAACGCTGCCCGCGAGGCAGCGCAACGTCAAGGGCGCCTTCGCCGTCCGGCCCGACCACCGATACGCCGGTAAGACCGTCTGCCTCGTCGATGACATCAAGACCACCGGCGCGACCCTCAACGAATGCGCCCGGACCCTGAAACAAGCCGGCGCGGCCCGCGTCTATGCCCTCGTCCTGGCCGTCGCCGGACAGGACCTGGGCTGATGGAGCACGCAAGAAGGGAGTGACATGCTGACGAACGCCCTGCTGACTACCGTGACAATACTGCTTGCCGTCCCGCCCAGCTACGCCGGCCGGCTCGACAAGGATTGGCTGGTGACACCGGTTCGCAAGGAGGTGACCGTCGAGAAGAGTTCGGACGGCCGGGAGATCGTCATGGACAACGGCCTGATCCGCCGCACGTTTCGCCTGAAGCCGAACGCCGCCACCGTTGCCCTCGACAATCTCATGACGGGCGAGTCGATGCTGCGCGGCGTCAAGCCGGAGGCCCGCCTGACGATCGACGGCATCTCCTTCGACATTGGTGGACTCAAGGGCCAGCCTGACTACGCCTACCTGCTCGACGAATGGAAGAATGCACTGAGGTCCGATCCGAACGCGTGGCAATTCATCGACTGCCAGATAGACGAGACCCGCGCCCGGTTTCCCTGGAAACGCGTGCGCCGTTGCGCCGACCTGCCCTGGCCCCCGCCCGGCGCCTCGCTGACCATGGCGTACCGGCTCTCCAGTCAGGCCAGAGAGACTCTGGGCCCCGGCCGCGCCTATCTCGACGGCGTGGCCGTCCAAGTCAACTACGAGATGTACCAAGGCATCCCTCTGATGTGCAAATGGCTGACGATCCACAACGGCTCGGACCGGCCCATTCGCCTCAACAGCTTTACCAGCGAGATCCTCGCGATGGTCGAGTACGAGTCGGAGGTGGACCGCTACGAGCGTTGGAACGTACCGAACCTCCACCTCGAGAGCGACTATGCCTTCGCCGGCATGAACGCATCGGTCGCCAACCACACCACGCACTGGGTGCGCGACCCCGAGTACCTGACGCAGGTGAACTACCTGCGCGAGAACCCCTGCCTGCTGGAATCCCGCCCGCCCGTCGGGCCGGATGTCGACATTCCGCCGGGCGAGACGTTCGAGTCGTTCCGGACGTTCGAACTCGTCTTCGACAGCACCGAGCGCGAGCGGAACGGCCTGGCGATCCGGCGCATGTATCGCACCATCGCGCCGTGGGTGACGGAGAACCCGATCATGATGCACGTACGTCAGGCCGATCCGAATTCGGTGCGGCTGGCGATCGACCAGTGTGCCGAAGTTGGCTTCGAGATGGTCATCATGACATTCGGCAGCGGGTTCAACCTCGAGAACGAAGACCCTGCCTATCTGGCTCAACTGAAGCAACTCGCCGACTACGCCCACAGCAAGGGCATCGAGCTCGGAGGCTATTCACTGCTGTCGAGCCGAAGAATCAGCGACGAGGATGACGTCATCGACGTCGCGACGGGCAAGCCCGGCGGCGCCCTGTTCGGCAACGCCCCCTGCCTGGGCAGCCGGTGGGGACAGGACTACTTCCGCAAGCTATACGCGTTCTACGAGAAGACCGGCTTCGACCTGCTCGAACACGACGGCTCTTATCCCGGCGACACCTGCGCCTCGCAGAGCCATCCCGGCCATCGCGGCTACGAGGACTCGCAGTCGACCCAGTGGAAGACGATCACCGAGTTCTACAAGTGGTGCCGGAGCCGCGGCGTCTATCTCAACGTCCCCGACTTCTACTACCTGACCGGCTCGACGAAGTGCGGCATGGGCTATCGCGAGACGAACTGGTCGCTGCCCCGAGCCCAGCAGATCCTCCACGGCCGGCAGAACATCTACGACGGGACCTGGACCAAGACGCCGAGCATGGGCTGGATGTTCGTGCCGCTGACGGAATACCACGGGGGCGGGCCGGCCGCGACGATCGAGCCGCTCCGCGACCATCTCGACGCCTACGAGGCGCACCTGGCCAACAACTTCGGAGCGGGCGTTCAGGCCTGCTATCGAGGTCCGCGATTATACGACAGCGACGAGACGAAGACCGTCGTCAAAAAGTGGGTGGATTTCTTCAAGCAATACCGTGACATTCTCGAATCGGACGTGATCCATCTTCGCCGGGCGGATGGACGGGACATCGACGGCCTTCTCCATGTGAACCCGCAAGGGAAAATCAGGGGCCTGGCGATGATCTACAACCCGCTCGACCGCCCTGTCGAGCGAAAACTGACGCTGCCGCTCTACTACACGGGCCTGACCGACGCCGCCCGCATCCGCGAAAAAGAGGGCGAATCGAAACCCTACCAGCTCGACCGCCACTACAACGTCACCGTCCCGATTCGAGTCGAGCCGACCGGTGTCACGTCGCTGGTCATCGAGTAGTTGTATCCGCTTTATCGCAAAAGCAGATTCGTCACAGCCGCTGGTACTTGATCACGGCGCGATAGACGCCGTCGATGCGCTTGCCCTCGACGATCGTAGGCGAATACTTCTCGTTTCTCGGCTGGAGGCGGATCTGATTCCCGGCCTCGAAGAAGACCCGCTTGAACGTCGTCTCGTGGGGCAGCGTGAAGCGGACGAAGCAGTCGTCGCCGTTGCGGACCTCGCAAGCCGGCGAGAAGACGACGATGTCACCCTCGACGAACTTCGGCTCCATCGAGTCGCCCACCACGCGCACGGCGAACGCGTTCGGATCGTGCAGGTCGGGACAACGGACGTAATCGTCGGCGATGCCGACCGGATAATCGAGATCGTTGAACTCGGCCGGATAGCCCGCCGCGACCTTGTTGATCACCGGGACGAGCCGGCCGGCCGCCAGGGCCCTCTTGCCCTCGTCGGCGCTGAGGTTGCTCTTGGCCAGCATCGACTTGAGCGATCGGCTGCTGGTCTTTTTGTCGATCGCCTTCTTGAGCAACTGCCGGAGCTTCTGGTTCTCGGCCTCGCGCGACTCGTACTCCTGCCGGACGTCCGACGGCATGCGTTCGAGGTGGGCGATGTGCAGCAGCAGCCCCAAATCGAACTTCAGGACTCGCTCAAGCTTTGTCAACAGCTCGTCGCTAGGCGGGTTCTTGACCTTGCCCGTCTCGATCGTGGACAGGTACGGCTTGGAAAATCCCACGCGGTTGCTGACTTCATCAAGAGTCAGGTTCAACTGCTCACGCTTCTGCCTGATGATCTGCCCGAGAGACATAGCCATCCTCGAATGCGGCCCGAAGGCCTATTCCACTTCCACCAGCTCGTAGTCCGCGTGGCCCAGTCCGATCCGCACGCCGTGCTCGATCTGGGTATGCCAGTCCAGCTTGGCGTTGCCGATCAGCTTGGGTACGCCCCGCCCGCTCCGGCTCTCCACCAGATCGATGGCCACCTTGTCCACCGCCACCGGATCGGTCGAGGCCAGAATGCCGATATCCTCCACCACTTTAGGCATATTCGCCCGGGCGAAGCAATCACAATCTTTAGTTACCGACATCACAAAATTGAAGAACACCGCCCTTCCTTCCTTGCCCCGGAGCGCGCCGAGGGCGTGTTCCGCGACGCTCTTCTGGAGGATCTCGTTCTCCTGCTGCCAGTCGTACGCCACGGCATCAAACCGGCAGACCGCGACGCACTCGGCACAGCCGATGCACCTGTCCTGGTCGATGTGGGCCTGGACGTCGTCGAGCGTGATGGCGTCGGCCGGACAGTGACGCCGGCACTCGCCGCAGCGAGTGCACTTGCCCTTCGTCACGTGGGGCTTGAGGGCGGCGTGCTGGCGCATCTTGCCCTTGCGGCTGGAACAGCCCATGCCCAGCGTCTTGATCGTCGCGCCCACGCAGGCCGCGCAGTGGCCGGTGAAGTGCGCCACCGAGAGGATTGACTGGCACCGCACGATGTCGGCCGCGATCATCACCTCCTTGTCCAGTTCGCCTTCGATGGGCACGGCGGTCTCGGCGGTTCCGAACAGCCCGTCGGGGGCGATGAACGGGACGCCCAGCCCCTCAACGCTGAAACCGCGTTCCGTCGCCAGGACCGTGTGGTCGATGGCGTTGTGCCGCCGGCCGGTGTAGAGCGTGCTGGTGTCGGTGATGAAGGGCTTGGTCTTCAGGGCGAGCAGTTCCTCGACGAGGCCCTTCAGACACGGCGCCTTGATATACGTGTTGTTGGTCTCTTCGCCCACGTGGACCTTTACGGCGGTGAAGTCGTTCTTCTTGAAGCACTTGCTGAACCCGCCCGCCCGGAACAGGGTCCTGGCCTTTTCCGAAATGGCCCGTTCGCCTTCGCCGATCAATGCCTTGATGAAATAGACTTTCGAACTCAACTGCTGTCCTTCCAAGAATCGGGCATCTGCCCATCCATGCGCCGGCCCATCACTACCACTGCGTCAGCCGGCTCCCTGCTCCGGTGAGCGAGGACGCCCGCTTTGCCGGCCCCGTCGCCGACGAAATTGGCTTTGTTTGGCGAATCCCCCTTCGGGCATGTATTCGCATAATCCATTATCTACAAAGTACTTATGCCAATTCAACCACCGAGAAATTGGCTTTGTTTCGCATACTCACATCCCGAGCCGACCATGGTCCGCCCTGCCGCCGGACGGACCCTTTTCGCCCGCCGGAGGCCCAAATCCACACCCGGCGTCCATCGCCAGCCGTCCAGAATTGACTATCGACCATCAACCATTCCCAATTCAGTTGCGTAGCTATCATATTTCACTCGCCCGTTGCTCGTCAACCCGCTTTTGAGAATTCTCCGTCTTTTCTTCGCCTCCGCCGAAGAGCTGGTTGCCGCGTCAGAGTCTGCACCGCGCGCTTTGTCTCGGTATGCGAGAATGGTCTGGGCAGGTTTGGCCACAGGTCTGCCATCGGGGCTGGCGTTGGGCTGATGCGTGGCTCCGGATCGCCTCTCAGACGTGCTATTCAGCGTCATCTGTCGCAGGGCTGGCCGTGCCATGCTCAGACACCATGAAACATCCGCAGCCCAAACGCAGAACGGCTGCTTGCGAAGTTTGATTCGCAACAGAGGCGCCGGCAGGCGAAGGAGATGCAGAAGAGGAAAGCATCCATCGAGGAGCGGTTCCCGCCCTCGCTAATCGACTTTTGGCGTGGTCCCAGGTGAGGGATTCGGCTTTTTGTACTGGTACTTCTCCTTGCGAACGGACTCGTTCCAGATCAGCTTGACCTGCTCTTCGGAGGCTGTAAACGGCTTGTTCGTGCCTCGCGACTTGCGGTATTGATCGTTCGTCATGTTCGACCCCTTACATCTCAAAACAGGCGGCGCGGTCCTCTGCATCGAATGCATGTCTTCTCGAAGGCGCGCCAAGCCGGGAGAAAGGATTCGGGAGATGGGTCTTGAGGCCGGTGATGGTATCGATGGCAAACGATCGTGCTTCAAGGCTTCATCAGGCGATCATCCCAGGTTCACTACAAGGAACCAATGTGCATTCTACCGCCCCCGCGGCGGCCACGCAAGTGATTTTGCGCCTTTGGCCTCTCAATTGTTCCCAAGGCCTGTTTTTCAGGCGGTAACACCGCAACGCCGTGCGGAATTCGCCCTGCCGCACACCCGCTGTTCCCTGGCCCGCCCGGCGCCGCCGCAACTATTTTGTATTTTGGCGATTTATTTTGTTGACATATCAGAGATGCACCGATAGGATGGGAAATCTTGTGAAGGAGTACGCTTTCTTCCCTCGAGGTTTACCCCTTATTGAGTGGCAGAGGGAAAGTACGTTTGCAGGCCGGATCGGCCTCAGGAGAAGAGCACGTGGCAACAGGAACAGTAAAGTGGTTCAACGAGAGCAAAGGATTCGGTTTCATCAGCCCCGCCGGTGGCGGCGACGATCTGTTCGTCCACCACTCAGAGATCAAGACCCAGGGCTACGCCTCACTCAGTGAGGGCCAGGCGGTGAGCTTCGAGGTCGGACAGGGCAAGAAAGGCCCCTGCGCGACCAACGTCACCCCCGGCTAAGCCCCACCAGGCACCAGCATAAGAAAGCCCCGCCCCCCTCGCGGGGCTTTTTTTGTCCCCGCCGTCGCCCTGCCGCGTTTCTCTGGCGACCAACGCGGAGCAGAAGCCGGCCTCATCCGCTAGGAGCTGAGCCACCCAAGGGTCACGGGCAATTTCGGGACTTTCGGAGACACCGTATTCACTTCAACTCCGAATTCGTATGGCATCCCCGACATGCCGTGCCCAATCTCGCGTCTTTCATATCGCAAGTCAGCGCTGAACCTGTAGAGCGGGAGCGACGTTGGGTTCCGGAGTTTTGCTGGCCGCTGTTGCGGGGCCCCTTTCAGGGTGCCACAGTCCAGATGTAGCATTCCACATCTTCGGTACACCGACCCATAAGGCAGTCGCAATGACGGAAGCCAAGACGCCACTCACAAAGCCGATGACCTTGCTCTTCCGATCGTCCACGCCGAGTGATCGCTTGAGTTGATTCCTTTCCTTCTCCGTCAGGTTCTGAAGGAAAGTCAACTCCTTGGTTGCATCTCGATATTCAGTACGCTTCCTCTGGACCTCCTCGAGTAATTTCGCGAGGCGCGAACTCTCCTGTGTGTACTCCATTTTCAACACGTCAAGGGTGTCCACTGCCTCAGCCAGGTTGGCCTGGGCTTTCTCGATCTTGGCAAAAGTGGCTTCGTAAGCCGCCGCCGCATCCCCTCTCAACTGGATCTCGATTGAGCCGATCTTAATGGACTTGAAATGCCGAGCGAGGATCTTGTTGAGTAGGTCGACGACCGCTTCGACACCGTTAATGTACTGCAGCAGGAACATGTTCGTCATCTCCGGCCAACGTGGTGCATCGGTTGCTTCGAGACCCGTACAGGGCGGGGTTTCCGAAGTCGCTTCTGAGAAACGCCGGGGACGCTTTGTTCATTTCCGATCTGGGTCATTAGGCGTCTCCGATGTCACATGACTTGGTTGAGTGATTCCCTCATATCTGATGTCGCGCGATTCAGTCCTCTTGTCAAGCGCTTCAAGAATCTGCGGACCAATTTCTAGTGCCCACTGGACGGCCGACGATTCAACAGTCGCCCCATGCACGGCACTGTTTAGCAGCGTGGTAAGGTCGGATAGCAGTGCACGCTCGGTACCGCCAATGAGTTCCCGTTCGTTCAGCAACCTCAACAGCTGATTGAGTCCCGTCCGCGGCACGACCACATCACGAGACTGCGCCAACCGCACGAGACGCTTCTCCAATTCGATGCGTAGTCCTGCCAAGGCAAGGTTCGGATCGGATGTGGCTACCGCCTGAAATGCGTATCCCGAGCCAGAAACCTCGGGCTTTTCTGCGAGAAGGCCGGACTTTCGAGCCCGCTCCTCAATCTTCTCCAGGTCTCGATACTCCACCTTGAGCCCGCCCGGAAGCTCGATGGACTTGAACAGCGAGCTGAGCCAAGGCAGCACAGCAACGATGAGTAGCGTGGCCGTGATACCGTCGATGGCAAGGCCAGGTCGCACGAGGTGAACGATCGCCGTCACTACCGCGATAACCGTGATGGTGAACTTGGTGGCTCGTATGCTCATAGACATCACCTAAGATTTAGCCAGTCCGCATGAGACGCCGTCGGACTTCCCGCCGAAAAGGCGAAAAGCCTTCGGGTGAAAACCTTGGTGTGGATCATTGCGGCCTCGATATTCCTTCGACAGACTCGGGACAGGCTTTGTAGCCCAGGGATTCCTGGAGTGTTTGGACGTCGTAACGAGCTTGTCTCGGGCACTTTCCACATGTGCGTCTCTTTCGCTAACGGCAGCAAGGGTAGCGGGCGCGTACGGTAACGTCAAGTCTTTCCCGATTTCGGCTGGGTTGCATGGCGCTGGGAGAGAGGCTATGATCTTGAGGTGAACGAAGATGATGTTGAAGGTAGGAAGCATGAAGACGGTGATTGTGTACTACTCGAAGT
>Ga0068714_10007976_pt1 | contig 10050 bp, 9 predicted proteins | sample MTBNYHSulfiMetaG_FD_62988 | JGI IMG/M metagenome (GOLD analysis project Ga0068714, IMG submission 62988) | Enrichment culture microbial communities from rom New York Harbor, USA that are MTBE-degrading - MTBE-NYH (New York Harbor Sulfidogenic)... | ecosystem: Environmental > Aquatic > Marine >...
TGCATCGATTGGCCTGGGTGGCGATCTTCTGAGCCGACGACCAGCGGGGATCATCAGGGGGCAAGCGTTCGAGGAGCAGGTGGGCGTAGGTGACGATCCCCTGCATCGGGTTGTTCAGTTCGTGGGCCACGTCGGCCGCCAGTTGCCCAACCACCGCGAGCCGCTCGGACTCCATCACACGCTTGCGGGCGAACTCCTTCAGTTCCTCGTCCCGGGCCTTGAGAGCGGCCGCCATCGAGTTGAAGGCACGGGTCAACTCGCCCATCTCATCCCGCGACCTGACGGGGACGCGGGCGTCCAGGTCGCCCTCGGCCACATGACGGGAGGCTTTCACCAGGGCGCGCACCGGCGTGGCGAGACGGCGCGAGATGAAGGCCGAGATGATCACCGAAAGAGCCACGCCGGCCACGGCTATGCCCACGAAGAACCAGGTGGTCCGAGCCCGCAGGTCGACGTACGGCTGCTCGAGAATGCCCACGTACAGCATGCCGACGGGCGTGTCGGCCGGGTCGACGATGGGTTCGTAGGCGGTGATGTACCAGTCATTCACCACGTAGGCGCGTCCTACCCAGCGGCGCCCCTCCACGATGACCTGCTGGTAGACCTCCTCCGACACCCGGGTGCCCAGGGCCCGGCTTCCGTCCTCGTTGAGCACGTTGGTGGCGATACGTACGTCGTCGAGGAAGATCGTGGCGGTACCGACGTCCCTTTCCTGATAGCGCTCCCCGGCGAAGACCGTCTCCTTGATGAGGTCCACGATCTCGAAGCGCCGACTGAGCAGGCGCCCCGCGTAGACGACCCCGAGCACTTCGCCGTCGTAGCTCACCACCGGCGCGGCCGCCTCCAGCACGAGGCCGCTGGTTTCCATCGTCTCTTCCCGGGGTCGGGCAGCCGGCGTCTGCACCAACTCGAATCGCGCCTGCTCCGCCAAGGTCGGCGCCTCCAGTGCCAGCCGGTCCGCAGAGAACACCGTCGTGGCAACCGCCGGGAGCCGGCTGTTCAGAGCCGCCGCCACCACTCCGTCGGCCGCCTGGTTGTCTCCCTTGACCCCGGGATTGCCGGCCCGCAAGAGGACCGTCCCCGCACCATCTGTCAGAGACACGAAGTCGAGTCCCTCCTCGAGCATGGTCCTCAGAAACTCGCCGAGGGCCAACTGGGCGTTGCCCTCGTACAGCAGATTCCGCAGGTAGAAGCGATCGGCAGAGAAGCGCACCACGTCGTAGAGGGCGACCGAGTAGGCCTCGTACATCTCCTGGGCGGCGTTCAAGTCGGAGTCGACCCGATCCTGGGCCTCCGCCACCACCCGATCGCCGATGAGGAAGATGGCCACCCCGGAGAACATGGCGCTGAGCAGGCCGATGATCAGCAGGAACGCCAGCATGAGCTTGACGAAGCGGCTCACGGCCACCCTGCCCCGCTCGAGCCCGGCAAGATCCGGCCCCCCGCGCGCACCCTCGGACGGGCATCGCCTCGCGCACGCTCCCCACTCCGAAGCAACCGCCGCAACCCCGGCTGTGCCGCTCTCACCTTCCCAGTCTGCCACGCGAACGCCTCACCCCGGCAGGGGCTTCAGTCGTCGACGGCAGGGCCGAACGCGGTCGTACCCGCGGCAACCCCGGCTCGAACCCCACTTTGCGCTCCCGACCCCCGTCCCCGGTTGCGGCTGACGGCCGCGGCGGGCCCTGTCCCGGTCGGTGCCGTTAGCCTGGCGGCCCATGGCACCGACCCCCGCCCCACCTCCCGGATATCGGTGGAGGCCTGCCTCCCTGGGAGATGCCGCCGCCCTCTCCGAGATGTTCGCCGCCATCGACTCGATCGAGAGTCTCGAGGAGGTGCTCGGGCCGGCGGGCACCCGACGCGAACTGGCGTTCCCCGGCATCAACCTGTCACGCGACACCTTGATCGGGCTCGGTCCCGACGGGGCCGCCCGGGCCTTTGCCTGGGTCTGGACGCAGGAGACCCTCCGGGCGGCACGGGCCGTCGTGTGGATAGAGGCCTATCCCGATCACGTGCACCTGGAGCCCTACCTGCTGGACTGGGCGGAGGCCTGCGCACGGCCCCTTCTCGAAGCAGCGGGACCGGCGGCCCGCCGCTACCTGCGCCAGCACGTCGAGGAGCACCGCCGGCGCCGGCGTCTGGTCATCGAGCAAGCCGGTTATCGCCACGCCCGCACCTTTGTTGAGATGTGGCGTTCACTGGGGGAGGGCCTTCCACCCGCACCCCTGGCCCCCCCGGGCGTCGAGATCGTCCCGTGGGCACCCGCGCTGGCCGAAGCGGCACGGCGGGCGTCGAACGAGGCGTTCGCGCTGCATTGGGATTCCATCGCCCTGGAGCCGGGGGACTGGGAACAGCGGGTGTGCGCCGACCCCTATCTCCGCCCCGACCTGAGCCGCCTGGCTCTGGAGGGAGAAGCGGTGGTGGGTCTGGCGCTGGCCTCGGTCGACCCAGAGCACAACGAGCGGGAAGGGGTGGCCGAGATGTGGGTGGAGAGAGTTGGAACCGTCCCCTCTCACCAGAGACGCGGGGTGGCCGCGGCCCTGATCGGCCGGGTGCTACGCGCCGGCGCCGCGGCCGGGTTCACCCGGGCCGGCCTGGGGGTCGACCACGACAGCGCCACCCGGGCCACCGCCCTGTATGAGCGGCTGGGGTTCGTCGCCGCCCGCCGCACACTGGCCTACGTCAAGGACCTCACATGAAAGCCCGGGCCTGGCTGGTGGTGATGGTGCTCTCGGCGGCCGCCTGCAGCGACGCCTCCCCGGAGATCACCGTCCCCGGCGCGCCCGCCACCACCGCCCCGGCGCCGGTCACCACCATCACCCTCTTCGGGCCCACCACCACCACCCAACCAGAGGCCCGATCGGCCGCCGACCCGGCGCGGCTGGCCGCCGTGGTCCTCTTCCCCAGCGACCTGCCCGAGATCTACCGCGATCTGCCTCTCAGACCCGCCGACAGCGGTTTTCGCCCCGCCGGAGCCACTCTCTCCAGCGCTCTGCAGCCGGCCGATGAGGCGGACGACATCGTTCGCTTCGGTCTGCTGGGAGACTTCACCACCACCTACGGGAGCACCGCCGACCTCTGGCTCGCCATCGAGGCGGTTGCCTTCACCGACTCGGCCGGCGCCGCCGGCTACCTGGCCGATTGGCAGCAGGATCTGGCGCGGCAGACGGCCGATGTCGAGGAAGGCTCCGACCTCCTCTCCTTCGCCGCTTCCGCCGACCCGACCCGCGCCGACGAAGCCGTGCGCGCCGCGTACGCCCTGGCCGCCGCCGATGCCGGCGCCCCGGCCCTCAACGCGGTGGTGCGAGTGGTGCGATCCGGGGCCACGCTGGCCTGGGTGTGGGCAGTGGGAGTAGACCCGGAAGGAACCATCGACGCCCTGGCCCCTCTGGTCGAGGCCCGGCTTCTCGCCGTTGCGGCCGGGGAGATCCCACCCCGGGACCCCACCGAACTGGGCCTCGCCCACTCCCCTCTCGAACTGCTCACCTCGTTCGCCTTCGAGTACTCCTACGGCATCGAGACCCTCGCCCCGGGCGCAGGCTTCCACATCGAGGTGACCGGCGAGTTCGAAGGCCCCGACCGCACCTCGTGCCGGGTCTCCTACGTCGCGGGCGGTGAGGAGACCTTGCTCTCCCGCCTGGTGGCCATCGGCACCCGGGTATGGCTGGGCGGCCGCACCGACTACCAGGAAGTGCCCCTCCGCCACCCGTCGGCCCTGGCCGACCTGCCCCTGTGCCCGGGTCACCCCCTTTTCTGGGAGGACACCGGCTACCACCGCCTGCCCGAAGCGCCGGGGGTGCCGGCGACCCTCGACGGGCGGCCGGTGCTTCGCTCCGACCTGACCGCCGACCCCACCGCCCTCAGCGAGCTGGGCTATTCGCCCGCCCGGGCCGCCGGCTTCACGCGCTACCTGGTGACGCGAGCCGCCGACGGGGGCTGGCCCCTGGAGATCGACGTGGTGGAAGAGAGCGATCTGGCCGAGGCCCGGCAGGCCTTCGGGCTCTCCGTCACGACCGGTCAGGCCGGCGTCTCTGCCCGGGTCTTCACCCGCCTGGAACTGACCCGGATCGACGACCCGTCCCTGCGGGTCGGGCCGCCGCTGACGGCCGGGTAGGCGGAGGTCCGGCCGGAGGGATTCCGCAGTCCCGGGCACCAGCCCGCGGGGCCTAGATGAACTTCTCGACCTCGCCGATGAGATCGAGCAGCTGGGCCACCTCGTCCTCCGGCAGCACCTGCAAGGCGTAGCCGGTCTGGAACAGGACCCACTGGCCCACCTCGGCCTCGGGCAGAAGGGCCAGGCTCACCTGCCGGGTCTCCTCACCGACCTCCACCACGGCCGACCGCTCCAGGCCCTCTCCCTCCACGGAGACCACTTTCCCAGGCAGGGCCAGGCACATCTCAGACCCCTTCCCCGGTCTCGATGCCCACCAGCAGCAGATCCATGCTGTGAGGATCCGCCGGGGTTCCCTCGCCGTTGGGCCCCGCCACCACTTCGACCGTGGCTCCCTCCGCCATGGTTCCGCGCGCCTCCTGGGCGAAATGCGCACGCAGATCGTCCCCGGTCACGCCGGCCAGGGCCCCGATTCGCACCCTGACCGCCGTCACCCGCCGGGCCCCCTCCGCGAGGGCCAGGTCCTCGGCCCGGCGGATGAGATCTCGTGCCAGCCCCGCCTCAGACATCGGCGACCTCCTTCAGCACCTGCTCCGCCACCGCGGGCACGGCGGCGGCCACCGCCGCGCTGAGCCCCTTGCCGGCGGTGAAGCCGACGGCCTCTACCCCGTAGAGCGTCAGGCGCGCCGGGAGCCGGCCCAACACCCGGGCCATCTCGATGGCCGCGCCGGCACCGAGCGCGTGAGTGGAGGGCAGCCCGACCTCCGCGGGCAGCGGCTCGGCGCTCACCTGAAAGCACCGCACCGTGCCCGGCTCGGCGCCCGACACCATGGCGTCCACTACCACGGCGTGCTGCGCGCCCTGCCACGCGTCCATGATCGCCGCCGGATCGTCCCCGAACAGGCACAGCGGCCGGGCCGACCCGGGCAGGCGCCCCTTGGCCCGGGCGACCACCGCCGGCCCCACCCCATCGTCTCCTCTGTCCGGATTGCCGACGCCGATGACGACGGCTCTACCCACGATCTATCTCCACCTTCAGGAAGTGAGTAGCGCAGGAGATGCAGGGGTCGTAGTTGCGCACCGTCTGCTCGAGCTTCCACTGGAGGTCGTCGTCGGGCAGGTCGATGTACTGCTCGAGCACCCGGCGCAGATCGTCCTCGATGCTCATCTGGCTCTGGGCGGTGGGCGGGCAGATCTGCGCATCGAGGATGTAGCCCTCGTCGTCGAGCCGGTAACGGTGATACAGCATGCCGCGGGGAGCCTCGGTGGCCCCGTGGCCCTCACCGGCCCTCACCGTGAAGGGCACGTCGGGCCGGGACGGCTCCTCGTAGTCGTCGATGATGCGCAGCGCCTCCTCCACCGCGTGCAGGGTCTCCACGTTGCGCACCACGATGCTCTTGAACGGGTTGAAGCAAGTCTCCCGCAAGCCCGCCGCCAGGGCGGCACGCTGCGCCCTCTCGCCCAGCCGATCGAAGTTCAGGTTGTAGCGGGCCAGCGGGCCCGTGTGATAAGACCCGCGCTCGCGCACCTTGGACTGCAGGGCGTTGGAGCGGGCGACGTGGACCTCCTCGAAGACGGCGTTCCACTCGGAAGGAGGCACGTCGATGCCCTTGTTCGAAACCAGATTCCCCTCGTTGAAGGGGTACTCGTCGGGGTGGCTGACCGACACGTACTCGTAGTCCCCCTCCACTTCGGGGAAGGGCAGCCCGCCGGTGAACTCAACCGCCCAGGCCGCGGCGTCGAGGGCCCATTCCAGGTCGGGCACCAGCGCCTGGAGCTGGCGCTTGGTCGGCACCTTGTACCAGCCTCCTACCTTGACGTTGATGGGATGGATCTCCCGGCCGCCGAGCAGGGACACGAGGTCGTTGCCGATCTTCTTCAGGCGGAGCGCCTTCTCCACCTCGGCCCGATGGTCGGCAGCCATGTGGATGGCGCTCTGGTAGCCCAGGAAGTCGGGCAGGTGCAGCAGGAAAGCATGCAGCACGTGGCTCTCTATCCACTCCCCGCAGTAGATGAGCCGTCGCAGGGCACGCAGCGGCCCCTCCATCTTCACCCCGAAGATCGACTCCATGGCATGGGCCGAGCTCATCTGGTACGCGATGGGGCAGATGCCGCAGATGCGGGCGGTGATGTCGGGCGCATCGCTGAAACGGCGTCCTCGCAGGAAGGCCTCGTAGAACCGGGGGGGCTCGAAGATGCCGAACTCGGCGATCTCGATCTCCCCGTCCCGGACGCGTACCTTCAGGTTCCCCTCGCCCTCCACCCGGGCGAGGTAGTCGACGCTGATGGCCCGCGTCTCAGGCTTGCTGGGCGTAGACATCACTGGCCTCCCGGAAGGGCTGGGCGTAGGCATTGAAACTGCGCAGGGCGTTCACCAGGTCGCGGTCGTCCACCCCCATGGAGCGCCACCATTCGGCGAGGGCCGCCACGTTGGGGGACTCCATGGGACCGAAACATCCGTAGCAGCCGCGGTTGTAGGCCGGGCACAGAGCGCCGCACCCGGCCTGGGTGACGGGGCCGAGGCAGGGGATGCCCTGGGCCACCATCACACAGGGGGTGCCTCGCCGCTTGCACTCGACGCAGACGGAGTACGTGGGAATGTTGGGCTTGCGGTCGTGGAGCAGCGCGTTGACCAGCTCCACCAGCTGCCACTTGTTGATAGGGCAGCCCCGCAACTCGAAGTCCACCGCCACGTGGTCGGCGACCGGCGTGGAGGTGTCCAGCGTGGAGATGTAGTCGGGGTGGGCGTAGACATAGCGGGTGAACTCCGTCACGTCCTTCCAGTTGCGCAGCGCCTGAATGCCCCCCGCGGTGGCGCAGGCCCCGATGGTCACCAGGAACTTGGAATCCTCCCGGATCTTCTTGATCGTCTCGATGTCGTGCGGGGTGGTGATCGAGCCCTCGACCAGGGTCAGGTCGTAAGGTCCTTCGATGTACTCCCGCGACGCCTCGGGGAAGAAGGCGATCTGCACGGCCCCGGCCACGGTGAGGAGCTCGTCCTCGCAGTCGAGCAAGCTCAACTGGCAGCCGTCGCACGAGGCGAACTTGAACACGCCGAGCTTGGGCTTGGCCATCACACCTCCCGGACCGAGAACAACGCCTCCGCCTCGTCGTAGCCGAACACGGCACCGTCCCGGCAAACGAACTTGGCCCCAACCTGGCAATGACCGCAGGCGCCGACGCCGCACTTCATGTTGCGTTCGAGCGAAACGAACACCCGGCTGGTGGCCACTCCTCGATTCACCAGTTCGGCGGCCGCAAAGCGCATCATGATCTCCGGACCGACCACGAAGGCCACGGCCTGTTCGGCATCGAACTCGGCCCGGGGAATGAGCGTGGTCACCACCCCCACCCGGCCGAGCCACCCGCCGGCGGCCGAATCGAGGGTCACCTCGCAGTCGACATCGAACCGGCCCCGCCACTCCTGGACCTGCTCGGGGTACAGCAAGTCGGCCTGGGTGCGGGCCCCGAGCAGGATGAGCACGCGTCCGTAGCGCTCGCGGTTGTCGAGCAGCTCGTGGATGGCCGGTCGCAGGGGGGCCAGACCGATACCACCGCCCACCACCACCACGTCCCGCCCGGCCGAGTAGCCCAGCGGCCATGGTGTGCCAAACGGCCCGCGCACCCCCACCACATCTCCCCGCTGCAGCCGCGCCAGCGCATGGGTCACCTTGCCCACCCGGCGCACCGTGTGCAGCAGCCGGCCCGAGTCGGCCGGGTCGCCGCTGATCGAGATGGCCGACTCGCCCACCCCGAAGGCATAGAGCATGTTGAACTGGCCGGGCCGGAATCCCTGCCACCCGGCCGGCGGGTCGAGGGCCAGGGTCACCGTGTCGTGAGTCTCCTCCCACTGGCCGAGCACCCGGCAGGGCACCGGCGCCATGGGCCCCGCCCCCGCTCCCGGGAGCGGCCCGGCCGCCTCGGCGGCGAGCCGTTCGCGAGCCTGCTCGAGCACCTCCGCCCGGCGTTCCAGGCCCCGGCGGGTTATCTCACGAAACTCATCGGGAGTGAAAGGCTTGGGCAGGAAGTCGTAAGCCCCTCGCTTCATGGCATCGACGGCCAGGCTCACCGTCGCGTAGCCGGTGATGACAATGACGATGGTGGAAGGGTCGGCGCTGCGCAGCCGCTCGAGCACCTCGAGGCCCGGGATGCCCGGCATCTTCACATCCACAAACACCAGATCGGGAGAGATCTCCGCGGCCAGGCGCAGGCCCTCTTCCCCGCTGGTGGCGGTGGCGATCTCATAATCGCCCCCGGCCAGGATGGCAAGGCAAGAGTCGAGCACCACCTCTTCATCGTCGATGACCAGGATCTTCTGCCCGGGCTGCACCTCTACCCCGTTTCCTGTTGCGTCTTCGCCTGAGCCCGGCGGTCGGCCCGCCGGCTCACGGCCGCTCTCCGTACACATCGAGCAGCTGGAGGCGGGTCGCCTGCAGGCGATCGGCCATCTCGCGCGCTACTCGCCACACCACCTGGTAACCCAGTTCGTGGTCTTCCTCGGCGCAATGCCGCAGCTTCTCTCCATCGACCACGATCGCCTCGGTGGGGACCAGCGCCCGGGCATCGAAGGCCCAACGGTAGGGGGGGAACATCCACGACCAGCCGAGGGCATCGCCGCCGTGCAGGGTTGCCACGATGCGGGTGCCGGCACCGGGGGCGACGACCTCGAGGGCCACCGACCCGCGGCGAAGCAGGTAGAGCACCCGGGCGATCCCCGCCGCATGGAAGATCACCTGCTCGGGGGCGAACTCCACAACCTTCACCGCGCACTCCGCGATGCGCCGCAACTGCGACTGCTCCATGCCCACCGTGAAGGGATGGGCTGCCAGCATCTCCTCGGGGATGGGCGCCTGCTGACCGGACCCGGCCATCACACCACCTCCTTGCTGCGCCTGAGGGCGGCCGCCTCGGCCGTTATGTCGATGCCGACGGGGCACCAGGTGATGCACCGTCCGCATCCCACGCAACCCGAGGTGCCGAACTGGTCGAACCACCAGGCGAGCTTGTGTGTCATCCATTGGCGGTAACGGGCGGCCGCGCTGGCCCGGTAGGGGCCGCCGTGAATGAGCGAGAACTCGTAGTTGAAGCACGAATCCCAGCGCCGGATGCGCTGCGCCTGCCCACCGCCCAGGTCGGTCACATCCTCGACGTTGGCACAGAAGCAGGTGGGACAGACCAGGGTGCAATTGGCGCAGGTGAGGCAGCGCTTGGCCACCTCCTGCCAGTGCGGGTCCTCCAGGCTCTGGCGCAGAACGTCGGCCAGGCCTTCCGCCGGCATCTCCCGGCCCATGCGCCCGGCGGCGGCGGTGACCAGATCCTCGGCCGCCCTCACCTGGCCCTTCTTGGCCTCCGTAGCCCCGATCTCGGCCAGCAGGGCGCTTCCGTCTTCCGAGCCGGCCTCGGCCACGAAGTAGTGAGCCTTGCCGTCGAGCACCTCCGTGAGGACGATGTCGTACCCGGACGTCGCTTTGGGCCCGGTTCCCATCGAAGCGCAGAAGCACGTGCCGCCGGGCTCGGTGCAGTTGACCGCCACCAGGAAGGCATTGTCCCGGCGGGCCCCGTAGATCGCATCGCCCACCCCGCCTTGCAGCACCCGGTCCTGGATGGCGATGGCCGCCAACTCGCAGGGCCGCAATCCCAGGAAGGCGTACCGCGGAGGTTCCGCCGGCGGCAGAGCCACGAAGCCCTGCTTGGTGCGCTCACCTTCCCAAACCACCACTTCGGACGGGTACAGGTAGGTCTTGGCCGACTGAGGCCCGACCACGTAACCGAACAGAGCTTCATCCTCGCGACGAGCCAGGCGGTAGGTGGCCGCCTCTTGTTCATCCTTCCAGCCCACCGGCAGGTCGCCGGTGGCCGCCACCTCGCCGTAGACGATCGCACCATCACGAACGGTGGGCCCAATCACCTGGTACCCACGAGCCGACAGCGCCCCGATCAGA
>Ga0068714_10007978_pt1 | contig 10047 bp, 7 predicted proteins | sample MTBNYHSulfiMetaG_FD_62988 | JGI IMG/M metagenome (GOLD analysis project Ga0068714, IMG submission 62988) | Enrichment culture microbial communities from rom New York Harbor, USA that are MTBE-degrading - MTBE-NYH (New York Harbor Sulfidogenic)... | ecosystem: Environmental > Aquatic > Marine >...
CCGTAGTCGGGCCAGGGGGTAGCCGATCAGAATGGCCACCGCCATGGTAGCCAGGGCTCCAAGCGGAAGCGTGATCCAGGGCCCCAATCCCACATGCTTGGACAGTACACCGGCCGTGTAGGCTCCGATACTCATAAAGGCGGCGTGTCCGAGCGAGAGTTGGCCCGATACGGCGATGAATCGAAGGCTGGCGGCGGCTATGATGTTAATGAGGGTCAGGTTGAAAACATGAATGAGATAACGTGATTGGATGAACAACGGCGCCGCCGGGACAATAAGCAGCAGGCCGGCGTACAAAGCGATCCTGATCCGTTTGCTTCTTCCGGCGGGAGAAACGGTCTTCCGCGTCATAATACCTCGTTTATGATACCTCGCGGCCGAACAGGCCTTGAGGCCTCAGCAGCAGGAGAACGATGATAATGGCCAGACCGACCGTTTGGGTAACTGCGCCGCTCGTGAACAAGGGCAACACGGCATCTATGGCGCCAACGATGAGTCCCCCGGCCAGAACGCCGACGATGCTCCCTATCCCCCCCAGGATGACGAGCTGAATGGCCTTTACCAGCATGTAATCTCCCATGAAGGGACTCAGCTCGAATACGGCGCCCATCAGACTTCCGGCCACTGCGGCCAGGCCGCAACCCATGGCGCAGGCCAGGGCGGATATCCGGTGGATCTCGATTCCCTGCAGGGCCGCTCCTTCGGGCTCCTGAGAAACGGCCAGCATCTGCTGACCCGTCTTGGTTTTGTGTATGAACGCGATCAGGCCCGCCAGAAGAAGAATACCGATGACGAAGGTGATCAGCCTTTCGGCGCTCAGTGAGATGGCCCCGACCCTCAAAATTCCCGAAACAAAGGCCGGTAATGACCTTACATGGACGCCGACCAGAATGTTCACCGTAGTCTCGAGCACGAGCACAATGGCTATGGACATCACGATGGTTCGATTCATGTCCCCGAAGAAAGGTCGGAAACAGAACTTCTCGAGGAACAGTCCGAAAGCGCTCATGATGATGACGGAAATGAGCAGTGACAGCCACTGATTGACACCGAATTCAACGGCGAATTGATAGCATATGTAGCCACCCACCATGTATATGGCGCCGTGGGCGAAATTGAGCGCGCCCATGATGCTGAGAAGAAGCGCAAACCCCAGCGCCACCAGGATATACATGGAAGAGAGTACAAGCGCCCCTATGATGGCATTGATAGCGGTTTCCATCGGTTGAGCTTTGCTGAGGGAAACTTTAAAAAGTTTCCCTCAGGCACCCTTCAAGATTTCTGAGTATGGCCGCACCGCCTTCGGCGGAACGGCTCTCGAGAAACGTCCTTTGGATCGGGTTGCCCCCTCACCCATCCTCTCCCCCGTGCCGGGGGCGAGGGGATCAATTGTCCTTGGATCGGGCTGCCGATGCAGTCTCTTCTCATAACTGCCGTGGATATCCAAACTCCTTCTCCCTTTGGGAGAGGGTCGGGGTGAGGGCCGTAGGGGCACGGCGCGCCGCGCCCCTGAAAAGACCGTCTTCTATGGCGTAACCACATCGACCCATTTGACCTGGGTCACCTTGCCCTCGTCCAGCACCTGTATGGCAACGGGATGACATACGGTGTGCTTGATTCCGTAGGTCTTTTCTCCGCACATACGCCCGGGTCCGTAAACCGTGTCAATGGTATCCATGGTTTCCCATTTGGCTTTCACCACCTTGGGGTCGATGCTGTCAGCCGCTTCGATGGCCTGTGCGAGATGATAGAGCAGGTTGAATCCCCAATAGTGGTAGTAGAAAGCGTTGCCGTATTTCTTAACAAACCGATCTCCGAGCTCTTTGATCATGGGCGGGTTGCCCGGGTCGTCATAAATAATGCCGTTGGTGATGAAATTGGTGGACGCCGCTTCGCCGGCAACCATTTTGACGTCCGGGGCGGGATTGTGGAAGGAAACGATGGGTTTGGTGTAGCCGGCTTCACGGGCTGCTTTAAGGATGGAGCCCAGGGGGCCGGGCCATCCGTTGGTCATGTGTATGGCGTCAGGATTGCGGGCGATGGCCTTTGCCGCTATGGGAGTAAAATCCACGGTGTCGTGCGTCCAGCCGATGACCTCACCCTTTACGGTGAGACCACGTTCTTCGGCCAATTGTTGGACCACTTTGCCGAGATAGGGTATGGAGCCATCATCCGGAATAATGAACACGATCGATTTCACGTCCGGGCGGGACTCGACCAGATAGGTCAGAGAGGCGATGGCGCCTTCCACGCTGGCGTCCTGGCCCAGGAACGTATAGGGCGTTTTGGGACCGTATTCGGAAGGCATGGCGCAATTGTAGGCAAGGACACGCAGCACTTCGGCCGGTTCGGTCACCGTGCCGGCGGCTTCCACCATGTACGGCACGACGGTTCCGAGAATGAACTTCACCTTGTCGTCAAAGACCAGTTTGGTAGCCGCCGCCACGGTTCCCGTAGCCGTACTCTTGGTGTCTTCGACCACGAGTTTGACCGTATACTTCTGGTTATCGACCGTAATTCCGCCTTTCTCGTTAAGCCAATCCTGTGCAACCTCGGCTCCTTGGGCAACCAGGGTTTCCGCCGCGGATCCAAAGCCGGTCAATGCGGCCAGAACCCCGATCTCGAGGGTTTTGTCCTCGGCGGCGAAGGCGGGTGATGTGGTAAGGGACATCGAAAACGGTATGACTCCCAACCCTAAAATCAGGAGAAAATTACCCAGCAGCAGTAACGGGTTCCTTGCTTTCATTCGAAGCCTCCCTAATTAATAGTTTGTGTCGGTTAAAGCACAAATTTCGCCTTCTCAGTGTCCTCTCATCACCTCCTTATTTGCTGTGATTTCCGCTTCGGACAAGATTCTTTAGCCGGCTGACAACCGGCATTATGCATCGTCACTCTGAATCTACGGCAACGCGTTGTAAGAGAATTTCCGCCCAGCTTTGCCGGTTTTTAAAAATTTTTGATCATTCCAGGGCAAAATTCTTTCGGCAAAAGCCAAAACAGGGTAAATCATTGTAAATCCGCCCCGATCATTTTTTTACCTGCATTTTTTGAAAATACCGCTCGGATCAGATCCTTGCAAGCGAATTTTCGATGGAAACCGAACCTGCCCCGGTCCATTTCGTGTCGGCTCTATTGGGCCGTAAATCCGCCGTCAACGACCAATTCGCTCCCCGTTACGAACGAAGACTCGTCGCTCGCCAGAAACAGTGCGGCATAGGCCACCTCTTCCGGCTTCCCGAACCGTCCGAGAGGATGGAGCGCCTCGGCGTTCTTTCGAGCCTCCGGGTCCCCGAGATCCTTCAGCACCTGAGCCACCAGTTCCGTGTCGATGTAGCCGGGATGCAACGAGTTTACACGTACCCGGTGGGGCGCCATCGCAACGGCCATGGCCTTCGAGTACGTTCGCACTCCACCTTTCGTGGCGGAGTAAGGGCTGGAGATGGGGCACCCCACAATGCCCAGAACAGAGGACATGTTCACGATCGAGCCTCCCCCGTTTTTGATCATTTCCAGACCCGTGTATTTGGTGCAGAGATGGAGGCCCGTCAAGTTGATATCTATGATATTCCGCCATGCTTCGTCCTCGATTTCCAACCCGTTGGCTATTCCGCCGCTGATGCCGGCATTGTTGACGAGGACGTCGATCTTTCCGTACTTAGACATTGTTTCTCGGACCAGCTTTTTTACCGCGTCCACCTTGGACACGTCGGACGGCACAAAAAACGCGATGCCGCCCCGCTCCGTGATATCCTGGGCGACCTCCTTTCCCATCGGGTCAATATCCGCTATTACAACCCGGGCCCCCTCTTCGGCGAAGAGGACGGCAACGGCCTTGCCGATTCCCCTCGCGGCTCCCGTGACAATAGCTACTTTCTCTTCCAGTCGATGCATTCGAGTTCCTCCCTTTAACGTCCGCGCACATCAGAAGATTTCATGAATCATGCCGGCTAAGCGGCGGACGTCCCACCGTCCACCATGTAGACCCCTCCCGTGCAATAACTACTTTCATCACTGGCGAGAAACAACATCAATTGGGCCACATCTTCTGGAGTACCGTATCGTCCAAGAGGCATCATTTGTTGAAACAATCCCTTGGCCTCGGACGGCGTTTCCGGCATGAGGCCCTTCTCCAGAGAACGCATCATGCGCGTTTCGATGGGCGCCGGGTTCACCGTGTTCACTCGGATACCCGCCTCAGCGCATTCCATGGCCGCGGCCCGCATGATGCCGACGCAAGCGTGTTTGCTGGCGATATAGGCTGAAACGAGCGGAGATCCCTTGATGCCCGCAATCGACGAAGTAATGATAATGCTGCCACCGCCGGCTTCCATCATTACCGGTATCATGTATTTCATCCCTAACCAGACTCCGCGTACATTGACGGCGATTACCCGATCGAAGATTTCCACGGGATATTCAGGAATCGGCTTCACTACGCCTTCAATGCCGGCGTTGTTCACGAACACGTCGATGCGGCCATGGCGATCGAGAGCGCTTTGGATATACTGTTGAACCTGTACCGGATCCGTGACGTCCGCGAGGACAAGACTGACGGCATCGTTTCCGATGGTTCGAGCCGCGGCGTTCAAGGCGTCTCCATTGACATCCACCAGCACGACTTTGGCGCCTTCGCCTGCAAAGAGCTGAGCGGCGGTCCGTCCTATGTCACCCGCAGCGCCTGTGATGACGGCTACTTTCTCGCTGAGCCTTCCCATACTTCCCTCCCGGTATGATGGTGCGGTTATAACGTTCTTCGGAACAGACGAACAAGAGCACCCAATCCTTTCCGTAAGGATGGACGGTAATTGAGGAATCTTGAAGGGGCTGTTGAACTTGTTGCCGTCATCCGTGTGTTGACGTATGTTTCTCTTTGGAGATCATTTTCAGGACAACAGAAGAGTCGGTACCTCTATGGAAGCCGTCTGCCGGATTGCAGGGCATCTAAAAAGCATCCATCTCGACTCTTAAAGCGGGATTATGACTCAGGACGATGACGTCCACAATGGGGAATCCCTCCGTTTACCGAATGACGTTTCCCCGTTTTTGATGCAGGAAACCCCTGGAACGGAAATACACGAGAGTTCGTACCGGCTCAAAGACAGGCGGGTTGTCTTGTTTCAACTACGGGCCGGCCCGAAGCATTTGGGAGCAACGATCGGAAGAGACGTACGAGTTTCGAACGGTTTCTTTACTGGACGGGAACGAAATGATACGATATATCGCTACTAGATGAGGCGATAAATCGCTATCGTCTCACCCGCCGGTATCTCGAGCTCACGGCCCTCCCCATAAATCGGCGGTCCATCTTTCAACAGTTTTCCGGGGACGCGTCATGAGGCTCAGGATCTTTTGTTGGCCGGCCTTTCTCCTCGTACTTGGGTTTTTTCCAGCGTCCCCCCGTGCGTCTTCCATCGAGAACCAGCATGTATTGAGAATCTGTGATCTGGGCAATGACGCCCATGTAAGAATGGACCCCCACAGGGAGTTTGACGAGCGCAACGACAACATTCTCAATCAGATATTCGAGCATCTGCTGGAATTTGACATTGACGGCAACCCTTCTCCAAACCTGGCCCGGAGTTGGAGAAGATTGGATGAACTCACCGTTCAGTTCAAGCTTCATCCGAATATTTTCTTCCATAACGGCGAGGCGCTGGACGCTCACTCCGTGAAGTTCAGCCTGGAAAGGAACCTGTCGCCCGAGTTGAATTCCCCCAGCGCCCATATGCTCGATTCGATCGACCGAGTCGAGGTCATTGATGGGCATACGTTCAATATCGTCACAAAGTATCCTGACGGCATTCTGTTCAACCGCCTATCCCAATTCGGCTATATCGTTCCGCCCAAGTATTGCCGGTCGGTAGGGCCGGAAGCATTCGAGAAACATCCCATAGGCACGGGACCGTTCAAATTTGCCGGGTGGGTTAAGGGCCGTAGACTCACTCTGGTCCGGAACGAGTACTATTGGCGCGCCGGACTGCCCAAAATCGACAAGATCGAGTTCGTTTTTGCAGATACCCATAAACGTGTGGACATGCTGATGGAGGGCGAAGTCGACCTGATCACCAGTTTCAAGCCGCTGGATTTGGAAAAAATAAGAAAAAACGGCTTCAAAATCATCAAAGAGCCTTCGTTTACCATTATGGCCATCAATTTCAATCTGTTGAAGCAGGGACCGTTTCAGGACAGGCGGGTCCGCCGGGCGCTCAACTGCGCGGTAAATGTAGATGAATTGATCGAAGAGGTGCGTCAGGGGAACGGCATCCGGCGAGCCACGCTCGGGATGCCCGGAGAATTCGGCTACAATCCGTACATCAAACCGTACAGCTATGATTTTGAGAAAGCCAAAGCGCTGTTGTCTCAGGCCGGATATCCACAAGGTTTTACGGCAAGCATGATGATTGATGATATCGACGGGGGAAAGGAAAGCGTTCTGGGGGAGGTGCTGAAACGACAACTAAAAAAGTTGAACATCGATCTGAAGATCGAAGGGGGGAACGGCGCCCTCCGTGTGGTCAACCCGAAATATGACTCTTCGTTGCCGAAATTTGACCTCGATATCTTTGCCAGGAGCTGCCCGGACCCCCTATCGCACATCATTTTTAATGAAGGAATGGTGTGGTACGCATCGAATTCACCCTGGAGCTTGATGAATCACACCGCCTTCGACGACCTGTATCATCGAATTATACGAACGGTGAACCTTAAGCAGCAAACTAAGCTGTGTCATCAATTGGAACAGATGATACATGAAGAAGCTTTTTCGATTTTTACGTATCAAGTAATCAAGTTATATGCGATGAGGAAAAACGTTGAATATAATCCTTACATAACAGGAATGATCTATTTAAAAGAAGCGACAATGTAAAACATAATTTAATAACAATACAACGGCGGAGATCCAATAAAATGAGTATAAAACTTAAGATTATTTCCGTCTGTTTCATTGTCATTCTGATTATTCCATCCTTTGCCATCATTGCAATAGAAAATTACAATACCGTTTTTCGACGGTACGAGGAAGTATATAATAAATACTATCAGACCGTCAAAATGGCGCAAGAATTGACCTACCGGATCGTGGATCGACAAGCCAGCATTCGCGGTTTCCTGCTCACCGGGAAAACGAGATATCTGGTGACCTACACCGAACACATCCTGCCGATCAAATCGTTGATCAACAAGGGAAGAGAACTGCAGCGGGAGGATGATCGATACCTGCACGTGATCGACCGTTACGAGGAATTGGCCAAGGAATGGGAGGATAAGATCGCCGAAGTCGAAAAGCAGATGCGCCAGGAGATGGACTACGGAGAGATCGATTTCGACGAGTATATTACTTCGATATCCAATACGGACAGACACGGACGGCTGATTCTGAGAGGTCTGAAGTCCGTAGCGAACGATCTCATCGACATTGCAGAGAGCGATATGTCGGAGAAATCGAGATCGGCCCTGCAGGTAGCTGTCTCCACAAGGAAATCCCTGATACTTCTCGCACTCGCCGGCCTGCTGGTCGGCGCGCTCACCGGTTTTGTTCTTTCGAACCATATTACCACGCCTCTCAAAGCCGTTGTGCTGGCCGCAAATAGAATATCGAAAGGCGACATCTCTCATCGGATTCCCATAAACCGGAGCGATGAACTGGGCGTACTCGGCAATGCCTTCAATCACATGGTGTCCAGGCTGGAAGAGAATATACAGGTATTGAAAGAGTCCGAGGAAAAGTATTCAACCCTGGTGGAAAAAGCGAATGACGGTATTGTGATCATTCAGGGCGGAAAGTATGTGTTCGTTAATGAAAAATTTGTCGACATCACCGGGTATGAAGCCGAGGAGCTTCATGACATCGATTATTTCAGAATTCTTGCCTCGGACTGTATCGACTATGTGAAAAACATACACGAGAAAAGAATGCGGGGCGCGAAAGTGCCGTCCATATACGAAACGAGGATAGCTTGTAAGAATGGGGAGGTCAGGGAAGTCGAGGTCAACGCCGGGTTGATCGTATATAAGAACAGAAATGCCGTACTGGTGATCATAAGGGACGTATCGGAGCGACTCAGGTATGAACGGGACCTCATCGATCTTTCAGAGAAACTGGTTCACGCCCAGGAGGAGGAGAGAAAAAGAATTTCACAGGAATTGCACGATGAAGTCGGTCAGGCGCTTTCCGCCATAAACATTAACGTTGAAATGCTCGAAAAGAGCCGGGACATGCTTTCGAATGCCTCGACGAAAAGGCTACACGATATACATATCCTGGTTGAGAAGACCATCGATGACATCCACCGTATCGCCTACGACTTGAGGCCGCATTTGCTGGACGACTTCGGCCTGGTGTCCGCCCTTCGATGGTATACGGAAAGCTTCGAGGACCGCACCGGGATTCGCGTGAGGCTCCACCTCGAAGGTGAAGCGTCCAAACTGTCCCCCAACATAGAAACCCTGATCTATCGCGTTACCCAGGAAGCGCTGACCAACGTCTCGAAACACGCGGAAGCCACGAAAACGGATGTATTGGTGGACTATCAAGAAAAAGGAATCAGCCTGACGATAGCCGACAACGGCAAAGGCTTCAATGCGGAAGACCGACGCAGCCGGTGTGCCGGTCGCGCGGGCGGAATGGGGCTGTTCGGAATCCGCGAGCGCGTAGCGGTCTATGGAGGCAGATTCGAAGTGGAATCGAATTCCACCGGGGGAGGGACAAAGCTGCTGGTACAGGTCCCTCTCCATAAACCCGTTTCTGAGGACTACTTATGAATAAGCGCCGGCTCGTGATCGCGGACGATCATACCATTGTCAGAGAAGGGATTCGGTCTCTGCTGGAGGCCAGGGAGGATTTCATCGTGCTCGGTGAAGCCTCCACGGGAAGAGAAGCCATCCGGAAAGTGGAAGAGTTGCAACCGGATATCGTCATCATGGACGTTTCCATGCCTGACCTGAACGGCCTGGAAGCTACCCGACAAATCAAAAAGCGCTTTCCCGACTGCAAAATCCTGGTCCTCACCATGTATGAAGACAAGGAATCCATTCGCCGGATGCTGCAATGCGGGGCGTCCGGCTATGTGGTGAAAAAGTCGGCGGTGAGCCAGCTGTTCGACGCCATAGAGGCCGTGGTCAAGGGGGATGCTTTTTTCAGTCCCTCCATATCCAGGATCGTTCTGGAAGATTACATCAAAGAGCCGGACGCCTCGGACCGTATTCTGTCGTCGAGGGAAATCGAGGTGTTGCAGCTCGTAGCGGAAGGCAGGACCAACAAGGAGGTTGCCGATCTTCTGCACCTGAGCGTGAAAACCGTGGAAGGACACAAGGACAATATCAAGAAAAAACTCAACATCCGTGATACGGCCGGAATCGTTAAGTACGCCATAAAGGAAAAAATCATTCGTTTGGTTTGAGAACGTGAATGTGCTCCTAATCCGGAGTCCATACTTCGGCCGATTTTCGAGCTTCCAGGAAAGCAGATAAAACTGTCTGAAGAGCTTGCGAGTAACGTTAATCCTCTTTTCCAGCTAAAATGATGTAACGATAGGAACGAAAAAACGGCATATTTTACTTTCAGTCAAACTCCTCCTTTCATCTCCCACACCCGCGCCCTGAAACATCACCATTGTAAGACGGACCGAGAACGTCGCCCAAGCACCGTCCGGCCGTAAGTGGGCAAACGCGAGCCCCGCCTTTTGTTAACGAGAAATCCGGACATCTCTGTCAATAGGATGAGTACCCTAAAAGAAAAGTTCATAACCCTACTCCACCCCTTCCAAACCTGAGTCCACATATACGGCCCTATACTCATTCAGAAATACAGGTCTTACCTCATTGTGGCGGATTGGCAAAGAGCAGAAGATGGTGAACAGTGTCTCGCATCGTCAGGAAGGTCCGGTTTTCCTCTGAGAGAACGCGATTACGCGAAGCGGTTTTGATCCCCCTGTGAAGCAGGGGGGGAAATCCTAAATAGCCGGTTAACAGCCCGTTGAAGAACGAGCGGTTATGAAAACGAGAAGAAAAACGAACATGAACATGAATATGAAGATGTTACCCGTC
>Ga0068714_10007980_pt1 | contig 10045 bp, 14 predicted proteins | sample MTBNYHSulfiMetaG_FD_62988 | JGI IMG/M metagenome (GOLD analysis project Ga0068714, IMG submission 62988) | Enrichment culture microbial communities from rom New York Harbor, USA that are MTBE-degrading - MTBE-NYH (New York Harbor Sulfidogenic)... | ecosystem: Environmental > Aquatic > Marine >...
TCATCAAGGCCAGAGGTACAGAGACCTCACAAACAGGCCGGATATACGGCAGCTAACCTGTCCCTGAGCATCAACAACAACGGGCCTTGCAAATGGGGAGGAGACCATATACGGCCCATGACCGCCGCACAATGGCAGTAAAATAGGAAGGAGCGCCAAGGAGGCGAGTAGTTACCCGAATTAATCCGTGTTCTTCTGTGAACTCCGTGGCCGCGTTTTTTATGCCTGCTCCAGCCGCAGTGGTATAATCGCGCAACACTTCTGCTGACCAGCCAGGCTGACTTCGTGAGCAAAGACGCCATCTATTCAACACCGCACGAACACATCGTCGACTTCGCCTTCGACGAGCGGGTCGCCTCCGTCTTCCCGGACATGATCCGCCGCTCGGTACCCGGCTACGGCGATATCATCGCCCTGCTCGGGCTGTTCGCCGAGCAGTATGCGCAGGAGGGCTCCACCCTCTACGACCTCGGCAGCTCGCTGGGCGCCGCCACCCTCTCCCTGCGCCGGCGCATCGGCGCGGCCAACTGCCGCATCGTCGCCGTCGACAACGCCGCGGCGATGGTGGAGCGCAGCCGCGAGGCGATCGCCGCCGATCTCTCGCCGACACCGGTCGAGGTGGTTTGCGCCGACATCCGCGAGGTGGCGATCGAAAGGGCCTCGGTGGTGGTACTCAACTTCACCCTGCAGTTCCTGGCGCCAGAGGAGCGCCTGGCACTGCTGCAGCGGATCCATGCAGGGATGCTGCCCGGTGGCGTACTGGTGCTGTCGGAGAAGATCCGTTTTGCCGAAGAGACCGGCCAGCAGTTCCAGGAGCGGATGCACCTCGCCTTCAAACGCGCCAACGGCTACTCGGAAATGGAGATCAGCCAGAAGCGCCAGGCGCTGGAGCGGGTACTCATCCCCGACACCCTGGCAGAGCACCGCGAACGGCTGCTGCAGGCCGGTTTTGACCGCGTGGAGCCCTGGTTCCAGGCGTTCAACTTCGCCTCCCTCGCGGCGTTTAAATAAACAAGAATTGCTCACCACGAAGCACACGAAGGTCACGAAGAAAGAAAATGCGGCAAATGTACTCTCAGTATCACAGCACCGTTACCTTCGTGTTCTTCGTGTTCTTCGTGTTCTTCGTGTGCTTCGTGTGCTTCGTGTGCTTCGTGGTAAATCATTTTTTCAAAATGAGCCTTGATCAATAACCATGGACATCACTCCCTTCGGCTACGACCGGCTCTACCGCTGGCTGCAGGACTCGCCCCTCGCCCACTGGCTGGAGAGCGTGCCGCAACTGGCCGAGGAGCGGCTCGCCGGCCACGGTGACATGCCGCGCTGGCTCGAGGCGCTGGCGCGGCTGCCCGAGCTCACGCCGGGGGAGATGGACCTCTCGGCCCCCTGCCTGCACATCGGCTCAGCAACGCAGCTCGACGAGGCCACCCGCGCGCAGATCGGCGAAACCCTGATGGAATTCCACCCGTGGCGCAAGGGACCGTTCTGCCCCTACGGTATCCATCTCGACACCGAATGGCGCTCCGACTGGAAGTGGGCGCGCCTGGAGAGGCGTATCGACCTCACCGGCAAGCTGGTGCTCGATGTGGGTTCCGGCAACGGCTACTACGGCTGGCGCATGCTCGGCAACGGTGCGAAACGGGTCATCGCCATCGACCCCACTGTCGGCTATGTGATGCAGTACGCCGCCATGCGCCACTTCATCGGTGAGCAGCCGATGCACGTGCTGCCGCTCACCCTGGAGGCGCTGCCGCAGGGCAACGGCGCCTTCGATACGGTCTTCTCCATGGGCGTGATCTACCATCGCAAAGACCACATGGAGCACCTCGAACAGCTCATACACCACCTCAAACCCGGCGGCGAACTGATCCTGGAGGGGCTGGTGATCGAGGGCAAACCCGGGGAGGCGCTGCACCCCGGGGGGCGCTACGCCAAGATGAAGAACGTGCATACCATCCCCACCACCGGCACCATGATGCAGTGGCTGGCCGAGGCAGGTCTGATCGGGATCGAGCTGCTCGATGTCAGCCCGACCACCGTGGAGGAGCAGCGGCGCACCGCATGGATGCACTTCGAATCCCTGGTCGATTACCTCGACCCGCAGGACCCGGCCCTCACCGTGGAGGGCCACCCCGCCCCCATCCGTGCCGTAGTGAAGGCGCGCCGACCGAAGTAAGACCTTTGTCTCCTGTCGTATGCTGTCTATGCTTAAGTGTCAAAGGACGACAGATGAGGAGAAGAGCATGAATGTTCGCGTATCCGCACCGCAAGTCGGTGCCGTCGATCCCGAGCGCAAGACCTCACCCATCGCCGATGAGTTCGATGAGGACTACGAAGTGATCAACCAGGAGGCGCCGGAGTCGAGCGGCTGCCTGTTCAATGACACACCCTACGCCCACGATGAGTACGTCTGCAGCGGCAGCGACCTGCTGCAGTGCAAGCGGGGAGTGTGGGTACTGGAGGGGAGCTGCGATCCGGACCATCCCTGAGCTGCCGGGCAGAGCGAGGCCCCTGGCCAGGCAGGGGCGAAGTGAACGCAAACCGACGCCCGGAGAGAATCACCCCTCGGGTTGGCAACCATGAGCAGAACCGTACAGCGCTGCGGGTTGCAGCCTACAGGCCAATCAGATCCGCATGTTTGGAAAAGCCCTGCACGATATGGAGCAGGTCGAGCGACTTGATCGCATCGGGGTTGTACTCGACCACGATCAGGTGCCGCTCCTCGGCCGGCATGTGCACGCTGATCACCCCCTCCGCTGCACGCAAGGCCTTCTCGAGCTCGCTGCGCGTTGCATCATCGCTATCCCTGTCGATATGGATGGTCACATCGACCAACTGAATCTCTTTCATGATATCCACTCCGGATTATGGCCTCTCTTGAGAGATTAAGAGTGGACGAAATTCGCCGTCGCGCAACAGGGGGAGCACCAACGCGATGTTCAACGATGACGCCGGATTGTAGGAGCCGAGTCCCTCGGCGAATGCGTGGTTCGCCCGGAGGACCGGGCTCCTACCTCAGGGCTCATCCACGGCGTGGATTTGTAGGAGCCGAGTCCCCTCGGCGAACGGCCTCGCCTGGAGTGACCTCCTGCGTTTAAACAGCCAGGCGAAAAAAAAACGGCCCCGTTCGGGGCCGTTCGGACGGTGCGGGACTACATCCGGTAGTTCGGCGCTTCCTTGGTGATCTGCACGTCGTGGACGTGTGACTCGGAGAGGCCGGAGTTGGTGATGCGCACGAACTCGGGCCTGGTGCGCATCTCCTCGATGTTCCTGCAGCCGGTATAGCCCATGGAGGAGCGCAGACCGCCGAGCATCTGGTGGATCACCGGATTGAGCGGCCCCTTGAACGGGACCCGGCCCTCGATTCCCTCCGGCACCAGCTTGTCGGCCTCGGTACTATCCTGGAAGTAGCGATCGGAGGAGCCCTGCGAACCGCCCATGGCACCAAGGGAGCCCATGCCGCGGTAGGACTTGTAGGAACGGCCCTGGAACAGTTCGACCTCGCCCGGTGCCTCTTCGGTACCGGCGAACATGGAGCCCATCATCACGCTGTAGGCCCCGGCGACGATGGCCTTGGACATGTCGCCGGAGAAGCGGATGCCGCCATCGGCGATGAGCGGGATGCCGGTACCGGCGAGCTCCTTGGCCACGTTGGCGATGGCGCTGATCTGCGGCACACCGACACCGGCAACGATACGGGTGGTACAGATGGAGCCGGGGCCGATACCGACCTTGACCGCATCGGCACCCGCCTCGACCAGAGCCCTGGCAGCCGCAGCGGTGGCGATGTTGCCGCCGATCACCTGCAGTTCGGGGAAGTTCTTCTTCACCCAGGCGACCCGGTCGAGCACGCCCTGGGAGTGACCGTGTGCGGTATCGACCACCACCACATCGACCCCGGCGGCAACCAGCGCGGCGACGCGCTCATCGGTGCCCGCACCGACACCGACCGCGGCGCCGACGCGCAGGCGCCCCTGGTCGTCCTTGCAGGCGTTGGGCTTTTCGGTGGCCTTGCGGATGTCCTTTACGGTGATCAGGCCGCGCAGGCGGAAGGCGTCGTCCACTACCAACAGCTTCTCGATGCGGTACTGGTGGAACAGCTGCAGGATCTTCTCGCGCTCCTCGCCCTCCTTGACCGTGACCAGCTTCTCCTTGGGGGTCATGATGGTGGAGACCGGCGCATCGTAGCGGGTCTCGAAACGCATATCGCGGTTGGTGACGATGCCGACCAGCTCGTCGCCATCGACCACCGGAACCCCGGAAATGCCGGCGGCAGAGGTCAGTTCGAACACCTCGCGGATGGTGGCGCCCGGGGCGATGGTGATCGGGTCCTTGATCACGCCGCTCTCGTACTTCTTGACCTTGCGCACCTCGGCAGCCTGCTGCTCGATGGTCATGTTCTTGTGGATGATACCGATGCCGCCCTCCTGGGCCATGGCGATGGCCAGGCGCCCTTCGGTAACGGTATCCATAGCGGCGGAGACCAACGGGATGTTCAAGGTGATTTCGCGAGTCAGCTTGGTGCTGAGGTCGACATCCTTGGGCAGCACAGTGGAATGCGCCGGGACCAGCAGTACGTCGTCAAAGGTGAGGGCTTCCTGAACGATTCTCATAGTTTAGTATCCGCGCGTTCTGTTCGGGTAGATAAACGGTTCATTATAGAGTTTGACGGCGGCCCGGTAAACTGGCTAGCCTACTGCGAGCCGAACTATCGGAATTTTGCTACAGGGAAGTCAGGGCTGCGAGGCCGTATGAAGTCCGGTTATCCTAACAATAACACTCACCCACTGGAGAAGAAGATGAAAAAGACCTTTTTGATAATGCTGTTTTCCCTGATGCTCGGCGCCTGTGCCACCACCACCCCGGAACCCACCTCTGCCGCACCCTCCGCCGAAATGGCTTCCAGCGCCATCGCCGCCGCCAGGGACGCCAGGGAGAAGGCCGCCAGTGTCGGTTATGAATGGCGCGATACCGGCGCCCTCCTCGATGACGCAGCGAAGGCCGCCGAGGCCAAGGAGTACGCCAGGGCGATCGAACTGGCCAACCAGGCGGAACGCCAGAGCCTGGCCGCGCTTGAGCAGTACAAGGCACAGCAGGCACAGAATGAGGCAGCCGGGAGCAACTGAGCGCCCCGGACCGTGGTAGAGTGGGCCCATGCCAGTCAATGAATCGACAACCACGCAACCGATGCGCGAGATCTACTCGATCTCGCGCCTCAACCGTGAGGCGCGGGCGGTGCTGGAGGGGGAATTCCCTCTGCTGTGGGTTGAGGGCGAGATCTCCAACCTGACCCGTCCGCGCTCCGGCCACATCTATTTTTCGCTGAAGGACGAGTTCGCCCAGGTCCGTTGTGCCATGTTCCGCATGCGGGCGATGAACCTCGCTTTCAGCCCCAGGGACGGCACCCAGGTATTGGCCAGGGTACGAGTCGGCCTCTACGAACCGCGCGGCGACTTCCAACTGGTGGTCGATCACATGGAAGAGTCCGGCGACGGTGCCCTGCGCCGCGCCTTCGAGGCGCTCAAACAGCGACTCGGCTCTGAAGGGCTGTTCGAGGAGGCGAGAAAGCGGCCACTGCCGGCGCTGCCCCGCTGCGTCGGCGTCGTCACCTCGCCCAGTGGTGCGGCGATCCGCGACATCCTGACGGTGCTGAAGCGCCGTTTTCCGTCGATCCCGGTGGTTATCTACCCGGTGGCGGTACAGGGGGAAGGGGCCGGCCGCGAGATCGCCGAGGCGATCCGCCTCGCCGGCAGACGCAGGGAGTGCGATGTGCTCATCGTCGGCCGCGGCGGCGGGTCGTTGGAGGACCTGTGGGCCTTCAACGAGGAGGTGGTGGCCCGGGCCATCCACGACAGCCCGTTGCCGGTGGTCAGCGCAGTGGGCCACGAGGTGGATTTCACCATCGCCGATTTCGTCGCCGATGTTCGCGCCCCCACCCCTTCGGCCGCCGCCGAACTGCTCAGCCCGGACCGCGAAGTGTGGCTGCAGCGCCTGCAGCGGCTGGAGGGCCGGCTGCTGCAGCTCCAGCAGCAGCAACTTCGCCACTACGCCCAGCAGCTACACTGGCTGGGAAAGCGGCTCAAACACCCCGGTCGGCGGCTGCAGGAGAACGCCCAGCGGCTGGACGAGCTGGAGATGCGCCTGCTCCAGGCACAGCGCAACCTCATCCGCCACCAGCGCGCCCGTAGCGAGACCCTGCTGGCGCGGCTCGAACGGCACAGCCCGGCGGCACGACTGCAACAGCTCCAGCAGGCCCAAAGGGAGCTGGCACGCCGCCTGCAGCAGGGGATCCGGCTGCGGCTGTCGCAACTGCAACAACGGCTGGCGGCGCAGGCCCATACACTGGAGACGGTCAGCCCGCTGGCTACCCTGAGCCGCGGCTACGCCATCGTCAGCACCGCAGCCGACGACAGGATCGTGCGCCAGGCCGATCAGGTGCAGGTCGGCGACAGGCTGCGCACCCGACTCCACCAGGGAGAACTGCTCTGTCGTGTCGAGGAGATAGAGAATGAACACCCGTAGGTTATTGCTGGTGCTGTGCACCCTGTTCGTCCTCCCCGCCCTGGCCGAAGCCGGCGCGCTGCCGCGCGAATCGGCCGTGCCCGGCGGCATCGCCATCGTTGCTCTGGGTCCCGCGGAGGAGAAGCCCTCCGCCTTTTTCCTCGACAAACCGGTCATGGTGAAGCCAACGGAGAGCGGCTGGGTGGCACTGGTTGGCCTGCCGCTTTCGACCCGTCCCGGCAGCCAAAGTCTGCGAGTAGAGTCGGTCAAGGGCAAGAGGGCCACGCTCAACTTCAAGGTGGTGGAGAAGCAGTACGAGGAGCAGCACATCACCCTCGAGAACAAGCGCATGGTCAACCCCTACGCCAAGGATCTGGAGCGCATTCGCGAGGAGCAGACCCGCAGCCGCGCGGCCTTCGCCAGTTGGGATAGGCACCGCAGTGCGCAGCTCGACTTTCGCCTACCGGTGGAGGGCCGACTCAGCGGCAGCTTCGGCAAGCGTCGCTTTTTCAACGAACAGCCACGCGCCCCCCACAGCGGACTGGATATCGCCGCTGCGACGGGCACCGAAGTGGTCGCTCCGGCAGCGGGCCGAGTGATCGAGACCGGCAACTACTTCTTCAACGGCAACACCGTATTCATCGACCACGGCGAGGGGCTGGTAACCATGTATTGCCACCTGGACACGATTGCCGTGGAGAAAGGCCAGGAGGTCAGCCAGGGGGAGAGCATCGCCCGCGTGGGCATGACCGGGCGGGTGACCGGTCCGCACCTGCATTGGAGCGTGAGCCTGAACAACACCCGCATCGACCCGGCGCTGTTCCTCAGCCACGAAACCTTCGCCGCGCTCGATGCCCCCAACCACTGAGGCCGCGACAGAAGCAGCGATCCACCTCCCGCACCGCCCCCGAAAACACCGGGCGAGTTTTTTCAGCTCCCTTAAGCCCTTCTTAATGATAGGGTGATAGCTTCAGGATGGCCCAAAACAAAACTATACGGCCTGTACCACAAACATTTTGGAGGATCTTATGAAAACAACGGGGCTGATTATTTCCCTTTCCCTGCTTCTTGGCGCCTGTGCAACAGCCGGCGTGCCAGCCACCGCAGAGAGTGCCGCCCATGCGATCGAACACGCCGAAGCGGCCAAGATGAAGGCTGCGGAGGTGGGTCACGAATGGCGTGATACAGGCAGCATCATCGCAGATGCCAAAAAAGCAGCCGAAGCCAGTGAATTCGACAGGGCCAGTGAACTGGCTGCCCTGGCGGAGCGCCAGAGCCTGGCTGCCCTGAAACAGTACAAATCGCAAAGGAACGCGTCGGCGCTCGACTGAGCCGACAGGCAAGGGCCGCCGCATCCTGCGGTGGCCCCCCCCTTATGCCTGCGGGGAATTCCTCCGGGAACAGCCTGAAAACCTCGGCACAGCCACTATTCTTGTAATGGAGGTGGCGGTTTATGGACAAAATCCTTCTGCTTACCCTGCTCTTCCTGCTGCTTGGCGGCTGCGCCGGCAACCGCATCACGCCCACCGAAGGAAATGCCACCAGGGCCATCGCCTCGGCACAGGCCGCACAAAGAGACGCTGCAGCAGCGGGTTACGAATGGCGGGATACCGGTGCACTCATCGCTGCAGCCAGAGCGGCAGCCGGCGCCGGGGAGTATGCCAGGGCGATGGAACTGGCCGCCCGGGCGGAGCGCCAGGGCAGAGCGGCAACAGCCCAGTACCTCGAGCAGCAGCGCGCCGTCAGGAAGCACCCCCTGTGGTAAATTGGGTTTGGATTATCCCCCCGATCCGCGTAGACTTGGCGAGTTATTGACGTTTTTTCAAGGATTTTTTCATGCAAATCTCTGCCAACAAAGTTGTCTCTATCGATTACACCCTTACCGACGATCAGGGCGCGGTGATCGACAGTTCCGAAGGTCGCGGTCCGCTGGCCTATCTCCAGGGCTACGGCAATATCATCCCGGGCCTGGAAAATGCCCTGGAAGGCAAGAGCGCCGGAGATTCGCTGAACGTGACCGTCGCCCCCGCCGATGGCTATGGCGAAAGGGACGACTCGCTGACCCAGGCGGTGCCCCGCAACATGTTTGAAAATGCCGACGAGATCCAGATCGGTATGCAGTTCCAGACCGCATCCGAACACGGCATGCATATCGTCACTGTCACCGCTGTCGACGACGAGAACGTCACCGTCGACGCCAACCACCCCCTCGCAGGGCAGGCGCTCAACTTCGATGTGACCGTGGTTGAGGTTCGCGATGCCTCGGAAGAGGAGCTGGAACACGGCCACGTGCACGGACCGGATGGCCACGACCACTGAGCCAGGCCCGGCAGCGGATCGAAAAAAAGGCTCCTTTCGGAGCCTTTTTTGTTGTGGTAGCTGCCGCGTGACAGCAGCCGGTGCTGCTTTCGCTACCTGTCCGCCGACTCTTCGGCCTCGGCCCGCTGTTGTTGCAGTTGCCGCAGCTTCTCTATCTTCTCGCGGGCCGGCTCATAACCGTGAATCAGGGCATCCTCGTACCACTGGATCGCCTTTTTGAGATCCTTCTCCTGATCGCCCCCGTGCTCGAACATCTCGGCAAGCTTGATATGCGCTTCCATATTGCCGTACTTCTCGGCCATCTTCTCATGAAAGGCCTTGAGGCTGGCCATCACATCGTCGGTGGCATAACTGGCTTGCGGAAGCGGTAGCAACAGCAGAAAGGATGCGGCAAGCCGCCGCCCTCCTCGACTTATATCGTCAAGGTTCATCATTTTTCCCCCCCGTAATGATCTTCTTTGCCTGCAGTCGGGCTGCAGGTGTTTTTTTATTTTTCCAGGAGTTGCATACCCTGGTTTGCAAAGACCCAGGATCGCTCCATCCCGGTGCGGATTTGCCTCCGCCATGAACAAAAAAGCCCAGCAATGCGCTAATGCCGATCAGTCAGGAAGGCCGCTCACCCTGCAGAAGCCCGGTCCGGCTCTTGCAGATTTTCCCCTTTGGCATCCCTTTGACTGACCGCATTGGCACAATGCGGGGCTTATTGCGCGTCGGAGTTAACCGAACGCCTGGCCGGGCTTGACGCCAAGCGCCTTGAGGATAATAACCAGCGGACAGAAGCCGGTAAAGGCGGACTGCAGCAGGTTCAGGCCAACGAAGGCGGTAAAGAACAGCCAGTACTCATGGTGAAACAGCGGACTCTGGGGCATGCCGAGGGCAGTGCTCAACAGGATGAAAGTGCCCGCGACGGCAAATACGATGCGATCGATGCTCATTATTGACTCCTTGTGGTTGAAAGGTCTGGGAACCTGGATGGGGGGGCTGCGTTTATTTTATTAAAGTATTTAATCAAACTCTAATATTCTTTTTCTCGGCGTGAGGGCGAAACTGTTTAAAGTTCAATGTTCAAAGTTCAAAGTTCAAAGAGGCGCATTTCCTCTCCGGGTTTCTGAAACTTCAACCGCGCCCGCAAACCCTCCGCTCCGTCGGACCAAACCGGAGCCGCAAGCCTTTTCCTTGAACCTTGAACCTTGAACCTTGAACCTTGAACCTTGAACCTTGAACC
>Ga0068714_10007981_pt1 | contig 10045 bp, 12 predicted proteins | sample MTBNYHSulfiMetaG_FD_62988 | JGI IMG/M metagenome (GOLD analysis project Ga0068714, IMG submission 62988) | Enrichment culture microbial communities from rom New York Harbor, USA that are MTBE-degrading - MTBE-NYH (New York Harbor Sulfidogenic)... | ecosystem: Environmental > Aquatic > Marine >...
GCGCTCGGCGCGTAGGCGCTACAAGCCCTACCGTGTTGGAAACTGAGGCGGGAACCGCCCATAATCGGCGCGGCAGTCTTCCTGGATGCTCGCGAGGTGGCGTCGCGCGGTCAGCGGTTCGCTACGTCGCTCGAATACGCTCTCTGTAGCGACTCGAACACCTCCCGGAGCAACTGCCCTATTTGCGGCGACGGGTGGTGACCCGTGCTGTGTCTTCATGGCCAGTTGTGCTACAATGCCATCTGCAGGGCTGGTCAGCTGCACGATACGCGATTCAGAATGGTGAAGGCAATGCGGAATCAGATACTCCAACATCTCAGCAACATTGAAGAAAGCGAAGCCGTCAAGATCATCTACGCCTGCGAGTCGGGCAGCAGGGCCTGGGGATTTGCCTCAACCGATAGCGATTACGATGTGCGGTTTATCTATGCGCACCCCCCAGCGTGGTATCTAAGCATCGATAGCGAACGAAGGAGAGATGTACTGGAAGATGACGCTGTCGCTCCGCTAGATATCAACGGTTGGGATCTGAAGAAGGCGTTGAAGCTGCTTCGGAAATCGAATCCACCGCTTCTCGAGTGGCTAGGCTCTCCCATTGTCTATCGCGAAGAGGCGTCCATTGTCGCCGGACTCAGAGATTTGTTGCCGGTGTTCTATTCACCAACAGCGTGTCTGTATCATTACTGGTACATGGCGCTGGGCAATTATCGGGTATATCTTCAGCGAGAGGTGGTTTGGGTCAAGAAATACTTCTATGTACTACGCCCGTTGTTAGCCATTCGTTGGCTAGAGCGCGATCTCGGGGTGGTTCCCACAGAGTTCGAGAGACTCGTGACCCATACGGTTGACTCACCCGAGCTCCGATCCGCGATCGACATGCTCATTTCCGAGAAACAGCAGGGGCACGAGCTGAAATGCGGTGAACGAATACCCGTCATTGGTGACTTCATCGCGAGTGAGTTGCAACGAATAGAGCTCCTGGTTACGAATATCGAGCGAAAAAGATGCGATCCACCAGACGATTGCCTGAATGTGTTCTTTCGGGAGACTCTCTGCGAATTGTGGCCACAAGCTGCGAATATACTCCGGCCGGCGACGTGCCCGGGCGCAATGGGCGTTGATTCGGCCAGTCCGCTCTGTGATGTGCGTTGAGTTGTGTGCCTGTATGAAGTGACCGGCGATGGAGACGCTGGATGTGGGCGGCGATCAGATCCGGCGCCACGAGTGGCCGCTGTAACGAGCGTCTCACGCTGTTGTAGTACGGTCTCGCCCGGGAGCGTGAATGATGCGATACAGCTCGCCGTCCTTGCGGGTGAACAGGATGAAGTTCGGTCAACACATCGAGTACCCACGGCGTCGCAGGAACAGGACGCCATCAGACACAGAATAGACCAGCCCGCCTGGACAGTGTAGCGGATGAACGAGGTTGGATTGCGGCGCGTTCACTTCCGCTGGACATTGGCGTTACCCCCTCTTGCGCTGCACCGGCGATGCCTGCGCCTTGGGTACAACCATGTACGGTCTGCGGTTCAATGGACTACGCCCACTGGACCGTGCCAGCCGTGCTTGGCTGAGCCTAAGCCGACGACTGTTTTGCGTCGTCACTTGCTTGCCTCGACTCGATCCGTCTTTTCAACAAGCTCTTGATGCTGCGCTCATTGCGTCCGATCCAGATCAACACCAGTCCAACAACAGGGACGGGCGCTAGCAGCCATGTGCTCGGGCCCATGATGAAGAAACCGGCTAATGTTCCACCGAACGAGGTACAGCAGTATATCAGCAGATTCATCCTGTGACCACTCAGCCCAAAAGTGTGATAGTAGGTCTCGTCCTCGCCGGGCACGATCTCCATCCATCTCGTATGAAGTTTCATACCCAGGGTTCGTTCGATCTCGTGCATTCGGTGCAGCTTGCACAGGTAAGTCTGGCGGTAGTGATGCGTATAGAGTATCCAAAGCGACATAAGAAGAGTTACAAGGAAAGAACTGATCCCCACAACACTGGGAGTAACCAGTCGCGTACTGGCGATCAGCCCCCAGTATACAAAGACCCCTGCCAGAAGAACACCACCTATTTGCCACGAGAAATTGTCGTTGTGCATGTAGTCATATTGTGCTGCCGTGTATTCAGCGTGCAAGGTCTCTTGCGTCGGATTCTGATCTGTCATTTGTAGTTCCCTCACATCTCTTGTCGATGATTGCCCCGCATGAGCATTATCCGCTCACTATCGAGGGAGTGACACATCTCGGACGGCGTCAAAGCGGCGACTGGGTTCCTTATGGTCGGCAAGAAAGTTGTACTGGCATACGAGCCTTTCGCAACCAATCAATAGTCATGGTGGTCCCCCTGGCTGGGTGGAACGAGCCCTGTGGCCCATGTTCTATGGACTGCGCAGGCTTTTCCTGCGCTAGAAGTCGTCCGCGACCTTCAGCCGGTCATACCGGAACGACGTGACCTTACGATAATAACTGGGATCAGCGTATGCCTCGAACCAGCCGGCAGAACAGAAAGGATATTCCTCCGCGGCTGCGACGAGTCCATGCTTGACCGGGTTGTTGTGGACATAGTTCAGCCGCGCGAAATAGCTCTTCTCGTAGGTCAGGCATGTGTCCCAATATTGAAACCAGACCTGCCGGCCAGTGGTGTCATCCTGTCGGTTGAGCCACCGCGCCGTTTGCGAGTGAAGTCGCTGGATCAGCGGCTTGAGCACTGCGCTGGCAGTGGGCGATTGGGCGATGAAGTGATAATGGTTGGAAAACACGGCCCACGCCTGCAGCGCCCAACCGTAGGACTCGCTCACCTCGAACAGAGCGTTCGTTAATGCTTCCAATCGCATAGTGTCACGAAAATGATGGACTTTGTGCAGCGTCGCCGCCGTAACCATATACATCGTATCCGGCAAGAAAACGTGGGCTGGACTGTGGTGCCATCGCTGCAGATCATCCATTTATGCCTCCCTCCGTATGGAGTGCGGTAGCCATGCTACCGCGTTTCTGGAGTGCACAAGTCATACTTGCACGGGCTGCAAGGCGCAAGCACGGCTTGCGCACTCCACAATCGCACCTGCACCTGACCGGGCATGAGCTGCTATGGCAGCGATTTGAACAGCTTCAGGCTCGCGTTCCAATGACGAGATTGCCCTTCGGGACGACCCTTGACGGACTGTTCTTCGGCCTCCCGTAGTGATCTTTCTGACACCATGCCTCAACTGCAGGTAGTCTGAGATATGCGTTGATGTTGTTCAAGAGATGTCACCGCCCCTGTACCTCGGATTCTTGACAAAAGGCGTTCCACCCCCCGTAGAAATGCCTACCCAGTCTGCCAAGAAGCACCACGTCCCAATCTACCGGAGTCGGACCGATCTCGGTGTCCTTGAATTTGGGCAGAGCGCACTGACCCCATTCCGCCACCTCGCGAATCCCAGCGTTACCAGCACCTCATCCAGCGCGTCGGCCTTGCGACGAAGATCCCCTCGGCCTGGGCCAGCAGCACCACCGCCGGCGTCTCCTCCAATGGGATTGCTTCCTCGCGTTCATTCGCCGCAATGCAGTGGAAGTGACCCTCCTTATGTCGTCCTGGGCAGACCGTCCGACTTGGTCTGCATCCGCGTACCCTCGGGGCGCGCTACGAAGGTTGTACACGGTCCCGCCCGGGAGCGTGAACGATGCGATACAGCTCACCGTAGTCGAGCCACACCAGCCCGCAGGCGATGCAATTGTCGATCACAACGTTGCCTGGCCCGTAGTACGGGTGCGTGTTCATCGGCTGGTGGCACTGCGGGCAGTCGATGCGGCGTGCGAGGTGTTTCCGTTCGAGCGGCTTCATGCGCAGCTCTTCCGGCCCCCACGGATTGGCGCGCAAGTGCTTCACGAGCAAGGCGAAATCGCCCTGCCGTGCCAGAATTCCGTGGCAGCGCGCGCAGGACAGCACCGCTAGGCGCGATATCTCGGCGGAGACCAGCGGTTCGTGACACACCGGGCAATCCATTGGCGATGCGTCGCCCAGCACGCGCACGTTATCGCGTGACGCCTCCGGGAAGTAGATCGTATCGCAGTATTCGCATACCAGATAATCGCCGGCGCTCGCGGTCTTCAGCGGCGCTCCACAGTTTCGACAATCCACGGCTGTGCCCTTCCTTTTTGGGGATACAGTTTTTTGTGTCTGCTACCTTTATCGCCTGCGGCCGTGAGGTCAATGGCTTGGGCGCCACTTACCGGACCAGCGCTCTCAATCCGTCCCGAAACATCTGGAAGCTGTGCGATCGATTCCGGTCCGGGTCCATGTGGCTCGAAATTTCCCGCGCGGTCGCAATCCGCGGCACACCCTCGCGATGGTATCCGTTGCGTTGCAGCAGACGATGCAATGCCTCTTTGGTGCCTCTCCCGATCTGGTCAGGCTCGCGATATCGCGCCTGCTTGCCCAGGCTGGCAGGCACACGGGGATACGCGGCGCGGAGTGCCTCGACGTCGCCGAAAAACCAGGCCTCCAGCTCCTCGACGGCCAGCCGGTTCATCACGTGGAAGCGGCCAGTCCCCGCAGCGGACTTGGTGACCAGGCCGGCCTGAGTTGCCAATGTGTCGAGTGTGGTCTTCAGTTGGTGGCAGTCCGCCCGGTCGGTGTCCCTGAGCACAACGATGTACCAGTCATCAGGAATCCAGGTGCTGTACGCCCGCAGGCGGTTTGGCAGTTTTCCCATGAGATCCTGCACTCCCTGGAAGACGTGGACTTCGAAGGCGTGCTCCGGGCCGAGAATTCTGGGGACGAGACTCTGGAGCGCAGCTTCTGCGGAAGGTTCTTCGACCAGGAATTCGACGTGCATGTGAGGCTGTTACCTCCGTTTTGGATTGCGTACTAGTGGTGAGGGCCTTTGAACCCGCCCGTGGCGGTCAACGGATCGCCGGCGTCGAAGTAACCTTCCATCCATAGGTGTCCAAGCAGCGCTCCGTTGTCGAGGAATTCTTTGACGCCCGTCATGTCGGCCGTGCACCGCGCCTGGGTGTAGCCCTCACTGTCGCGGTAGAGCACCCAGACCTCTTTGGGCTGCAGGCCGTTCACGAAGAAGGGCGAGTGGGTCGTGACCATGAGTTGCGTGCGCGTGGATGCCTCACGACATTCCTCCGCCAACTCCGGCAACAACCGAGGGTGCGATTGGTTCTCTGGTTCCTCAATCCCGATCAGCTTTGGCGGATCCGGGTCGTAGAGCACGGTCAGGTAGGCGAGCAGCTTGAGTGTCCCGTCGGAGGCATATTTCGCCAGGATTGGTCGCTCGAACGGGGCGTCTTTGATCTGCAGCAACAACCGTCCGTCTGGCATTAGCTCCGCATCTACTGCTTCGAGGCGGGGTACGCGCCGGGACAGCGTCTGCAGGATTTGCTCCAGTCGTTCCGGATGCCGTTCTTTGAGGTATTGGATGACGTTGGGGAGATTGTCGCCCGTAGCCGATAGCCGCTCCTGTGAACCCGCTTCGGGCACTGTCCGCGTTTCATCGGCAGTGAGATAGGATAGGTGCCACCCGGTGATGAATTGGCGCAACGCACTGACGCGCGGGTTTCGCGCCAGTTGTCCCAACGTGTTCACGGCAAGCATGTCAGGGGCCGCTAACGTTTCGTCGATTCGCTGATCATTCTGATCCGGCATTTCACCGCTGACGACTTGGCCCGTGCCTTCGCGAAAATCGAGGAATCTGAAAGGCCGCCCGTACGAACCGCGTTTCCATTGCAACCACTCCTCGGCTACGTACGGGCCACTCAGCCCCTCGTCTATCGCCAAGCGGTAAGTGATCAGCGGAGTGCCGTGTTTCTCCAGGTATTTGAGCTCGATGACAATGGGACCGTCTGCACCGCGACTCCGCAGTTCACGGAACCGTCCACGCCTGTCCCACGCTTTGCGCAGACCTTCCGAGAAACACTCCGACAGAAAAGCGAACACGTCGAATACCGTTGACTTGCCGGATCCGTTCGGTCCCAGAAAAACCGTCAACGGCGTGATATCCTTGATCTGCAGGTTTTTCAAGGCGCGGTAGTTCTTGACAGTCAGCGTTTTGATGCGTGGGACGCTCGGGTGATGTGGGTTGTCCATCGTTGGCCTCGTTTGTCGAATCCATCAGATCGCGGTCAGTCTTTCGTCTTGTACCGGCACTATTGTACTCTGTCGTCGCTGTCATGTCCAATCCCGGATGTCTCCGCGACCGACTGCTTGTGGGTTGTGTAGCCGCCGATGAATTCTTCCTCGAATTGCCGAGCGGTCACAGCGTATTGCCGCCAGTGTGCCTGTAGAACGGACGAATTTCCGCGTCCGCACTCGTGTTTGGCAGCAAGGTCCGAATCCATAACGCCGCGTCCTTGAAGTCCCGTTCGGGTGCGGATGGTGCACCGGAGGCATTACGGGCGGGCCTGATTTTGCAGTACGTAACGTGGAAATGCCTTTTGACAAAACAGGCATAATCTATTATAATCTGCTAGCGTTTCCGCAGAACGTGTGCTGCCTTTGGGTTGCGGTAAATTGTGTAGACGCGCCATCGCGGTGGTGTTCTACAGAAAGGGAGGAGGTGGTATGGCATGACGGTCAGGCTGCGAGATGGTGAATCACAAGAGGCCCTGCTCAAGCGCTTTCGCAAGAAAGTAACTGAGGGTGGCATTCTGACAGTGGTTCGTCGTCGGCGTTGGTTCGTCTCCAAGAGCGAGCAACGGCGAATTCGCAAAGCCAAAGCCATCAGGAGAGCCAGGCAGAAGAGACGCCGGCAGGAGAGAGACTAATCCAGGCGTGTGTATTGGTTGTCTGGACTCTAACCACCTCGATCGTGTTGATTTGGCTACAGAGAGAAGTGTCTACAGATGCTTCTCTCTTTTTCGTTGTCTGCCATGCTCGTTGTCCTGTCTCGCCGGGTGTGCCCGGCATGCCTTCGCGGCGGTGGTGGCGACGCCCGCGTGGCGATGGATTCGCCGCGCTCTCCAGCGAATTTGTTGTGCCAAAGGCGCTGCAATTGTCGCCCATCATCCCGAATTGACCTCCACGCGGGTCGTCTTGACGCACGGACACAGTGCGGTATATAATCCTTCCAATACCCAAGTCTACAACGTAAAGGGAACGAAAGGGGAGAGATCATGCGCAGACTCGATGGGAAAGTCGCCGTCGTCACCGGGGCGTCGAGCGGCATCGGTGCGGCGACTGCCACGCTGTTTGCCCGCGAAGGGGCCAGGGTAGTGATCGTCGCCAATCACAACGTCGCCGGAGCGGAAAACGTCGTCGACACGATTCGCACTGCAGGAGGACAGGCTGTCTTCGTTCAGGCTGACGTGAGCCGCGAGGCCGACTGCAAACGGATCATGGACACCGCCGTGGAGGCATTCGGTTGCCTCGATATCCTGGTCAACAATGCGGGCGTCCAATCAGGCACATCCACAACCGAGCTAACTGAAGAAGAGTTTGACTACGTGATGGGGGTCAACGTCAAGGGCGTGTTCTTTTGCTGCAAGTACGCTGTGCCCTATATGAAACAGAACGGTGGAGGTGCCATCGTCACAACCTCGTCGCGTGCGGCCTTCATCCCGACCAACGTCGCGCCGATCTATTGTGCCAGTAAAGCCGCCGCCCAGGCGTGGACCCATGCGGTTGCCCTGGAGCACGTACAGGACGGTATCCGTGCCAACACGATCGTCCCCGGCAACATCGTCACCCCGATGTCGGACGCTTTCATCGCGAGCAGCGAAGACCCTGAGTCGACTCGTGCATGGTTTGCCCGCGCGCAGCCGATGGGCCGCGCCGGCACCGCGGAAGACTGTGCGAACGCAATCCTGTTCCTGGTGTCGGACGACTCCTCGTTCATCACGAACACACCGTTGCTCGTCGATGGTGGATTGTTCTTCTCGTAGACTGGCGCTGCGGCTGGTGTCTGCTGAACGGCTCACGCCGTGGTCGGATTGGTTGTGGTTGGGGCAGTTCTGCCGGCCTGCAGGAACAGCGGAATCGCAGTAAGCTGGGCAAACATTGAGAATGCCACCAGGTATATGATGGAGCGGTCGTAAAGGAAACCCATCAGCGCGCTGCCCACGAACCAGGCGATTCCAAAACCCGTGTGGAACAAGCCGTAGGCGGTAGCGCGCTTATCTGCCGGCACCATCCCGGCGACCGCTGCGCGCATGATGGACTCCTGCGCACCCATTCCGATTCCCCACAGGCCCATCCCCACCAGGGCAAACTCCAGACTACCAAAAAACACACAGGGGGCGAACAGCGCCGCTACGATGGAAACCCCTGCCAGGACGCGGATCCCCCACCAGTCGAAGAGCCGCCCAAAGACCAATGCCGAGATCGCGTCTACCGCCATCGCCAGGGCATAGAAGGTCGGTATCCACTGGTCAGGGGCGAGCGAGATTGCCTTGAAGTGGTAGGCCATCAATGGGAAATCGGCGAACCCGAGTGCGAGCAGAGCCGCCGCAGCGAGATACCACCAGTACCCAGCGCTGAAGCCCTGCCTGCCAATCACCGGCGTCTTGCTTTCGAGATCGGATGGACGCGGAAACAAATAGCGCGCTCCGACCAGTACGGCAAGGGCGATGAGTGCCGGAACGAGCAATAGGGCGAAGGCGGTGCGGTACGCTGCCATGCCATCCTGCGCTTTCAGGAGCAGGATGCCCGTGACGAGGACAGGGCCGAGGACCGCTCCGACCTGGTCCATAGCCTCGTGCACGCCGAAGCCCCATCCCCTGCCCATTTGATACGTGGCGTGCGAGAGCATCGCATCGCGTGATGGACTGCGGATCGCCTTCCCGATGCGCTCCACGAACAGCAGCAGAATGGCTACCTGCCACTGTCCGGCCAGGGCCAGGCAGGGTATCGCCAGCAAGTTGACGGCGTAGCCAACGAACGTAAGCATCCAGTACCTGCCGGTCCGGTCCGCGATGAACCCCGATAGCAGTCTCAAACCGTACCCCAGGAATTCACCTGCTCCGGCGGCGAGACCCACCGCGAAAGCGCTTGCACCGAGCATTTGCAGAAATTGACCGGACAGACTTCTCCCGCCCTCGTAGGTCATGTCCGAAAACAGACTGGTGAAACCCAGCAAGATGACGAACGCGATCGCGGAACGGCCAAGCAGCTTACCGTGTTTCCTGGTTTGGACAGATGGTACCGCCATACTTGTCGCCTCCTGATCCTCGAAGACGGACCGCACAATCGATTGGTGTGCTCCGGACGAGACGCAACCTTTAGCGGCGGTGATGCCTGCCATGCTGCACCGCCAAGGGTTCGCATAGCACACTATACTGCTGAAACGAGATAGCTGTCAACTCGTTACTGGGGAATAAAAGGGCGGCCAGCCCTGTGATGATCCTGATGATAGACAGAGCTGACCGCTTATGACAGGTTGAAGGGGAATATCGTTATTTCTTGCCCCAGCGTTGCGCCGCTCGGCGCAGCGCAGTGACCACTGGCAATTCCTTGCCGGACAGGAAGCGCACCAGCCCTCCGCCCGATGTACAGACGTAACCGAGCTTGTCCTTGACAGCGAACTTCTTCGCTGCAGCGACGGAATCGCCGCCGCCGATCACGGAATAGCCTGGCGCAGTGGCGACACCTTGCCATAGCGTCTGGGTGCCGTACGCGCCGACTGGCTGCTCGTAGATCCCCGCCGGGCCGTTCACGAAGATGGTGCGCGCCTTGTTGATGATCTCCAGGTACTGGGCGACCGTCTTGTGCCCGATGTCCACGATCAGCTCGTCGACGGGCAGGGCGTCTACGTCAACCTCAAACCGTCCGCCGCGGTCGATGGCGACATCGAGCGGATAGATCAGCTTGCCGGGGAACTTCGCCTGCAGCTCGCGAGCCGGTGGAATGAACGTCTCCAGCCCGCGGTCTTTGATGTGCTTCTCGGACGCAGGTCCCAGTCGCGTGCCGGCTGCAAGCAGCATGACCTCACCTGTCAGCCCGGACGTCAACACGTAATCGGCGGCACCCTGGACCAACACCTCGTTCATCATGGCGAACGCGTCGCTGATCTTGGCGCCGCCCAGCAGGAACACGCAGGGATGCTCCGGATTTTCCTTGA
>Ga0068714_10007982_pt1 | contig 10045 bp, 10 predicted proteins | sample MTBNYHSulfiMetaG_FD_62988 | JGI IMG/M metagenome (GOLD analysis project Ga0068714, IMG submission 62988) | Enrichment culture microbial communities from rom New York Harbor, USA that are MTBE-degrading - MTBE-NYH (New York Harbor Sulfidogenic)... | ecosystem: Environmental > Aquatic > Marine >...
TCGCGTCACTCGCGCGCGAGAAGCGAGTGTGTCTTGTCTGCTACGAGAAGGACGCGACGTTCTGTCACCGCAGCGTCGTGGCGGAGTCTCTGGCCTCTGCGAGTGTCACACCGCTGGTCGTGAAGCATCTCTGAGACCATGGCCGCATCTTGGACTACGTGATGTTCCTCGACGAGTCGGGTGTCCATTGGGAGGAGCCCGAGGATGTCTATCCAGTCTTCGTCCTCGGCGGGATCATCACCAGGGTGTCGTACGCCAAGCACGTGATCGATCCTGAACTCACGGCACTGAAGACCAAGCACTTCGGCGATTCCGATGTGATTCTCCACACCGCCGATATCGTGCGCAACCGTGGGCCCTATGCGGTCTTGCGGGACCAACGTCGTCGCGAGGCGTTCTTCGACGACTTGAACAATCTCATGCGGCGTCTCGACTACAAGGTCGTGGCGTGCGCCATCAAGAAGGTGCCTTATCGCGAACGGCATGGAGCTGGAGCATACGATCCGTACGAGTGCGCGATGAGCTTGCTGGTTGAGCGTTTCTGCCAAGAGATCGGCAATGCCGGAGAACGTGGCTGGATCGTCGCCGAATGTCGTCGGCCGGATCTTGACCGACGCCTACTCGAAGTCTGGGGTGACCTGTGTGACGACGGCACCCGCCTTGTGAGCGGGTTGGACATCCGTACCCGTGTCCGAGATCTGCTCTACCGGGAGAAGTCCCGCAACATCGGGGGGCTTCAGCTTGCGGACCTCGTCGTGAGTCCCGTCGGCCGATACGTTATCGGCAAACCGACGAGGGAGGATTTCCGCATTGTGGAATCCAAGTTCCGGCGCGTTGACGGGGATGCTTACGAGGGGTGTGGGCTGATCATCTTGCCCTAGAGACAGATAGAGGGCCGGGGTCCCGCTACGCAGTGCCCAGCCCTATGAACCTTATACCCCGAGATAGCGACATGGTCAAATGCCATTTCGACAGGAGATCCGCAGTTTCCGCAGCTTGAACACGCGGGCATGCCACATGCCATGAAGCCGTTCGGCTACTCGGCGAAACGGGATGCCAACCACGCGCGCAGAGTAAACGGGAATCAGGCCGGGATCCGTCAGCTTTGGCGGGATTATGGCGGTTTTGGTGAAGCTATGGCGGTTTTGGGGGCACTACTCGCACCAGAATGCCCGTGCGCATGCGGTCGGAGCTGGATGCGCATCGTGGGCGTGCGACGTCGGATGCTGGGGAGCGGGGGGAGCAATAGCATTGGCCCTCGGGTTGTCCGCGAGATCGATAGCATGCAGTCTCGTCGGGAGATGAAGGGCGCGGCATCAAGGGGGAGACCGATGGATTACCGGGGGAGGAGTCTGACGCAACCGAGCGCTCAGCTCTCGGTTGCGCTTGCCCGGACGAGGCTGACAATTGGTCATTGCACACACCTCCTGTCGGGTGTAGCGTTCGCTTCAGCAAACCCGTCAAGCCTCTGCTCATGCATGCTCACTCTGGCGGGTCTTCCCTTGTACTGGGGAGGGCCACGCCCTGACAAGATGAAAGGGTGGAACCGAGGATGAGAGACGCCAGCACGACAATCGGCAAGCTGATCGACGGTGCGAGCGTTTCCATAATCAGTTCCGTTGACAAGGACGGTTTTCCCAACTCCAAGGCCATGCTTGCGCCCAGGAGAAGGGAAGGGATTAGGCGCATCTTCTTCACGACCAACACGTCTTCAATGAGGGTCGGCCAGTATCGGGAGAATCCCAAGGCATGCGTGTACTTCTTCGATCGCAGGTTCTTCAGGGGCGTGATGCTCAGGGGCACCATGGACGTTCTTGAGGACGGCGCAACGAAGGAGCTGATCTGGCAACCCGGTGATGAAACGTACTACCCGCTGGGCGTGACTGACCCCGACTACTGCGTACTCAGCTTCACGGCGCAAGACGGCAGGTACTACGGCAACTTCAAGTCCGAGGATTTCGGGGTCGAGCAAGACGGTCTAGCCGCCGAGTAGGTGCGCTCGCCCGGTGTGGGCGCTGGGTGGCGTTGTGACAGATGCGTTTGACGTGGAGATCGTGGACTACCACTAGAGAGGGGCCCGCATTGACGGACAAGAGACTCGCGCCCGTACATCCCGGCGAAGTATTGCTGGAGGAGTTCCTCAAGCCGCTCGGCCTCAGCCAGAATCGGCTCGCGCTGAACATCTGCGTTCCGCCCCGGCGCATCAACGAAATCGTCCTCGGAAAGCGGCGCATCACCGCTGAGACCGCGTTGCGGCTGGCCCGGTACTTCGACACGACGCCTCAGTTCTGGCTCGGCCTTCAGGCAGACTACGATCTCGACGTGGCGCGAGACGAACTCGGCGATCGTCTCGACAGGGAAGTGCGCTGCCGTTCAGTGGCCGGGTAGTGCCGGGTTCGCGCTGTCCCGCTACGCCCCCGTGAGCCCCCTCCGCAACTCGATCACGCGCTGCGCCGCGGCCTCGAACATCACCGTGTCCAGTGTGCCGTCGGCGTACGCCGCCTCGAGGCCGTTCTTCGCTTTCACGCCCTCGAAGTAGTCCTTGCCGGAGCACAGAATGAGGTCCATTCCGGCGGCGGCAGCCCGCGTGGCGCGCTCGCCGATTCCGCCGAATGCCGCAAGCGCCTTGGCCTCGAGCGCGTCGGTGATCGTCACGCCCCGGAATCCGAATTCGTCGCGGAGGAGGCCCTCGACGATGATGGACGACAGCCCGGCCGGGTAGTTGGGATCGAGCGCGGGGTAGACGGCCCACGACGTCATGATCAGCTGCACCCCGGCGTCGATCGCCGCAGCGTACGGGTACGCGTCAACCGCGCGCAGGACATCGGCCGGCACGCGTAGGGTCACCGGCTGCTCATCGGTGTTCTGTGTGGTGGCGGCAGCGCCGAGGCCGGGGAAGTGCTTGGCGGTGGCGGCCACGCCTCCGCTCTGCTGCGCGGTGATGAACGCCGCGCCAAGCTCGGAAACCGCGGCCGGGTCCGTGCTGAAGGAGCGCTCGAGCCGATCGGCAAAGTCGGCCGGCTGCCGGTACACGTCGAGCACCGGAGCGAGATTGACGTTCAGGCCGACGCTCTTGAGGTTGTCCGCCGCAGCGGCGCCTGCCATAGTTGCCGCCTTGAGGGCGTCGGCCGATTCGCCGATCGCCCTCGCGGAGAGGGTTGGCTCGCCCGGCAGTCGGCGCACGCGCCCGCCCTCCTGGTCGGTCATGAGCAGCAGCGGCGCCTGCACCGGGTTGTCCGCGCTCGCGTTGGCGGCTTCAAGCGTCCGGACGACCGACGCCAGTTGCGCCGGACTCGATACGTTCTGGGAGAAGAAGATCACGCCCGCTGCCTGGCCGTGGCGGATGAGCGCCAGCAGATCGCCCGGCGGCGTGAGCCCCTGGTAGCTGTAGATCACCCGTTGGCCGGCCATCTGCGCAGGCGTCAGCGCGGGGAACTCGGGCTCTGGCGGGTTCACGGTGTCGGTGTCGGGCGTCCCCGGGGATGGCGTCCCGGTCTCCGGCGTGCCCGTGGACGTTGAATCGCCGCCGTCACCGCCCGTTCCGGGCAGTCTCTGGCAGGCTCCGGTCGCCAGCGCGAATAGAACCACGGAGGAGCTGCCGAGCAGGAAGTCGCGCCTCGTCAGGAAGCGCCCGCGGGAGTCGCCCGGGTGAGGCCACACCGTCCGGATCGTGTTCAACCCATCGTCATCGGGCCGTTCCACCAAGCGCCTCCTCGGCCGGTGCGCCATCGTGTACGCTGCAGGAGTGTGCGCTCCGACGAGTGTGCGCTGCGAACGCTGATGTGCCAATACCTCGGGCAGCACGCCGAGGCGGGCGAGTGCTTCCAGCGTCGAGAATCGGCAGCTCTCCGTTCACGTTCCTGTCACCTGGTACGCTACGCTACGAATTGAGGCGCACGGCCCCGGCCGATGCCCAACGAGGCCGAGCCGTGACCGAGCCTACTCACACCCACAAGGAGATTCACGCAATGGACATCCCACGGATCTTCACCATCACCGAGAGCGCCCACCGCATCCACGACCCGTTCACACCCGAGAAGCTCGCCACTCTGGGCGCAGCGCTGCGTCTGGAAACGGGGACCCGCGTGCTTGACCTTGGCAGCGGTTCGGGGGAGATGCTGTGCACCTGGGCGCGCGACTACGGAGTAATCGGCCTCGGCATCGATATGAGCCCGCTGTTCACCGAGCAAGCGAAGCTTCGCGCGGAAGAACTCGGCGTCGCCGATCGGGTCGGGTTCGTCCACGGCGATGCCGTCGGCTACGTCTCGGACGACAAGGTCGGCGTGGCGTCATGTCTCGGTGCCACGTGGATCGGCGGGGGAGTCCCCGGTACGATTGAGCTTCTGGCGCGGAGTCTGCGCACCGGCGGCATCATCCTCATCGGCGAGCCCTACTGGCGGCAGTTGCCGCCGACAGAAGATGCCGCCAAAGGGTGTCTTGCCAACTCAATCGCCGACTTCCTCATGCTGCCGGAGCTTCTGGCGTCCTTCCGCCACCTTGGCTACGATGTTGTGGAGATGGTTCTAGCAGATCAAGACAGCTGGGACAGGTATGAGGCGGCCAAGTGGCTCACCATGCGCCGATGGCTTGAGGCCAATCCTGACGAGGAGTTTGTCAAGGACGTTCGCGCCAGCCTGACGTCAGAACCCGAGCGCTACGCCGCCTACACGCGTGAGTATCTGGGCTGGGGTGCATTCGCGTTGATGCAGCGGTAGCGCGTTGGCGCATCCGGCAACAAGGATGGGGGGATCCGAGTGAGTACAACGGGATATCTAAGCGGCGCTCTACGCGGCGTTTTCGGTGATAGAACGTGGTGGCGCAAGACGATCGTCATCGCGGTGCTGGGTCTTGTGCCGCTGGTTGGCTGGTTCCTGATCTTCGGCTACTACATGGTTCTGATGCGCGAGACTGCGTGGGGGAGCGATCGTCTGTCCGGGTTCGCGGACATGCGCGAGATCCTGCGCCGGGGGCTGGATGGGTTCCTGGTCAGCCTCGTCTGGGCCCTCGTCCTGGTGGTTCCGCTGTTCATCATCGTCGCAATCGGCCTGTTCCTTCTCGCGCCGGGCAACGCGTTCGCGAGCGATTCGGCCGCGTACTCCGGACAGATGCTCTGGATCATGACGACAGTCATGATCCTCGTGAACGTCCTCCTCGACGTGGCGATCCTGCGCGTGGCGCTGTACCGTGAGGTGTCGGCCGGGCTGCGGCTCTCGGGCATTCGCGACCTGATCAGGCGGTGTCCGTCCGGGTTCTGGAAGGTCACCGGTCTGATGGTGCTGTGGACCGTGGTGAACACGCTGCTGGGCAGCCTCGAAGCCTACCCCGCGCAGTGGATGAACCTGAGCCAGGGCGCTGCGTTTGCCGTCAACCTCGCCACGAGCTTCGTGATCTCGGCGCTCTGCACGCCGCTGGCGCTCGTCGTCCATTTTGCCTACGGCCTCTGGGGCCGGGATACGGATCCTGCGAGTTGGCCGCCTCTTGTGAAGCCGACGCAGCCGGTTGCCAGTCATGAGCCAGATCTCTGGCGGGATGAGGATGCAGTGACCGATACGTGGGATGCCGGGTAGAAGGTCGGAGCAGTGTCAGCTGCGTCGGGCGCATCTACTTGAGCAGCGCCAACCACGGCACCAGCTACGGACGCGTGAGTCCGAGCTTCGCCTCAACGTCATCGAGCAGTTCGTGCATCGGGCGGCGCCTGATCTGCCACGGGGGGAGGCCGACGGATCGCGAACCATCGGCGGCCTTGATCCACACAGTGTGCCGCTCGTCGCACACGACGTCGCAGCCATGCGACGAGAAGCGGCTCTTGCAGGCCGCGAGGATGCCGCTGCCGCCGTCGTCGTACACGATCACCGGAACATCTTCACCGGGGGGCGCTACGCGCTGTCGTCTCAATGCGCTAGACATGATCGAAACTTCCGTTCTCTGGACCGGCGGACACGTTCCCGCTGGCGATTGGCGTGCCACCTGGTCGTGGCATGAGCGACAGCCTGTATGCACGGAAGGGTCCCGGCACCAGCGTGTGGGGGTCCGCCAAGTATAGCACGCGCGGCTACCGAGCCATCGATATCATTTCCCGGGCCCGCCTCCAGGCAAGCGGGAACCCGCCAACGGTGTGCCAGTAGAGCACGTACGTGAGCCGTTTCATCACGATGGCCGGGAGGCCAACCAGGTTGAAACGGCCCATCCAGCCGATGCCCCAGGTGGGGCCGATGCTGACAAACTGGCCGTGCAGGTGCGGGACGTACGGCATGGGCTGCTCGCCGCGGGCCTCGCGCAGGATGTTGTCGGCTGAGTGCTCGGCCTCGCGCATCGCGTACTGGGCGAGCATCGGGAGCACGCTCGCGTCCCCGTGATGGCGGAACGAGGCGACGTCACCGATCGCGTACACATCCGGGTGGTCGGGGATCCGGCAGCAGTCGTCCACGACGAGGCGTCCCGACCGGTCGGCGGCCATCCCCCACGAGATGGCGTCCGGATCGGGCCGGGATCCGCCGCAGAAGACGAGGACACTCGCGTCAACCACGCGCCCGTCGGCCAGATAAACCGCACCGTCGTGCACGCGCTCCACCATCGAGCCCGTCACCACCTGTACGCCAAGCTTACCGAGTTGCCGTCTGCCGCGATCGCGCTGTGCCGAGGGCAGATCGTAGAGGATGTCCGGCCGCCCCTCGATGACGTTCACGCGGAGCTCGCTCGGATCCAGGCCATACGCCCGGGCCCGCCTCGGCAGCATCTGGCCGAGTGTTCCGACGATCTCGATGCCGGTTGCGCCACCGCCGATGACCGTCACGGACAGGGCGCGGGTGCGCGCCGCGCTGTCGGCAAGCTTGGCGGCCGTGCGGAAGGCCGCATCGATGCGGCGCTGCAGCTCCTGCGCGTCGGCAACCGACCACATCGTAACGGCGTGCTCGGCGAGCCCCGGCACCGGCGGCACGAAGGCGATCGAGCCGGTGGCGAGCACGAGCCGCCAGTAGTCAACGCTGTCGTGCGGGCCGCTCCGGGGGCCTACGATGAGGCGGCGGTCCCCCGGGTTCACGTCGTGGACGCGCTCGTAGCGCACGGTCACGGGCAGCTTCTTGAAGAGCGAGGGCAGCCATAGCTCGCAGAACTCCGGCCGCGCCGGTGCGATGGCTACGAGGTCGAGTTCCGAGAGCGCCTGCTGGCACGGGTTGGGCTCAATGAGGAGGATCTCCAGGTTGTCCGCGGCTCTGGCGCGGCGGGCGAGGCGCACCGCGAGCGTCGTTCCGGCGTATCCGCCGCCCGCGATCGCTATGCGGCGCTTCGCTGCAGGCATCGGCTATCCCTTCACGCGGCGTGCCGTTGTGAGGGCCATGGCGATGACTGCCGCCACAAGTCCGGCCGCCACCCGCGCGCCTATCGCAACGGCGGTGACGTCGGCGTGCTTGATGGCGATCCCTACCAGCGCCCACACGATCACCAGCAGGTACGCCACATCACGGCGTGTGATCCCCACGATTGCCGAGAGAACCACAGTGACCGCGATCATGATGATCGCCCAGACCTGCGCGGTACCGTCCGGGATTGCCGGAGCCAGAGCGGCGATTGCCGTCGTCACATTGGCGATCGTGGCCACGGTGATCCAGCCGAGGTAGAGGCTGAGCGGGATGTCCACGCACCAGCGCTCCGCCCCGCTCGCGGGTTGTACCCGGCCGATCCCGAGACGGACGTAGATCGCGATCAGCGTGGCTAGCAGCACGAGCATCACGACCACGGTGACCGCGAACTGCTCGTGGTGCCAGAACCAGAGCCACGCCATGTTTGCCACGCCGCTCAGGGCGAACAGGTAGCCGACCGCCCGAAGCCTCGGACTCTCGCGCCGCGCCGCGCCGAGCTGGTAGAACGCAAACGCCAACCAGCCGGCGTAGATGAGGCCCCAGATCGAGAAGACGTATCCGGCCGGGACGAAGTACACGGCGAAGCGGTTGGAGATATCGCCGGTGTTCAAGCCGTTCAGCGGCAGCGCGTTCGCGAGCACGTTGAACGCAATCGTCACCACGGCGGCGAGCAGGTTCACGTACTGCCTAACTGAGTCTCGATTCACGAGGGTCCCTTCGGCTGGGCACTGCGGTCATAAGCTGCATACCCGTCCGGGCGCCCCGCGCATCGCGCTCCGCCGCTAGTCCACCGTCCCAAACCGCTGGTTCCATCCGTGCCCGATGAGCGCCGAGTTGAGTTGATCGGCAACGCGCTGGCGCGTGTGGATGCCGGGCGGGAGGAGGCTGATGATGGCGGTGAGGTCCGGGCCAACGTCGAGCGCCTCGGCCATGATGACGGCGTCCAGGCGCGAGACCCGCTTCCGGTCGCGGAAGAGCCGGTCCACGAAGGGCTGGAGGATATCGCGATCGTCGTCGGGCATGCGTGCTCCGGAGGGTTGGCGGTGGATTCGGGTGCAGGGGCAAGTGTAGCGGTTGGGGCGTGGAGGCGCATGCGGGACCGGCCGCCGGGGCCTCGGCAGGGACCGCGCTCGCGGGAACTAGCCATGCCGCAGGGAGCAGACATGCACCCCCGGCACGTTTCGTGCTACTCTATGTCGTTTCCTCCCCCCAAACCCCCCGGAGACTCCTGACTCATGCGCGCAACAGACATCCGCAATATCGCGATCATCGCCCACGTTGATCATGGCAAGACCACTATCGTTGACCGCCTCCTCCAGGCCACCCACGTCTTCCGGGACAACCAGCAGGTCGTGGACCAGGTGCTGGACTCCAACGACCAGGAGCGCGAGCGCGGCATCACCATTCTCGCCAAGAACATCTCGGTGCGCTGGGGCGACGTGAAGATCAACGTCATCGACACCCCCGGCCACGCGGACTTTGGCGGCGAGGTGGAGCGCGTCCTCAAGATGGCCGATGGCTGCCTCCTCATCGTGGACGCCTTTGACGGCCCGATGCCGCAGACCCGCTTCGTGCTCCGGCACGCCCTCGAGCACGGCCTGAAGCCGCTCGTGGTCATCAACAAGATCGACCGGCAGGGCGCGCGCCCGCTCGAAGTCATCGATGACGTCTTCGACCTCATGGTGGAACTCGGCGCCGATGACAGCCAGCTCGACTTCCCGATCATCTACACGAGCGCCGTGAACGGCTACGCGCGCCTCGACCCCGATGATGACAACATGGACATGACGCCGCTCCTCGACGCGATCGTGGAGCACGTGCCCGCTCCGGACGTCGACCCCGACGGTCCCGTGGCCATGCAGGTCTGCACGATCGACCACTCGGAATACGTGGGACGTATCGGCATTGGCCGACTGTTCTCGGGGACGATGCACTCCGGCGAGCGGATTCTCGTCATCAAGAACGACGGCAGCCGCTATCAGGCAACCGTCAAGCAGCTCTTCACCTTCGAAGCGCTCGGCCGCGCCGAGGCCGCGCAGGCGCACGCCGGCGACATCATCGCGGTGGTTGGCGTGGACGACGCTGACATCGGCGACATGTTCACGTGCCGCATCGACCCTGTGCAGCTCGACCCGATCCACGTTGAAGAGCCGACGATGTCGGTCGTCTTTGCCGCGTCCACGAGCCCGCTCGTGGGGCAGGACGGGACGATCGTTGGCGGACGCCAGATCAAGGAGCGCCTCCTCCGGGAGGCCGAGTCCAACATCTCGATGCGCATCTCCGAGTCCGAGGACAAGAGCGGCATGGAAGTTGCCGGCCGCGGTGTGCTCCACCTCTCGGTACTTATGGAGACGATGCGGCGCGAGGGCTACGAGTTCCAGGTTGGCCGTCCGCAGGTCATTCTCAAGAAGGACGGCAAGCAGACGCTCGAGCCGATCGAGCAGGCTGTCGTGGACGTGCCCTCCGAGTACGCCGGCAAGGTCATCGAGATCTTTGGCTCGCGCGGCGGCGAGATGTCCGACATGGTGCAGCGCGAAGACCAGGTGCACCTGGAATTCAAGATCGCCACGCGCGGCGTCATGGGCCTGCGCACGCGCATCCTGAACGCCACCCGTGGCGAGGCCACGCTCTTCCACCACTTCTCCGAGTACGGCCCGTACCGCGGCGACGTTGGCGGGCGCATCAAC
>Ga0068714_10007984_pt1 | contig 10041 bp, 8 predicted proteins | sample MTBNYHSulfiMetaG_FD_62988 | JGI IMG/M metagenome (GOLD analysis project Ga0068714, IMG submission 62988) | Enrichment culture microbial communities from rom New York Harbor, USA that are MTBE-degrading - MTBE-NYH (New York Harbor Sulfidogenic)... | ecosystem: Environmental > Aquatic > Marine >...
GGCCAACGGGTTCAATCCATGCCCGTATGAGGCCGGGTATTACAGGCTGCCCGAGGGGGGAACGGCCATATGCGCGCAAACCGGGATGATAAACCCCCAGGCAGTTCCCTACCCCGACCTGCACTTCGGTGTGAGCAAGATATGTGACCTCGGCAACAAGTGCGATGTCGACGAAGCGGACATGCTGGAGTATCTGGCAGGGGACGGGAAGACGAAAGTGATCAGCATGTACCTGGAGGGAATTCATGACGGGCCGAGGTTCCTGAAGCTCGCAAAACGGGCGACGATCAGGAAACCCTTGCTGGTTCTGAAGTCGGGAAGGACCGAACAAGGCGCAGAGGCCTCGCAGTCACACACGGGCTCGCTCGCAATGGACGATCAGATTTTTAACGCGGCCTGCCTGCAGTCGGGAGTGCTCCGGCTGGAGCGGTTCGGGGATATTTTCGAGATGCCAAAGATATTTGCGGCCCAAGGGCTTCCGGGTGGAAATCGCGTGGGCATGGTGACGGTCACAGGGGGCGTGGCGGTGATCGCCATCGACGAGTGCGCGAGAAACGGGCTTTCCGTGGCAAAGCTGGGAGGTGGAACCGCAGGCGAACTCGAAAAGCTCTTCGTGGGTCTGGGGAAGAACCCTGTGGATGTGGGCCCTATGATGGCGGCGGTTCCGAATGCCTTCGATCTTTATCCCCGTATTCTCGGTTCCCTCCTCGGTGACCAAAATGTGGACGCCCTTTTCGCGGTCTTGTGGGCCAATCCCTCGGGAAACATCATCGGCAGGTATATCGAGACCTTTGAAGGGCTCAAGGCACGGTTTCGCAAACCCGTGGCAACGTGGATTTACGGTCCTGATAGGGGGGCTGTTTACGAGTTGAGGGACAGGCTCGAACGGGCCGGGTTTCCGGTGTTCGACACGCCGGAAAAGTGCATCAGGGCGTTGGGACTCCTCTGTCGTTACGCGGCGCTCAACCGTCGAGGATGAGCATCATGATTACCTAGGGAAGAGACGGAGCGGTACAGGACTTCACATCACCAAAATTCCGCAAGGGGCGTCTTTGATATGGAGAAGGAACCTCGCGCTTATTGCCGGCCGGATGGGAAGCAGGCTCAAATCCCTTTTCCCTCCAGAGCGGATGGCGCATCGGGGTGGATCGAGTTCCTAACAGGAGACGTGTGGAGAATTCGGGGAAAGAATTTGCCCCGTCGACAATCCATTCTCCTGAGGAGTATCCGGGTGCTCATCCTCTCCTTCCGCGGAATCATGGTGGACAAAGCCCCGCTACGGGCTTCGGCTCTCACCTTTTACTCTCTCCTTTCCATCGTGCCGGTCGTGGCCATGATTTTCGGTGTCGCCAAGGGTTTCGGATTCGAGAAGACCCTCGAAAAAGTCCTGGTGAAAAGCCTGGAAGGTCAGGAACAGATTGTGGAAAGGATTTTGAGCTTCGCACACGCGCTCCTGGAGAGCGTGAAGGGCGGGTTTGTCGCAGGTGTGGGCCTATTAGTTCTCTTCTACACCATTATCAAGATCCTCTCAAACATTGAAAGCGCCTTCAACGACATCTGGGGAATCAGGAAGTCGAGAAGCCTGGGAAGGAAGGTCTCGGACTATCTTTCCATAATGCTCATCGGTCCCATCCTGTTCATGTTGTCCAGCTCGGTGACGGTTGTTGTTTCAAGCGGGGTCGAGAATATAGTTGCACGAATCTCCTATCTCAAGGTGGTGAGTCCAGGCGTCGTCTTTCTCATGGGCCTTCTGCCTTACGTCTCGCTCTGGATCCTCTTTTCTTTTGTCTATATTTTTCTGCCCAACACGAAAATCAAATTTACCTCCGGCATACTGGGAGGGGTGATCGCCGGAACGCTCTACCACCTCTTCCAATGGGGCTACATTCATCTACAGATCGGCGTAGCCAAGTACAATGCCATTTACGGCAGCTTTGCGGCCCTGCCCCTTTTTTTCATATGGATGCAGGTGAGCTGGCTCATCGTGCTTTTCGGAGCCGAGATAGCCTTTGCCCATCAGAACGTGGAGACCTACGAATTCGAGCAGGATTGCCTGAATGTGAGTCACTCCTTCAAAAGGCTCATTTCGGTATGGGTTCTACATCGTCTGGTAAGGAACTTCATGGAAGGAGAAAAGCCATGGGACGCAAGGCGCATCTCCCATGAACTCGAGATCCCATCGCGGCTGGTTAATCAGATTCTGGACGACTTGGGAGCTTCAGGCCTTGTTTCCGAAGTCAAGGTGGAAGAAACGACAACCGGCTACGAACCGGCAAGAGATCCGGAAAACATGACCATCAAGAGCGTGATCGACACACTGGACGATTACGGGAGCCATGACATCCCGGTGGCCGGAACGGACTCTCTGGACAAATTATGCGACGCCCTGAACGCTTTTGATGACATGCTGAGAAACTCTGAAGCGAATTTAAAGCTGAAGGACATGTAAGAATCAATGCAGAGTCGAAAGGCTGCGTCAATGAAGACGAGATTGCCACACCTTTCGGGACCGCAATGACTTGTCACGGTAATGATCGGCTTCTATTCACCTCAAACACCGCCTACGCTTTTCTCGGCCTCCAGTTGACGAAAAAAATTCCCACGCAGACCATGGGGAGGCCCGCCATTAGGGAGCGAGTGAACTCTTCTCTCATGAAGAGAACTCCGAAGAGCACCCCGAAGACGGGCGTAAAAAAAGTGAAGGCCGACAATCGGCTGACGGAATACTCGTGGATGAGCCAGAACCAGATGAAATAGCTTACGAAGGCGACTATGGTCGATTGGTAGAAAAGGGATGCTGCCACGGACAGGGTCACCGCCGTGATCCACCTGGGCTCCAGGATGAGGCTGACTGCGAAGAGGATGGGTATCGAGAAGAAGAGCTGGTACAGAAAGGTGTTTATGGGGCTGACCTTGTCAGCCATGTACTTCTTGATGTAAACGGTAGTGGCGCCCCAAAAGAGTGCGGCTGCGATCTGAAGGATGTCACCGATGAGCATGGTGGGTTTGGCAGTCGCCGGCCTCCCCAGGAAGACGATGACCACACCGAGAAAAGCAAGGATGAGTCCGACGGTTTTCAGAGCAGTCAGGCGATCCCCTTTGAGGAAAAAATGGGCACCCACCGCCACCACGAAGGGGCTCAGGTAAACGAAGACTACGGACCGGGCTGCATCGGTGTAAAGAAGGCCGAAGTAAATGCAGGCGAACTCGAGCCCGAAGAGGAGACCCACCATGAAGCCGTGGAAAAGCATCATGTCCGTGTGAAACAGCTTCTGTCCCTTTCCGAGACAATAGATGACTCCACACAGGCAGGCAATGACGGACCTCAGGGCCGAGGCGAATACCGGCGACACTCCTTCGTTGGAAACCTTGATGGCCGGATAGTTGAAACCCCAAACCAGGGTGAGAATCGTGATGATCACAACGGCCCTTGCGTCCAGATAGTCCTTGCTGGGCATCGGTTACCCCCTGCTATATCAGTATTCGTCTCCGGAGAGCCAGATTGGTCTAAGCCCAGAGGGCATGATTTACGTTGCTGTAATCGCAAAATTCGAAATTCGAATACCAAATGTTCTAATGACAGAAAAGAGCCAGAATTGCCATGTCAGATACATTTGTTTTTTGGATCTTTGGAATTTCTGTCATTACGTATTGCTTCGGATTTCGAATTTCGTGCTTCGAATTTATGGCCGCGCCATTTTCCTAGCCGTAGCCGACTGTCTCTAGCCTAGCTCCGAGGACCATGGTTTTAACCGCTCTCAACACAGGAGGGCTTCGTCTTTGAGGTCCGCGCCGAACCGCTTGACAACTTCTTCTACGGTGAGAGCCTTCTTGGCGGGACCTTCTACGTCGAATCTCACTTTTCCCTCGTGAAGCATGATCATCCGGTTGCCATAGCGTATGGCCTGATGCATGTTATGGGTGACCATGATAGTGGTCAGATTATTTTCCGTTACGATTTTCTCCGTGAGTTCCATGACCTTTTGAGCGGTTCTAGGATCCAGGGCCGCGGTGTGCTCATCGAGAAGAAGAATTTTCGGAAGAGAAAGGGTGGCCATGAGCAGAGTAAGAGACTGACGCTGACCCCCTGAAAGCAGGCTCACGGAGTCCTTGAGGCGCCTGTCAAGACCCAGATCCAGCCCCCTGAGGATTTCCCTGTAAAATTCGCGACGGGACTTTGTCACGCCCCACCGCAGACCCCGCGGCCGGCCCCTGAGATCGGCCATAGACAGGTTCTCCTCGATGGTCATGGATGCGGCCGTTCCCATCAAAGGGTTCTGAAATATCCTGCCGAGATACTTGGCGCGCTTGTGCTCCGCCAGCCGGGTAACCGATTCGCTGTCAATGTAAACATCACCTTCGTCAGGCGCATAGGTTCCTGCCACAAGATTCAGAAGACTTGTCTTGCCCGCGCCGTTGCTGCCTATGACCGTTAAGAAGTCGCCTCTCTTCACGTGAAGGCTGATTCCATCGATGGCGACCTTCTCGTCAATGGTCCCTTTCTTGAATATCTTCCTGATTTTTTCTACTCTGACCATGGTTAAAAACACCAAATACGACGGCCTCGTAAACGCCCATGGCCGGATCTAGGCCACCCCTGCGGATGAAAATAACTTTCCTCTCTATCCACTTGGTCTGTAGGAGCAAGCTTCTGCTTGCGAAAAGATCGCGACCGGGAGGTCGCTCCTACAGAGAGATCGCACGTATTTTCACGGTAAACATTCATGACCATATTTCGATCGCCCCCACGCTTGAAAAACGTTCCCTCTCCACCCTCTGGGGGGGAGAGGGCAAGGGTGAGGGGGGTGTGTTTTCACGGTAAACAGTCATTAAGGCCGTCACCCCGGCGAAAGCCCGGGTTCAGAAGCCCTTTGTTTTCCTGCCGTGCCCCGTGCGCCGTGTCACGTGCACCGTCTATACTCCCCGCAGGTGAAGTTTGCTTTCCTTCCCCTTCTTGAGTGCCGGTATGCCGAGGGCGAGAATCACCATGACCCCTGTGGCGAGCTTGAGGTCCGTCGGAGCGAGTCCGAGCCTCAACCCGACAGCGATGATCCACTTGTATATGATGGACCCCGCAATGGCGGCAAGGGTCATTCGCTGCACCGTATGCTTCCCTATAAGCGCTTCTCCGATGATGATCGAAGCAAGCCCCGCAACGATCATGCCGATCCCCATCCCGATGTCGGAGAACCCCTGGTCCTGAGCCACAAGGGCGCCTGAGAGGGCGACAAAGGCATTGGAAATTCCAAGTCCAATGATAGTCATGTTGTCGGTGTTGACCCCAAGGGTCCTGATCATCTGTTCGTTGTCGCCTGTCGCCCTCATGGCGAAACCGATCTGGGTGCGGAAAAACAAATCCGTGAGGATCTTGATACCGAAAGTGACCAGGAAAAAGAAGGAGATGATGGGGACGAACCGGTTCATGTCAAGATTCTCAAGGGGCGTCAGGAATGTGTTCACCGTGAGAAGCTGAATATTCGATCTGCCCATGATCCGCAGGTTCACGGAATAGAGGACCGTCATCATGAGGATCCCGGCCAGGAGGCTGTTGATCCTGAGTTTCGTGTAAAGAATACCCGTGCAGCAACCGGCCAGGAATCCTGCGACAACGGCGAGAGTGATCCCGTAGACTGGCGGAAGCCCTTCCATGATCAGGCGCGCGACTACGGCCGCTCCCAGGGGAAAGCTTCCGTCCACCGTGAGATCGGGAAAGGACAGGATCCTAAAGCTGATGACGATGCCGAGAGCCACCAGGCCGTAAGCCAGTCCCTGCTCAAAAGAAATGGGAATTGTTCTTAGAAATCCGCTTAGTATCATTCAACCGGCTACTTTCCTCGCACCTCCTTGCCTTCCTCGTCCCACAACTTGTCGGCAGCCGCACGGGTAAGAATGCTGGGGAGGTTCGCCCCTTGCAGCTTGGCGTGCTTGAAACTGACCCAGAGACTGTATCCGGCAGCCAGACCGGCCGGCACGGTCCCGGGGTTTGCACCCCTCAGTATCTCTGCAGCCTTTTTTCCCGCAGTATAACCGACCCTGTAGTAGTCGAGGCCGTAAGATGCAATGGCGCCCCTGGGAACGCTGTCCCTGTCGCCTACGAAAAGGGGGATCTTGTTTTCATTACAGACCTTAACGATGGACTCGAAAGCGGAAACGCTCGTGTTGTCGGAGGTGATGTGAATCGCATCCACACGTCCCACCAGACTCTGGGCCGCCTGCATGACTTCGGCGCTCGCGGACACGTGAGCTTCGACCAGCGTTCCCCCCAGTTTTTCCACCGTCTCCTTCATCTCCTTGATGTGGAATGTCACGTTCACATCGCCGGGGTTGTAAATGGTTCCCCACCTCTTGGCCTTCGGCATCAGTTCCTGGTACATTTCGCATTGAAGGGCTACCGGCCACCTGTCGCTGACACCGGTAACGTTGGTCCCCGTCTTTCCCATCTGCGGAACGATGCCCGTGGCGACAGGGTCGGTTACCGATGAAAAAATGATAGGGATGGTCTTGGATATCTTCACAGACGCCTGAGCGCAGGGCGTGCTGATGGCATGTATGAGAGTCACCTTGTCATCTTCGAACTTGCGTGCGATAATGGCGCAATTTGCCTGGTCCCCCTGTGCGTTTTGACGATCGAAGGTTATGTTCTTTCCTTCGATGAATCCTTCCTCCGCGAGGGCGGCTTTGAAACCTATCGAGTCGTTGTCCAAAGCCGGATGGGAAACGATCTGGAATTCACCGATCCGGATCATCTGGGAGGAAGCAGAACAAACAAAGCAAAAAGCGACGAACACCGATACAGTCAGAGCCAACCATGTCTTTCTCATCACCCAACCTCCTTTCACGCGGTTAAAAGGTTCTTGATAGCTCAGCCACAAAGACACCAAGGCACAAACGTCATATTTCAATTCTCGGTTGGACAGATCATGACAAAGACAGGTTTCAGGAAAAAGATTTATAAAAAATAAGGACTTAGACTGTCAAGGGAAAATAATCAAAAGGAATTATCGCGGTCTTATTCGTTTTCCGGTGTAACGGCTATTCACCGAGCGCTCGTGCCAGTTCTCTGATGAATTCCGGGTTTGTCCCGCAGCAGCCACCGATCATGTTTGCGCCCGCTTCCCTGATTTTCCTGCCGTCTTCAGCGAATTCCGCCGCCGTCTGATGATAAATCGTGACCCCTTTCAGAGCAGATGGTTTTCCGGCGTTGGGCTGAATGAGAATCGGTTTGGCGGTGGCGGCACGAAGCTCGTCGGTCAAATCGATCATGTCCCTGCTGCCCAGCGAACAGTTGGCCCCAATCACGTCCACTCCCCCCTTCTCGAAAGCGGCCACGGCCTGTCCCACTCTTTCACCCATTGCTGTGAAGAAGCCTTTCCTTGTCCTGTTGAAGGTGAGGGAAGCGATGACAAGGACATGGCCCAGCCTTTTTGCCCCGCGAAGGGCGGCGAGGGCCTCTTCGAGAGAGAACATGGTTTCGATGCTGATGAAGTCCGCTCCTCCCTTGAGCAAGGCCTGCGCCTGCTCGAAAAAGGCTTCTTCCGCTTCCTCGACGGCAAGATCTCCGAGGGGCCTGAGCAATTTTCCCGTGGGTCCCATGTCGCCAGCAACTAATTTCCCGGCAGGACAGGCCTCTTTCGCGAGCCTTGCAGCTTCCTCATTGATCGCTTCCGTTTTGGCGGAGAGCGCCTTGTCTGCAAGCTTGATCCTGTTGCCGCCGAAGGTGTTGGTGTGAACCGCGTGGGAACCGGCATCAAAGTATCTACGGTGAATGTCCGCTATGACCGACGGCTTTTCAATGTTCCAGATCTCGGGCTTCTCTTCCGCCTTGAGCCCTGCGGCCATGAGCATGGTGCCCATGGCACCGTCGAAGATCACCGTTTTCTTCTCAGCCAATTCCAGGAGCGCATGCATCTCCAATACCCCTTGTACTGACTACTTCGCTTTTTTTCATTTCAGGGGCTCTCCCTACAGTATAGGATGTAGCGTCAAACTCTAAGGGTACAGCCTGAATATCGCGGGCAGGCTCTGCACGAAAATGACTTTATCAGCTTCCCGCCGAACCTGGCCAGGAAGGAGAGGGATTTCCTCGGAACCATCATCCAGGATTCCGTGAGTGTTATGCCCAACCCGGGATCGGCAAGTTGTTCGAAGATCCAGCGCTGAGTTTCCAGTTCTATCCCAATGCACCCGGGAGTTCGTCTCAGGCCTTTCCCGAATCCCCTGGCAAGAGCATCCTCTTTTATCCTGGTCCAAAGCATGTCCCCTGCTTTGGTGACGGCGACGGAGCCTGCTGTATCCAGTATGAAAGCTTCAGCGGGCTTTCCTTTATCGAAAAGCTCTTTGACCCTGTTTTCGAGTTTCTCCCCGAGGGTAGCCGCGCCTGCGTATTTCAGGGGTGCGCCTATGAGGAAGGGTGGTAGCCCCTCGCTGTCGCAGATTTCTTTGTAGACCGACTTGTACTCAGCGAGATCTCCCATCATTATGAGCACATCATCGATCAATTGCAGGAGTCTCGGGTCGGGAGCCTGTCTGTATCCTAGCTCCTTAAGGAGTTCTTCCCTCTTTACGCAGACAGTCAACGCTTCACGAGTTCCTTAGCTTTTCTCAGGCCGTCAACAGCATCCATGCCATAGGCGTCGGCGCCGATCTCCTCACAGAAAGCCCGGTCCACCGGCGCCCCTCCGATCAGGACCCTGAGAGGGAGCCCTTTTCCTCTGACGAGTCTGACCACCTCTCCCATGCTCTGCATCGTGGTGGTCAGAAGAGCAGAGACTGCAACCACATCGGCCTTCACCGCGACCGCTTTTTCAACAAAACGCTCGGGGGTCACATCAACCCCAAGGTCGGCGACCTCGAATCCCGCTCCTTCCAGCATGATCGCCACCAGGTTCTTGCCGATGTCGTGAATGTCCCCTTTAGCCGTTCCTATGACGACCGTGCCCGTTTTCGCTTGCTCCCCCGATGAAAAACGGGGTTTGAGAAAGTCCATGGCTGATTGCATGGCTTTGGCTGACCAGAGGACCTGGGGAATAAAAAGCTCCCCTTCGCCGAACTTTTCCCCTACCACGTCCATCGCGGCAATAAGGCTCCTGTTGAGAATATCGCTGGCGGCCACCCCAGAACCGAGGGCCTGCTGAACGCTCCTGGACGCCTGTTCCACCTTTCCTTCAAGTACTGCGTCATAGATCTCTCTGATGATATCCACTGTCATCTCCTCTTCCAAGGATTTTACTTCAGAGTAAAACACAAACCGTCTTGCAGGAAGCCGTCACCCCCGTTGAAAAACGGGGTCCAGACGCCGTCCCGGCGAAAGCCGGGAACCAGACCATCGTTCCTGGATTCCCCGGTCCAGGCCGGGGAATGACGGAACTGTAATCTTCGCCGCTTTTCACAAGACTGTCGATACAGATGCAACTGTTGTTTTACCCGGTCATTGCGAGCCCGCAGGGCGTGCCAATCTCACGCTCCTATTTTCTGCACTGCCTTTGCAGCAAAGACCTTCCCCTCACCTCGTGGGAGGGGATGAAGGGGAGGGGGAAGCCCTGTTATTTCGTCACCTTTTCTTGGGCACTCTTCCATATCCTGTCCAATTCGGCCTTGATCCCCTGGGGCAGCGGTTCCAGCTTATGCTTGTCCACGATCTCAACGGCCTTTTCGATCAGTTTTCGGTCAACCGTCTTCCCGCCCTTCTTAACCCAGTTGGGCAGGTTTTCCCGGTTGAAGACGGTAGGCCGCCAGTGTTCTTGCATGAAGTGGTCGAGGGTGTGTTTCTCGCTCAGGAAGTGACCCCCCGGTCCGACCTTCCTGATGACCTCCATGGCGAGGTGTTCGTCGCCGATCTCGAATCCTCTCATGTACCTCTTCACCATGGAGATCACCTCGTCGGCAAAGACAATCATCTCCGGCGAAGCCACAAAACCCTGGCCGATGTATCCGCAATCATGAATAAGGTTGCAGCCGTCGAGGGCGGCGTTGAGGATCGTGAAACCGTACTCGGCCCCGGCCTGAAGATCGGGGAACTGGGAGTCGCTGCACCCGGCCGTT
>Ga0068714_10007987_pt1 | contig 10039 bp, 11 predicted proteins | sample MTBNYHSulfiMetaG_FD_62988 | JGI IMG/M metagenome (GOLD analysis project Ga0068714, IMG submission 62988) | Enrichment culture microbial communities from rom New York Harbor, USA that are MTBE-degrading - MTBE-NYH (New York Harbor Sulfidogenic)... | ecosystem: Environmental > Aquatic > Marine >...
AAAAAACATCCGATGACGGGATGTCTAAAAAAAGGGATCTGGCGGCAGCGCTTTTAGCAAAAAAAAATGAATTGGATAAACGTGAAAATCATTTACGCAATGAGGAGCAACGTCTGATTGCCTTGCGTAAGGAGATAACGGATAAAATCGAATATTTAAAAAATCAGGAGGAAAAGTTATCATCCGTTATTGAAGCCGTACAAAATTCCGAAACCAAGAAATACAAAGACATGGCAAAAGTCTATGAAGCAGCACCCGCTGCTAAAGCCGGTTCCATGCTGGAAAAATTGGACATAAAAACGGCAGCCGGAATTACCGTGAATATGAAAAAAGATAAGGCCGGAGCTGTATGGGGTTACATCAGTCCGCAAAGGGCCGTGGAAATTACGAAAGAAATAACACGGACCAGCAGGCCGAAAGCAGACTAGGCACAAATCGCCGGTCATGGAAATTGAAAAAGGTCTTCTCCAGGAGAAGACCTTTTTTTTCTGCCGCCGGTCACTGTGGGATAAAACTACCGGGAAATATTTTCCTACCACAGAAAAATAAAAAACGTAATTTGTCTAACAGCTTATTATCACTGATAAAATTAAATATTGCGATGCTGGCACACCTCTTGCTGAATGATTTCTAAAAATTGGGGAAACAACATGGGACAAGTAGATGCAGCATCGAACATGACAGATCAATGGAAAACAATTGATGCTGCCGGCGACAAAATCAAAGAGACTAGCGGCAGCACAAATGATGCACAGCAATATGATACAAATATTACACTGTCCTTTCTGCCTCTTTTGCACCAGTCTTTTCATGCCCTGTCCTGCCCGAATCATGATTCCCCGGCATACAGATATGATTTGGCGCAAGAGGCAGCCGGCACAAAGCAATCAGCAGATGCTGCTGGAACGGAACAGGGGAAAAATAATCTTCGGGCACTCGGCAGCGGTTCTATTTTCAAGCAGGATGCTGCCTTAGGCCATCAATTGCCGCCGGAAAAGGGACAGTCGAAACTTCAGGCTAACGCAAATACGACTGATGAAACTGGAGCGAAAAAAGTAGAATTAAATGTGATGGACAAAGAGCAACTGGCCTTTTTAAAGAATGATAAATTTGCGATGCTCGCCATGAAAACAAGCCTTCATGAAAGTCAATTAAAGGAAGCCTGCGCCGGCAAAAATAGCCTGGATTCTATCGAAATGCAATATTTGTCTGCTGCCGGGCGAGAAACTGCCGAGTTAAAGACAAATCTGGAAGCAACGCAGATGGCCCTAAAAGAAATATCGGATAAGATTAAACCGGAACATAAGGGAAAAAATGATCTTTTCGGTAAAGGGAATGAAGATATTACTTCAGCGTCCGTGCAGGTAAGCGGAGGATCTGCAAAAGCGATGAAAGTCAATGAAGTTGAGCCTCTGGAAATAATGAGAAAAATAACGGCGGAGGTTAAAAACAATGCGGCAAACGACGGTGGCCGAGTCAAAATAATATTAAACCCTCCTTCTCTGGGCACGGTAGAAATGGAGGTCATTGTAAATCAGAACAAAGTGGGGGTGGTTCTTGTTGCTGAAAACACCGATGTTCAGCAAGCTCTTAATAATAATATCGATCAGCTCAAGAGTTCTCTGCAAACACAAGGTCTGACTGTTGATCGTTGTGATGTATTTATGCAGGACAAACAGGAAGGATATAAAGATAATTCTGGCGGGCATAGTTTTCACCGTGACGAATCCGGGCGCAGCGTCCGGGAAAGGCCGGATAATTCGGAGGAGAATGCGGCTATTAATATCCCGGTTTCTGCAAAGCGCACCGGTATTTTGAGGACAACAGCGGACAGCATCAGTTTATTTGCCTGAATTTTCAGGACGTAAGGAGGAGAAAATGGCGACATCAATAACAAGTGATATTTTAACAGGAATGGCAGACAATGCAATGAGCACAACGATCAGGAATAAAGGCAATACATTGGGGCGGGATGAATTCATGACGATGCTTTTGGCGCAAATCAAAAATCAGGATCCTTTGAATCCTATGGATGGGAAAGATTTTGCGGTGCAGCTGGCACAGTTTTCATCCTTACAGCAACTGACTAACTTGAATACAACCATGAATTCGTTGCCTGTTTACCTCAAGTCTTTTACCAATGCCCAAATGATCGGGATGGTCGGCAACGAGGCAGTGGTCCAGGGAAATACGGTCAATGTCAACGGATCAAAAACAGATATTTCTTTCAGTCTGCCGCAGAACATCCAAAGTGGAACAATTAAGATTTATGATGAAAAGGGAATGTTGGTGGATACGCTCCAGACGGGAGCATGTCAAGCGGGGCTTAACACAGTTGCGTGGAGCAGCGGCAATTTTCCGCAAGGGAACTATAAATATGAAATCAGCGCAACCGATGAAAATGCCAAAACAGTAAACGCCGAAACATTGCAATCCGGTATCATAACGGGAGTATCATTCAAGAATGATGATGCTTATTTGACAATTAACGGACAGGATATAGCTTTTTCCAATATTATTTCGGTCAAAAAGCCTTCTAATTAAACTTATAGACTAAGGAGGAATTGTCTTATGGGTAGTGCACTATGGGCGGGGGTATCAGGATTAAATTCAAGCTCCACGGAGCTTGATGTAATTGCCAATAATTTGTCTAACGTCAATACTATCGGCTTTAAATCCGGCAGAACTTACTTTTCTGATCTTTTAAGCCAAAGTCTTTCCGGGGGATCAGCCGGCACCATGCAGATTGGGCGCGGTGTCGGTGTGGGGGCGGTGCAGACGCAGTTCAGCGCCGGTTCATTTGAGTCGACAGGAAATTCCACGGATGTGGCCATTGACGGTGAAGGATTCTTCATTGTTAATGACAGTGAAGGCGCTTCCTACTATACACGGGCCGGAGCATTCAATTTGAATTCGAATGGTATGCTGGTCGACGCCAATGGCTATAAAGTGCAGGGGAGAGCGGTAGTTGACGGGACTCCCACCGGCGGTTTGACCGATATTAATTTGTCGGACATCCAGTCTGTCCCGCAGGTAACCAGCACTTTCGCCATCGGAGCGAATTTGAACTCGACAACGGCCACTGGAGGCCAATACAGCACAACTCAGTCGGTTTATGATTCCCTCGGCTCCGAGCATACCTTGAATATCACTTACACAAAGACAGAAAACGCCACAGCTGGCTATTGGGGTATTGAAAGTTTTCTCGATGCGGCGGCAGCGGACAGCATCAGCGCTAACGGACTAATTTTTGACGCTGATGGAAACTTAACACAGACTTACACAAGCACCGCCGCCGCTCCTGTTATCGGAGGCGGGGGCGCGGGGACAGCAACCGTGGAAGCGGTGCGCCCTGGAATGATCTATCAAAGCGGCAGCGTTGCCCTGACGTGCACAGCCGCCGTGCCGACGGCAACTTCATGGACAGTTACCAGCGTCGCCTATCCCAATGCCGCCATCGTCCAGAGCGCCGATTCTTCAGCCACGCATATTAATGTCAGTCTCGACGGTACAGGTACAACGGATTTGTCTTTTGATTTGGCCGGCGCCTGGACGACAAACAATACGGCGACATCCGCTTTAACGCATGCGGCCAGTGACGTAGGCGACATTACGATAGCTTTTACGAGCGCTCTGCCCGATGGCGCAACGATCGGCGCCGGCGGTAGCGTGAATTGGAATTTAATTGGAGATGACGCCCTAAATATTACTCAATATGCTACTTCTTCCGTCATCCGGGCGATGAGCACCGATGGTTACGCTTCCGGCAACTTAAAAACTATTTCTATTGACAAAACCGGCAGAATCAGCGGGTCCTTTACCAATGGCCAGACTTCGCATCTGGCGCAGCTCATGCTGGGCTATTTTTCCAACCCAACTGCCCTGCAAAAAATGGGCAGCAATCTTTTTGGGGAAACAGTCTCTTCCGGGACCTGTATTCAGAATTATCCGGGGGAATCAGGCATTGGTTTATTAACGCCCAATAGTCTGGAAATGTCCAATACGGATATCGCCACCGAATTTATTAAAATGATCACCGCTCAAAAGGCCTATCAGGCCAGCGCACGGGTTGTCACAACCCAGGATGAAATCATGCAGACGTTAATGAATATCAAAAGATAGAAAATGAGGCAGGGGTGGTGTGCTGCTGCCCCTGCCTGTATCCAATTCGTCAATTCTTTGACTATTCGTCAATAAAAAGATTCTGCTGCTATATAAAGAAATTCTTTTCCTCTCTTCTTTAACGTAAATAATCAAAATAATTAATCTATTATCGACCATGAATTCTTCCGGCTTTTGGTATGCTCTTTGCTTGACAGTAAGCTGAAAAAACATATTTCCCTAAATGGAGAAGAGAATGGCAGCGGCAGACAAGCAAGACGAAAAAGAAGTGACACAAAACGAAGAGCAAATGCCGAAAAAGAAAAAAGGCTCAGTCTGGAAAATTCTGATCATTTTCGTGATCGTCCTAGTTGTTCTGGGCGGGGCGGGAGTGGGTGCCTATTATTTTGTTTTTAAACCGGCGCAGCATGCCGGAGAAAAGAAAGCCGGCGAACAAAAAAAACCGCAGGTAGCCATTTTTTGGCCCATGGATCCTTTTATTGTAAATCTCATTGATAATGATGCGGATAGATATCTGAAGGTGGTTTTGCAGCTGGAACTATCCGACCAGCTTTTGCTGGAAGAACTGAAGCTTCTGAAGCCAAAATTGAGGGACAGTATTCTCGATTTACTGTCTTCAAAAACATATAAAGAGATGATGGATCCTCTCGGCAAACAGCGTCTGCGCGACGATATTGCTTTAAGGGTAAATGCTTATTTGACAGAAGGTAAAATCTTAAAGGTGTATTTTACTGAATTTGTTATCCAATAAAGAAGAATAAAATATTTCGAGAGAGATGAAATGACCAATATCCTTTCGCAAGAAGAAGTGGACGCTCTCCTTCGTGGAATTTCCGGCGGGGAAATCGCTACCCGGGCCGAAGAGCATCAGGAATCAGGTATCGCAATTCCCTATGACTTGACAAGTCATGACAAAGTTAGTCTGCGTCGTATGCCGAACCTGGAAATGGCCAACGAAAAATTTGCCCGCCTTTTCCGTGCAACCCTGTCTTCTCTGCTGCGGAAAGTTATTTCTGTCAGCGCTGTTTCGACGGATATTATCAAGTATGGGGAATTCTTAAAAACATTGCCTGTTCCGACAAGCCTTCACTTATTTCGGATGGAGCCGATGCGGGGCAGTGCGATTTTCATCATGGAATCCAGATTAATTTACATGTTGGTGGATTTGATATTTGGCGGAACGGGATCGGGATCTTTTAAGATTGAAGGCCGCGAGTTTACTTCAATAGAAAATAATTTAATTAAAAAAATCGTTTTATATGCTCTTTCCGACTTAGAGAAAAGCTGGAAATCTCTGATTGATCTGAAGGTATCTTATCAGCGGGCAGAGGTTAATCCGCAATTTCTGCAAATTGTACCGGCCACAGATGTTCTTGTTGTCCTAAACTTTGAAATTGATCTGGAAAACACCTCTGGGGTCGTATCCATCTGTGTCCCTTATTCCATGCTCGATCCCATCAGGGAAAAGCTTTCCGCAGGCTTCCAAAATGAGCAACTCGATGCTGATAAAGGGTGGATAAATAAGTTCCGATCCGGACTGTTGAAGTCGTATGTAGATATTTTTGTCGAATTGGGGCGGACGCAGGTATTTGCTAAAGATATTGTCAATCTTAAAAAAGGCGATGTTATTCAACTTGAACATTACGCTACGGATCCGCTGGATATCTATGTGGAAGGCATCAAGAAATTTAAGGGGTATCCCGGCAACTATAAAGGGAGCCAGGCTGTACAAATTTCAGGTATAGTAACAGGAAAAGAGGAAGGTTGATATGGAACAAAAGGAGATTGATAAATTGATGAAGGGTGCTGGTTCGTCCAACGAGATGGCGGTAAACGGCGATGATATAAACTGGGATGATATCAAGGAGGAGATGGAGAACTCCAAGGAGCAGCCGCCAACAAGGACAGAAGTGGCCAATGTTCATTTCGATGAACTAAAAAAGAAAAAACCTGATAATAAATCCACATTCGATCTGGATTTTATTCTGGATATACCCCTTACCTTAACCTGTGAACTAGGCCGAAGCAAATTGCTGATCAGCGAACTGCTGCAACTGGGCCAGGGTTCCGTACTGGAACTGACAAAGTTGGCGGGTGAACCGATGGATGTTTATGTCAATCAGCGGCTCATCGCCCGCGGCGAAGTAGTTGTCGTTAATGAAAAATTTGGTGTGCGCCTGACAGATATAGTCTCGCCGGCGGAGCGAGTCAACAAATTAGCTTAAGGAAGAATAGCAATGGATAATATCTCTCTTCTTTCTTCATTTTTAAAAATGATTTTTGCTTTGGCTATTGTACTGGGATTACTGGTCGGTGTTACATATTTTGTGAAGAGATTTATGCAGCAAACAGGCCCCGCCACGGACAATCAGGATTTGATTAATGTCGTTTCCTCCAAATGGCTGGGACCGAAAAGCAGGATTATCTTGCTCGAAGTATTGGATCAGATTATTGTTGTGGGAATATCCAATCAGCAAATGACACCGCTGGCCACCATTCATGATCAGCAGGCATTGGAAAAAATAAGAGCAAACAGTGCCGATGCCAAAAAGGTGGATTTTGCCGGAAGTAAATTGGCTCAATACATGTCGGCTTTCCGCATTCCCTCCAGGCCACAGAAAGATAAAACCGGAAAATGAAAAAGGATAAAAAATTAATCATTCTATTTTCCCTGTTCTTTATCGCCGTGGCGGTGGCAAGTTCATCTGTTGTCCATGCTGAGCCGTCGCTCGGGTTGCCCAACATCAGCTTGAATATGTCCGGCGGAGGTAATGACCCGGAAAGAGTATCCACTCTCATCCAAATCGTCATTGCTTTGACTATTCTTACTCTTGCTCCGGCGATTCTCCTGATGGTGACGTCTTTTACGCGCATCGTCATTGTTCTATCCCTGTTAAGGCATGCTTTGGGGACGCAGACCATGCCGCCGAACCAAATTATTATCGGCTTGTCGCTATTTCTCACTTTTTTTATTATGACGCCCGTTTTCAACAAGGTGAATGATGAAGCCCTGAAACCCTACTATGACGAACAGATTTCCGGCGAACAGGCGCTGGAAAAAGCGTCCGCCCCCTTAAGAACCTTTATGCTGAAACAGGTCAGGGAAAAAGATCTCGCTCTTTTTGTGAAAATAGCAAACGAGAAAAGACCGGTGAAACCGCAAGATGTTCCCTTATCATCCCTGATTCCGGCTTTTGCCATCAGCGAATTGAAAACGGCTTTTCAAATCGGCTTTATGCTTTATCTGCCTTTTTTGATTTTGGATATGGTTGTGGCATCTGTCTTGTTGTCCATGGGCATGATGATGCTGCCGCCTATTATAGTTAGTTTGCCCTTTAAGTTGTTACTGTTTGTGCTTGTTGATGGCTGGTATTTAATCGTTGGTTCATTGGTGAAAAGTTTCCATTAGTTGGAGAGGAAGGCGAAATGACGGCCGATGTAGTTGTAGGATTGATGGCGGAAACAATTAAGACAATGCTTCTGGTGTCGGGGCCGATGCTGATTGTTGGTTTGGTGGTGGGTGTTCTGATCAGTTTGTTTCAGGCAGTTACCCAAATTCAGGAAATGACGCTGGTGTTTGTGCCGAAAATTGTAGCTGTTATGGTCACGCTGATCGCTGCCTTGCCCTGGATAATCGGTCTGATGGTTAATTTTACGCAAAATATATTTGCGAATATTCCCATGTATATCAAGTGAAAATCGACAACGGGATAGGTCCGCATGGTAAGAAACGAAGAGGGAGCCACAATAAATGAGTTTACCTTTCTTATCTGCCGAACAAGTAGAAATCTTTATTATCGTCCTTTTGAGGGTAGTCGCCATAGTTGTTACTATCCCCGTCTTCAGTGATACATCGGTACCAATTCGATTTAAAGCCTCTTTGTCTATTATTATTACATTAATCATTTTCCCCGTCGTGTTGCCGAAAATTGTTCAACCGGCAAATGATCATCTGCTGATTTCAATCTACCGCATGGCGGGTGAAGCAATGATCGGTCTGACCATTGGTTTCGTAGCCCGAATGATCATCGTGGCCATTCGGATGGCCGGTGATGTGATTGGTTTTCAAATGGGATTGTCCATTGCGAATGTCATCGATCCCATGACCAGCGAACAGGTATCCATCATTAGCGAACTCCAGTATTTGATTGCCTTGCTTATTTTTTTAACCGTTGATGCGCACCATATTTTCTTTTCTGCAATCATCCAGAGTTACACCATTTTAAATCCCTGGACGTTTCATTTTTCCGGACAGTTAATGCAATTTATCTTCGATATGTCGAAAGAAATGTTTGTTATTGCCGTTAAACTCGCCGCGCCGCTTATGGCCGTGATGCTTCTAACCAACGTCGGTTTGGGAATTGTTGCGCGCACGGTCCCCCAAATAAACGTATTCATTGTCGGCATGCCGCTGCAAATAGCGGTCGGGTTGATTTTTTTAGGTTTAGCAGCGCCGCTGTTTATCCGCTTAACCCAAACTATTTTTAGTAATTTTGAAACTATGCTGCTGACTATTTTGCAGTTGATGTGAAGTAACAGAAAATTGACACCTATGTCATAAAAGCGATAGGTAATTTATGGCGGAAAATGATCAGGAACAGGAACGAACCGAGCAAGCGACATCAAAGCGTCGGGAGGAAGCACGAGAAAAAGGACAGGTTGCCCGTTCCCATGAGATTGTCTCGGTAGGAATTTTGCTGGTCTGCCTCATTTATTTTTATTTCGGTACATCCGGAATGTTCAAAAATATCATGGAATTAATGACCTCCGGATTCCGCACTATCTGGCAGCCTGACCTCACATTGGATAGCCTTAAATATTTATTTATCGGGTACTTATACAAAAGTTTTATCATCATTTTTCCTCTATTGCTTGCCGTTGTTGTCGCCGCAATTCTGGGGAATGTCCTGCAAGTCGGTTTTCTTTTTTCATCGGAAGCAATAACGCCGAAATTTGATAAAATTGATCCCTTCAAAGGTTTTAAAAGAATATTTTCTCTGCGCTCCGTTATCGAACTGGTGAAGAGCGTTTGCAAGTTGTTGATTGTGGGTATCGTTGTCTATACTGTTGTAAAAGGTGAGCAGGACAAGGTTATTCCTCTTATGGAGCAAAGCGTCTGGGGAATGATGATTTATTTTGGGCGCATCTGCTTGAAAGTCCTGCTGGCCACAACAATTGTTCTGATCCTGCTGGCCATCCTTGATTATATTTATCAGTATTGGGAATATGAAAAAAATCTGCGGATGACTAAGCAGGAAGTTAAGGATGAATACAAGAATACTGAAGGTGATCCTTTAATTAAATCCCGCATTCGCCGCTTGCAGCGTGAAATCGCTCAAAAACGAATGATGGCGGAAGTGCCAAGAGCGGACGTAGTGATCACCAACCCGACCCATTTGGCTATCGCCGTCCAATATGATCCGGCAAAGATGATGGCGCCGAAGGTAGTGGCGAAAGGTGCAAATCTCATTGCCGAAAAAATTAAACAAATTGCCCGGGAAAATGATGTTCCGCTGGTTGAAGATAAACCTCTGGCACAAGTATTGTATAAAACAGTTGATATCAACCATTTGATTCCGGAAGATTTATACCGCGTGGTTGCAGAAGTTCTGGCGTTTGTTTATAACCAAAAAAAGACGAATATATTCGGGTAAAAAAATATGATTCAATCTGATGCAGTAAAAAGAAGCACTTTTTTGGATGCCGCGAAATCAAGTTCGGCAATCATTGCGATGGCTGTTATCGCCATTCTGATGGTCATGATCATTCCCATTCCTACTTTTCTTTTGGATATTCTTCTTTCTTTCAGCATTACTTTTTCCATCATTATTCTGCTGATGTCGATGTATATATTGAAACCGCTGCAATTTTCCGTCTTTCCCTCTGTTCTGCTGATGGTGACCCTTTTGCGGCTCTC
>Ga0068714_10007989_pt1 | contig 10038 bp, 10 predicted proteins | sample MTBNYHSulfiMetaG_FD_62988 | JGI IMG/M metagenome (GOLD analysis project Ga0068714, IMG submission 62988) | Enrichment culture microbial communities from rom New York Harbor, USA that are MTBE-degrading - MTBE-NYH (New York Harbor Sulfidogenic)... | ecosystem: Environmental > Aquatic > Marine >...
CGCACTCCATTGAGCGTCACGAGCACGGTCGCGCCCATGTCGGCGAGGATCGCGAGCCAGAGGGTGAGCCACCCCGGGAAGACCGCAAGCACGGCCAGCAGCTTGATCCCGAGTGCGAACGCGATGTTCGCGCGGATCGTGCCGAGTGCCGCCCGCGAGAGACGCACCGTGAAGGGCAGATGCTCGAGATCGTCGGCCATGAGCGCGATATCGGCTGTCTCAAGCGCTGTGTCCGACCCAGCGCCGCCCATCGCGATCCCAACCGTCGCCGTGGCAAGTGCGGGCGCGTCGTTCACGCCGTCCCCCACCATCGCCACGCTGCCGTACTCGGCAAGCAGCGCCTCCACAGCGGTCACCTTCTGCTCCGGAAGCAGCCCGGCTTCGAAGCGATCGGCGCCCACTGCCGAGGCGATCGCGGCGGCGGCGCGCGGATTGTCGCCGGTCAGCATCACTACGTGCGCGATCCCGGCTGCGCGGAGCGCCCGCACTGCGCCTGGGGCTTCCCGCCGAATTTCGTCGGCAAGCGCAATCAGGCCGAGCGTCCGATCGTTCTCGGTGAGTACGAGGACCGTCTGGCCCGCGGCTTCGAGATCGCGCGCCCGGGGCAACCATGCGGGCGCGTCCGCGGCTGCAGACACGCCCGCAGTCGCGTGAGCCCCGTCGCCCGTGAGCGTCCCGGGCGCCTCCGGTATCGCCTCGAACCGCCCCGGCCCGCCGATACGCAGGAGCCGCCCGCGCACGACCGCCTCGGCACCGCGGCCAAACGTTGCGCGGAAGCCGCTCGAGGGCGGGACCGTCACGCCGCGCGCTGCGGCCTCGGCCACCACCGCGCGCGCCAGGGGATGCTCCGAGTGCCATTCCACTGCAGCGGCCTCGGCTAGCAGGTCTTCGGCCGAGATGCCCTCAAACGGCACGACGTCCGTCACCGAGGGGCGGCCAACCGTGAGCGTGCCGGTCTTGTCAAAGGCGACGGCGCGGATGGTGCCCATCTGCTCGAGGTGCACGCCGCCTTTCACCAGCACGCCGCGCCGCGCCGCGCTTGAGATCGCGCTCACGATCGCCACCGGTGTGCTGACGACCAGCGCGCACGGGCAGCTCACCACGAGAAGCGCAAGTCCGCGGTAGATCCAGTCGTGCCACGGAGCCGAGAAGAAGAGTGGCGGCACGAGCATGAGCACGCCCGCGAGCGCGAGCACGATCGGCGTGTACACGGCGGCGAAGCGCTCGACGAACGCCTGCGACGGCGCGCGCTTGACCTGCGCCTCCTCTACGAGGTGAATGATCCTCGCGAGCGTTGTGTCCTGCGCGAGACGTGTGACCTCCACACGCAGCGCGCCGTTCTCGTTGTAGGTTCCCGCGTAGACGTCACTGCCCGGAGACTTCTCCACCGGCACGGACTCGCCGGTGATCGCAGCCTCGCTCACGGCCGATGCTCCCGAGAGGACCACGCCGTCGAGCGCGACCTTCTCGCCCGGTCGCACGAGCATGATGTCGCCGGTCCGCACGGAGGCCACCGGGACGTCGGTGATGCCCGGTGCGGTCTCGAGGCGCGCGGTCTTTGGCGCGATGTCCAGGAGTTCGCGGATCGAGCGCCGGGCGCGATCCATCGTCCAGGCCTCGAGCATCTCGGAGAGCGCAAAGAGGGCCGCTACAACACCGCCTTCCGAGTACTCGCCGATCGCAAACGCCCCGATGACGGCGACGGTCATGAGCACGCTCATGTTGAGATCGAAGCGCGGGATCGAGCGCAGCGCTTTGCGGAAGTTGCCGTAGCCGCCCACTGCGGCCGCAAGCACGAATGCTCCGATCTCGGCCCACGCCGGGGCGTCGGCAAGCATCGCCGCGTAGCCGAGCGCAACCGCGATGGCAGCGATGGAAACGCGCCGCAGCTCCGGATTCATGTGTGCGTGTCGCTGGCCTCGTCTCGCGCGGGATGCAGACGCTCCCTCCGGCACGTCTGCTACCGTGCCTGCAGCATCGAGACCGGGTCCGGTCACCTCGGCAGAGGTCACCGTGTAGCCCTCAACCCGGGCCTCACGGCGGATGGCGTCCAAGCTGACCTCGCCCTCAACCGTAAGGCTCCCTGTCATCGCATTGAGCGTTGCCCGGGTCACGCCGGGCAGGCGGCTCACGTTCTTCTCAAACGCGGCCGCACAGTCGAGTCAACTGATGCCTTCGACGCGGTAGACGCTCATCGCACATCACCGTCCGTTCCCGCTGAGACGGGAGCGGGCGCTCCCTGCGGCGGTACGGCACCCCCCGCCGGCACGGCATCGCGCGTCGCGTAGGCCACCGCGGCGAGCACGAGCGGCACGGTGTCGTGCGATGCCAGACGGTAGTACACGAGGCGTCCTTCCTTGCGGAAGTCCGCCAGCCCCAGCCGGTAGAGCAGCCGCAGGTGATAGGACGCGACGGCCTTGCTGACTTCGGCCACCGCCGCCACGTCACACACGCAGAGATCGGCCCGCGAGAGGGAGTAGAGGATCTTCAGGCGGGTGTCGTCGCCGAGCGCAGCCAGCATCTCGCCAACACCGTGGATCTTGCGCACCGTTGGCACCAGCTCGGCCACGATGTCGGCGTGAACCGCGTGCTCCTGGCAAATTGGGCTCTCGTACACGCGCTCGCTCATCGTCATCTCCTGCAAATCGTCAAACGATCGTTTTACAATATGCGCGTGCTACGATGAGACGTCAAGGAGGGCACCCATGGCTAGAATCGCAGAGAATCTCACGGACCTGATCGGGAACACCCCGCTCTACCGTCCACGCTCGCTATCGATCGGACTCAAGGCCACCCTCCTGTTCAAGCTCGAATCGTTCAACCCGGGCGGCTCCGGCAAGGACCGCATCGCGTGGTCGATGATTCACGGCGCCGAAGAGTCCGGCCTCATCAACCCTCGCACGATCCTCGTGGAGCCAACAAGCGGCAACACCGGTATCAGTCTGGCTTTCGTGTGCGCAGCCAGGGGCTACCCGCTCATCCTCACGATGCCCGACAACTTCTCCGTGGAACGCCGCACACTGCTCAAGGCATACGGCGCGGGCCTCGTCCTGACGCCCGCCGCCGAGGGTATGCGCGGCGCCATCCGCAAGGCCGAGGAACTCGTCGAGCAACTGCCGAACGCGCTTATGCTGCAGCAGTTCCGCAACCCGGCCAATCCCGAGATCCACCGGACAACCACCGCCCGCGAGATCTGGGAGGACACCGACGGCGCCGTGGACATCGCCGTCATCGGCGTGGGAACGGGCGGCACGATCACCGGCGTGGGCCGCGGCCTCAAGGAACACAAGCCGGAGGTGCGCGTTGTGGCCGTTGAACCTGCGCGCTCCCGCATTCTCTCGGGCGGCCCCCGGGGCGCCCACGGGATCCAGGGCATCGGCGCCGAGTTCGTCTCGGAGGTCTGCGACCGCAGCGTGATCGACGAGATCATCCCCATCGACGACGATGACGCCTTCACCTACACGAAACGCCTCGCCCGAGACGAGGGCTTGCTCGTCGGCCCCTCGTCCGGGGCTGTCGCAGCCGCAGCACTTTCGGTGGCCAAGCGTCCGGAGAGCGCGGGCAAGACGATCGTAGCGATCCTCTTTGACACCGGCGACCGCTATCTCTCCACACCGCCGTTCTGCGACGCCGAGTAGACGCGTGGGCATGCACCCGGCGCCCCAGCCGGGCATCCGCAGTTGTTCCCACTCGGCGCGCCGAGTGCTGCCGTGCTACCCTGTCGTCGGACAAGCCGTGCAAGAGAGGTAGTGAATGGTCAAGGACTACTACAAGCTGCTGCAGGTCCGGCGCGACGCCTCGCCCGAGGTGATCGCCGCGGCATACAAGCGCCTGATGCGCGACGCCCATCCGGACCACGGTGGCGACGTCGAGCGCGCCAAGTACCTGAACGTGGCATACGAGACGCTCTCGGACCCCAAGCGCCGCAAGGCCTACAACCTGAAACTCCAGCCAGAGCAGGCAAGCCGGGAGCGATCGCTCATGGAAGAGCTCAGCTACCGCCTCGGCGTAGCCATCGCACCGCAGGTGCGACGCATGCGCAAGCAGATGCGCGAACTGTAGCCGCGGCCGTGGCGCACGGCCGCACTGCCGGCCGGCCCGCCTCAATCCGCACCGCCAACCGCACCGCCAGGCGACGCCCCTACAGCAGCGCGCCGCCAAACGCGTTGAATCCGTAGCCGATGATGAGGATTCCCGCCACCACGAGCGCGAAGAACGTCGCCAGGAGCGGCGTCTTCACGACCTTCTTCAGCATGATGAGCGACGGCAGCGATAGCGCGGTCACCGCCATCATGAATGCAAGCACGGTTCCGATCTGAACGCCCTTGCCCACGAGCGCCTCGGCAATCGGCAGCGTGCCGAAGATGTCAGCGTACATCGGCACGCCCACGAGCGTGGCGATCACCACTGAGAGCGGGTTGCGCGAGCCAAGCACCGCCGTCACGAACTCCTCGGGAATCCAGCCGTGAATCGCGGCACCGATGCCTACTCCGGCGAGCACGTACGGCCACACGCGCTTGACGATGTCGGCAACGGCCGTGGCGGCAAAGTGAACGCGCGCGCGCCTGGTCATCTCGGGCAGGTCCGCATCAACGAGGTGTGCGCCGTAGACGAACGGCTCCACGTAGCGCTCCAGTTTGAGCGCGCTGATGGCGGTACCGCCCGCCACCGCGAGCACGAGGCCGGTCACCACGTAGGCGATCGCGATCTTCCAGTTGAAGATGCTCGCGAGCAGAATCACGGACGCCAGATCCACAAGCGGCGACGAGATCAGGAACGAGAACGTCACGCCAATCGGCAGACCGGCCGACGTGAATCCGATGAAGAGCGGGATCGACGAGCACGAGCAAAACGGCGTGATCGTGCCGAGCAGCGCCCCCAGCGTGTTGGCACCAACCCCCTTGAACCTGCCGAGGATCTTCCGCGTTCGCTCCGGCGGGAAGAAGCTCTGCACGTAGGAAATTACGAAGATCAGCGCCGAGAGCAGCGCGAAGATCTTCACGACGTCGTAGATGAAGAACTGCACGCTCGAGCCAAGGCGGCCGTCAAGCGACAGGCCGAAGACGTCACGAACGAGCGCGCCAACCAGATCGTTCAGCCACGTCATCTTGAGCAGATTTTCGTTCAGCCAGCCGAAGACGGCTGCAAGAGCGCTCATGGGGGGTCCTTGCTACTCGGGGCGTTGACCGGCGCTAGCCGAGCGCCGTCTTGATCTCGGCAAGTGACGGCACGCGGCCGGCAATCTTGACCTGCTCGTCAACGACGAGGGCGGGCGTAGACATGACGCCATATACGATGATATCGGCGATGTCCGTGACGTGGATGACCTCGGCATCAAGACCGAGTTCGGCAACCGCCTGACGGGTGAGCGCCTCGAGCTTCTTGCAGTTTGCGCAGCCGGAGCCCAGGACCTTGATGATCATGCGTCTTCCTTCCTCAGCGACAACATTCGTTCCGGTTCAACACACGCCCCCGCGTCGTCTGGCTCACGTGCGGGTCATTCGGACAGTTCGAGCAGTTCCGCGGCAGCGCGCCTAAGAGCATCACGCCGCAGCGTGTAGTACGTCCAGAGTCCGTCCTTCCGCGCACCCACGAGACCGGCGGCGCGCAGCACGCTCATGTGGTGCGAGATCGTAGAAGGGGCGAGTCCAAAGCGATCGGAGAGCTTGCACCCGCATACCTCATCGGCGCTGCAGCAGGTCTTCCCAGGCGCAGGCGTCGACTCAGATAAGACTCTGAGGATCTCACGCCGATGCTCCGACGCGAGCGCCTTGAACACCTCGTCGAGACTGGCTTCCTCTAGCTCCTCGGACATCTCTGAGCCTCCTTCATCCCGGCTACGCCGACTGTGTCGCCGGTGAGATCTCGCGCGAGTCCGTTACCCTGAGCGCCACGAGCGCAACCCCGGCGAGCACGAGCAACCCGATCGCGGCAAGCGCGTACATCGCTCCGAACGACGTCGCGCCTATGATCAGGCCCCCCAGCTGGGTACCGGCGGCACCGCCCAGCATGAAGGAGAACGGAGCGAGTGACATTGCAGCGCCCCGTGCCTGGGCAGCGAACTCGGTGGCGGTTGTGATCAAGCTCGAATGGGCGGTCATGAATCCAAAGCCGAGCCCAAACACGCCTAGCGTCGTGAGAGTCAGGCTCGACCCCCCGGCCCATACCAACGCCTCGGCGGCCGCCGCGATCAGCAGGCCGAGCGCGACGGTCCGGGTTCTCCCGATCCGCAGGGCGATCCTGGCACTCGTGCGACCGGCGATGATGGCAGCAACACCGAACGCCGTCATGACCGCACCGATGCCGAGATACGTGAGGTCGAAGCGCTCGGCAAGAACAGCGCCGAGGTAGCTGAAGCTTCCAAGCAAGAAGACGCCCTCGACAAGAATCACAGCATACGTGCGGAAACTCGCAGCCGTCCGCAGCAGACCGACGTACGGTTTGAACATCGGCGCCTGGGGGTTCCGGCTCTCGTGATCTCCAACAGCGGCGCGAAGTCCGCGCCACAGAGCCACCGCGATAACCGCAGCCACGACCCCATACGTGATGAAGACGCCCCTCCAGTCGAACACCTGCGCGATTCCGCCGCCGATGCCCATGGACAGCGCCTGCCCCAGGAAACCCATACCCATGAACGATCCGATCGCCGCCTGACGGTTCTCCATCGGGACGATGTCAGCGATGAGAGCGAACGAGACCGGCATCGTCGCCGCAGCGAATATGCCAGTGAGCGCACGCAGAAGAGCGACACTCGTCAGGGTCGAACCGAGAGCACACAGCGTGGTGGCCACGGCGAAGACAGCGAAGGTGCCGAGAATGACCCGCGTCTTTCCCACCCTGTCGGCCAGCGGTCCAAAGACGAGCTGGAAGATGCCGAACGGCAGCATGTACGCGGCGATCAGAACACCGGCCGACACGGCAGGCACGCCAACGCTCGCCGAGATGGCAGGAAGAAGCGGCGATACGACCCAGTTGTCGGCCATCACGATGAACGCAGCCAGACCCAGCAGCAGTATTACGCGCTTCGATGACAAGATCTCTCCTCAGTATCATAGTTCGACACCAATCGAACTAGTTGTCCAGGCGCAATGTATACCCCTCGCGGTATGACCGTCAAGGGCGTCACAGCCATCAGGGCCGGGAGATCGGCAAGGTCACGATTGCCGCCCTTGCGGCGGATTGCCGCACATATGCACGCATGCTATCGTTAATCGTCGATTGCCGTCAGGAAGGGCGTCCATGCTTGATGATGACCGGATTGCCGAGTTGTCGCGGGCCCTCGGCCATCCCGCACGAGTTCAGATCGTTCGCATGCTCGCGGCTCAGTCTGAATGCGCAGGAGCCGACATCTTCTCGGGTGTGGCGCTCGCCCAGTCAACCATCTCCGAGCATCTCCGCATTCTCAAAGAGGCTGGCCTGGTCAATGCACGATCCGTCGGGCCGCGAATGGTCTACTGCGTGAATGCCGATGCGCTGGCCGAACTGGGATCGACCCTCCTGTGCATTTCGAGAACGGTTCCTGACTGCACATCCACCGAGAGGAACAGGGAGACACAATGACCCAGTCAGTCACCAAGAGGCTCAGCTTCTTCGACCGCTTCCTCACGCTGTGGATCTTTCTTGCAATGGCCGTTGGCGTGGGTATCGGCGCACTCGTACCCGGCGTCCCCTCGTTTATTGACTCGCTCTCCGTGGGCGCGACCAACATCCCCATCGCGATCGGTCTCATCCTCATGATGTATCCGCCACTAGCCAAGGTGAAGTACGAGGAGCTTCGGGACGTCTTCAAGGACAAGCGGGTGATGGGACTCTCGCTCGCCTTGAACTGGATCGTTGGTCCAATCCTCATGTTCGTGCTGGCAATCACGCTCCTGCGCGATCAGCCCGCGTACATGACCGGCCTCATCCTCATCGGCCTCGCACGGTGTATCGCGATGGTGCTCGTGTGGAACGACCTCGCGCGGGGCGACTGCGAGTACGCGGCCGGCCTCGTGGCCCTGAACGCTGTCTTCCAGGTCATCTTCTACGCGCCGCTGGCGTGGCTGTTCATCACTGTCCTCCCGCCGGTCTTCGGTCTGCAGGGCACGGCGGTCAACATCACTGTGTGGCAGATCGCGCAGAGCGTCTTTGTCTATCTGGGGATTCCATTCATCGCTGGCGCCCTCACACGATTCGCGCTCATCCGCGCGAAAGGTCAAGCGTGGTACGAGACCGTCTTCGTGCCGAGGATCTCCCCGATCACGCCGGTGGCGCTCCTGTTCACGATCATCATGATGTTCTCGCTCAAGGGCGATCTGATTGTCACCATCCCGCTGGACGTCGCCCGGATTGCGATCCCGCTGCTGGTCTACTTCGCGATCATGTTCTTCACAAGCTTCTGGGTCAGCCACCGGCTGGGTGCCAACTACGCCAAGAGCACGTCCGTCTCGTTCACCGCGGCAGGCAATAACTTCGAGCTTGCGATCGCGGTTGCCGTGGCGGTGTTCGGGCTCAACTCGGGTGAGGCGTTTGCGGCGGTGGTGGGTCCGCTCGTGGAGGTGCCCGCCCTCATCCTGCTGGTGAACGCGGCGTTTGCGCTCGGCAAACGCTGGTGGCCGGGGGCAAATCCAACCGAGGCAGGCCTCCTCGGGCAAGCGGAGGCTGCCTGCGCGATGCCGGAGAGAAACGAATGAGGGCACCGTCGGAGTGCTGCAGCGCGGAGCAGGTTCTTGACGCCACATTCGCCTCCATCGGTCTTGACGGCACTGCAGGCCGCGGCCGCTGATGCTGCGCCGCGCGCTCATCTCAGACATCCACGGCAACTTGGTGGCCCTCGACGCCGTACTCGACGACATCGGGCCGGCCGAGGTCGATGGGATCTACTGCCTCGGTGACCTCGTCGGCTACGGTCCGGATCCATCGGGCGTGATCCGCCGAATTCGTCAGCAGGCAATCCCCACGATTCTCGGGAACTACGACGAGGGCATCGGCATCAGGCGCGGGGACTGCGGCTGCTACTACGCCACCGACCAGCAGCGCTTCGATGGGGCGGCATCGTACGCGTTCACCGACGCCGCGCTCGACGATGACGACCGCTCGTGGCTCGCATCGCTCCCGCGAGAGATGCGGCTCGAAGATCACGGCGTGCGTCTCCTGCTCACGCACGGCAGTCCGCGCAAGATCAATGAGTACCTGCTTCCGGACCGCACGGACGTCCAGCTCGTCAAACTCGCGGACCAGGCAGAGGCAGACGTTGTCTGTGTGGGGCACGTGCACATCCCCTACCACCGGATGATGACCGCGTCGGACGGCCGCACGGTCCACTACGTAAGCAGCGGGTCCGTTGGCAAACCCAAAGACGGCGATCCTCGGGCGGCATGGGTGGAACTCGTGCTCGGATCGGCATCTGAAGTGATCGCCGCCACCGGCGGCGACACCGCGGCGAAAGCCGGAGCGGGCGACGTCTGGGCCGGAACGATCGTCCACCGAGTCTGCTACGACATCGAACGGGTATCGGCGGCGATGGCCGCTACCGGTCTACCGGAGACGCTCGCCGAAGCGCTTCGGCGAGCCTGACGTCTCTGGATTCGGAAGCGCTCCGATCACCGCCCCGGACGTTCGCGCCCTACCCGATCGCCGCGTGATAGCTCTGCAGCGAGCGCACCGCGCCGTTCGATTCCCGGTGCGCCGCGATGCCCTCGGCGGCGGCGAGTGCGGCCGACGTCGTTGTGATGTAGGGCACGCGATGCTTGATCGCGGACTTCCGGATGTAGGAATCGTCGAACTCGCTCGTCTTGCCCGCCGGCGTGTTGACGATCAGCTGGATCTCGCCGTTGGTGATCTTGTCGTCGATATTGGGGCGGCCCTCGTGCACCTTGAGCACGGGAGTCGTTGCGATGCCGTGCTTCCCGAGGAAGGCAGCTGTGCCGCTCGTGGCGAGAATCGTGAAGCCGATCTCGGCGAAGCGGCGCGCGGCCGGAAGGACGAGCTCGCGGTCCCGCTCGGCAACGGTGATGAGGACGGTGCCACTATCGGGCAGCCGCGTGCCGGTGGCCTCCT
>Ga0068714_10007990_pt1 | contig 10038 bp, 8 predicted proteins | sample MTBNYHSulfiMetaG_FD_62988 | JGI IMG/M metagenome (GOLD analysis project Ga0068714, IMG submission 62988) | Enrichment culture microbial communities from rom New York Harbor, USA that are MTBE-degrading - MTBE-NYH (New York Harbor Sulfidogenic)... | ecosystem: Environmental > Aquatic > Marine >...
AAATCGCGACGGAGCCGCGATTCGGAGCGTGAGCAGCATGCTTGCCATGGAGGATGAAGAAACCAGGGTATTGTTCATCTATGCCGATGGAATGCCTTCGGACCATAATTACCCCAATGGCATACGAGACACCAAGATGGCGGTAAAAGAAGCAACCGAGCGCGGTTTGAAGGTATTCTACATCCTGACAAAAAACTCGGCCACCATGTCCTTCACCGAAAGGGCGAACTTCAACCGGATCTCCCGGTTTGCTACGGATCGGAAAATAGTCTACCATCCCTCCCAGCTCCCTTTCAGGACCCGGGATTTTTTCACGACGCACCTTATTCAGGGATGAACAGGCATGGCTGACGTTCACGACCACGACACACAATCAAAATTCTCATTTGCCCGGCCCCGGGGCCGGACCGGGAGACCCTTGCAGCCGCCGGGAGCACCCTCGACCCTCAGGAGGAACTATCCGGTTCATTCCACGGCATTCAGGAAAGATCCCGCAATTGAACGAAGCCTGCGGCGAATAAAAGGGCGGCCGCAAATCGAAAGCGCATCGCATATAATCTCCTTCCTTGCCCGGCGCGGAACAGACATCCAGACGCTGCGTGGATTGGCCGAAGCGATTGCAGCCCTCAGGCCCGGTTGGCAGGTTGTTCGGGCATTGAGCGTCCTTAGGAGTGCGGTTATGAAGGACCGGCAAGCCGCGGTTCTTCTTCCGGCGCTTTTTTTGCGTAACCCGTTCCTTTTACAAGCTAAAACAGGCTCCTTGATCATTTTCGGCCGCATGTATCCTTTGATCTCCGATTCCGGAATCATCGACTCCCTGAGCCCCGAAGAGGTGGAAATTCTGGCAGCCGCCTACAGACGTAGCGTATCCTTGTTCCCGCGGCCGGAAACTCATGATGTTTTTTTCGCCGTTTTAAATGAAAAAATACAGCAGGAGAAAGACTCCAATGGGAAAAAAATTATAGCATCAGCCTGGGCTGAAAGGTTAATTTCCATTCTCAACCGCGTCGATCGTCGATGCCTACGATGATCGAGCTTGCACCCCGGGCTGTTTTTATCCTATGATAGAACTTTAACCTGGAGCTACAGAAAACCTAAACGGACTCAGGAGCACCCAATGGATGAAAAAAAGGAAAACGAGATGGAATCGTTGAATTTCTCCGAAGAAATGGAAGACGATCTGGCCTACACCCGACCCAGGCCCCGTCATTCAACGGCATTCGCAAGCCTCGGCTTTCCCATCAAATGGATTATACTCGGAGCGGCGGCGTTTCTCTTTTTGATTGTCATCTCCTTCAGCGTTTTCGGAGGCAGGGGCAAAATCTCCAGCGAGGAGTTCGACACCTTGCGTTCCTCGGTTGCAGCTCTCCAGCAGCAAGTGGAGGAGATAGAAACCATCTCCAAGCGTGTCAACATCGTTGAACGGCAGGAGGCTGAGCTCAGAAATACATTGAATAATATGAACCAGACCCTGGGAACCGTGTCCCAGAGACTGGCCTCGCTGACCCAAAAAGTCGAGTCTTCACGGGATAAACGTGCGTCAACTGCAGGCTCTCAGTCCCCAGCATCTCCAAAGGACAAGGTCGTGCACGAGGTCAAACCAGGGGAAACGCTATACGGAATCGCGAAAAAATACAATACGACGGCCAGGGATCTCCTCCGCCTGAACAACCTGGGCGGGAATGCAACCATTCACCCGGGGCAGAAGCTCATCGTAAACCGTTGACTCCTCCTGGAGGCTGTCAGTCCGGGACGTCCATGTTAAAACTATGCCGGAGTCGTGATGCAGGGTCGCGCCACCCATATAACCGATGAAATATTTCAGATTGGCGGAGGCACGTTGACCTCATTTGAGGATGCTGCAGTTTATCTACTCAATTTCGGTGGCCATGCGGCGGTTGTGGATTCAGGCTGCGGCCACACGATCGAAAAGGTTTTTGCAAACATCAAATGCTGTGGCGTCGACCTCCAAAATATTGTCTATCTGCTGCTTACGCATTGCCATTATGACCATACCGGCGGGGCGGCAGCCCTGAAAAAGGCCACAGGATGCAGGGTCGTCGCCCATACTCTGGACGCCGGGTATATCGAAACTGGTGACAATATCGTCACCGCTGCATCCTGGTACAATGCCACCCTGACGCCTGTTCAAATCGACAGACGCCTGACGCTCACACGGGAACACATTGTACTCGGCGACAGGCTGATTGAAGCCATTCACATCCCGGGCCACTCTCCCGGATCCGTGGCATACCTGACAGAATCCCAGGGCTTGAAGGTCCTTTTCGGACAGGACGTTCACGGCCCGCTTGCTGAAACCCTGCTCTCAAATGAACAACACTACTTCCAGTCTCTTGAACGTCTTGCCTCGCTCGACGCTGATATCCTATGTGAAGGACATTACGGGGTCTATATCGGCAGGGAGGAAGTCGAGCGCTTCATAAGATCGTTTCTCCCCTGCGAGGATAAAAATGCATGACATCTTGTTTTCAAAACCAAAGCCGCTCAGGGCTCTGGTTGCCGTTTTCTTTGTCATTCCAGCGATTGTCACCTTTACCTGCACATGTGAAGCGTCGCTGCGACGCAATGCGGTCGTCAAAGCGGTGGAGAAGGTAAGCCCGGCGGTGGTGAACATCAGCACCACGGTGAAAGAAAAAGTGGACATGGGTTTTCCGTTCACCGGACACGATTTTTTCAAGGATTTTTTCCCTGAACTTTTCCAGCGAGAATACACGCGCTCGGGGCTGGGGTCGGGGGTCATCCTTGACGGAAAAGCCTGCCACATCGTAACGAACCATCACGTGATTGCAAAGGCGAGTGTCATCAAGGTGACCACAGCTGATAAACGCGAATTCGAAGGCCGTCTTCTCGGGTCGGACCCCCGCAGCGATGTGGCGGTTATAAGCGTGGATTGTGACGACATCCTTCCCGAAGCGTCCATGGGCCAATCCGATGACCTGATGATAGGGGAGACCGTCATCGCCATAGGCAGCCCGTTCGGTCTGACGCATACGGTAACCACAGGCGTGGTCAGTGCCGTCGGACGCTCTGTCCGCGGCAATGGTGGAATCTACCGCAATTTTATCCAGACCGACGCCTCCATCAACCCCGGAAACAGCGGGGGACCCCTTCTCAACATCGATGGTGAATTGATCGGAATAAACACCGCCATATACCAGAATGCCCAGGGCATCGGCTTTGCCATACCCATCGACAAAGTCGCAAAAATCGTCCGAGAACTGGTAGACAGGGGTGAAGTCAGGATTGCATGGCTCGGCCTGGAAGTTCAGGAGCTGACCCGGCCTCTTCGTTCCTATTTCGGTTATTCAGAAACGACCGATGGCATCCTCGTCGGGGATGTCATCGAGAAAAGTCCGGCAGCCGAGGCGGGCATCCGGCGCGGAGACATCCTGACAAGGATCAACCACCACCAGATTTCGGATGTCCAGAGCTACCGGAATACCCTGGCCGAATTCATTCCCGGAGAAAATCTTACGGTCGAAATTTTTCGGAGCAACAAACGGTTTGACGCGACGGTAACCACGGCATCCTTTCCGGAAGAACAGGCGCTGAATCTTCTCGACAGGCGATTGGGGGTCAAGGTGAAGGAGCTGCGTGGGAACATGGGAGAAAATCAAGGGGTGCTCATTGAAACGGTCACTCAGGGTTCTGAAGCCCTGAAGGCGGGAATACGACCCGGCGACGTGATCATCGAGGTGGAGAACACGCCGATAACCGGAATCGACAAGCTCAAAAGGGTCCTGGCCCGTTCCCATCACCTGCAGGCGATCAGCCTCGTGGTACGTCGTGGACCTTATGCGTATTCGTTGACGCTTCCCTTTTAGAGGACCCTTGGAAACCGGCGGAATTAAACGACTTTGAATGATGGATCGCATCGATCCGTGCCGATGCAACCGATCAAATCCGATATCCGTGCGATATTGCGTTCTGAACAGAAACGGGCAAGACCCTCAATCACATCCAATGTTGCGCTGGGCCTGGCGAAACCCGCCGTACCCACCTGGACCGCGCAGGCCCCGGCCATCATGAACTCCAGCGCATCGACGGCGGTCACGATGCCTCCGATCCCGATGACGGGAACGGAAACACATGTAGCCACCCGGTAAACCATGTAAACAGCCACCGGTCTTATGGCAGGGCCTGAAAGCCCCCCAACCACGTTTCCAAGCCGGGGTCTGCGTCTCTCAACATCCACCGACATGCCGGTGAGGGTATTAATCAAGGACACCGCATCGGCGCCCGCATCCTCCACGGCCCTCGCCACCTCACGAATATCCGTCACATTGGGGGAAAGCTTTACGATAACCGGCTTGTCGGTGTTTTCCTTGACCCGCCTCGTAACCTCCGCGCTCACACGTGGATCTACCCCGAAAGCCATGCCTCCCTGTTCAACGTTCGGGCACGAGATGTTGACCTCGAGCGCGGCGACACCGGATACCCCGCTCAGTCCTTTCGCCAGGGCTGCATAGTCTTCGAGGCTGTGTCCGTATAGGTTCACGATAACCTGAGTGGAAAGCTGCCGCAGCCAGGGAAGTTTTTCATCAAGAAAACGATCCAGGCCGACATTCGCCAATCCGATCGCATTCAACATCCCGCAGGGGGTTTCGACAATCCTTGGAGGAGGATTTCCCGCCCGTGGTTTCAAGGAAAGGCCCTTTACGACAAGTGCGCCTAGAGCGTTCACGTCGATGAGCCGGGAAAATTCTTGACCGTAACCGAAGGTACCGGATGCCGCGATCACGGGATTCTTGAGATGAAGCGGGCCTACTCGGGTGGTTAAATCAGGGGTGGAAACCATCATAACATGCTCCAGTCTATGTCGACCGAATCAAAAACCGGTCCATCCAGGCAAACCTGCCGGTAACCTCCACAGGCCGGCGACGAAAGCACCGTGCAACCCTGACACACCCCGATGCCGCAAGCCATGACCGTCTCGATCGAAACCTGCGCCGGGATGCGAAATCTTTCGGTTATCGCCGCCACCTTTTTGAGCATGGCCGATGGGCCGCACGAAAAAACACATGCCGGCTCCCGGGCGGCGTCCAGGCTGTTTTCAAGGAGCCCCGTCACCAGGCATTTTTCCCCTGCGCTGCCGTCCTCGGTAGCGACGGAAATTTTATCAGGGGGAACCCCCAACTCAGGAAACGGCGGTATCTCTGAAGCGGTCCTGTATCCTGCAAGCCATGTAAAGGAACGAGAGCCGAGGCTGCGGGCCAAAAACACCATCGGCGCCGCGCCGATCCCCCCTGTGACCAGAATCGGGGAAACCGAAGGATCAGGAAGCCTGAATCCCTTCCCAAGCGGTCCGAGAACCCGAATCCTGTGCCCCGGTCCCATGCCTGAAAGAAGTCCGGTCCCCCTCCCAACCCGCTTGTAAAGCAGAAGGACGACGTTTCCCTCTTTCACCGCGCAAATGGAGAAAGGCCTTCGCAACAGAGGCTCCAGACCCTCCCAAACCTGCACCATCACGAACTGACCGGGCTTGGCGTCCGTCGCGATTTCCTTCGACTTGAACGTCAGAAGAAACGTGTCTTCCGCGACATTTGAATTTTCCAAAATTTCTACAGACTGATCAATCATGCTGGTCCCGTAAAACGTCAAAAATCGCAATTTTTCGTCATTTCCCGACAATCGTATATGTCGGGGAATCTAGTCTTCCCAGGGAGTTGCAGAAAACCTGGACCCCGTTTCCCGGATCAAATATCGGGCGAAGCCCTGTGGGAGCGGTTTTCAACCGCGATTGTGGCCCGCAACTCCAGTGCAACAACATCGCGGTTAAAAACCGCTCCCACAGTTCAAAATCTCCCGGCCCTCACCTCCGGGGAACGGGTGCCGCCTTACCCTCGATCCTCCACCGAACGTCGCAATCGGGACGAGGACGTCCCTCCTACACGCGCTGCTATCGACACCGTCTTTGTAAATCAATCCTCTCATCGGTGACCCCTCGCCCCGAGGGCACCGGTGGTTCATCACAGGTGTAGAGGAGGATCTGCGTCCGGGAAAATGAACTCGTTTATTTTATCGGACGTATATCCTCATCGCCCTTCACCGATGAGTATCCTTATTCGGGTTTTTTGCTTTTCTCCGCGCCTCCGCGTCTCCGCGCGATGCCCAAATCCCGCGTGCGGACCAGATCGCGGTTAAAAACCGCTCCCACAGTTCATGTAGAGGCTCCCCCCTGGTTGTTTTCAGCGAATGATACATTTCCCCACACGGGATTCCGCTGTTTTTTTAAACCTTACAAGCTCGGATTCCGGAATGCAACGGTCCTCCCGGTCAAAAAACGTCGGGTCAAGCGAACGGCCTCTTCTTGCTTTCTGAAGCACATACAGGTTCGCCCCCTCGAGAAGCCCGGCGATAGTCGCGACGACCCCCAAATCCACGATGGGCCTGACGCAGGTCGTCCGGAATTCATGATCCACGCCTGAACCGATGATCATGGGAATACTTTCCGCAACGGCCGTTCCCCCTGTTTCGGTCCCTAAATACAACGGATAGCGTTCGGGAAGCGTCTTGACATCCATGGCGATATAATCAATCAGATTTTTTTCCAGGAGTCGTGCCAGTACAGCAGATCTGCCCCCGTTGGTATCCAGCTTCACCGAGAAGCCCATTGATTTGATATCACGACAAAGATCTTCGAGTCCACCCTGCAGCGTCGGCTCACCACCGCACAGCACGACCCCGTCCAGCAGATTCCTGCGGGCTTCCAGAAACTGCAGGAAGGCCTGCTCATCCATATGGAATCCTTCAGGTACAAGGCCGGAGGCAAGGTCGGGGTTATGGCAATAGGGACAGGCGAAATTGCAGCCGCTGAAAAATAACACGCAGCTGACCCGGCCGGGGAAATCGATCAGGGAACAGGCCTGTAACCCTCCGTATAGCATCTATCCCTCGCCGCGCCTGTTATGCCGCCTTGAACAGTTTCCGGGCTCCGAATTCTTCTCTTTTACCGTCGTTCCACTGCTTAACAGGCCTGAGATACCCGACCACCCTCGAATAAACTTCGGTTTCAGCGCCGCAACGTAGGCATACCGGCGCTTCACCCTTGAGATACCCATGCGACGGGCACACACTGAAGGTCGGAGTAAGTGTAAAATAAGGTAAATGAAAATTTCCGACGATTTTTTGGATCAATTTTTTGACCATTTCGATGTCTTCAATCATTTCACCGATAAAAACATGCAGCACCGTGCCTCCCGTGTATTTACACTGGAGTTCGTCCTGGAGCTCCAGCTCTTCGAAAAGATCATCCGTGTAATCCACGGGAAGGTGCGTGGAATTCGTGTAGAACGGAAAAGCACCGTTTCGATATCCCGTTTCATTTGCGCATTGAATCCCTGGAAGCCGTTTTTTGTCAAGAGCAGCCAGCCTGTAGGAGGTGCCTTCGGCCGGCGTGGCTTCAAGGTTAAACAAATCCCCGGTTTGATCCTGGAAATCGGAAAGCATCCCACGCAGGAAATCCATCACTCGAGCCGCGAAATCCCGGCCGGTGGAATCTGCGATAGAGCATCCCAGGAAATTCTCGCACGCCTCATTCATCCCTATAATGCCAACCGTGGAAAAATGATTTCGCCAGTAGCTTCCTGTATTTTCCTTTATCCCCCTCAAATAGAACCTGGAATAGGGGTAAAGATTTCTTTCCGTCAACCCTTCAAGCACTTTTCGCTTCAAAAGGAGGCTTTCTTTCGCAAGTCTGCAAACATCGGCGAGTCCTGAAAAAAAATCTTCCTCTGTTTCAGAAACAAAACCGAGCCTCGGAAGATTTATGGTGACCACACCTATCGAGCCCGTCAACGGATTGGCGCCGAACAGCCCGCCTCCCCGCCGGATAAGCTCCCTGTTATCGAGCCTCAAACGGCAACACATGGACCTTGTGTCTTCGGGCTTCATATCCGAATTTACGAAATTCGAAAAATACGGAATTCCGTATTTCCCGGTCATCTTCCACAACGAATTCAACGTGTCATTGTCCCAGTCGAAATCACCGGTGATGTTGTACGTAGGTATGGGGAACGTGAACACCCTGCCCTTTGCATCGCCTTCCATCATCACTTCCGCGAATGCCCGATTGAACATGTCCATTTCCGGTTGGAACTCACGGTAACGCTCGCGCTGCAGCATGCCGCCCAATACCACCGATTTGTCTGCAAGATTCGAAGGGACCTGGAGATCAAGCGTCACGTTCGTGAAGGGTGTCTGGAAACCGACCCGCGTCGGTATATTGATGTTGAACACGAATTCCTGCAGGGCCTGTTTCACGCCAGCGAAGTTCAGCCCGTCGTGCCGGATGAAAGGAGCCAGCAGCGTATCGAAATTGGACAACGCCTGAGCACCGGCGGCCTCACCCTGCAACGTGTAGAAAAAATTAACGATCTGTCCCAGGGCTGAGCGCAAGTGCCTCGGGGGCCCACTTTCCACCTTCCCCTCGACACCCTTGAACCCCTGCAGAAGAAGATCCTCGAGATCCCAGCCGACACAATAGACCGAGAGGAGGCTCAGGTCATGGATGTGCATTTTGCCGATCTCATGGGCGTTGCGGATTTCAGGGGGATAAATCTTGTTCAACCAGTATTCGGAGGTCACCCCGGATGAAATATAGTTGTTCAAGCCCTGCAGTGAATAGCACATATTGCTGTTTTCACTGATCTTCCAATCCATCTTTTCAAGATAGTGCTCAACCAGGTCAACGCTGGCTTTCGAAACCAGCTTCCGCATCTGGGCATGCTGTTCTCTGTAGAGGATATAGGCCTTCGCGGTACGGTGAAAGGTAGAATCCAGAAGGACCCTTTCGACGATATCCTGGATTTCCTCCACTCCAGGAACCGGCCCAAGTTTGAGCTCATGGGCCAGGGACAAAACCCGAAGAGTCATTTCCCGTGAATCCTTTTCCGTAAGTTCACCTGCCGCCTTTCCGGCCCTGGCAATGGCGGATGCTATTTTTGCGGAATCGAACGGAACCTTTCTGCCGTCTCGTTTTTCGATGCTTTGAAACATTTCCCTCTCCAAACGCTCTCAAAAGTCTTTTGCAGCCCAACCAGAAAAAATCTTGAAATCGCCTCACCGGGACCTGAATCGAGAAACCAGCGGCGGCTCATGTTCCAGGCCAAGGCATGAATAACGATGGCTGCAGGTTATATCAATATATTGCGGTTTGTCAACAGGTGACATCAATATATTGATAAAAATTCAGGTTGGAAGAATTATCGAAGCATCGCAGCGATGCAAAAGCGGCCGGTGACGTTTTCTGCCCGATAGGAAAAAAACAGATCGGTCCTGCATTTGGTGCATACACCCGAAACCGAAATGTTCGCCGCGTCAACACCTGCCTCCTGCAGCTGGAAGCGGGTCAGCCCCCATAAATCAAAGTAATTTTCCCGTACCATAAAACGATGGAAATAAACGGGGAAAATTTCCCTGTAGCTTACAAATTCGGCACAGCAGGGTCCAAGTGACGGGCTGACTGCCGCATGAAGCGCTGCCGGACGGCACCCGAACTGTTTTTCCATCCGTTCCACGACACGAGTGATTAGGTTGGAAACCTGCCCTCTCCAGCCGGAATGAACCACCGCCGCCACGGCTCGTTCGGGGTCGTAAAGAAGGATCCCCTGGCAATCAGCCAGCTTTGCGATAAGTGCGATTCCTGGAACCGAGGTGATGACCGCGTCGGCTTCCGGAGGCCCGGATTCCCATCCATCTGGGCTGTGTTTAAGGATGTAAATTCCGTTCCCGTGCACCTGATTCATAAAGAAAAGCCTGGCCGCACCCAGCCTTTCGCGGACCAATGACAAATTCTGGGACACGGCTGTAGAGCGGTCTCCCACCGAATAGCTGACATTCAGGGATTGGTAGGGAGGCAGGCTTACACCCCCGAAGCGGCTGAAAACACCATGGGACAAGCCGGAGAATCCGGAAAGGCTGCCAAAAACGAAGTGTCCCGGCGAACCGGGTACAAATCGATTCAAAGCTTGGCCGTGCATCCTGATTCGACCCGTCACAGCACAGGCTCCATCACCC
>Ga0068714_10007992_pt1 | contig 10036 bp, 5 predicted proteins | sample MTBNYHSulfiMetaG_FD_62988 | JGI IMG/M metagenome (GOLD analysis project Ga0068714, IMG submission 62988) | Enrichment culture microbial communities from rom New York Harbor, USA that are MTBE-degrading - MTBE-NYH (New York Harbor Sulfidogenic)... | ecosystem: Environmental > Aquatic > Marine >...
GCCCGGCCCCTGGCCGGTCTTTGGGTCCAGCGGGTCGGCCTGGGGATGCTTCTTCTTACCCAGGTAGCGGACCGGCTTGCCGGCCTTGGCCAGCTCCTCGGCCGTCTTGGCTCCGGTCTCGGCCATGGCCGCTTTGAGCTGCTCCAGCCCGTCGATCATGGCCCCCCCGGCCATGTAGGTCATCCGGCTGCCGGCCGAGGGACCGGTGGCCGTGGTCAGGTCGGTGTCCCGGGTGACCAGCCTGATCTTGTCCAAAGGCAGGCCCATGACCTCGGCCGCCAGCTGGGTCAGCATGGAGTCGTTGCCCTCGCCGGGATCGGCCACGGCGGCGAAGACCGTCACCCCGCCGTCGGCGTCCAGCTCCACGGCCACCACGGCCTGATCGCCGGGCATGGCGATGCCGAAGGAGCCGGTGCCCAGCCCCACCCCCCGCTTGAGGTGTCCGTTGCCGCCCTCCGCCGCCTCCTTCCTGGCCCGGTCCCAGTGGGGTTTGATCAGGTCGCACAGCTCGGGGAAGGGCCACTGATCGACCACGTGGCCGCAGGACTTGGCCTGGCCGGGTTGGAGCGAATTGTTCCGCCTGAACTCCAGGGGATCAAGGCCCATCTCGTGGGCCAGCATGTCCATGGCGCACTCTAACGCGAAGGCCACCTGGGGCGGCCCGGCCCCCCGGGCGGCGCTGCCCCAGGGGTTGTTGGTGTAGACCAGCCGCCCCTCGGCCTTGACGTTGGGGATGTAATAGGAGTTGGAGAGCATCAGCAGGGACCGGTTGACGATGACCGGGCCGATGGAGTAGTAGGCCCCCTTGTCGACCACGAAGTCATTGGCGTAGGCCGTCAGCCTGCCCTCCGCGTCGGCTCCCAGCCGGACCTTCATCCGGAAGGGGTGGCGCTTGGGGGTCATGAGCATGGACTCGGCCAGGCTGGGCACGTAGCGGACCGGCCGCCGGAAGTGGAGGGCCGCGGCCGCGGCCACCCCCTCGGCGGAGATGTCCAGGGCCAGGCCGAACTGGCCGCCGGTGACGGCCTCCAGGTAGCGCATGTTCTCCCAGCCCACCGCCTCCTGGAGAACGGAGAGGTGGTGGTGGATGTTTATCCCCCGGCCGGCCACCACCAGCTGGGGCTCCTCGCCCTCCTCCGGATCCTCCAGCCAGGCCACCGCCGCTTCCGGCTCCAGGGGGGCCTGGTGGTTGATCTGGGTCACGAACTCATGCTCGATCACCGCCGCCGACCGGGCAAAAGCTTCCTCGGCCTGGCCCCTGATCTGGGGCTGCCGGAAGCAGAGGTTGGGCACCCCGTCCGGATGGAGCTGGGCCGCCCCCTCGGCCAGGGCCTCCTCCGGGCTGGCCAGGACAGGCAGCGGAGAGTACTCCACCTGAACCGCTTGGGCCGCCGCCTCGGCCTGGGGCTTGGTCCGGGCGGCCACGATGGCCACCGGGTCGCCGATGTAGCGGACCCGGTCCTGGCACAGCAGCGGCCGATCCGAAACGAAGTATTTCAGCCGGTTGCTGCCCTTGATGTCGGCCGCGGTGATGACCCCCTCCACCCCGTCCAGCTTCAGCGCGGCCGAGGCGTCGAGGCCCTTGATCCTGGCGTGGGGGTGGGGGCTCCTGACCACGGCCAGCTCCAGGGCCCCGGGCAGGATGATGTCCGCGGCGAAGTCGGCCGTGCCGCAGGCCTTGGCCATGGCCGTGGGCCGGGGGTGGGAGACCCCGATCTTGGGCCCGTTGGGATCGGGCCGGACCTCCTGGGGCGTGGTCTCGCCCCGGAGGAACCGCCCGGCCAGCCTGACCGCTTCGATGATCTTGACGTAGCCGGTGCAGCGGCAGAGGTTGTGCCGGAGGGCCTGCTTGATCTCCTCGGTCCCCGGGTCGGGGTTGCGGTCCAGGAGGGCCTTGGCGGCCATGATCATCCCCGGGGTGCAGAAGCCGCACTGGATGGCCCCGGCCAGGACAAAGGCCTCCTGGATGAGGTGGGGGTTGTCCGGGGTGCCCAGACCCTCCACGGTGATGACCTCGGCCCCCTCCAGGTCGGCCACCTTGGCCAGGCAGGACCGGACCGCCTTCTGGTTGACGATGACCATGCAGGCCCCGCACTGTCCCTTCCGGTCGCAGGACTGCTTGGTCCCGGTCAGACCCAAGGGGCCCCGCAGCAGGTCCAGGAGGACCATATCCGGTTCGACCACCACCTGCTTGGGGCGGCCGTTTACTTTGAGGGTCACGGTTCTCATTACAGACCTCCGATTCCGGATCAGGTTCACTACCGGTCTAGTCTTGGTCCAGGAAGGGGTAGCGGTAATCCCGGGGCGGATCCAGGTTCTCCTTGATGGTCCGGGGGCTCGTCCAGCGCAGGAGATTCAAGATGGAACCGGCCTTGTCGTTGGTCCCGCTGGCCCTGGAGCCCCCGAAAGGCTGCCGGCCGATCACCGCCCCGGTGGGCTTGTCGTTGACGTAGAAGTTGCCGGCGGCGAAGCGCAGCCTTCCCAGGGCCGCCCGGACGGCCCGCCGGTCCCGGGCCAGGACGGCCCCGGTCAGGGCGTAGGGCGAGGTCTGGTCGCACAGCGCCAAGGCCTCCTCGAACCCATCGTCGGGGTAGACGTAGACCGTCAGGACCGGGCCGAAGATCTCCTCGCTCATCAGCCGGTGCTTGGGGTCGGTGGTCTCGATCAAGGTCGGCCGGACGAAGTAGCCCACGGAGTCATCAACCTCGCCGCCGGCGATGATCCGGCAGTCGGCCGATCCGGCGGCCAGCTTCAGGTAGCCGGCGATGCGTTCGTAGGCCGGCCGGTCGATGACCGCGCCCATGAAGTTGCCGAAGTCGGCCGGGTCGCCGACCTCGATGGTCTCCATCTCGGCCGCCAGGCGGTCTTTAAGCCCGGACCAGAGGGAGGCGGGGGCGTAGACCCGGCTGGCCGCCGAGCACTTCTGGCCCTGGTACTCGAAGGCCCCCCGGATAAGGGCCGTGGCCGCCGTCTCGACCTCGGCCGAGGGGTGGATGACCACGAAGTCCTTGCCGCCGGTCTCGCCCACCAGGCGGGGGAAGGAGCGGTACTGCTCCAGGTTCTTGGCCGCCTCGGCCCACAGCCAGCGGAAGGTCCCGGTGGAGCCGGTAAAATGGATCCCGGCCAGGTCCGGCCGGGCCAAGGCGGCCGGACCGACCTGAGCGGCGGGTCCGGGGATGAAGTTGATGACCCCTTCGGGCAGGCCGGCCTCCTGGTAGAGCTCCATCAGGAGGTAGTTGGAGAAGACCGTGGAGGAGGCCGGCTTCCAGAGGGCCACGTTGCCCATCATGGCCGGAGCCGTGGGCAGGTTGCCGCCGATGGCGGTGAAGTTGAAGGGGGAGACGGCCAGGACAAAGCCTTCCAGGGGGCGGAGGTCGAACCGGTTGATCTCGGCCGGGCCGGAGAGGGGCTGAATCCCGGTAAGCTGGTCGGCGAAGAAGGTGTTGAAGCGGAAGAAATCGACCAGCTCGCTGGCCGCGTCGATCTCTGACTGGTGGACCGTCTTGGACTGGTTGAGCATGGTCGCCGCCACCAGCCTGAAGCGGTACTTTTTGGACAGCAGCTCGGCCGCCCGGCGGAAGATGTCCAGGCGGGCGGAGGGCGGCCAGGCGGACCAGTCGGCCCAGGCCTGGGCCGCGGCTTTGGCCGCCGCCTCGATCTCCTTGGGCCCGGCCTGGTGGAAGGAGGCCAGGACGCGGCGGTGGTCGTGGGGGCAGGGGACCTGGGCCGTCCGTCCGGTCCTGACCTCCCGGCCGCCGATAACCAGGGGGATGTCCATCTCCCGGTCGCTCAAGCTGGCCAGGGCCTGGACCACCCCGGCCCGCTCGGCGCTGCCGGCGGTGTAATCGAGAACCGGCTCGCTCGCCGGGGGGCTGGTCTCCGGTCGAATGATCATCTTTCCTCCAAGGCTAGGGATTGCACAAAACTATACCTTCTCTACTCTTACGGCGCAGGCCTTGTACTCGGCCGTCTGGGAGACCGGATCGTAGGCCGGGTTGGTCAGCCAGTTGGCGTTGCCCTCCCGGAAGTGGAAGGCCATCCAGACCAGTCCGGGCTGGATCCGCTCCGAGACCCGGACCGCCACCTCCACCTCCCCCCGGCGGGAGACGATCCTGGCCCGGTCGCCCTCGGCCAGGCCCAGGGCGGCCGCGTCGACCGGGGAGATGTCGGCCGTCTCCCGGGGGAGGAGGTCGTTGAGACCCTGGCAGCGGCCGGTCTGGGTCCGGGTGTGGTAGTGGTACAGCCGCCGCCCGGTGGAGAGGACAAAGGGAAACTCCTGGTCCGGAACCTCGGCCGGCGGGGTCCAGTCCACCGGGGTGAAGTTGCCCAGCCCGCAGGTGAAGCAGCCGTCCTGGTGGAGGAAGGACGTCCCGGGGTGATCCAGGCTGGGGGCCGGCCACTGGAGGCCGTCCTTTTCCAGCCGGGAGTACTTGATCCCGCCCATGGACGGAGCCAGGGCCGAGATCTCCTCGTCCCAGATCTCCCGGGCGCTGGCCGAGGTCCACTCCTGGCCCATCCGCCGGGCGATCTCCTTGAAGACCCACCAGTTGGGCCGGGCCTCCCCGGGCGGCTCGACCGCCTTCCTGACCCGGCTGACCCGCCGCTCGGAGTTGGTGAAGGTCCCCTCATTCTCGCTCCAGGCCGCGGCCGGGAAGACCACGTGGGCGAAGCGGGTGGTCTCGGTGGGGAAGATGTCGTTGCAGACCAGGAACTCGGCCGAGGCCAGGCAGTGCTCCACGTGGGCGATGTCCGGCTCGGTGTTGGCCAGGTTCTCGCCGAAGATCCAGAAGCCCCGAACCCGGCCGTCAAGGAGCCCGTCCATCATCTGGGGGATCATCAGCCCGTTTTTGCCGGGCAGGTCCACCCCCCAGAACTGCTCGAACTTGGCCCGGGCGGCCGGGTCCTCGACCTTCTGGTAGCCGGGGTAGACGTTGGGCAGGGCTCCCATGTCGCAAGCGCCCTGGACGTTGTTCTGGCCCCGGAGGGGGTTGACCCCGCCGCACTGGAAGCCGACGTTGCCCAACTGCATCTGGAGGTTGGCGCAGGAGAGGACGTTGTTGACCCCGCAGGTGTGCTCGGTGATGCCCAGGGTGTACATCAGCATGGCCGGCCGGGTGGAGGCGAGCAACCGGGCCGCCTGGCGGATGGTCTCGGCCGGCAATCCGCAGATCTCGGCCGCCCGCTCCGGGGGGTACTCCAGGACCTTCTCCCGGAGGGCCTCGAAGCCGGCGGTGCAGGAGTCGATGTACTCCCGGGCCTGGAGCCCCTCGGTGATGATGACGTTCATCAGGCCGTTGAGGAGGGCCACGTCCGTGCCCACCTTGAGCGGGAGGTGGAGGGTGGCGTGATCCACCAGGTCGGTCCGCCGCGGATCGACCACGATCATCCTCGCTCCCTTGGCCAGGGCGTTCTTGACAAAGGAGGCCGCCACCGGATGAGCCTCGGTCATGTTGGAGCCGATGACGAAAAAGAGCTCGGCCTTGTCGAAATCGGCGAAAGAGTTGGTCATCGCCCCGGAACCGAATGCTGCCGCCAGACCGGCGACCGTGGGGGCGTGTCAGGTCCGGGCACAGTGGTCGATGTTGTTGGTCTTGAAGACCGCCCGGAAGAGCTTCTGCATCTGATAGGAGTCCTCGTTGATGGACCGGGCGCAGCTCACCCCGGCCACCGCGTCGGGACCGCTCTCGGCGATGATGGCCTTGAACCGGTCGGCGGTGTAGTCCAGGGCCTCCTCCCAGGAGGCCTCCCGGAAGCCGTCCCCGGTCCTGATCAGGGGCCTGGTCAGCCGCTCGTCGGAGAAGATGAAGTCGTAGCCGAAGCGGCCCTTGACGCAGAGCCGGCCCCGGTTGGGCTGGGCCTGATCCACGCCGGTGACCTTGACGATCCGGCCCTCCTTGAGGTGGAGCCACTGCTGGCAGCCGACCCCGCAGTAGGGGCAGGTGGTCCGGACCCGCTCGGTCTCCCCCTCGACCCCCAGGCCGAAGGCCTTCCGCTCGAAGAGGGCCCCCACCGGGCAGGCCTGGACGCACTCGCCGCAGTGGGTGCAGCGGTCGTAGTCGGCCAGGGGCAGCCAGTCGCCCGGGTCGTGGCCCTGGTCGGGCCGGGACGGGAGGGCCAGGTTGACCTGGACCTGGTTGCAGGCCGCGGCGCAGCGGCCGCACCTGAGGCAGCGGCTGAAGTCACGGACGATCATCGGCTGCTCGTCGTCCAGGGGAAACTCCGGCCAGTCGGGCCGGCTGCCCTCCAGACGGACCCCGTACTCCACGGCCAGGTCCTGGAGCTCGCACCGGCCGAAGGCCGGGCAGACGGCCCGGTGCCAGGGGTTCTCGGCCGCCCGGAGCTGGTACTCGGTCCACTCCGGCTCGTCCAGGCCCAGGACCAGGCAGGTGTGCTGGCCGGACAGGACCAGGTCCCGGATGGCCTCCCGCCGGGCCTCTATGACCCGGGTGCCGGTGGTCCGAAAGCTCCGGCCCGGCTCGGCCGGGGTGACGCAGGCCCGGACCAGCTCACCCGAGGTCAGGTCCTCGACCTGGCAGACCCCGCAGACCCCGGGCGCGGCGATGTCCTTCCAGCGGCAGAGGGTCGGGATCTTCAGGCCGTGGCTCCGGGCCGCCTCCAGGACCGTCCATCCGTCCTGAACGGCCACCGGCCGGCCGTTGATGACCATCTCCGCCCGCCCGCCCGTCTCCGGTCCGCTATCAGCCTGCACATATGTCATTTTTGGCATAGTATCGTCCCCACTAAACCCGGCCTCGGGGCCGGGGCGCTGTTCCCGGCAACAACCTAGAAAAGCCCCGCCGAACCGCCGGACAGGGTTAGTTGAGCCGGTAAACCAGGCATATACGAGATCAAAGGTTATGTCAATAATGACATAATTCCCGGAGCCGGGTCCGGCCGGTCTTGACATCCGGGGGGTGATGGGGCATATGTCAAATCTGGCATAATCGATGTTCAGCGAACCTCTATCCATCCAGCCCCAGGGAGGCCGTTCGTCCGGTCGCGGCCGACCGGTCTGGACCGAGCCCGGGCTGGTGGGGCTCGACCGCCGCCTGACCGAGGCGGCCGGCCTGGGGCGGACCAACGAGCCCTTCCTGGAGGCCTGCCTGGAGGAGATCGACTCCGCCGGACCGGCCCCGGCCGCCCAGCAGCTGCTCCTGGTCCGGTTGATCGAGCTGGCCCTCTGGACCGCCGGGGGTTACGCCGATGGGGGCGAGCTGGCCGCCGCCGGCGACCTGCTGGTCAACCCCCGGCGGAAGCTGCTTCTGGTGGCCGGCCGGAGCGAGCCCATCCTCCTGGACCGCCACACCCCCCTGACCGACCAGGTGGTCGGCCTGGGGCTGGTCCCGGCCGGGGCGGACCGGCCGGCGGTCGTGACCTGGCTCAAAGAAAGGACCAGGCTCCTCATCGACCGACCGCCCCTCCTGGCCGAGCTGCTCCACCGCCTGCGGGCCCAGCCCGTGCTGGCCCCGGGCTACGCCGGTTCGGTGGAGGAGCGGATGGGCCGCATCGCCTCCACCATCAGCTTCCTGGCCAACCTGCGCCTGCCCGCCGGCCGGTCGATCCAGGAGAAGCTGCGGTTGGTCTCCCAAGAGGAAAGGGACTTCCTGGAGTCCCGGCTCTGCCGCTTCGACCTGGAGCTTTTCCACCTCCTGGCCGGCCTGGCGGCCACGACCCTGCCCCAAACCCCTCCCGGCCCCGGAAGCGGGGCTCGGGACCTGGCCTGAGACCGCCGGCCGCGGACCCTGGCGGTCCTTGGCCCGGCCTGGTCAAGGATCCCTCCCAGCGATCGCCATCCAGCCCCCAAACTGAGCCTTAAAAGCTAACCAGCCCAGGAAAGAGGCGCCTCCCGCCTTGAACCGGAGCAAGGAGGGCCGGTCCGACCCGGGGCGGCCGCGACCTGCTTTAACGTCTTGATATTTTATGAAATAGATATGTTCATCAGGCCAAGCCGCCTGATTACCCTCTTGACACGGGGGCGGTAATGTGATATAAATAATGAAATTCAAATTTCACCAGGCGAAATTACCTGAAACCGCATGCCGGAGCCAGGGATGAGTGGGTCGAAAACGGTCAACTCGGTCTTGCGGGCGGCCCGGATCCTGCAATCCATCGCCGGGGGGAACAGCAGGATCGCCAAGATCTCGGAGAGCTTGGAGCTGAGCAACGGGACCACCCACAGGCTCTTGGGAACCCTGGAAAAGGTGGGGTTCGTGGTCAAAGACCGGCAGTCCCACGAGTACCATCTGGGGCCTTCCCTCCTGGAGCTGGTCTCCAACCCCATCTCGTCTCATGAGACCTTGATCGTCTGCGCCTATGAGCAGATGGCCTACCTGAGGGAGCTGACCCAGGAGACGGTCCTCCTGGACATCAGGTCCGGGCTGCAGAAGGTCTGCGTGGAAAAGATCGACAGCCCCAAGCAGCTGAAATACACCAACGAGAAGGGCTTCGCCTCCCCCCTCTATGTGGGCTGCGGGGGCAAGGCCCTGCTGTCCCAGATGAGCGACAGCGAGATCAGGCTGGTCTTCGAGCACACCAACTTCGTCTCCTTTACCCCCCACACCATCACCGACACCGACAAGCTCTGGCGGGTCATCGAGGTCGTCAGGGAGCAGGGGTACGCCACCGGTTTCGGGGAGAGGGTCCCGGGCAGCTCCTGCGTCTCCGTGCCGGTAAGGAACTATTACACGCCCGTGGCCTTGAGCATCTTGGGGCCCGACACCAGGTTCACCCTGGAGCAGATAATCGAGATCGTGGACAGGCTCAAGCAGGCGGGCCAGATCATCTCCGAGAAGCTGAGGCGGCTCAAGGAGAGCGTTATCGGTCACGGGCAGTAGCCCGGCCGGCCGGCGGCCGGGGCCGGTCCACCCGAAATCCGCCCCGGCGGGCGGAGATGGGTCAGGGGCCGGAGAGGTTGAGCACCCTTAGGGAAGCCTTGAACAACGGCCGGGTCCTGGAGAGAGGTTAAATGAAGAAAGCACTGGAAGGCCTTCGGGTGATTGATGTCACCACCTTCATGTCAGGACCGTTCACGACCATGGTCCTGGGTGACCTGGGAGCCGAGGTCATCAAGATCGAGCCGCCCCAGGGCGGAGATTCCAGCCGCCAGATCCCGCCCTACTACCACGAAGGGGAGAACCTCTACTACGTCAGCCTCAACCGGAACAAGAAGAGCATCACCCTGAACCTGAGGTCGGACCGGGGAAGAGAGCTTCTATACAAGCTGATCAAGGACGCGGACGTGTTCGTGGACAACTACCGGCCCGGCATCCTGGCCAAGCTGGGGGCGGACTACGAGCGGCTGAGGGAGATAAACCCGAGGATCATCTGCTGCTCCATCACCGCCTTCGGCCCGGACGGGCCTTACGGCCAGCTGCCGGCCTACGACCTGACCGTCCAGGCCATGAGCGGGGCGATGAGCATGACCGGGGAGAGGGAGGTGGGCCGGCCGCTCAGGCTGGGGGTGCCCATGGGGGACCTGGCCAGCTCCATGTGGGCCCTGACCGGAATTCTGGCCGCCCTCCACCACCGTGAAAAAACGGGGGAAGGGCAGCTGGTGGACGTCTCCCTGCTGGACTCCCTGACCGCCTTCATCACCTACCCGGCCCTCTACTACTCTTTTGCCGGGGAGGTGGCCAAGCCCCTGGGCTCGGGGCATCAATCGGTGGTCCCCTTCGACGCCTTCAAGACCAAGGACTACTACCTGGCCGTGTGCTGCGGTAACGAGAAGTTCTGGCTGCTGCTCTGCGAGGCCCTGGGGCTGGAGGAGTTCAAGTCGGACCCCAGGTACGCCACCATGGCCGACCGGTTGAAGAACAGGGAGGAGCTCAACGCCGTCCTCAACGACATCTTCGTGACCAAGACCAACGCCGAGTGGATGGAGATCCTCAACCGGGCCGGGGTGCCCTGCGGGGCGGTGAACACCATCGACCGGGTTTTCGAGGACCCGGCCATCCGCCACCGGAAGATGGTCATCTCGGTGGACCATTTCGGGGAGGAGCTCCGCTTCTTCGGCAACCCCATCAAGATGTCGGCCACC
>Ga0068714_10007994_pt1 | contig 10034 bp, 7 predicted proteins | sample MTBNYHSulfiMetaG_FD_62988 | JGI IMG/M metagenome (GOLD analysis project Ga0068714, IMG submission 62988) | Enrichment culture microbial communities from rom New York Harbor, USA that are MTBE-degrading - MTBE-NYH (New York Harbor Sulfidogenic)... | ecosystem: Environmental > Aquatic > Marine >...
CCTCGAAAATATCGGAAATCTGAACATAACCGTCCTTGCGGGCCTGGGCTGCAAAAAATGTGTAGCGATTGCGGGCCTGCGATTCTCCTGCGAAAGAAGTCAGCAGATTTTTTTCGGTTTTACTTCCCTTGAATTCCGTCATTCGTTCCTCCTTGTTCATGACGTTGATAAAATAATGCGTGTGATCAGATTTTTTCTCATTGTTTCAAGCGATCTTACCAGCCACCTCCCGCTGTCTGGTCAGAGGTGTCCCGGATGTCCTTGATCATTCCCTGTTTATGACGATTCCCGCTGGCTCCCTCCCCTTTCACGGACTTGTTCTTTCTACAGTCTGAACAGATTCCGTATATATCAATATTTAATCCCTCAACAATAAAATCACCCTGAGAAGACAATCCTGACGCTAATGTGGAAATGCCTTCAAGAAATATGTCCCGTATACAGCCACATTGCACACAGCGAAAATGATAGTGATCAGTCAAATCACCATCATACCGACTCTCCGAATTGCCGGATTCCAGCTTGCGTATGTGACCATGGCGAACCAGTACCTGCAAGTTCCGATAGACCGTGCCCAGACTCAAGTGTGGCATTTTTCGGCGGACCTTTTGATACAATTCACTGGCAGTGGGATGGCAAGTTGTACGTTGTAACTCAGCAAGAATGCATTTTCTTTGTTGTGTGAGTCTCATCAAGGCTTTCCAGTTATAAGATTTTTTAATAATAGTAACCATTACTGATAATGCACTCAGTTGTTCATGTCAAGAGCTTCACAATAAAAAAGTTAATTAGCAATAAATTAAATGGCTGCTCCCGCTCACTTTTTCTATGCAATCAACGAAAAATAAGTTATAATGGTTTCAGCATATGACTCGATTATTCTGATAGAGACAGCAGGGCGGACAGCTCATGAAAAATATTCCTCTGACATTGTTACGTGACCGGGACAGGTTCTGGGAGGCGTTGCGATTGCAGGAACTTGGCTGGCAGGACATTCTCGGTCCAGCAGTTTTCGTTGTCTGCGTCTGTAGTGTGTATGGTGCGGTCCTGGCCGGCTGGCGGTCTCCTCTTTTGTCCCTTTATGTTGCCCTGAAATTGCCCGTGTTATTTCTGGGGACCATTGTCATTGTGGCGGTTTTTAACTGGATAACCGCCAGTTTTCTGGGGGCTGATCTTTCATTTCGGGCAACGGTTTTTGTCGTATTCGCGGCCATGACGATCGGGTGTTGGATAATGCTCAGCCTTGTTCCCGTGGCATTATTTTTTCTTTTGTCCGGGATGCCTGATGTTGGGACGAATGAAGAGCTGCGCTATGCCCACAATGCAATATTGACGACCCATATTGTCATTCTGGCTCTGGCCGGCATTGCTGGGAATGCCGCTCTTTTTAAGGGGCTGCGGCACGTTGTGAATCATCGTTGCTCAGTCCCTGTCCTGTTTTTGTTTTGGCTGAGTGCATTTGCCTTCGTCGGTTGCCAGATGTCCTGGATCCTGAGACCGTTTGTCGGTAGTCCGTTCTATTCCGTAGCTTTCATGCGGCCTGATTGTCTTGACCGCAATTTCTATGAATTCGTCTTCACAGAGGTCCTCCCGTTTTTAATTATGGGGGGAAGATAGGAGAAAACCAATGTCAGATCGCTCGAACAATACTCCTTGCCCTCCTGGCTCGGATGGCAGGGAAGATGTCCCCGTGACAGAAAATATCGTCACAGTTTTGCTGAAATCAACACATCAGGTTGGGGACATCATTGCCCGCCAGGCAGGTCTTTTCAATTCTGCTCTGGTGTTGCTGGCAACGGCTTTGGTGTGTCATGGGGTTTTTGGAGTGGCTATCGGGTTTTTCGGGGGTTGGCAGGTGGTGGCCATGGACCTGGTCAAAGTCCCTCTCGTCGCCGTTTGTTCTTTGTTTATCTGTTTTCCAAGTCTCTATGTCTTCACCTGTGTGGCCGGAGCGCCCTTGACCCTTGTGCAGACCTTCATGCTCGGTTGCTCGTGCCTGGCGATGATTGGTCTTCTTCTTGTCGGTCTGGCACCAGTAGTGTGGCTATTTGCCGTTTCAACGGACAGCCCTCCATTCATGGTCATTCTGACACTTCTGATCTGGTTGATTGCCGTTTCGTTTTCCGCTCGCTTTGTGGCCAGGCTGAAGAGCCATGCCTTGTTCAAGAAGCGAACCGGGACCAGATTGTGGTTTTTTATTCTGATGATCGTGACGCTGCAGATGACAACATTTATGAGGCCCATGCTGTCAGCACCGGATAAAGGCTGGCGGTCGCCGGGGAAGAAGTTTTTTCTGAGCCATTTCAGCTCGACTTTTGAGCATAAAGCACGGACCGATCTCATCAAATCAAGCGAGCACATCAAAAGTCGCCCGTGATGGTCTCAGATCGCTTGATCAACTAATTCTCAAAAAGAGCAGGGCGACACCGGTGACAGCGATGAGAGTGCCGATGACATCGCGAAGATGTATTTTTTCGTGAAAGAGGACGATCGAGGGCAGAATAATAAAGATGGGCACCAGGGCAATGATCGTTGCCGCAATACCGGCCTGGGTGAACTGGACTGCCAGAAGCGAGAAGGCGACCCCGAGAAACGGCCCAAAAACAGACCCGAGCGTGATGAACATAAAAGCCTGTCGATTCCTGAAACTTGCCCCCAGCGAGTGCCACCTGGCCCGGAGACTGAAGACGAGAATAAAACCGATTATACCTGCGATGATCCTGATCTGGGTGGAGGCGAAAGCGTTGTAATCGGCCATGCCGTATTTACTCAGGACCAACCCGACGGCTTGCCCGACCGCACCGACCAGGGCGCAGCCAATACCGCTCAACCACATACTCATCGAGCCGGCCCTGGTGTTATCTCGTCGTTTCAGAATGACAATCATGATCCCGAGAATGGTCAAGGCCATCCCTGTCAGGCCGAGAGTCGAAATTGTCTCACCCATGATCAGCCAGGCACAGACGGCAGTCAGCGGCGGGACCAGGGACATGATCAGCATCGAGATGCGGGACCCGATCAACACAAAGGCCTTGAAAAGAAAAAGGTCGCCGATGACAAAACCGACGATGCCTGACAGGCCGAGCCATAACCAGGCATGAAAACTCGCGTCAAAAGGCAACAGCAGACCACGGGTCACTAGCGTGAACAGGCTCAGAAATAATAACCCTAAAACCAACCGCAGAAAATTGACCACCAGGGAACCGACACGTTTCCCGGCAGCCTCGAAGGAGAGGGCTGTGATGGTCCAGCACAGGGCTGTGGTCAAGGCGGCAATTTCACCGGGGAAGCGTTCAAGCATGAGCAGAAACCTCGCAAGAAAACCATGTTCGATACATTCTCTGTTCAATATGTGCAACGCCTTTGCAAGTCAATTAAGGCAATTAGGGGACAGTTAAGGCAATTAGGGGACAGTCAAATAGTTATTGACAGGATAAATGATTGGTGATAGATACTGATTAGTGGGAGTGAAGAGTAAAGAAATGCGAAGGGTTCTGGTAGAAGGAGGAGGTGCTTTATGGCACGAATGAGGAGGTTGAAGTATCGTGATCCAAGGGACGGGTATTATCATCTGATATCGAGGACGGTTCTCAAGTCATTTTTGCTTGATGATGAATCCCGTGAGGTTTTTATGGGAATTCTGCGGATGCTGGTGAGGGTGTATTTTGTCAGGGTTGTGACATTTTCGCTGATGAGTAATCATTTTCACCTGATCGTGCGGATGCAACCGTCAGATGACATCGACGATAAGGAGTTGGAGGAGCGTTTCAACGCCTACTATAACGAAGGCAAGCAGCGTCGTAACTGGCGTCCGTATCATCCGGCAGCGGATGGTGAAAGGTATCGTCGTCGATTTTCGGATTTGTCTCGCTTTATGCAGGACCTGAAGCAGCGTTTTTCACGTTGGTATAACCGCAGGACAGGTAATGAGGGTCATGTCTGGTCGGACCGTTTCAAGAGCGTGATGCTCGAGGATGGTCGGGCCTTGTTGGCGTGCATGGTGTATGTTGAGCTGAACAGTATCCGGGCTGGTCTGGTCGAGCGACCGGAGGATTTCCGTTATTGCGGGTTGAGTCACCTGGTAACTGGTGGTCGGGCAGCATCTTGGCTAGACCACGAGACGTTGACACGCTTGCTTAATCCTGCAACATTAACGTCTTTAGTGGGGTCATTACCACTGCCGGCAGCGAAGGAGGAAACTGATAGTTCAAGGGGGCACGGAATAAGTCACAGCGATATCAAACAATATCTGGCCCTTGTGTATCAGGAGGGTGTGATCGCCGTGGAGGGAAAAGGTCAGATCAGTAAAGATGTCGGGGAGCAGGTTCGAGAGTCCCAGTTTGCGGATGTTGGTATTTTGACACTGAGACGTCGCTGGCGTCATTTCACTGTCGGAGTATTTATAGGCGGAAAGGAGTTTTGCGAGCAACGGTTCAATGAATTCAGATCATACTTTCAGACTTCACACGATCGGCAGGCCCACCGAATGGCCTCGAAGAAGCAGATTCGCTCTGGCGGAATTATGGATTTGTTTACCATGCGTATTCTGCAACATGAGAAATAGGGTATCAAATGTAATTGCGAAGATCATTGATCTGAGGTAGGCCACTTTCTGTTCTCTGTCCGACCAGCCACATGTGCAAGTGCATTTCTGATGTATTACTATGTAGAGGGGGCAGAAAGAACAAGCACAGGTCATTGGCAGGATTCCGGCAATAAGACACAACAGGGACCCACTCCTAATGAGATCGATGTAATAACGCTTACTGTTTCAGATTAAGTATGTATATTCTTTATTCTTTTGCACATGTATACGATAATCATATCCGTGCGTGTCAATGCCATTCAAAGACATCACCAAATATAATCCTTTTCAAGCCAATCCAGCAATATTTAAGTGTATTAAAGCATTGCCAATGCTGTTAGTAATAATTTGACTGTCCCCATTTCTAGCATTTCTAGAATATTTCTTGATTTTTACGCTTATTATGATAATCTCTGAGAGGGTAAAACGTGATATCGTGTCACTGTTACATGGTTACGGACGAGCTTTTGGATATTCAATTCATACTTGAGCGTGGTCCGGGCTATTTCACAATAATATATTCAAGGCAGAGCAATGCTGTCACAAGGAGTCGGTTATGGAACCAATGGGGCGAATATTTAATAGAGTCTTCATATCTTGTGCTATGGTTTTCCTGTTCCTGCTTTCTGGCGAATTGTTTTTGTTTCAGGTGAGTTGTCAAGGACAAATAACTGTAGTCCCGGTTCCGAGCAATGGTCAGGACCAGACTATTCCTCATCCGGCCTATCGCGGTCATCCCACGCGTTTCAAGGCTATAGCCCGTGATACATCAGGCAGTGGTCAGACCAATGTGTATTTCAGGTGGGATGTCAATGGCGATGGCACCTGGGATACTTGTCTGGAACGCGGCCCCTGGGACTATACCGACCCATATGGCCGCAGTTGGTATTTTGATTCGAATTTCAAGGTGGACTGCCTGAGAATTTTACTTGGTGATCAGGGCCTTTATGGCGGGCAGGGTGTTTCCGGTATGCTCAGCGAAAGTGAGAGCCAGGATTGGCCGGCACATTGTAAGCTGATTATGGCTACGGTCGAGGTGAACCGTAATCCAGCGAATTCCAGTGAGCCATCGTCTTATGCTTCTTTTCCGGTCATGGTCCATGCTGATGTGCAAAGACAGCTCTACAATTCAGGTCCCGGGACTTTTGTGGTCAACGCTCACTATGCCCTTGATTCTGAGGAAGCGCTGGAAATCAAGCGGATGGTTGCCCGGGAAGATGCCCTGTGGAGCCAGCACAAACTTTTACAACGGACAAATGTGAACCTGAACACAATGACCGCCTATCCGACTGATCCGGATACCAACACCTCCCGGCGTTACGGTTCCGCTGCGGCCATGTTGTGGGGGCTATGTCTGAACGGTCACATTCCGGCTTATCCGCCGGGCACCTATCAGGACAGCCCGGCCAATCCCGGCTATGTGCCGCCGCATTTTGCCGATTACGGCACCCGTTTTCAATGTGACCCTCTGGCGGAGGATGCCGCTGCTTTACTGAATTATTTGGTCCTCAACCTGACCAGTGCTGAGGTGACGGGAGGGTATTCAGCCGGGAGCTCGGGCATCACCGGCTACAGCAACATGCATATCGGGCAGGCTCTGGCTGCTCTCAGTGAACCGGGTATACTCGGGACTTACTCACAGGTGCCGCCGACTGGCTCGAACCCGAGACAGCTGATTGATACAATTCTGGATGCATTGATGGTCACGGTTGAATATCGTCAAAGTCGCTGTGGTTGTAACCCTGGTTATCCTGTGACGGATTGGCATTGTCTGCGTGATGGTGGCTGGGAATATATGTTGCGGACCAATTGCACGAGCGACGCCGATGTGTCCGGGGAAGCGATCAGTTTTCTGGTGCCCGGTTTATTGGCCGCCCGCGATGGTGCCGGCATCGAATTATCAGCCGAGGCCAAGGGCCGCTTGTCAAATGCCTTCTGGATCAATACGAAGCAGCACAGTTTATACATCGGATCGGGGAGTTATCGTAACTCGTATCGGACCTCGAATACGCATCAACCTGACTGGAATGGTGGTCTCCTTGGTGTGGCCGGTCTTCTGGGAATTGATCAGTTCTCGGCCTCGACTGACTGCACGTATCCCTGGCCGAACATGAAATTCAGCAGCTGTGAATTGCGGCAGAACTACGATAATCTGGTCAGTTATATCGGTCGGGCCTGGGAACATTACGGCACGGGAGACAACAGCTGGATCAGTGGCAACTATGAAAGTGTGCATTCCCGCTACAGATTGAATGCAGGGGGGACCGGTTATTCCTCCAATTTGGGCAACATCAACAGCTTTTTCACGATCAGTGCCGGTCTGGCCGGATTGGATGTCCCGACCCTGGTCCATTATCAGACACCGGGCAGTGCTGCGCCTGATAATACGGTTTTCGACTGGTTTCGAGATTACACGGTCTACATGACCAACAACCAGGGCAGCGACGGGTCCATGGTCCAGAACTGGTGTACGGCCAATGCCTGGGGCTGTGGCACGAACATGCATGGGGCCCATAAGACCGCCTGGGGACTGGTTATACCTCTTTCATATTACAGTAACGGTCGACCTTATGCTATCCCTGAGGTTTCCCCGACCACGGTCATCGAAGGGTGTATCGGTGGCGGAGCAGGTCAGACGACCCTGTCGCATGCAGCATCCTTTCACTATGATCCTTACCGTTCTCTTGCTGTGTACCAGTGGGATGTCGACAGTGCGGATGGCTTGTGGTGGGATACGGCAGGACCGGTTGATTATCAGACGGCAGACCGTTATCAGACGTTCAGTCATACCTATCTCTACCACGGAACATATACGGTCACCTTGCGTGTTGTCGATGATCTGAACACGAGTGACGTGTCAACAGTTACCATGACTGTTGCCCAAAGCGCTAATTATGTTCCCGTGGCCGATCACGGTGGGTCTTATGTCATAGTCGAGGCCAATGATCTGCAACTCGACGGTTCTGCCACTGATCAAAATGAAGGTTGTGGTGATATTCTTTCCTTCTCCTGGGACCTGAACAACGATGGCCTTTATGATGATGCAGCGGGTCGAGACCCTCTTGTTCCTTGGGCCGTCATCTCCGGTTTGCCGCTGGACACGGCGAATACAATAACTCTTCTTGTCACAGACTCATGGTCCGCGTCAGACACTGACTCGACCTCATTGACCATCCAGGCTGATTCTGACTATGACGGTATTCCCAACATCACTGATAATTGTCCGCTTGACAGTAATCCGGACCAGAACGATATTGATGGCGACCTGCTTGGCGATGTGTGTGATCCCGATATGGACGGTGACACGGTGGCCAATGGAGATGATTGTGCCGAAACTGACTCGGACCTTTGGGCTGCACCAGGTCTGGTCCTCAATCTGGGATTTTTCGATGGTTCAACAGAAGACATGAACTGGGATGGACCGGTCGAACCAGGTTGCCTGACCCCACTCTATGACCTGATCAGAAGTCCTTTCGCCTCAAATTTTTCGGATGCCGATTGTCTCTTCTGGGACCTCTCGGCCCGTTCTGCGACTGACACTGCAGAACCAACTGCCGGCTCTGTCTACTTTTACCTCGTTCGGGTCAAAAACGGTTGCGATAGTAACCTTGGTCAGGATTCAAATGGTTCCGCCCGGAGCGGAACACTATGTCCCAAACCTTGACTGAGGCGGTTGATGGACCAGCGAATCACCAAAAGTGAACGAATGTGAAACAAACAAACTCGGGAGCAGTCTCCTGATTGCAGTTCAGTCATTTTCTTGGGCTCGAGGAGAGATATTTCATGCTTATAAGTCAGCTGATGAACATTATTGATACAGTCAACAGTTATGTCTGGGGTTATTTTCTGATGTTTCTGCTGGTCGGAGTCGGGACCTTTCTTACCTTTCGTTTTCGGTTCGTCCAGTTTCGTCATTTTCGTCATGCCTGGAGTCTGATCAGCGGCAAATGGGACAATGTCAAGGACAGCGGTGAGATCACTCATCTTCAAGCCCTGTCCACAGCCCTTTCCGCGACCATTGGGACCGGCAACATTGCCGGAGTGGCCACGGCTATTGCTTCAGGGGGTCCGGGCGCTGTTTTCTGGATGTGGATTACCGCTTTGGTCGGCATGTGTACAAAATTCACCTGTTGTCTGCTCAGCCAGAAATACCGCGAAATGGACGATAGGGGGGTCGTCGCGGGCGGGCCAATGTATTATTTGCGGGATGGGCTCAATCTGAAGTGGTTAGGCATGATCTTCGCCTTTTGTGCCATGGTCGCGTCTTTTGGTATCGGCAACATGGTCCAGTCGAATTCAGTGGCCCAGCCTCTCCACGATTACATCGGATTGAACAAACTCGCTCTTGGGACCGTCATGGCCGCATTGGTGGCCCTGGTTATCATCGGCGGGGTGAAGAGAATAGCCAGGTTTGCCGAGAAAGTCGTCCCGTTTATGGCCTTGATCTACGTGACAGCGGCGTTGGTCATCTTGATCATCAATTACAAGCTTGTGCCCTCGGCATTCATATCGATCTTTTATGGGGTCTTTGGCTTGGAACCGGCAGCAGGTGGGGTCCTCGGTTATGGCGTGGCCCAAGCCATGAGATTTGGTATTGCCCGCGGGCTTTTTTCAAACGAATCCGGTCTCGGCTCCGCTGCCATCGCCCATGCCCCGGCCCGCACCGAGGAACCTGTCCGGGAAGGCTTTGTGGCCATGCTGGGCCCCTTCATCGACACCATCGTCATCTGTTCCATGACTGCCCTGATTATCATTATCAGTGGGCTCCACAACACGAGCGAACAGTTGACCGGGGCGACCTTGTCAGCTCGGGCGTTTGACCACTCGCTCTTTGGATACGGTCACCATGTCGTCAACTTCGGGTTGGTATTTTTTGCTTTTACCACGATCATCGGCTGGAGCTATTACGGTGATCGTTCCGTCAAATTTCTTTTTGGCAGCCGTGGTGACAAAGCAGTTGTCGTCTACCGCTGGATATATGTTTTATTGGTCCCGGTTGGGGCTGCCATTCCCTTGGATCTTATCTGGGCCTTGTCAGACATCGCCAATGGGCTGATGGCCTTTCCCAACCTCGTGGCCCTGGTCGGGTTGTCAGGTGTCGTTGCCCATCAACTCCGGGATTATGAGGCCCGCTTGCCGGCGATGAAACCAGTCAATCCAACTCAACTATGGTTCCTGAAAATCTTTTCCCGACGCTGACACAAGAGAAGGCGGAGAATCATCGCTAAAAAATCGTTCTGCTGCCGCGGCATGATCGGGAACAGTTGTCAATACTCATTGCCGGGTTTTCAGATGGATCACTTTTTTTTGCAGAAAAGACTGAAAACAGACGTTTTTTTGAGAAAAAAAGGCTTGAACGTTAATTTTTCCTTGACAGGGCAGTTTTTTTTTAGTAAAATCTTTGTAGCCAAAATTAACATCCCTTTGCTATACCGAGGGTCTGAATAGA
>Ga0068714_10007998_pt1 | contig 10031 bp, 9 predicted proteins | sample MTBNYHSulfiMetaG_FD_62988 | JGI IMG/M metagenome (GOLD analysis project Ga0068714, IMG submission 62988) | Enrichment culture microbial communities from rom New York Harbor, USA that are MTBE-degrading - MTBE-NYH (New York Harbor Sulfidogenic)... | ecosystem: Environmental > Aquatic > Marine >...
AAGGTGTACGATATCACCCGGCCGGCGTTGTACAGGGCGGCCGGGCGAAGGCGCGTCGCGGTGCCGCCGCCGCGCGGGCGCACTGCCTGGGACAGATTGATGCCCCCGCACATGCCGACGCAGTGGAGGGAGGTGAGCAGGCCGACCACGAAGAGGATCCCATAGCCCATCGAGGCGTCGATCTGGGGTATGCGGTTGAGCATCCCCGTTCTCTGCAGCAGGAAGAACGATGCGGCCAGGAGGACGCCAATTCCAAGAAGCTGCTTGACCCCGAACCCCTCCGCCGCCCGGCCCTTCGAGGTTCTCCCCGCCGGGGCGACGCGGTAGCCCAGTGCTTCGACAGCCGCCCCGACTGAACCGAGGAGGGCGGCTTGTTGCACGGCTGCAGGATCGTAGCTCACGGTGAGCTCGCCGGCTCCATGGTTCGCCCTTGCCGCCCTGACGCCGTCAATACTGTTGACTCGCGCCTCGATGCGTCTCTCGCACCCAGAGCAGGTCATCCCCCTGATAGCGAGGACCAGAGTCTCCGCCGCCTGATTTTGATCCGGACCCACTTCGGAACTCCTTCTGAGGTCGTTTGAGAATTGGTGCCAGCATACAGCCTCGCTGTGAAGATTTCGTGAATACTCTCCCCGCTTGTTGCGGCCCGCTTCCTGCCTGTCTGTTCGGTGTACCGGGGTCGCCAACCTGCCGTGCCCGAGCTATAATCCTCCCGGCTATGCCGGCACGGCTGCCATGATCGGGCCGGCACCCAGGAGCGTCTCTACGAGGAGCGGCCCACTGTGAACGACACCGTTACCATCCTGCTGCCATCCGTGGATATCGGGGATCCCCACCTGTGTACCGACTCTCATGCCGTGCTGACCCTCCGGAGGCTTCTGTTCCAGGGACTGTTGGCCTACGACGGGGTCTCCCTCAGGAATGCCCTGGCCGAGAGCTGGGAGCTGGAGGACCAGGGACGGACCTGGATCTTTCGCCTCCGGCCGGGCAGCCGTTTTCCCGGGGGCCGGGAGCTGGTGGCCGACGACGTTGTCTACAGCCTCCGGCGCGCCGCTTCGCCGGAGGCGCCGGGCCAGCTGTTCACGGTCACGCATCACGCGTACATCGGCAAGGCCGAGATCCAGGCGCCGGACTCCGGCACGGTCGTGCTGCGCAACCCGGATCCGATTGCCGACCTCGGGGAGCTGCTTCCGGACCTGGCCATTCTGCCTGCGGGGTGGCGGAGCTACGACGACGGCACGGGAACTGGAGCCTACCTGTTGGAGGAGCGTTCGGCAGGGCGGGCCGTACTGCTCAGACGCGAGGATCTGGACGGCTCCACCGGCCGGCCGGCGCGGATCGAGCTCCGCGCCCAGCCGGACGCCGGCGCGAGAAGCGCCGCGGTGCTGGAGGGGCGCGCCGACCTGGCTCTCGACCCTCGGCTGGAGGCCTTCGAAGCGGCTGGAGGCAGAGTCGAAGCGGCGGGCTGGGATACCTCTCTCAGCGTGATCTTCTTCGTGGATTGCACTGCCGCTCCGCTGTCTGACCCCCGGGTGCGCCGGGCCCTGAACCTGGCGGTAGACCGGGAACGCATGATCAGCCAGGTGCTCGGGGGACGGGCCAAACCCCTGAACGGACCCTTTTCCGACCGCCATTTCGGCTGCGATCCGCGGCTGGCCCCTTACCCCTATGATCCCGAACAGGCCCGGTCTCTCCTGCAGGAGGCCGGGGTGGGCCCGCAGTACCTGCTGGAAATCCACGCCCCGACTGCGCTTCCGGAAGAGGGCCCGGCCCTGGCCGCGTTCCTGAGCGAGGCCTACCGGGCCGTGGGCCTGGAAACCCGGGTCGTGCTGCACGAGGACCGGACGGAGTATGCCCGCAGAGTGGCTGCCAAGGAGCTGCGCGGCCTGTCGTGCTTCGACTCCAGTCCCCTGAGCACGTACAAGGTCTTGCACGAGAAACTGGACTCCCGGTTTTCCGGCACCTGGTGGCAGGGCTTCCACGACGAGCGGGTCAACGAGCTCCTGTCGCAGGCCGCAGCCACGATCAACACCGCCGCCCGGCGGCAGGTGTACTGGCACGTGTACAGGTTGCTCCACGACGAGGCTCCCTGGGTGTTTCTGTACCAGCCCCGGCGCTTCTGGGCCCGGCGCGCCGGGGCCGGCGTGGACCTGCGGATCGACGACCTGGGGTTCCTGGAGGTGTGACCGCCGGTACGGCCTGCCGCCGGGGAGGGGGGATCCGATGAACACGGAAGGCGTCTACGCCGTCCTGGCCGACGCGGTCGTCCTGGCCCATCTGTGCTACGTCCTGTTCGCCGTGGGCGGGGAGATCCTCGTGCTGGCGGGCGGACTGATGGGTTGGGGCTGGATCCGGAATCTCCCCTTTCGCATTGCCCACCTGGCTTCGGTGGTAGTGGTGGCGGTCGAGGCGCTGGTGGGGGTGCTGTGTCCGCTCACCGACTGGGAGTACACCCTGCGCAGGCTGGGCGGTCAGGCGGCGGAGGAGGAGATCCCGTTCATGGCCCGGCTGGTGCGCAGGCTCATCTTCTACGACCTGCCGCAGTGGGTCTTCACCACCGCCTACGTGGTGTTCGCGCTGCTGGTGGTGGGATCGCTCCTGCTGTTTCCACCGCAATCGGGGCGCCGGAATCGCCCCCGACCTTAGGGCTCGATCTGCGGTCGCCTCCTCCCGTCGTCCCGCGAGCGTGCCGGCGGCAGCACGTGCCGGTTGTTGACTCCAAGGGCTTCTAAGATTACCTTTGTGGTAATATAATGCAGGGGGCAATCAGCCGTGGCGAACGTCATTGACAACACCATCATGAACTCCTCGGTGCTCTGGCCGACCAGTTCGGGGGATGCAGCGAAGAGACTTCCCGCCGGCCAGCTCGACGCCCAGCTGGAGTCCGGGCAGAGCTCCCCGGTGCTGCGCTCGGCGGAGGCTGAGTCGGGCCGCGGGTGGCTGCCGTCGGATCTGGGGCAGGCGGTCGACGTGATGGCCTGAGGGGCAGCCGACTGCCGGGGCCGAAGGTTGCGAACCGTGATCTGTGTTTTCATGGACTGAGCCGCGATGAGCAGGCGGGGTAGGTTGCTGCTGCTCCCGGCGGCGGTCCTGTGGTGCTTGGGAGCTCTGCCGGCCTTCGGGGAAGAATCCGGCAGCGAGGAGCTGTGGGTGTCCCTCCGGGGCGGAGGGAACGTGGTGCTGATGCGCCACGCCATCGCTCCGGGAGGCGGGGATCCCCCGGGCTTCCGCCTGGGGGACTGCAGCACCCAGCGCAACCTCTCGGAGCAGGGCAGGCAGCAGGCCCGCGCGACCGGCGAGGGCTTCAGATTGCGGGGCATACCCGTGGAGCGCGTGCTGACGAGCCAGTGGTGCCGGTCCCGGGAAACCGCCGAGCTGCTCCAGCTGGCCGTCGTAGAGGAGTATCCCGTACTGAACTCGTTTTTCTCGGATCGCTCCACGGCTGCGGAGCAGACAAAGGCCCTGCGACGATTCGTCGGAAGTGCGGCGCCCCGGGGGAACATCGTGCTGGTGACCCACCAGGTGAACATCACAGAGCTGACCGGAGTCTTCCCGGCCTCAGGCGAGCTGGTGGTCATTCGGCCGGACGGCAAGGGGGGCTTCTCCGTGCTCGGGCGCCTCTATCCCGGCAGCTGAGCCGGACCCCCAGCCTGCCGGCGCCCCTCAGAGGGCTCCCGGGCCGACGGCGGCGAAACCCTTCTCGGTCAGCTCGACCCTGCAGCACTCGTACAGCGGGTCGTGCTCGAGGAACAGCCTCCAGCCTTCTGCGGCCGCGCGGGAGAGCAGGTCGTGCTTCTCCCGGACGGTATCGACGGGCCTGAGATCGTAGCCCATGACCCAGGGGACCCTCACGTGGGAGGCGAAGGGAACCAGGTCGGAGCAGAACAGCAGGGTGCTGCCGCCGTCGCTGACTCTGGGCAGCTGCTGATGAGGGGTGTGCCCGTGTACCACTTCCAGGAACACCCCGGGCAGGAGCTCCCGGGGGCCGTCGAGGAGCTCGAGCTGCCCCGCGGCGACCAGCGGCTCCCACGCCTCCGGGCGAAAGCTCGCCCGGTCCCGGGCCGACGGGTGCCGGGCCCACTCCAGGTGCTCCCGCTGGAGGTAGTACACGGCGTTGGGGAACGCGGGCTCGACCGCCTCCGGCGGTGAGTCCGAGCCGGAGGCGGCAGGCACGGTGGAACCTCCGGCGTGATCGAAGTGCAGGTGCGTCAGGATCACGTGCGTGACCTGTTCCGGCGCGTAGCCGAGCGCCGCCAGGGAGCGGCACAGCTCGACCTCCGGGGCCAGGGCGTAGATCGAACGCTCCTTCGAGCTCCAGTTCGTGCCCATGCCGGTGTTCACCAGGACCACCCGCCCCTCGCCGGCCAGGAGCAGGCTCCGGGAGACCATGTCGATGCGGTTGAGCTCGTCGGCCGGGTGAACCCTGTTCCAGAGGACTTTCGGCACCACCCCGAACATCGCCCCCCCGTCCAGCCTGAAGCCCCCGGCCGCCACCGGGTAGAGCGCGTAGCCTCCGATGTTCAAGCCAGTTCCTCCTGCGCGAGATTGCCATTCTCAGGGGGCGGCAGCGGGGCCTTGCCCTGGTCCCGGAAGTGCCGAATCCGGCTCTGCAGGTCGGGAGACCGCTGCACGATCCGGGGCGCGAACATCCCGCCGGCGGGGTCCCGGGTTGCCTCGCGTTCGTGGCCGATGAGCGCCCAGGCCGCGTCGATCAGGTGCCGGAACTGGGCCTGGCGTATTTCGGGACAGGTGAAGGCCTGCCGCGGAGAGTTGATGTCCACCCCGCTGATCTCGAACAGGCCGTGAGCCCGGCAGAGAGCCTGGGTGCGCGCCAGCTGCTCCGGGGTGTTGCGGTTGGGCATGTAGGTGACCGCCTGAAACCCCAGGTCGGTGATGGTGTCGAAGAGCAGCTCCAGGTAGTCGTCCTCGAACTTCTGGCTCTTCTTGTCGCCGGTCACCGACTCGGTGATGTCTCCCAGGTAGGCGTACGCGGAGATCGCGCCGATGCTCCGGGAGAAGGCCAGGCAGTCCCGGACCTCGGGGCACTCATCCGTGGCCTCGAGATAGAACGCCTCGACCAGGCCGCTCTTCAGTGCCCCGAGAAGGTCGTAGTCGTAGAAGGGATTGTCCGGATCTTCCAGGTGGCCCTGCACCCTGCCCGTGAGGGCCAGATCCAGGCGCTGCTTCAGGAAGCCGACCAGCCCGTGGCCCCGGCCATGGCACGCGACCAGGCGGCGGGAGAGGGCAAAGAGGATGTGCCGTTCGGTGACGCTTCCCCCCTCTTCCCAGCGGGACAGGGGCAGCACGTCCCGGTCGTAGTCGAGGGCCAGCTCCTCGTCGGGAAGCGCGGCATTCAGGCGCTCGATCATCAGCCGGTTGCGGCGGCTGCGGGCTTCCACGCGAGGGCGGAAGTACCGGGCCACGGCCGGGATCCGGGTGTGGGGAATCCCGTGAAGGGCGATGTAGGCGTTGGACAGCTGGTCGGGATTGTTGATCCGGCGCCCGGCCAGAGCCGTGGTCGAGCAGTCGCAGCGGCACTCGACCCCGATGGTGGTGGCCAGGCCGAGGATCCGGCCTGCCTCGATGAACTCCTCGGCCCCCGCGATGGAATCGTGATCCATGATTCCGGCCGTGCTCAAGCCGGAGGTGTAGCTCATCCAGACCGCCTTGGCCGGGGAGTACGGGGAGAAGGAGTAGCTGGTGTGGATGTGGTTGTTCACGTCCTCACCGGCACACGGCCGGGGGATTCCCCCGGCGGCCAGCTCCGCGCTCAGGCGCCCGAGGCCGGCGAGCCGTTCCTGCCGCGTGGGTGCGTCGAGAGACGCCGTCAACGATTCGTGTGGCTGCTTGTCCATGGGTTGCCCCATAGTAGCACGAAGAGCCGGGGCGCACCAACCCAGGGGGCGCCGGTCGGCCGGCAGGCCGCCGCACTTTGATTAGGGTTTCCCTATATATCCATACTTGACCGAAGGTGACCGAATCGCTAATAATATAGCGGCTGGGGGGCAGGGGCAGTCCATCGAAGAGCAGCGCGGGAGGTTGGTATGAACCGTTTGAGGGAAGGACTTGCGGCACGCAAGGATTTCGTCGTGACCTGCGAGCTGGTTCCAGGCAGGGGGCACACGGGCTCCGCGATCGACGCCATATTCAAGTTTGCCGAGGAAGCCAAGGGCGATCCCCACGTCTACGCCCTGAGCGTTACGGACAACGCCGGGGGCAACCCGGCCCTGTGCGCGGACGTTCTCGGTCCCGAGATCAGCCAGATCGGGAACGAGCTTCTGGTGCACTTCTCCTGCAAGGATTTGAACCGGAACATGATCGAGGCCCGGGGCTACGCGCTGCAGCGGGCCGGGATCCGGAATCTCCTGGTGATCACCGGCGATTACCCCATCTCCGGGTACTTCGGGCTGCCCAAGCCGGTGTTCGACATCGACTCGGTGAACGCCCTCCATTACCTCCAGCAGATGAACCGGGGCCTGGAGGTCACAAGCGGTCGCAAGACCGAGAAGCTCGAGCCCACCGACTTCTTCCTGGGCGCCGTGGCCTCTCCCTTCAAGGCCACCGAGGCTTCGGCGGTCATGCAGTACAGCAAGCTGGAGAAGAAGATCCGCGCCGGCGCGGACTTCGTTGCGACCCAGTTGGGATACGACGCCCGCAAGTTCGCGGAGTTCATCCGCTACGTCCGGGACTACCTGGGATCGGATATCCCTCTCGTGGGAAGCGTCTACGTCCTGTCAGCCGGAGCGGCCCGCTTCATGGCAAAGGGCGAGGTTCCGGGGTGCTACGTACACCCGCGCCTGGTATCCGATCTGGAGAAGGAGGCCGAAGCGCCCGACAAGGGCAAGGGTGCCAGGCTCGAGCGGGCCGCCAGGCAGATCGCCATTCTCAAGGGACTGGGCTACAACGGTGCTCACCTGGAAGGCCTGAACCTGAAGTTCGGGGACGTGAAGGTGATCATGGAGCGCGCGGAGACGATCGGCGACGACTGGCGGGACCACGTGCGGGAGTTCGACTACTCGCCGGAGGACAGCTACTTCATGTTCCGGGGGGGCGAGGAGTTCGACGGCGTAGGCAACGGCAGACAGCTCGAGCGCACGGACACCCGGAAGCGGGGGATCGGATCGCCGAAGTTCTGGTTGATGCGGGCCGCCCACAAGATGCTCTTCATCGAGGGGACCCCGGGGTTCAGGCTCATGAAGGCCATGTCCCGGTGGGCCGAGCGGCGCCGGGCCCGCTACCGGTTCTTCCAGGTCATGGAGCACACCTCCAAGCGAGCTCTGTTCGACTGCCGGGAGTGCGACGACTGCGCCCTCTTCGAGATGTACTACCTCTGCCCCGAGTCGCGCTGCCCCAAGGGCCAGCGCATCGGGCCCTGCGGCGGGGCCCGCATCGACGGCAGCTGCGAGGTCTTCCCGGAGCGGCCCTGCATCTGGGAGCTCGTATACTGGCGGGCCAAGCGGCTGGGGGAGATGGACAAGCTGGGCTACGTGATCACTCCCCGGGACTGGCGTTTGTACGAGACCTCCTCCTGGGTCAACTACTTCCTGGGCCGGGACCATCGGGCGGCCGAGCTGGATATCCCCGACAAGGTCCAGTAGCCGTATCCCAAGGGTCACGGGCTCGGCGGCGGGCCTTCGAGAATGTTTATGCAGAAAATGTGAAAGAAATTTGACAACCCCCGTCATGTACTGTAGAATCGTAATTCCCAGGAAATCACTAATGAATGTCGGGTCAGCGCGGGAGGCTTTCCGGGACCGGCCCGAGGGCGACGCAGTGACGCTGACTCGGCACTTGGGGCTGCAAGGAGGGTTGTCATGATGCTCGCCAGAAGGTCTGCGGTCCTGTGGGCCGTCCTGGTCTCAGCCGGGTTGCTCGCGGTGCCGGCGCTGGTCATTGCCGAAGGGGTGGCCGAGAAGCCGCTGATTCGGGGAGATTTCGATCAATCCTGCGCCGCCTGCCATGGCGGCGACGCGGAGTTCCCGGTTCTCGGCGCGCGACTGGGCTACGACACGTCGGGGCACAAGAACAACGGCAACTCCTACTACGCCAACGGCGGAGGCTGCCAGAAGTGCCACACCAACGAGGGATTCATTGAATACGTCAAGACCGGCTCCGTGGACCCCAAGTCATTCGTCAAGTATCCGTCGCAGCAGGGCTGCTTCACCTGCCACACCCCCCACGAGACCTGGGATTTCAGCCTCCGGACCAGCAAGCCCGTCAAGCTGACTTCCGGGGCGGTCCACGACATGGGCAGCGGCAACCTCTGCGCCAACTGCCACCAGGTGGCGTTTGCCCCTGCCAGGGCCCTGGTCAAGGCCTCGGAAGCCAAGAACATCCTCGGGCACTGGGGCCCTCATCACGGTCCCCAGTCGGACATCCTGATGGGCAGCAACGGGTACGAGTTCCCGGGCAAGCGCTACTCGAGCTCCAGTCACAAAGACGTGATCGCCGACGGTTGCGTGACCTGCCACATGAGCCTGCCGGAAGGGCGCTACGCCTTCAGCCCCTCGCTGGGCGGGCACAGCTTCAACGTGGTCGCCGAGGTTCACGAGGCCGGCAAGGTCAACAACTCCGGCTGCATCCAGTGCCACGCGGACCTCAAGCAGGTGCCGGGGGCCGAGGTGTTCGACTACAGGGCCAAGGCGGACTACGACCGGGACGGTAAGCTCGAGCCGGTTCAGGAGGAGGTTCAGGGACTCCTCGATGCCTTCGTGAACTCCGATGGCACCGGCTACCTCCAGCGGACCAATCCGCCGATGTTCAAGCCCGGCGCCCAGGCGACTTTCCTCGACCTGGGCTCCGGCTGGGCCAACTCGAAGCAGGGAAGCTGGACCGAGGCGGAAGTGGGGGCCCTGTACAACTACAAGATCATCATCGAGGACCGCAGCCGGGGCGTCCACAACGCCGCCTACACGATCCAGCTTCTCTACGATTCCCTGAAGGCGCTGGATCCGCGGCTCGACGACTCGCTGCGGCCCCGGTAGGCACCTGGGGGGGCGATAGACTCCTCGGCGACCCCGGCAGGCGCCCATAATGACGGCACTCCACGAGCAGCGCACGGAAAGGGCAAGGTATGATCGCCTTCAAGGAATTGAGCGAAATCCTCGAGATCACCGTACGGTGGGAGAACAAGCTCAAGGATTTCTACGACGTGGCCGAGTTCGCCATGAAGAGCGAGGAGTCCAAGCGGGTCATCCGGCTGCTCCGGGAGCGCCTGGTCGACAAGCTGGAGATCCTCTCGGGCATCAAGGTGGGTGATTTCGGCAAGACCGAGTGGGTCCGCTATGCCCCTGCCTACCGGGACGATGAGCTGATCCCGGTGGGCAAGATCAACCGGCAGGCAACCCCCGGGGAGATCTTCGCTCACCTCCTGGACTACGAGCAGAAGCTGAAAGGGACCTATGCGAGCATCGCGGCCAACCTGATCAGCCGCTCCCAGAAGGAGCTCTTCGAGTCCCTGGCGCAGTTCAAGGAGGAGCAGAGTGAGGAGGTCCGGCGCCTCATGGAAAGCCGCAGCGGCGGCTCCTGAGGACACGCCTCTTGAGTCCCTCCGTCCCAGGTGACCGAAACCCGACCACGGATTCGAGCAGGACGGCGCCGGCGGGCCCGTCGGGGAACTCCGCGGCGAATCCCCTGAAGAACACCTCGAAGATCGACACCTCCGAGTACGCGGATCTGAATCGGGTGATCGGCTGGTTCATCTCCCTGCGCTGGGTGGCCTCGGCGGGGGTGCTCGCTACCCTGCTGGTCGTTCACCTGCGGCTGGGATACGCGCTGCCCTTTGGCCTCCTGTATGTCCTGACAGCGCTGCTGGGGCTGCTCAACCTCCTGTTCTCGCTGTACTTCTACCTGTTCGAGGGCCGGAGCCTGGCCCGGGAGCAGCAGGCGGCGTTCTTCCACGTCCAAATCGTCTCGGACTACATCCTCCTGTTCTTCCTGGTCTACCTGACGGGCTTCATGGAGAACCCCTTCGCCTACTTCTTCGTGTTCCACATCATGCTGACGGCCTACATCTTCTCGGCCGACGTCGT
>Ga0068714_10008000_pt1 | contig 10029 bp, 6 predicted proteins | sample MTBNYHSulfiMetaG_FD_62988 | JGI IMG/M metagenome (GOLD analysis project Ga0068714, IMG submission 62988) | Enrichment culture microbial communities from rom New York Harbor, USA that are MTBE-degrading - MTBE-NYH (New York Harbor Sulfidogenic)... | ecosystem: Environmental > Aquatic > Marine >...
CCTGACCCCGGCCTTGGCCCTGACCGCCGCCTCCCCCCGTTCCGCGTCCTTTCGGATTCATACTGGTTCCCTCCTGATACCGTTCATTCGTGTTCTTCCACCGCCGACCTTCCCGCCTGCGACAGCCCGGCATGGCAAAAAGATCGCCGGTCAAGCGGCCGTTGAACCAAGCCTCGATGATCTCGCGCAGGTCGCCGGCGAGGAACGGGATCACCTGGATTCCGTATGCCGCAACCATGTTACGCATGGGTCTGGAAATGGCCCCGCAAATCAGGGTTTCGACGCCTAACTCCACCAGTCGAAGCGCCTTTTGGACCGGTGGGTCCTGCGGCAGCGTCGCATGTGTTTCCCCCACCATCCGCCCGCCTTCCGTCTCGACGACGAGAATGTGGCCCGCGGTGTCGAAGACGGGCGCTATTCGATGGTCCCAATGTGCGAACGCGGTTTTCATCCTGCGGATCCCGTTCATTAGGGTTCACACAGAGTAAAGCAAATGGGGCGCCAAGATTCCACCCGGAGACGGATTAGCTCATAACAGACTGGTAATACAGGGGATACTTCGGCATCGGAAGTGAGGTCGAAGAACACATGAGTAGCTATTTAGCTACTGTAATCATCTAAAAGAGATGCATCGCCGCTACTCCTGTTTCCGGCGGCGGGTGCGGTCGTCCGGCCTGGGAAGAGTGATTCCCAGCTTCTTGATCCTGCGGAAAAGGGTAGTCTTGTGAATGCCGAGTTCCCTCGCGGCGGCCAGCCGGTTGAAGGCGTTCCGTTCCAGTGCGCCGCGAATGGCCTGGGCGTCCAGAATGTCGTGGGCGGAACGGATATCCGCCTCGCCCGCTGCGGCCGCTTCGCGGAACGTTAATTCCCGGGGCAGGTGCGCGATGCCTATCAGCTCTTTGCGGCAGAGAACGAAAGCGCGTTCGATGGCGTTTTCCAACTCGCGGATGTTCCCCGGCCAGGGGTGAGCCATGAGCAGGGAGAGCGCTTCCGGAGAAATCCCCTGAACGAATTTCCGCTGCAACCGGTTGAATCGGGCGATGAACTCGTCCACCAGGAGGGGAATGTCCTCTTTTCGCCGGCGCAGCGGGGGCAGTTCCACACGGACCACGTTCACACGGTAGTAAAGATCCTCCCGGAACGACCCCCGGCGCACCTGTTCGGCCAGGTCCTTGTTGGCGGCCGCAACGATGCGCACATCCGCGGTCTCCGAGTGGTTGGCGCCCAGCGGCTCGTAAGTCCGCTCCTGCAGCACCCGGAGCAGTCGGACCTGAAGGGCCGGACTGACCTCTGCAATCTCGTCCAGGAAAAGGGTCCCTCCCTTGGCCGCCGCAAAACGTCCCGGTTTGTCTTTGTGCGCGCCGGTGAACGCCCCGGCCTTGTATCCGAACAGCTCCGATTCCAGCAGCGTGTCGGGTAAGGCCCCGCAGTTGACGGCGATGAAGGGGCCACGGTTCCGGGGACTTAGTGAATGGATCGTCCGAGCCACCAATTCCTTGCCTGTGCCCGTTTCGCCGAGAATAAGCACCGTACTGGGGCTGGCGGCGATGGCGGGCAGGACCTCGAACAGGCGCTGCATCAAAGGGCTTTTGCTGGTCAAATCCCCCACCCGGAAGTTGCCTTCCAACTCCCGGCGCAGGGCTTCCAGTTCCGTGAGGTCCCGAAACGTTTCCGCGCCGCCGATGACGCGGCCTTCGACGTCCCTGAGCACGGCCGTGGATACACTGATGGGGATGCGGTTTCCTTCCGAGTCCACGATGTAGCCGGATTGGCCGATGACGGGCTTGCCGGTTTTCAACGTCTCCTGCAACGCGCAGTGGGCCCCGCACATGCTGGAACGAAACACGTCCGAACAGCGGCGACCGATAGCTTCCGTACGGGGCACACCGGTGATTTTCTCGGCGGCCCGATTGAAAGAGGTGACACGCCACTCCGGATCCACGGTGAACACACCGTCCGAGATGCTCTCGAGGATGGCGTCCGTGGGCGTGAGGACGTTAGGACTGCTGCGCTTCTTGCCGGTCATGGGGTTCCTTCCTAAAAATCGCATGAGCATTGCGTGAGGATATGTTTCTCCCCGCCCGGTACAAACAAAAGTCGAATCCGGCGTGAAATGCATTATTCGGATGGTTCGGCCTTTGTGTCAACCCGGTGTTTTCAGGCATGTTTCCGTCACCGGGAGCGCCTGGGTCCGGATTCGGCTTAGCTGATTCGAGATGAGGGAAATGAGGGCGCACCCATGAATCGGATGATTGCGGCGGAGCAAGGCCGGGCGAGGCGCGGATATCGCGGGCCGTGTCACAGACCCAGATAGACTTTCTTGATGTCGCTCCTGCGGATGAGGTCTTCGCTGTTCCCTTCCAGAACCACCTTACCCCGTTCGAACACGTATGCACGGCGGCCGAGCCTAAGGCCCATTCGGGCGTTCTGTTCCACGAGCAGGACGGCGATCCCTTCGCGGTTTATTTCCAGCATCCGGTCTTCCAACTTCCGGCAGAGCAGCGGACTCAGACCCAATGTGGGCTCATCCATCAAAAGCAACTGCGGGTTCGCCATCAACGCGCGTCCCGTGGCCAGCATCTGCCGCTCGCCGCCGCTCAAACTGTCGGCGCGTTGCCCGACTCTTTCCTTTAATATGGGGAAGAAATGGAAAACCTTTTCCAGCCGTTTAGCATTCTTCCGGGCGTCCTTCTGCAGGTACGCGCCCATCCTCAGATTGTCCAGAACCGTCAGCAGGGGAAAAACCTTACCGCCCTCGGGCACCTGGATCACCCCTTTGGCCGCGATCTCGGGTGAAGACATGCCGTCTATGCGGGTTCCTTTGAATCGGATTTCTCCCTTACGGCGTGTAAGGCCGCTGACGGCGTTCAGGGTCGAGGTTTTACCCGCTCCGTTGGCCCCTATGAGGGTCACGAACTCGTTTTCCTGGACGAACAGACTTACGCCTTTCACCGCTTCCACTTTGTCGTAGAAAACCCGGAGTTCCCGCAGCTCCAGAATCACGGCGCACTCCCTTCCTCGGTCCCCAGATAGGCTTCGATGACCTCCTTCCGGGACGTCACCTCTTCGGGCGTCCCATCGGCGATTTTTCGACCATAGTCCAAGACGACAAGTCTCCGGCAGAGACTCAGTACCGTTTTCACATGATGCTCCACGAGCACGATGGTTATTCCCCGTTCCGCCAGTTCCCGGACATGCTCCATCACCTCCCGCGTCTCTTCGCCACTTAATCCCGCCACAGGCTCATCGAGAAGCAGCAGCTTCGGATCCGCCGCCATGGCCATGGCCAGTCCTAAGATGCGCTGGTGTCCATGGGGAAGTTGATCGGCCGGCGCGTGCGAAACCTCCGTGAGTCCCCAGTATTCGAGAGCTTCCCGGGCTTGCCGTATGATGTCCATTTCTTCTCTCCGGTATGCCCGGGCGCCGAAAAAGGCCTGCCAGAGGTTCGTACGGGCCTGGAGGTGATACCCCCGGATCAGGTTTTCCAGTACGGTCGCTTCTTTGTAAAGAATGTTGGACTGGAACGTGCGAACCAGGCCCATGGCGCTTATCCTGTCGGGGCGCAGCCCGGTGATCCTCCTCCCGTCGTACCGTATCTCGCCTCTGGAAGGACGGTAGAAGCCGCTGACCACGTTGAACAGGGTGGTCTTGCCCGAGCCGTTGGGCCCTACCAAACCCACCAGTTCGTTTTCACGGATCTCCAAGTTGACTTCCGTAAGGGCGGCCAGTTTGCCGAAAAACCGGCTTACGTTTCGGAGTTCAAGCAGCGCCATGCGCAACACCCTCTTCCAGCTTCAACGGATTCTGTTCGGCGCCGGTTTCCGTTCAATGGACATCCGGCGGGAACGGCTTCATTCTCCGACGGCGTCCTTCTCCGGTCACACCTTCTTGGAGCGTATCCACCGGGACAAATGCCTCCTAATATCCACCAGGCCGTTGGGAAGAAGGAACACGATCAGCACCACGAGAGCGCCGAATACCAGTTGCTTTGCGCCCTTGAGCAAACCCGCGAGATAATCGCCCCCGGCCGAAAGAAGCAGGGCCCCGATGATGGGTCCCGCTACCGGTGAAGAGATGCCCCCCACCGTGCACATGATCAGGATCATGATGGACTCCCACAAGCCGAACAAGGTGGGGCCTACAAAAAACAGATACTGACTGTACAAGGCCCCGGCCATGCCGGTGAAGAAACCGGCCACCGTGAACGCGATCACCCGATATTTCATAAGGTGCATGCCGGCGTGCTCCGAGAGCCTTGGGTTGGACGCTATGCTTCGAGATATTCTTCCCAGGCGGCTGGTGTCCATTCTCCAAAAGACCAGTCCCGATACGGCTACGAAGATCAGGCATGTATAGTAGTACGCCGTTTTACTGCCGGCGAAGTAAACAGTATAATCGCCGATATGGAGTACGGGTTGAGGAGGGATGAGGCCGTATGTTCCCATTGTTATCGAGGTTGCATTCATCGCGACAACCCGGATAAGCTCAGCAAACGCCAGCGTCACGATAGCAAAATATATCCCTCCAAGTCTCAGAACTATTACGCCTAACAACATGGCGACAGATGCAGAAACAATACCACCTATAATCAGACTAAGCCACATGTCCAAGTGCACATGTATACTTAACAGGGCCGAAGTGTATGCTCCTATAGACATAAAGGCTGCTTGGCCCATGCTGAATTGACCTGTTCTGACAATGGCGTTCCATCCCATACATGTCAAGGACCATATCAATCCTGGAATTATTAGTGTAAGAATAAATCGACTTTCTAAGACAAGTGGAAAAAATACTAATAATACTGATGCTACAATACCGCCAACTACGCGTTTCCACCCGACTAAGGTCATTCTTGTCAATCCTATACCCTGCTGTCGGACATACCGAATAGCCCCTGAGGTCTGATAAGTATGATCAGAATTACGGCAAGAAACGATATCAACTCATGCCATGGACCCATGTAGTAAGCACCCACGGACGTCACAAATCCGAGAATCATTCCGCCCGCGATGGCGCCTCGGAAGCTCCCCAATCCCCCCAGAACGATGGCCAAAAGAGCCACGATGAGAGGTTTGGCGCCGATTTGGGGACCGACGAAGTACGCCGGCGCCATCAGTCCCCCCGCAAGGGCCGCCAGTGCACAGCCGATGGCCATGGTGACGCTGTACAGCCAGCCGGCCTTCACTCCGTACAGACCCGCAACGGCGGGTTCCTGAGCCGCGGCTCGGATCGCCAGACCCATTCGGGTCCGATTGATGAAAACGTACAGGCCCAGCATGATCGTAACGGCCATGCCTACCAGCACCAACCTCTCCGCGCTTACGGATGCGGAACCCACCCGGACGACGCCTTTGAACACACTGGGAACGGATTTCAACTCGACTCCGAAAAAGACCGTGGCCGCACCCTCAAAAACAAAAATCAAGCCCAATGAAACGACGCTTGCCGGCAGGAAACCCTTGCCGGAAAGCGGGCGCAAGAGGCATCGTTCGATGACTACACCCACAAGGGCGACCAAAACGGCCGCCACGAGGAGGGAGACGAAGTAATTCACGCCGAAGCCCACGAAGGCGTAATACACCACGAAAGCGCCGAGCATGTAGAGCTGACCATGGGTCCAGTTCAGTATGCCCATGATGCCGAATACCAGCACCAGGCCGGAGGCCATCATCACGATGGTGGAACCGATGATCAGCGCATTGACCCAAACGGCGGCAGGAGGCATTCGCGTTCTCCCGATCCAGGATCGATCTTTTCGGCATCCTGGGTTGGCGCGTATTCAGAGGGGAACCCGGCCCGGGACCGGGCCTCCCTGTACTTCCTCTTGTCACGGCACCGCCGGAGGCGGGGGTCAAGAACCCCCGCCCCGCGTGCTCTTGCCCATGGAGGCGCGATCCTCGAAAAAAGAGGCGCCGTGGTTGCGGCGTCTTCTCCGGGCGTCACGGGTTCCCCGCGCACTCAGGGTATGGGAGGCATGGGATATTCCGCTCCGTAGACCACTTCCCTGCCGCGTATGACTCCATTGAGGCATGCGGAAGGTTTCACCACGGGAGCCCCCCACGTTTCCTCACCGCCCATGTTCCATGTGCCGGTAAAGTCGCGCACTGTTCCTCCCCGAACTTTTTCCATGACCTTGTCCGGGTCGAGAGTTCCGGCCTGCTGGTAGAAGTCCAGCAATATCCTGAGATGGTTGATGCCCCAATCGAATCCGCCGAGGTACGTCATGGGTTTGCCGTACTGCTGGGCGAATCTGTCGCTTATACGAACGGCCATTTTGAGCGCCTCCGGCTCCACCTGGGACTTCTTGATGGCCCAGGGAGCGGGCCAGTTGAAGGATACGCCTTGCGCATTCTCATAACCGGCCATGTTGATGAACTCATCCAGATCGGTGGCGGTGCCCGCGTTGAAAAAGTTGAGGTTCATGCCCAGCTCATGGGACTGCTTGACCAGAAGCGCGTAGTCGCCGGGACCGAAGAACGTGAAGATCGTGTCCACACCCGCTTCCTTGAACTTGGTCAACGCCGTCGTGAAGTCCATTTCACCCATTTCGTGGTAATCTTGAAGGATCTCGACGCCTTTCTCGGTGAATACGGACCCGGGCTCACGCATCTTCTTGGTTATGAGGTCGGCCTGGATCTTTTGCCAGGTGTACACGAAGAAGCCGATTTTCTTGGTGTCGGGCCACATCTCCATGGCGGCGTAATGCCCATATAGAGGAGCGCCCCACTCGTCGTTCGCCCCTATGAAGTAACGGTGGTATTTCAAGTCAAAGCCCTGTTTCATCTGGCCTACGAAAAGGATCCTGGCGGGTGTCAATACGGCTCCGATGGGGGGTGTCACCGAAAAACAGCCCACGTTGGCCACGGCTCCCTTCTGTATGAGTTCCTGAGCGGCTACGGGTCCTCTTTTGGGATCGCCCGCGTCGTCCACGAAGACCATTTCTATTTTGTAGGTTTCATCGCCTATGCGCACGCCTCCGTCTTCGTTCAGGAGGTCCGCGTATATCTGTATTCCGGGCTGGAGAGCTTTTCCATACAGCCCCCAAGGTCCGGTAAACGGCATGATGGAACCGATCTTAAGGGTTTTCGTCGGCTTGGGTTGCTCCGCTGCGTAGGCGGCGGCCGCCGGGCCGAGCATCACGCCGACAAGCACACACACCATGGCCATCCTCGCATACCTGCTTGCTTTCATACCGCTTTCTCCTCCTCTGCCCTTCGTGTTGGTTGGTTGCCTCGCTGATCAGTCCGTCCAAAAACAAGATTTGCGGCCGCGCCCGCGGCACGGCACTGTGTCCTTTCCGCCTCCCAGGCGCACACAGGCCGGCGTCCCTTGGACGCAGGGCGGGTGCGCCGCATGCTTCAGGATTGACGCGCCTCGCATCTCTTGATGGCTTGCCGGTCTGCCGTTACTTCCATAGCCAATGCTGGGTGAGTTAGGTGAAACTTTCCCATGTTTTTCGGGGGACAGACCCCGGGGCGACACGGTTCCGGCAAGGGGTATTCCCCGTACGGGCCGGCCTGAAGCCTAAGCGCAGGGCGCTCCCCCGAGTGCCGTTCTGTGATTAACAGGCTGTTGAAGATCGCGATCTGCTTCGTTGCGCTTCATCCTTCGTCATTGCGGCGTACTGGTTGTACGCCTCATTCCTCGGGATTCGCGCGCCTTGCATCTCATCGCTTTTGAACAGCCTGCCCAAATCGCTGTTTTTAAACGGGCTGTTAAGAACCTATACGTTATGGGATGCCGGACTGCTTCACCCCATGCCGGGAAAGCTTGGATCCTGTGAGGAGTTTGCAGGCGCCGTCGAATATCCGAATGCGCTGGATCGGCCCGAAACAGAAGTGTGCCGTGTGGCGCCCGTGTAGACCGTTGTTCTCCTTTCCGGTGCAGCCCCTTTTCCCCACGATCCGAAGGGGCGGGGCGACAGAGAACAGACGTTTGTCATTACATTCTGGGCTTGAACCTCCTTTCGTGTCAACAAAAAATATGACCCAAATAATCGGTTCAACTCCCCATCCTGTCCGGAACGCCTCGCCCACGGCCGGCAACGGGCGCGATCTTGCGGGACTTCGGCGGGAGCCTATGACTCGAAACAATCCTCAAGTAATATGGATGTAATGTCCGATACTAAAAAAATGAGGTCCGGCTCGTCCAAGGCTATTGAAGACCCCTGCCGGATTCTTTGGAGTAGGGCCGTAACAAAGAGCGAAAAAAGCACCGACGCGTTCTACGGTAAGAAATCGGCCGCTGCTCGGAAAGGCCGTATGGAGCATGCCGAAAAAGGAGCCCGGCCCCCGAAGAATCAACAGCCCGTTGATAAACGGCTATGGGGGCGGGCCGGTGAAAAACGATGAGATGCAAGGCGCGCGAGTCCTGAGGAATGAGGCGTACATGCAGTACGCCGCAATGACGCCTGTCTGCGTGGGACGCACAGGCAGAAAGGATGAAGCGCAACGCAGCAGATCGCGTTTTTCACCGGTATGGGTTCGAGATCCCCGGAGACGGACGGGTTCACGAAGGAAGCTCCCGAGCCGGGACGGATGGAACCCCGCAGTGCAATGAGGGGTCGCGTATGAACAGTGTCCGCACGTTCCGATTCAAACGGTATGATGTCTTCGCGGCCTTGGTTTTCGGCCTGACCGCGCTCCTGCTGTTCGGGGGCGCCGGCTTCGCCCAGGAGACCCATGGGGTCGGTCCGCCCATCCTTTCCGCTTCCGAGGTTCACTATCCGCCCTTCTGCATGGTGGACGCGGACGGCCGAGCCGCCGGCTTTTCCGTGGAACTGCTCAGAGCGGCGGTGGGCGCCATGGGACGCGAAGTCGTGTTCCACACGGGGCTCTGGGAAGAAGTTAAGGGGCTGCTGGAGCGGGGAGAGATTCAGACCCTGCCTCTGGTGGGTCGGACCCCGGAGCGTGAAGCGCTTCTGGACTTCACGTTTCCCTACATGTCCATTCATGGGGCCATCGTCGTACGTGAAGAAACAAAGGATATCCGAGAACTGGGCGATCTTACCGGAAAACGCGTGGCCGTCATGAAGAGCGACAACGCCGAAGAATTTCTGCGGCGGGAGGATCGCGGAATCGACATCCACACCACGGCCACGTTTGAAGATGCGTTACACGAGCTGTCCAAGGGCCTGCACGACGCCGTGGTAATTCAGCGACTCGTGGGTTTGCGCCTCATTCAGGAAACCGGACTCTCGAATCTGCGGTTGATCCACAAGCCCATTGAAGGATTCCGCCAGGATTTTTGCTTCGCCGTCCAAGAAGGAGACAAAGACACGCTGGCGTTGCTGAACGAAGGCCTGGCCCTGGTTATGGCGGACGGAACCTACCGGCGGCTCCACGCCAAATGGTTCGCCGCCCTCGAACTGCCGTCCGATCGCCGCATTGTGATCGGCGGGGATCACAACTATCCGCCCTATGAATATGTGGATGAGAACGGACGTCCCGCCGGCTACAACGTGGAACTCACCCGGGCCATCGCCCTTGAAGTGGGCCTGAACATCGAGATCCGCCTCGGACCCTGGACGGAGATCGTTCGGGGTTTGGAAAGCGGAGACATCGACGCGGTTCAGGGGATGTTTTACTCGTTGGAGCGCGACCGAAAGTTTGATTTTACGCAACCGCATACGGTGAATCACGGCGTCGGCGTCGTGAGGAAGGGGTCGGGCGCGCCTCCGGCCGCGGTTCATGAACTGGCCGGCAAACGTATTGTGGTACAGCGGGGCGATATTCTTCACGAGTTCCTGGTGGAACAGGGATTCGGGGAGCAGGTTTCAGCCGCGGATACCCAGGAGGCCGCGTTGCGGGAACTGGCCGAGGGAAAGCACGATTGCGCTCTCGTGGCCCGACTCACCGCGTTATACTGGATCGAAAGGCATGGATGGACCCACCTGAACGTGGGAAAACGTCCCCTGCTCTCCCCCGAATACTGTTATGCCGTTCCCAACGATCACAAACCGCTTCTGGCGCAGTTCAGCGAAGGGCTGAAGATGATCGAGGAAAGCGGCGAATACCGGCGCATCCAGAA
>Ga0068714_10008002_pt1 | contig 10028 bp, 5 predicted proteins | sample MTBNYHSulfiMetaG_FD_62988 | JGI IMG/M metagenome (GOLD analysis project Ga0068714, IMG submission 62988) | Enrichment culture microbial communities from rom New York Harbor, USA that are MTBE-degrading - MTBE-NYH (New York Harbor Sulfidogenic)... | ecosystem: Environmental > Aquatic > Marine >...
CAGGCCTCCCAGGGTCATCAGGTTGAGGGTGAACCCGCCGAAGTGCATCAGGGCGAAGGTGGCCACGATGGAGATGGGGATGGTGGTGGTGATGATGGCCGTGGAGGGGATGTGCCGGAGGAAAAAGAGGAGGACCAGGATGGCCAGGCAACCGCCGTAGAGGATGGTCGTCCCCACGTTGGTGATGGACCGTTTGATGTAGTCCGAGGTGTCGATGATGGGGATGATCTTGAGCTGGGGGATGTCCTGGTTGATCCGGTCGATCTCCTTGAGGACCCCGGTGGCCACCTCGACCGTGTTCTTGCCGGACTGCTTGTTGACCGAAAGCCGGAGCCCGGCCTGGCCGTTGACCCGGACGATCCGGGTGACCTTCTGCCAGGAGTCCTCGACCTGGGCGATCTCCTTGAGCTGGATAGGCACCCCCTCCCGGAGGGCGACCACCGTAGTCTCAAGCTCCTGGAGACTGTTGTAGATGCCCGGGGTGCGGATGGTGATGTCCATCAGCCCGTGCTCGAGGCTGCCGGCCGGGAGGTTGAGGTTCTCCTCCTGGATCCGGCTCAGGATCTGATCCAGGGGGATCCCCAGGGCCTTGAGCTTCTCCGGGTCCAGGTTGACTTGGATCTCCCGGTCCAGGCCCCCCCTGACGTCCAGGGAGGCCACCCCGGGGATCCTCTCTATCCGGTTCTTGACCTGTTTGTCGATGAGCTGCCGGACCTGGATGGGGTCCAGATTGCTGGCCACCCCCAGGATCAGGATGGGGAAGGAGGCCAGATCGAACTTGCGCAGGCTGGGGCGGTCGGCATCCTCCGGCAGGTGGGGGATGACCCGGTCCAGGCGGTCCCGGATGTCGTTGGCGGCCGCGTCCAGGTCGGTTCCCCAGGTGAAGGTGACCCTGACCGTGCTTCGGCCCTCGGCCGAGACCGAGGTCACCTCCTCCACCCCCTGGACCGCGCTCATGGCCTCCTCGACGGGCCGGGTGATCAGCTCCTCGACCTCGACCGGGCTGGCGTTCTCATACTCGGTGGAGATGCTCAAGGTCGGGTAGGAGATGTCCGGCATCAGGTCGATGGACAGGCGGGAGAGAGAAACCCCGCCCATGATGATGACGATCAAGGAAACCATGATCGTCAGCACCGGGCGGCGGACGGCGAAGCCGGAGATGCTCATGACTTGCCCGAAGATCCGTCGGCCTGGCGGGGGGTCTTGCCCTGGTCGTCCTCCGGGCGTTCGGGTCCGGCCTGGGCAGGGCTTCCCGGAAGGATGATCGCGGCTCCATCCTCCAGGAGGTGCTGGCCCAGGGTGACCACCGATCCGGAGAGAGGGGGGGAGAGGATCTCGGCCTCGGTCTCGGTGACGATGCCCACCTCCACCGGGACAAAGGCGGCCCGTTTGGCTTCCAGGTCGGCTAAAAAGAGGCCCTCCCGGCCGTCGCGTTTGAGCAGGGCGGTCACCGGAACCACGGTGGCCTGGTCGCGCCGGGCAAAGGCGATCCGGGCCCGGATGAACATCCCCGGCTTGAGGAGCTGGTCCGGGTTGGGGACCGCGATCTCAACCCTGGCCTCCCGGGAGGTCTCCTTGAGGATAGGGGCGATCCGGAGCACCCGGCCGGAAAAGATCCGCGCTGGGAAGGCGTCGGTGGTGATGACCGCCTCCAGCCCCGGTTGGATCTTGGAGTAGTCCCGCTCGATGACATAGATCACCGCCCGGAGGGTGGCGATATCGAGAATGGAGACGATGGGCTTGTTGGGGGGCAGCATGGCTCCCTGGTCCACGAAACGCTCGCCCACCACCCGGGGACCCGGAACGTTGTTCTCCGGAACCTGGATCCTGGTGTAGGAAAGCCTTACCTCGGCCGCCTTGAGGGCTGCATCCTTCTGGGCCACCTGGGCGGTGGCCACCCGCTGCTTGGCCTGCTCGGCCTTGTACCCCGACTCGGCGGCGTCCAACTGGGACTCGGAGGCGATCTTCTTCTGCCTCAGGGCCACGGTCCGCTGGTACTCCCGCTGGGCGTTCTCGAGCATGTTGCCCCGTTCCTGGAGGTTGGCCTGGGCCACCTCCAGCTCGGCCCTGGCCTGGGAGACCTGCTGCCGGTACTCCTCGTCATCCAGGACGGCGATGAGCTGCCCGCCCTCCACCCTGTCCCCGATCTGGACCAGGAGCTTCTCCAACCGGCCGGAGATCTTGGGGGCCACCAGGAACTCGGAGCTGGGCAGGAGGGACCCGGTGAAGCGGCCGATCTCCTGGATGGACCCTTTCTTGACCGGGGCGACCTCCACCGCCACGGCTAGGTTGGCCGGCCGCGGCCGGCCAACCTGGCCCTGGGGAGAGGCGGTCGCCTTCTGGTAGATCTGCCAGCCCAGGGCTCCCAGAAAGGCCACCAGGCCCAGGGTGATCAAGACTTTTTTCATTCCCCGCCCACCGATGTCGCTCTGCCGTCCCAAGGTTGGATGGCAACTTTCGAAGCCATGCGGGGTTAGTTTACCCATTTACCCTGTGATTACAACTAAAAAGGGGGTTGAAAAAAGCACGGCCCAGGTTCACTTCCCGGGAGGGCCACCGCCCCTGGCCCGGCCCTACGGCCTTGAAAAAAGATGGGCCGGCCGGCCTTGACCGGACCAGGCCGGCCGTCTAAGAAACATATAAAAGGCTCGGGTCGCGGCCAAAGGGCCGGAGCAAGGAGATTCCCGGGGCGGAGCCGGGAGGGAGGTGGAGATCATGGTCAGCCCAGTGCGACGGACAGAGGCCGGCCGGGGATTAATCCCGGCCGTCAAGGGGATCCTCGCGGGAGTGGTCCTGGCGGTTCTGCTGGCGGCCTGCGCCACCTCCCCCTACACCGGCCGGCAGACCCTGAACCTGGTTCCGGACAGCCAGCTGCTTTCGCTGAGCTTCGACCAGTACCGCCAGACAATCTCCCAGGCCACCCTCTCCACCGACCAGTCCCAGGTGGAGATGGTCCGGCGGGTGGGCCGGAGGATCGCCGCCGCCTCCGAGGAACTGATGAGGGAACGCGGCCAGGCCAAGGACATCGAGACCTACAAGTGGGAGTTCAACCTCATCAAGGACGACGACCAGGTCAACGCCTGGGCCATGCCCGGGGGCAAGGTCGCGGTCTACACCGGCATCCTGCCGGTGGCCAAGGACGAGACCGGCCTGGCCGTGGTCCTGGGCCACGAGGTGGCCCACGCCATCGCCAAGCACGGCAACGAGAGGCTCAGCCAGGGGCTGCTGGCCCAGCTGGGCGGGCTGGCCCTGTCCGCGGCCCTGTCGGGTTACCCGGCCCAGACCCAGAACCTGTTCATGACCGCCTACGGGGCCGGGGCCCAGCTGGGCTTCCTCCTGCCCTACTCCCGGACCCACGAGCTGGAGGCGGACCGGATCGGGCTGATTTTGACCGCCCGGGCCGGCTACGATCCCCGGGAGGCGATCCCCTTCTGGGAGCGGATGGCGGCCCAGGGCGGGGCCCGGCCGCCGGAGTTCCTCTCCACCCACCCGGCCGGGGAGAACCGGATCAGGCAGATCAGGGAGCTGATGCCCGAGGCCTTGAGTTACTACCGGCCCCGGTAGGGGCAATCTCGATGTTCCCTTTGGGCTTGGGAGCCGGGTCAAAGCCCTTCGCCCTCCCGAGCCCGTTTTTGTCCCCGGTCAGACAGGGTTGAAGAGGCGGATTGCGGCAACCCGGAACCGCCGTCAGCTAAGCGGGCCTCAGGGGGCTGATAACTTGTACCATATTCCGCTATCAATCACCTTTGACGCTTTGGCCAACGCGGAGCAGGCCGTCCCCTCATGCGGTCTGATTGACCGGTCTAGGTTTTTACTGTATAAGTACCAAATATAAATTAATTTCTCCTTAAGCCCCAACTCCTTCAAAGGAGGGCTTAAAATGGAGAAACAGATTAAAATCTGCGAGGTTGTCTCCTAACCAGGGTCGATTCGTCGTGTTAGGAGCTCCGGTCCGCCCAGCGCATAACCGCCCAGGTTAATTACCTTCCCTTGGAGGGCACCCATGAAGTGCCCGGAGTGCCTATTTGAAAACAGGGTGGGGGCCAAGTTCTGCCTTGATTGCGGATTGAAACTGGAGCGGGACTGCCCCCAATGCGCCAAGGCGCTCTCCATCTCGGCAAAATTCTGCGACCAGTGCGGCCAGAGATTGAGCGATGTCCGGCAGCCGGAGACGAGGGGAAAGGGCGTCGAAGGCGAGCGAAAGCAGGTCACGGTTCTCTTCTCGGATCTATCCGGGTACACGGTGATGGCTGAAAAACTTGACCCGGAAGAGGTCAAGGAGATCATCAGCGGTATCTTCGGGGAGATCGCCCAACTCATAAAAAGGTATGAGGGTTTCATCGAACGATTCATCGGTGATGCGGTTATGGCCATTTTTGGCGTCCCGAGGGCTCACGAAGATGACCCGGTGCGGGCCATCAGAGCCGCCATTGAAATCCATAAATTAGTCGAGAATCTGGGCCCCACGCTGAAGGCCAGGACGGGGCTTTCCCTGTCCATGCACAGCGGAATTAATACGGGTCTGGTTGTAACCGGCGAGGTAAACCTCGATCAGGGCACTCACGGTTTGACAGGCGACGCCATTAACACGGCATCAAGGTTACAGGGCCTCGCGAGGGCCGGCGAAATACTTGTGGGATATGAGACTTATCGACAAGCCGAGGGGTTTTTCAAGTTTGAAGAATGGAAGGCCCAAAAGGTCAAGGGAAAAGAGACGCCTGTAATTGTTTACCGGATGATATCTCCAATGGATAAGCCGGTTACCGTCCACCGCCTTTCCGGGATGAGGGCTGAGCTTATCGGTAGAAAGGCGGAAATGGCCCAACTGGGCAAAGCCCTTCAAGACCTGAGGGAGGGAAAGGGCAGCATTTTCTCAATCTGCGGAGATGCTGGTACCGGAAAAAGCCGCCTGGTGGAAGAGTTCAAAACCGGTCTTGACGGTGACGATATCCAGTGGTTGGAGGGCCACGCCTATGCCTACTCTAAGAACATACCTTACTTCCCTCTCATAGATCTATTGAATCGCATCTTTCACATCCGAGAGGAAGATCATCCGGGAGACATCCGAGAAAAGGTAGAACGCGGAGTTGGCACGCTGTTGGAAAAGCCTGAGCTCGCTACCCCATATATCGGCAATCTGTACTCCCTCAGCTACGCCGAGGTGGAGGATGTGAGCCCCGAGTTTTGGAAAGCGAAACTGGGAGAAGCGGTGAGAGCCCTGCTTGCCGCGCTGGCCCGAAAAGCCCCCACCGTGTTTTTTCTGGAGGATCTTCACTGGGCCGACCCCAGCTTTATCGAAATGTTACAAATCTCGCTTCTTGAAATACGTCAACCGGCCATTGTGCTGTGCGTCTTCCGGCCCACCTTCAGCCTCTTCAAATCGCGTCAGGTGAGAGGACTGGAGAGAGTCTACAAGGAGATCCGTCTCAAGGATCTTTCATCCTCAGAGGCCCAGGAGATGCTGGCCTCGCTGATAAAGAGCGATCAGATCCCCTTCGATCTGAGACGGCTGGTGCAGGAAAAGGCGGAAGGGAACCCGTTTTACTTGGAGGAACTGGTCAATTCTCTTATGGAGTCCGGATCCCTCATAAAAGAAAAGGACAGTTGGATGTGTACCGGCTCTATCCTTGATATCGGTATCTCCTCTTCCCTCCAGGGAATCATTGGCGGCAGGCTGGACAGACTGGATAGGGAAACAAAAAGGCTGCTTCAGGAAGCTTCGGTCATCGGCAGGTCTTTCCTCTACGAGATTTTAAAAAGAATCACCGATATTGAAAAAGACATCGATCAATTTCTCACCCGGCTCCAACAACTTGACCTGATCAGAGCCAGATCTCTTCAACCGGACCTGGAATACATCTTCAAGCATGCCCTTACCCAGGAGGTGGCTTACAACAGCCTTCTGAAAAAAGGGCGTCAGGAAATACATGAACGGATAGGGCATATTATTGAGAATTTGTTTCGCGACAGATTGTCCGAGTTTTATGAAAGGCTGGCCTTCCATTTCAAAAGGGGCAGGTCAACCTTCAAGGCCATTGATTATCTCATGCGCTCGGCCGAGAAAAGCATAAAGCGGTACGCGGTGGAAGAAGCTCATAAGTATTACAGCGAGGCCTATTCCTTGCTGGCTGAGAAAGGGAAAAGGACAAGGGAGGAGGACGAGCTTCTCATAGATATAATTACCAGTTGGGCATACGCATTCTATTACCGGGGGGACTTGAGAGGCTTGACGGAACTTCTCAAAACCCACGAAGAATTGGCCAGGTCCCTGGAGGACAAAGCCAGGCTGGGAATGTTCTACGCCTGGTTCGGCTACGCGGCTTGGGGCAGAGAGAGATTGATGGATTCCTATCGATATCTTATGAGGGCCATCGAACTCGGCGAGGAGACCGGAAGTAAGCGAGTTGTGGGTTATGCCTGCGCCTGGCTGAGCATGACTTGTGCGGAAATGGGCCTACTGAAGGAGGCGGTTCTCTTTGGCCAGAGAGGGAAGGGGATCGCCCGGTCTATGGAGTCGGATCACAGCGTGTATTTCCTCGCCCTGTCCGGAATGGGACAAGCATACTGGTATAAAGGGGAAAGAAAAAGTGTTTCGGAGGTCGGGGAAGCTCTTTTGGAGCATGGTCAAAAAACATTCAACACTCGAAGCATAGTAACAGGATATTATAATGCAGGCCATGGATATTTTATCGCCGGCGACTTCCAAACAGCCGCAGAATTTTATCAAAAAGCAATTCAATCATCGGTAGACCCTTATTACTCCCAATTTCCCAAAACAATGCTTTGCTACAGCTATTTATCCAATGGCCAGCTCAAGGAGGCCAAAGAAACGATCCAGGAAGCCTTGACCTTTCACAAAGATTTCGGTGTTGAGATTATTGGTACACCGTCCCGCGCTCTTCTTGGCCTGGCCCTAATTTCAGAAGGGAATTTGAGCCGAGGGGTTGGAATGGTGGAAAAAGCACGCCGAACCTTCTTGCAGCAGGAGAGGCGATGCCTTTATGCGCTTTCAGAGTACACCCTGGGTAAGATTTACCTGACCATATCTGTCCAGACAGGACAGATCAAAGTATCTTCTATTATTAATAACCTTGGATTTTTAACAAAAACTCTCCCCTGGGCCAGGCGAAAAGCTGAAAACCACTTCAGAAAGTCGATCGAAATCTCAGAAGAAATAGGCGCCAACAGTATGTTGGGCATGGCCTACTTGGATTTGGGGCTGCTTGACAAGAGAAGAGGGAGGACGCTTGAAGCAAGAAAGAATATATCACGTTCGATTCAATTCCTGACCCAATGCGAGGCCGGCAAATTTTTGGAACAGGCCAGGGCCGCCCTGAAATCGCTAGAGGGGTAGACGTGTCCGGTTGGAGAGGCCTCCATAAAAATAACTCAATTGACCGGCTCAAAGGAGAGAAAGGGATTTAGGTTCAACTAAAGCAGGAGCATCTATTTAATATTTTATTTTTATGGTTAACTAAGCCTTAATAATATTTAATCATATTTAGCGATTGGTATTAATATGTTAAATATAGAAATATATCATCTATATAGATACTTAGAATATACAAAGATTTTATCTCCTGTCATGTTAAGTGTATTGAAAAGTTGGTCTGATTCCATGGGTTGCAATACTTCCGTCTCGGTTTGCAGGGAAAATGAGGTTAATACAAATTCAACGGCAAATGTAGTGGGAATAAGTGTATACACACAAACCGCACATGCGGCATACCGATTAAGTAAAAAGCTTAGGCAAAGAGGTAAAATAGTAATCCTGGGTGGTCCACATTTCAACAGCGAAACGACATTGCTGGAAGGATTGAATAATTGCGATGTATTGGTGCAATCTATCTGCGAGGCGCAGTGGAAAGAATTATTATATGCAATAAAAGACAAAAAGATCACTCCCCAACAGGCAGAGGCGAGCATAATTGTCGATTCAGAAAACCTGTTCCGTTACCCTCACAAGATGCATGTCGGCGGGACTGTTTATAAATGGTATCAGATACCTGTTGTGCCAACTTCCCTTGGCTGCCCATATGATTGCGAATTTTGCACTCCTTTTATGAAGGGAAATTATTTTATAAGAGATATAGATGATATTTATAATGATATTTCAAATATCAAAAAAAATTTAATAGGAATTATAGATGCAAATTTTGGATTGAATAAAAAACACACCATTGAGCTCATGAAGGCCATTGCTCCTTTAAAAAAACAGCTGTGGATACAAACAACCATGGAGCGCTTGATCGATAAGGAATATTTGGATATTATTGCCCTTGGAGGAGTGAAGTGGATCGGGGTGGGCATAGAGTCATTGTCGACAAAATTTAGAAAACATGGAAATAATAATATAAATGAAATATTACACAAAATCGTTGATTATGCAAATAAAAAAGGAATTTACATACAAGGCAACTTTATATGCGGCCTTGACTGCGACGGTCCGGAGAGTTTTGAAAATATATATAATATTTATAAAACTTCCAATTTAAAATGTATTTTCATGGATATTCTGGTCCCATATCCAACAACGAGGCTTTATGGCTTATTTTTAAATGAAGAAAGGATAATAGATAATAACTGGGAACATTACGATTATAGGCACCTTGTTTATATGCCGAAAAAAATGTCAACAGAGCAATTGATTGATGGTTACATAGCACTCTATAAGCGATTAACCTCATTAAATATATTATTTCGCAAAACAAAAATAATACTTGCAATTAACGGATTTAGCATCAGATCATGGGCCGCTCTGCTGTTCAATCTGGGAACCCTCATTGATGCCAGGGCGAAGCATAGAATATATAAAGAGCACAAATTGGATGCTATTGGTAAAGCCGTCTAATTCAAGATAAAAAATAATTAGAGGATTAATGTGATTCCTCCTGGTTAATCCCGCCGGACGGTCACCCCTTCTCCCCGCTGGCCGAGACCTACGGCTCGTCAACCACCAGCGCCTTTGAGACCGACTGGTGGATGTGCCTCCACCTCAACAAGGGCGCGGTGGGGGTGGGCCAGAAGAAGAGCGAGTCCTTCCACGTCTGGGCGGTCTGCTCGCCCCGGGGATAGCCTCCAGGGGGAGCCAGGGAGCCGGCGCTCCGGGCAAAAGGGGGAACCACCGGCCCAGGGGCGGCGACCGCCTCAAAAACATCACCGGGCCTGGGATAGGTCCCTCAAGGGGGTGAACCCGGCGGCGGCGAGCACGTCCTGTCCGATCGGGGAGAGGATGTGCTCGGCCAGCCGGTCGACCGTCCGGGGCGCCCCATGAAGCAGGCACAGACAGAACTCCGGAAGGACGGTCAGGGCCGGCGGGGGGGTGATGATGACCAGGTTTTCGGACAGCTCCAGGGCCTCCCGGCAGGTGCTGAGATAGGCCACAAAGGCGTCGATCCGGCCCTCGGCGAAGGCGGCGGCGATGAGTTGACCGGCGGTGGTCTTCCGAGGGGCGGCCGAGTCGCCGAGGAAGGTGGAGGCCTTGTCCTTCAGGGCCTGATGGGCTCCGGGGGCCAGGGCCTCGGCCAGGCGGAAGAAGGCCTGGGCGTAGTCGCCCCCCGGGTCGGCAACGGCCGCGGGTGCGGCCAAACGGACCCGCGGGTCCAGGAGGCGGGGGATGAGGTTGTCCTGGTCGATGGACAACCCCTCCCTGACCAGGACGCAGGTCCGGTTGCCGGCGAATAAAACCGGCTCCCGGGCCAGGCCCTGGTCGGCCAGGGAGCGGGGGTGGGACCGGTCGGCCGAGGCGAAAAGATGGCATTCCTCCCCGGCCTCGATCTTCTGGCGAAGGAGGCCCGAGGGACCGAACCCGGCCTCCACTTTAACTCCGGTCCGATTGGTAAAGTCCTCGAAGATGAGCGACAGGGTCCGGCGGAGGCTGCCGGCGGCCAGGGCTCGAAGGGGCCGGTCAAGGGCCGGGGAAGGTTTGGTCATCTGGTCTTCCTCCTCTGGGGCAAGGGGGTCGGATGGGGCTCCACGGCGGGCAGGCAGAGACGGCGGATGGCCAGGCCGTCCTCCTGGGCCAGGGT
>Ga0068714_10008003_pt1 | contig 10026 bp, 8 predicted proteins | sample MTBNYHSulfiMetaG_FD_62988 | JGI IMG/M metagenome (GOLD analysis project Ga0068714, IMG submission 62988) | Enrichment culture microbial communities from rom New York Harbor, USA that are MTBE-degrading - MTBE-NYH (New York Harbor Sulfidogenic)... | ecosystem: Environmental > Aquatic > Marine >...
GCTCCAGCGGCTGCAAAAAGAGGTTTCCGGTTGCAACCGGAAACCTCTCTGTACCACGAAGGTTGGATTTCTTTAAACTATTTTAAGCCGGTCCTCCTGCAATTTCCGCACTCCCTGCCCCCGTCCCTCTCCCCGGCGTTCGGGGGAAGAGGAGAAGGCTGAGGGGGAAACCGGGTTCAGTGGTGTGCCGCCAGAAGGGCCGCCGCCTCTCTGCCGGCCCGGGACACCCGGGATGCTGCATCCCTTTTCTTCTGGATACTCACATCGTCGGCATCCACGTAATCCACGGCCTTTTCCTCGCAGAAGCGAACGCACTGGGGATCCCCGTCACAGACGTCGCACTTGAACACCTTCCTGTCCATGCGGTTGAAGGACATGGCCCCGAAGGGACACACGGCCACGCAGGATCGGCATCCGATACACTTGTCGTAATCCACCACGACCCTGCCCATCTCCTCGTCTCTTGAAATGGCCTTGACCGGGCAGACATTCATGCAGGGGGCGTCCACGCACTGCTGGCAGGACATGGGAATGTAAAGCCCCTCCGCTTCCCATTTCATGACCTTGATTCGGCTCCTCGCCGGGTTTGAGATCCCGTCGTGGAACACGGCGCACACGAGCTCACAAAGCCTGCAGCCGGTGCATTTCTGGTAATCGATGTAGAGCACTTTCGCCATGAGTTTCCTCCTCGTCCGGTTGCTACACCAGGTGTGACGGCTCGCTGTCGATGCCGAGCCGCTTCAGGGTCTCGGGCGTGGGGACGCCGTTCTCATCCCACCCCTTGTGCCCGTAAAGTTCGGCGCGCATCTTCAGGAACTTGTCCTTCTCGATGACGCGGCCGACCACATCCGGCGCGCCACGCCTTGTGGGTTCGGTGTGATACCTGGGGTTGAGCACGTCGCCCTTTTCGGGATCGTCCCTGGACAACCCCTCCCTCAGGTTGAAGAGCCGCTCCATGTTGTTGCTCCGCTCGGCGACCTCCCAGATTTGCTGGGGGGTGAATTCGAGCCCCGTGTTGTAGTAGATCACCTTGGCCCAGTCTTCGAAATTGGGCAGCGTGGCTCCCAGGAAGGTGGTGTGGTACTTGCAAATCCCGAGACAGTCCACGGCCATGTAACAGTTCTCGTGCCAGAAGACCTGCCACGGTTTGCCGATGTACTCCGTGTGCTCAGAGCTCAGGGGCCCGTCGTAGGGAACCGGGCTGCTGTAAATCCTCCGCATGACCGGTTCGGGGAGGTGGTAGAGATCGATGGCGGGCCGGCTTCGCAGGTGGTCGGACCCCCTGGAGGAGGTGGCGATGTTGAGCGCCAGCGCCGGTGTCGCCCGCTCGTCGGAGTGCAGGTTGCTCATGCCCTTGACCTGGATGAGGTACTTGAAGGAGTCCTTGCCGATCCTCTTGGAGGCCGCAACCCCGCCGTCGGCCAGCGCGTCCCCGATAGGGCTTTTTCTGTAGCAGATGCGGTGGATCATTTCGATGACCGCCTCATCATTGCCGAAGCGCAGGTCCAGGCCCTCGGTCTCTTTGCTGGTGATGATGCCGAGCTCGAAGAGCTCCATGGCCCAGGAAATCAGGCTTCCCGTTTCGAGGTTGTCCATCCCGTATTGATCCACCAGGTGGTTCCCCGTGAGGACCGTGGTCGCTCTGGGGGTGTCCGTCTCGCCGCCGAAGGCGCCCTGGGACGTGTATTCCGGGCCCTCGTCGTATTTTCCCGCATAGGGACCGTCGGGGATCTTGTACTGGGCGCGGCAGTGCACCTGGCACCCGAAGCAGCCGGTCATGTGGTAGGGGCCGATCGTTTCCGTGGCGATCTCGTCGATGCGCTCGGGTTCGATGTCGTCCGCATACTCGCACTGGTTGTACTGGAAGTTCCTGCACCGGATCCCTCCCCAGGAGTTGGTCGCGCCCCAGATGAACGGCGTGCCGATGGTCCCCTGGGTCTGGTTCACCTTGGCGCTCACGATCTGATCGATGAACCGCTTGTTGAACTCCAGGGCTTCTTTCGGGTGTGCGATGGGGATGTCCATGGTTCCCCTGGCGGCCACGGCCTTGAGGTTCTTGGAGCCCATGACGCACCCCATGCCGGTCCTTCCGCCCGCGTTCTTGATGCCTGTCATGACGTTGGCGAAACGGACCAGGTTTTCGCCCGCCGGTCCGCAGACCATGCTCTTCACCTCCTGGTCGCCGAGTTCCTCCCGGATGGCCCACTGGGCATCGGTCACGCTCAGCCCCCACACGTCGCGGGCGTCCCGAATCTCGATCTCGCCGTTGTGGATGTAGATGTACACGGGGTGCTTGGCCTTGCCCTTGATCACCAGGTGATGAAACCCGGCCCAGGCCATTTCAGGGGCGAAAAAGCCGCCCATGTTGGCGCTGCCGAGGAGTCCGGTCAAAGGGGATTTGGCCATCACGTGGGTCCTGGCCGTGGCCGAGGCGCATGTGGCACACAGAAGTCCGCCGCTCACCATGAGGGTATTGTCGGGACCGATGGGATCGCATCCCTTCTTGGTGTGATTGTAAAGCAGGTAGGCGTCCAGCCCTCGACCCCCGATGAACTTTCTCCGCACATCAAGCGGAATGGGCTTGGTCTCAATGTCCCCTGTGGTGAGATCTATATAGGCTATTTTTCTTTTTAACGGCATCTCATTTCCCCTCCTTTTCCTTCGCCTTCATCTTTCTGGCTAATTCGTCTTCGGCGATTTTCCGATTCACTTCCCAAACCGGACCTCGGATTCGAGGGAATCCATCCTTGACCCATGCGACCCGGAATTCCATTCCGCAGGTGGGGCACTTGATGGTCTTGTCGCCCTTCTTGGGCTCGAGCCTTTCCATGCAGGTGGGATTGTGGCATCGGAATTTGCCGTATGTCCTGGTGGAACGCAGGCTTTCAGCCGTTGAAAGATCATTTTTTTCTGGCGCCATTATGATCTCCTTTCTTTTCCCGTGAAGCCGGGAAGCATGACGTTGCTCGTGCGGGACCGCCCCGCCGCAAGAAAAGAACCTACGGTGACAGCTGTTTGAGGAAGTTCATTCCCATGAACATTTGATCGAATAGTAACAAATCGCCGTCCTTTGTCAAGGGAAAAACAGGCCGCTTTGGAAATAATAACTGCCCGTCAGTGGCTGTTATAGCCGATTTGATATAAGCGCAGCCGGCAAAAAAATCGGCAGCATAGAGCGTTCATGATGATGAACAATTGACCGGAAACTGGTCGCATAAAGCCTGAAAAGGACCTCCCCGCAGTCCCCCATTACCGGGTTTGTGCCGGGGTAGGGGCCATGCTTTTTTCACGGGAGGAGGATGCTGGATCGGGCGGAAGTCGCTTCCCTTCTTTCCTGTGCCACGGCGACATTTGCTTGTAGAGATCCGCAAGGTTGACCTTCCTGCAGTCCGGACAGAAGACCAGGTAATCGTCCGCGAAGGTCCGGTTGATCTTGTCGAAGAGAGGCTCGGGCACGAAGAGGGCGCCGCACTTCCGGCATTCCTTGAGCTCCACCGATCGAATCTCCTGCTTGGGCACAACCTGGAAGAACCGGCGGAGACTGAATTCGTGCCTCAGCTCTGCGGCATCTTCCGGGCAGGTGTTGACGCAGGCCCCGCAACAAATGCACTGGTAGTGGGAATAGCTGAAAACCCGAAATTTTCCCTCGTCCCTGGATTCGAGGGTCCCGGTGGGGCAACTCAATTCGCAGGAAGCGCATCCGGTGCACTTGGCGGGATCGAGCCGTGTCCTGCAGAACAGGAACGCCGCCATGACCATCATGACCTGGGCGCTCAGCACGTGAATCAGCCTCATGTGTTCTGCGACCAGGGGGAGCCCGTCGAGGGTCCCGTGGGTGAGGAAGTAGCCCGTGAAAAAGGGCAGGGCCGCAAAGAAGAGGATCAGGTAGTCCGACAGGGACGACTCCGTTCTCAAACCCGGCCAGGCGACTCGCCGAATGACAAGGTAGGCGGCGATGATCATGACGGCGACGGTCAGCCGGTCGGCCCACGTATCGGGCAGGGAAGCCCACTCCCATTCAAAACGCGATTCGGCCCAGAGCGCAACGTGGCCGCCCAACCAGATGGGAACGACGAAGAGACAGCCGTGGAAGCCGTAGCGCAGAAGGGCATAGAGGGGTCGCTTGCCGACCCCCTTGTGGAAGGGAAAGAAGAATCGCCCGAACATGGCGGCTTTGGAACTCCGCCCGGGTTGTTCGGTGTCGGCGTCACGGACGATCTTCAGCAGGAAGAAGCTCAGTCTTGCCAGGACGGCGATGATGAGAACGAGGAAAACAATCCAGAGCAGGGGCCCTTCCACCAGGTTTTCTAGATCCATGTCGTTCCTCCCGGAGAGCCGACTCGGCCTGGTTTTGAGATCCTTTCCACCCCGGGCACGTGCGAGGGGAAGTTCATTATCATGAACCTCTATGTGACGATCATCATACCGGGTTTCCCGGATTTGTCAAGGGAAAACAAGGCAATCCGCTGCAGTCTTCAACAGACATCCGGAAACCGAATCATGGAAGCAAGGGTATTGACATCCGTCCCGAGAACGCTGTAGACTGAGCGAAACGTTCAACAGGATGAACATGACAAAAGGGTATTCCGCTCCTTCCGTGATCAAGGCTTTCGAGGTTCTCAAGCTGATCGCTTCAGCGAAAGACGGCATGGGCATCAGTGAAATCGCGCGGGGACTCGACATGGCCAAGAGCACCGTGCACGGCATGGCCTGCGCGCTGGAAGAGCTGGGGGCGGTGAGAAGGGATCCTGCGACAAAGCGATTCACCCTCGGCTTCACCCTCTTTGAACTCGGCAAGACGGCCTATTCCCAGATCGATCTGAAGGATCTGGCCAGGCCCGTCATGGAAGGGCTCATGGAGAAGACCCATGCCTCCGTGTTTTTGGGGGTCCTCAACTGGGATCACGTGACGATCCTCGACATTGTCGAACCGAGAACGGACCTTAAAATCACGTCTCCCATCGGAGCCACCATCCCACTCCTGGCAGGCGCCGTAGGAAAGGTCTTTTTGGCGATGCTGGACGAAGAGCAGGCTTTGAAGATCATCCGCTCAAAAGGGCTCACCCGTTACACCCCCAACACGATCACGGATCCCGATCGTTACGCGGAGGAGATACGAAGGGTGAAGGATCAGGGTTTTGCCACGGATGACGAGGAGTACATCCTCGGCGTGAGGGCCGTGGCCGCACCCCTTGCGGGCGGGAGTCACCTCATGGCCGCAATCTGGGCGGTCGGTTTCAAAGCCGGTCTTGACGAAGAGAGGCTGAAGGCGCTCACGGCGTTCACCAAGGAAGCGGCGGAGACCATCCGGCAGAAGATCGAAAGACAGCCTGTCCCCTCAATGTAAGCGTGTTCACTTCTCCCCTTCGTATTCCTCCAGAAAACGCTCGAAAAAAGACTGCATGAAAGCGTGGCGCTCCTCGGCGATCCGTTTTCCTTCCTCGGTCATGATTCGATCCTTGATTTTGGAGAGCTTGAGCTTGAACTCCCGGTACCCGGTGTCATCGACGGAGTAAGGGGACGTGTCCTCGGGAAGCCTGTGGGGGCTGTGGAGTTTGGCACCCACCTCACCGGCGAAGAGAAAGGCCCTGGCGATGCCGATGGCGCCGATGGCGTCGAGCTTGTCGGCGTCGAAAAGGATTCTGGCTTCCAGGCTCTCCGGCTTGCAGGTGCTTCGGTATCGGTGAGACCGGATGCAGTGGAGGATGTTGTCCTTCTTTTCCCGGGAGAGGGGATAGGCTTGGAGAAAGGCTTCGGCGATTTCAGCGCCCTTTTCAGCATGGCAGACCGAACCCCTGGATTCGTCCTCGTAGGGCCGTCCCACATCGTGGAGCCATGCAGCGACGGCCAGGATCTCCCTGTCGGCATGCTCGGCTTCGGCGATGCGCATGCAGAGTGCATAGACCCTTTCCGTGTGCTCCCAGTCGTGGCTTCCTCGCGCCGACGTGAAGCAGGCCTTCGCGAAAGCCACGATGGGGTCCAGGGTGAGGGTCGTGGTGTCGTGATCCGATTCGGTGGCCGTAAAGGGTTTCATGTTTTCAGGGGGCTCACTCGACCAGCGCGAGTTTTCGGGACACGTTGTCCTCGATCCAGTGGTTGTCCCACCACTCGATAGGGTTGACGTACACGCCGTTAACCATGATGGAGAAGTGAAGGTGGTCGCCGCCGGCCAAGCCGGTCTCGCCCGTCAAACCCAGGGTGTCGCCTTTCTTGACCGCCTGCCCCGGGGCCACATCGATCCTGCTGAGGTGCGCGTAGACGGAAGTCAGCCCCTGACCGTGGTCGAGGACGACGGTGAATCCGTAAATGCCGAGGCGATCGGCAAACACGACACGGCCGTGGTTCGACGCTTCCACAGGGGAGTTGGCCAGGGAAGCCAGGTCGACGCCGAGATGGGTTTTTTCATCCACCTTGCTGCCCTTGTAGTAGTAGGTGCGATGATCTGCGAAACGGGCCATGTTGGCGGCGTTTTTCTGTCTCAGCCAAGGCCCCTCCCAGAGCCTTTCTCGGCTGGCCTGGTCCTTCAACCGGTACAGGACCTCATGGTTTTCCTGGCGGAGGTCGTTGTTGATTTTCAGGAACTTGTCGAGGTTGCTTTGCTGGGGGTCGAGAGGGTAGAACGTCTCGAAGTAGGGCAACAGTCGCTCGATGAAGCGGTCCGAGATCTCCACCTTGTCCTCTCGAAAGGCCTTCTTGCGAACGTGATAGTAGAAAGACGTTTCCGTTGCATTGCCCGCCTTGTCTCTGGCCCAAAGCCTGATCTTGGGTTGGGACGTCGCGTCGTGGGCGAGGGCGAAGTAACAGTGGTAGATGCCCTTTTGTGCGTTCTCCGGATCGGGAAACCCCGGGAAAAAGGTCTCTTCGACAAGCACCCCGCTCTCCGTCGAATCGGAGGAGGTTTGATAGATGACCAGTCCGCTGCCGCCCACATTGATGTTGTGCATGCGGCTGACGGCGCGGACAGAGGGGGGGAGGGTGTCGACCGTCATCTTGTGCCGGAGCACCGACACGTTGCCGTCCCCTCCGCCTCTCCTCGAGTAGTCCCAGACCTCCACCTGCAGATCCACTTCGCCCTGAGCGAGCTTGAGGGCCGCAGGATCAATTTCAAATTCCCTGTCGAACGCATGGACCCCTTCCGTATTCAAGAGCCCTTTGAACGGGAATGACTCTTGGAGGACGATCATGTCCCTGGTGCTCTGGTGGATCGAGATCTTGACGGCCCTCACGCCTCTCTTCCTGTCGTTGATCTTCACGTTGAATTTCTGCGAACGGGCGAGAAACTCGGGCATGGGCTGGAGGGCCACCGAAGGCGCTTCCCCTTCAAACATGAGGGTGAAGAACCACGCAAGGAATCCGATGAGGATGAGAAGAGGGATGAGTGCGAGCGTGTAAAAGAATTTCTTCGTTTTCACCGTATCGTCCTTCTGTGCTCCGAATGTTGATCCTGGTGTTGCATATAACTCGTGTTGCGGGTACCCGTCATTCCCGCGAAGGCGGGAATCCAGGGAGTTTCCGGAAGACTGGATGGCCGCCTACGCGGGCATGACAGGAAAGCGCGCATCGGCTAAACCAGAAAATGCAGGCATGTCCCGAGTTTATGCAACCGTCGGATTTCAATGAGCAGGAGGTGATCGATCGCCCTCCTGAGTTGCCCCGGATCTTATCCTCTAATCCGCACGAAGGTCAACCCCTATGCGAGGGCGCGTATTCTCTCGCTGATTTCCCTCACCTTTCCCATGATTTCTTCGGTGTCCAGGTGGGTCATCCTGCGGTTTTTCATCAGAACCTTGCCGTTGACGATCACGTGCTCCACGTCGCCGCCGTTCGCGGAGTAGACGAGCGTGGACATGGGATGGTAAAGGGGGACCAGGTGGGGACGCCGAAGATCCACCACGATGAGGTCGGCTTTCTTGCCCACCGCGATCGTGCCGATCTCTTTGTCGAGGCCCAGGATGCCGGCACCCCACACGGTGGCCATGTTCAGCACCATGGGCGCTCCCGCGTTCATGGGATCAAGGGTGTATACCTTGCCGAGTTTGGCGGCCGTGTCCATCTCCCGGAAGAGATCGAGGTCGTTGTTGGATGCCGCCCCATCCGTTCCAAGCCCGATACGAATTCCCGCTTGCACCATCCGCGCGATGCGAGCAACGCCGGAGGCAAGCTTCATGTTGCTCTCGGGGCAGTGAACCACGCCGGTTCTTCGCCGGCCGATGAGTGCGATCTCATCGTCATCGAGGTGGACGGCGTGAATTCCGATCAACCGCTCCGTCAGCAGGTGAAGGCTTTCCAGGTAGGCAGCGGGGCGCTTCCCGGTCCGGTTCAGGACCTCCTCCACGTCGGCCTCGGTCTCCGAGAGGTGAATCTGAAGGGGTGAAGCAAATTCCTCGGAGAGGCGCATGGCTCCCCGGATGGTCGACTCAGAGCACGTCGTGAGGCTGTGACAGAAGAGGCCGGGACGGATGAGATCCGAGATCCCCTGCCATTTCTCAAGAAAGGCCCTGCCCGCCTTCAGGTTCTCCTTGGGGTCCGGTACGCCGGGGGCGGGGAAGTCGATCACACCCTGCGCCACGAGCGCTCTCAGGCCGGCCTTCCGAAAAGCCTGCGCCGTTGCGTCTTGATGAAAGTACCCGTCCGAAACCGTGGTGGTCCCCGATGCGATCATTTCCGCACAGCCGAGCAGGGTGCCCCAGTAGACGGAATCAGGATCGAGGATGGCCGACTCGGCGGGAAAAATCTTGGTGAAAAGCCACTCCCTCAGCGGCAGATCGTCCGCATAGCCTCTGAAGAGCGTCATGGCGGTGTGGCCGTGGGCATTCACGAGCCCGGGCATGACGATGCCGTGTGCGGCATCGATGAGTTCGGCTCCGCGCAGCGACGGGCTTTCACCCTGCAAGATCCCCGTGATGCGGTCCCCCTTGATCAGGACCGTGGCGTCTTCCACAGGACTCTCTCCCTCCACCATGGTGAGAAGCGTTCCCCCGCGGATGACGATGTCCGCTGCATCGGCGGTTTCGTTGTGTTCGGGACCGGACGGTCGCCGGTCTTGCCTCCCGGAAGCCATGACAGGTCTCTCCATCTTGACGTCGTCTGGTCGCATTCGCAGCGGTCTTGTCATTGCGAGGAGCGTAGCCACGACGCAATCCGACTCGCATAGCGTGTCGTCCTGAGACCGCCGAAGGCGGATCGAAGGATCAAAGCCTTCTTGCGGCGCATGGGGGGACGTTATAGATTTCTTTGCTCCCCGTCAAGGCCTTGGAATTCCCTTGACAGGCTTCTTGAATTTGGTAGGAAGCTTTCCAAGGCCCATGAGATTTGTGCCGAACGCTGAACCCTCGTGGCCTCCCCGCCGGAGTGTTGCGCACCGGTGCCGCCGAAGCCGGGGAAACACTGAACACCGAACACGGAACTCTCTTTACTGCGTTGAGCCCATGACACCATCCTCTCCACACCGTGTGCCCTTGAAGTCCGGCGAGTCGGTCGATGATTTCCTGGACGGCCGTCTGCGCCTGATCCAGTCGGCGCGGGGATATCGCTTTTCGATCGATGCGATCTTGCTCTCGGAGTTCGTCACCACCCGGCCCGGGGATTTTGTGGTGGACCTGGGGGCGGGATGCGGCATCGTCGCCTTGATGCTGCTGGCTTCAGGAAGGATAGAACGCGCCCTGTGTGTCGAGATCCAGCGCGGGCTGGCGGACCAGGCCTTGAGGAATGCCGCGCTCAACGGCTTCGAGAGGAAGATGAGCGTGATCCTCGCCGACCTGAGAGAGGCACCCGTCGCAGCTTCTGTCGCGGACGGGGTGGTCTGCAACCCTCCCTATCGGCCGGCCCGCAGCGGCCGGATCAATCCCGACCCGGAGAAAGCGATCGCCAGGCATGAACTGATGGTTTCCCTCAACGACATCTTGGCCGCCGCAAGCCGGATTCTAAAACCGAAAGGCCGCCTGGCCATGGTCTACCCGGCCGAGCGCCTCACGGATCTCATGGTCCGGATGCGAAGCTACGAACTCGAACCCAAAAGAATGCAGG
>Ga0068714_10008006_pt1 | contig 10021 bp, 9 predicted proteins | sample MTBNYHSulfiMetaG_FD_62988 | JGI IMG/M metagenome (GOLD analysis project Ga0068714, IMG submission 62988) | Enrichment culture microbial communities from rom New York Harbor, USA that are MTBE-degrading - MTBE-NYH (New York Harbor Sulfidogenic)... | ecosystem: Environmental > Aquatic > Marine >...
GGATATTATAGACTCCAAGACTAATTTCATCTTAGCTACGCACGTTTCTTTTAACAGGGGGGCAAGGGAAGCAAGGGTACTCATGCGCTTGGCTAGAGTAAGAGCTAAGAAATATCCCAAAGTCGTTATAACCGACAAGCTAAAGTCTTACATCAGCGGGGTAGGGGATGAGTACGGCTCATATACGGAACACCGGCAAGGCGGGCCATTCAAATATAAGGTTACCGGTGAGTCTACGGCGGAAATTGAACGATTTCATAAGACACTGGAACAAAGGACAAAGGTATTTCAGAAATACGACGATATTGAAACCATCCGGCTTTTAACTGGCGGGTGGCTGGTTAATTATAACTTCTTTAAGCAGAACGAGGGATGCGGGAATGTCCCACCTGCTCAGGTAATGAGCAAGGTTGTCCCCTGTAAAGACTGGAATGATATAGTCAAACCAAAAATGATACCTGATAAAGACTATAAAATCAGACTGTATCGCAGACCATCAGTAAAACGGGGGAAGCCTGTATTTGATGCTACCCTGACGCCATCTGACGTAGGCGATAAGGAGAGTGCCTAAACGATTGTACTTTACCATCACACCGGGTTTAGTATTTCTATGATGACCTCGGAAGCTAATAAAAAGTTTATCCGGATAAGATTCTTATTATTTTTCACCTTTTATAATTCACGATAAAAATATTTTGACCCGCAAAGGGAAGTCTGTTATACTAGTTATGAACATATGCCCATATCTTGGGTGAAGGAGTTATGAAAATTGGTGTATGGATATGGTATAGGCTTGGGTCGCCGGAGAGGTATAGGCTTTGGCTTCCGGGGAGGTTATGGTTATGGGCCCTACGGCAGACCGGGCAGAGGCAGATTTTCCCGCGGTTGGTACCCCGTACCAGCCAGGTTTACCGCTTTGGCTCCCACCTGGCCACCGCGCTATGCTGCCCAGGCACCCGCAGCCGGGGAATTAGACCAGTTAATAAGTCAGGCTGAAATTATAAAAGCTGAGCTCAGCCGCATCGAGGCCAGAATATCTGACCTTAAAGACAGCCCGGATTGATAAGGCTGGTTAAACAAAGAGGTTAGCAAACTGCCTGACTCGGTTATGAGCCAGGGAAGGAGGGATACAATGCCAAGATTTGATGGCACCGGCCCACGCGGTATGGGGCCGATGACTGGCGGCGGCCGAGGTTATTGCGCATTACCGCTAAATGCTTCGTTAACGGAAATCGAAAATCTAAAGCAAAGAGTACAGGTGCTACAAACACAGTTAGCACAAATAACAACGGCCATTGAGAGCCTGAGGAATGAAACCGTGGCTACTAACAAAAAGGACAACTGATAAACTAACATTCAACCACAAAGGAGAGGTTTTCTTAACATTAAGAAAACCTCTCCTTTTAATTATGCCTACTAAATTTATAACGCAGATTACTTCTTGTAGTCCGATGGCCACAGTCTGGGGCGTATAGCCTCCGGCACCTCATCCCTTTCAAAGAACGAGAAGAAGCCGCCCGCTTCGGCATTCATGACCGTCATCATCGGATGCTCGGTATCACGCCTGACTATAGCATCTATGACCGCCGTCTTGCCCGACTTAAATGCCCTCTCCAGGGCTGGTTTCAGTTGGGCCGGGTCTTCCACTCGCTCGGTATAGGCACCACAGGCAGCGAACATCTGTGCGTAATCGGTGGGGCTGATGAAGAAGGGATGTCCCTCTGAATCCTGCGTCCCGGGAACAGGGAGCGCCCGGGAAAAGTACGGGCCAATGCTTGCCATCCAGGCATCGTTGTTACTCAGCAGGAAAACGGCGGGGCATTGGCAGCGGACAGCGGTCTCGACATCAAAACCACCCAGACCCATACCACCATCGCCCATAATAACCAGCACCTGCTTGCCCGGCCGAGCCAGCTGGGCACCGATAGCCATACCGACACCATGGCCTACGCCCGCGGTATTAGCCGAATCAAGAACGGTTCCGGACTTGCCAGCCACAATTCTTTCGGTAACAAAAGCACTGGAGGTAAACCCATCCAGTATTACCGTGGCATCTTTATCGAGTACCGCCATGGCTTCGTGAGCTACCCAGGTAGGATGCATGGGTTTAACGTTTCTTGCCGCCTCAGCATCGGCATCCATGCGTTGCTGGTCTTTAGCCTTAATCTCATCAACGGCCTTGAGCCATTCTGCTTTCCTGGGGAAGCTCTTGACCATGTCCTTGGCACAATCAATCATCTGCCGGAGAACCGCCTTCGGGTTGGCAATGATGACCATATCGCTGTGAGCCGTAAATTCGATGTCCTCTCTGGATTCAGTAATGAAGATCAGTCTAGCTTTGGCTGCCCAGGCTCCATAGCCCTCCAGGTAGCCCATGTTGAGGCCAATGGTACAGGCAACATCAGCGTTTCGCAGAATTTTGCCCCGGGCACGACCCTTAAAAGCTAGCGGATTGTCTTCGGGGACAGCACCACGAGCCACCCGACGGGTGATTACCGGAATCTGGAGTAATTCTACCAATTCCTGAAGTTCTTTTTCCGCATGGGACCAGAAAACACCACCACCACCAACGATAATAGGCCTCTCGGCTTCTAATAGCAGCCTTACCGCCTTCTCCACCGCCACCGGGTCGCCATGTGGTAATGTCGGCTCGGGATAACTATTATCAATGAAACCCATCTGGGCACTGGCGGGAGTCTTGATATTCCAGATGTCTACCGGAACCTCAATAGCTATTGGTCCCTGGGGATAAGTCATGGCATCGCGAAAGGCCTTCTTGGTAACATAGGCCATTGTATAAGGGCTAATGACCCGCGTCGCCCACTTGCAGTACTGGCTCATGATCGGGGTAGCGTAACCTTCCTGTAGGGCACTGCGTTTGTCCTCAAAGGACAGGTGCTGACCATAGAAAGCAACCACCGGGCTCCGGGCACTGGAAGCCTGGACAATACCACTGAGCTGGTTGGTCATACCCGGACCAGCGGTGCCGAAACAGACTCCCACCTTGCCGGTAGACCGGGCATAGGCATCGGCCGCATAGCCACCGGCCTGTTCGTGGCGCATGTGTACCATCTTTATGCCGGCCACACCACAGCCAGCATTAAATGGCCAGATATGGCCACCACTCACGCCAAAGGTATACTCCACGCCCTCTTCCTTGAGTACCCGGGCCATTTGTTTACCACCTGACAGCAACTTCTCTTCCATAACTTGCTGAACCTCCTGTTAATATAAATTCTCTCGGAGATTAGGTAATCTGGCTTAATTTATAGCTTATTCTCACCTCCTTTACATATTTACTCAGGACTTAATATTACACAGGCGTTAAGGCATCCTGGCCAACTAGCAATCTTATAACTAAATACTATCTCCCTAATGCCGGACTGTCAACACATTTCCCGGAAACAAGCAATGGTGAACATATGCCCGAATCGATTACTGCGCCTGCTTAAATCTCGATGGCACTTTTCGCCTGCTCAAAGGCCTGTTTCATCTTATCCAGCTCCAGAGAAAGCTGTTCCCATTCAGCCAACAGCGAGCCAATAGTTTCTTTTAGAGTTTTATACTTATCTATGGAAGCGACCACCTGCGTATTGGATTTATAATGCTCCTCATCGGCCAATAAACCCTCAACCTCCCGGAACTGTGCTTCGAGTTCCGGTAGTTCCGCCTCGATTTCAGCTATCCGCTGTCTAGCGTGAGCACTCTGCTGATAATACTTGGTTCTCAGTTCCCCTTCCAGTAATTTACGCTGGCGCAGTTTATTATTCGTTACAGCCTTCCCGACGGCTGATGGCTTCGGCAGACTGGCAACCTCGGCACCCCCTTGCGAAAATGAATCTTTCCAGTCGAGATAATAGTCGTAATCACCGCCTATTACCTGTATGTTCCCAGCCCGCACTTCGATAATCTTGTTAGCAATCTGGCGGATTAACGTACGGTCATGGGTGATAAAGCAAAGACTCCCCCGATAAGCTTCCAGCGCGTCGGCCAGAATCTCCCGCGAGGTAATATCAAGATGGTTGGTGGGTTCGTCTAGCAGCAGGAAATTAGCCGATTGCATCAACATCTTGGTTAGCACCAGACGGCTCTTCTCCCCACCGGAAAGTACGGAGACCTTTTTATACACCTCATCGCCCACGAACAGAAAGGCACCGAGCAGCCCCCTCAACTTTTGTTCCGGTTCATCCGGGGCTACGCTCCGCAGCTCGGTAAGCACATCATTCGACGGATTGAGCAGTTCAAGCTGGTACTGGGCATAATAAGCCGTGGTGACATTATGCCCCAACTGGCGTTCGCCCTCATCAAAGGGCAGCACGCCCGCCAGTATTTTAAGCAGGGTCGTTTTACCGGCACCGTTGGGACCCACCAGAACCACCCTGTCCCCACGGTTAATAACCAGATTAAGGTCCCGGTAAACGACGTTTTCACCGTAAGACTTGACGACGTGATTCAGGGTAATGACAGATTCGCTACTCCGCGCCGGTTCGGGAAAGGAGAAATGTATTTTCCTGGTCGTCCTAGGGACAACCACCCTTTCTATCCTGGCCAGTTGTTTCATCCGGCTCTGAACCTGAGTCGCCTTGGTATTCTTGGCGCGGAAACGCTCGATAAAACGCTCCTCTTTTTTTATTTTGAGATTTTGTCTTTTAGCCGTAGCGACCGCAATCTCTTTCTCCTTGTTACTGGCAATCACGTAGCTATCGTAATTGCCCCGGTGCAAACGGCACTTACCCGGCTCAATAGCAATTACCTTGCTTACTACTCGATTTAAAAAAGCCCGGTCATGCGAGATGAGCAGGACAGCCCCACGATAGCCGGCTAGATAACGCTCAAACCAGATGCAGGACTCCAAATCCAGATGGTTGGTAGGCTCGTCCAGCAGGAGTACATCGGGCGCCAGCAACAGTAGCTTAGCTAACGAAGCCCGCATCAGCCAGCCGCCGCTGAAATCGGATATGGGGCGATGAAAATCAGCCTCGGCAAAACCCAGACCGGAAAGTACCGCCTTAGCCTCGTGTTCGGCATCATAGCCACCGGCAAACTCAAAACTATGCTGGAGTTCCCCTAATTCATGCAGCAGGTTTTGCGCACTCCCGGCATCTGTGGTTGCGGCCAGTTCTCCCTGAATAATCTGTATCCTATGGGCCAGCCCCGTTATATGGGTTGACGCCTGAGCCACATCTTCCAGCAACTGTCTGTCAAAAGCCGGGATAATCTCCTGCTCCAGATAGCCGATGGTAGTATCCTTAGGTATGTTTACAATGCCGGCATCGGGGCGTATATCGCCGGAGATAATATTTAATAACGTGGTCTTGCCGGAGCCGTTAGCCCCGATGACAGCGATACGGTCTCTCGCCCCCACGTTAAAAGTAACGGCACTGAACAGAGTCCGGTCGCCGTAGGCTTTGGCTATATCGATAACACTTATCATATCTACTAACTTAGTCATTATACCGGGGATGCCGCAATAAATGAAGCCGGAGGGGTCATAAGCTATATTCAGGACAACATCAATATGCCAGCTATGGCAGTTAATAAAAAACCGGGCAAGTTCCCCGAAAAGGGAATATAATGATATTATTGAAAGGATTTCCAGTTATTAGCTACGGTATTACCGCGTATTGGGGGTAAAAAACATGTCGCCTGCGCCCGATAATAAATCAACCCCGTTAAAACCCATAAAGTGGTACCGAAGCCTGGCCACCAAAAAGGGTCGGCTCGAAGCCCAGGCTTTTCTGGTGGAAGGAGACCGTCCTATCCGGCAGATAATCAGCAATAATCCGGCTGATGTCTTAGAAATCTTAACCACCGGGGAATTACCCCCATTTTATCATAAGTACTCTAGTCGCCTTGTCAGCGAAAGACAGCTGCGCGCCATTTGCTCGGCTAAGACGCCACAGGGGATAGTAGCCATCGTGCGGCTGCCACTGGACACTTACGCCGACCAACTGCCACCGGACATCGGCACCCCCGTACTACTGCTTGAAGATGTGCAAGACCCGGGAAATGTGGGCACTCTAATCCGTACTGCCGTAGCCTTCGGTTTTGCCGGGATTATCCTCACCGAAAAATGCGCCGACCCCTTCTCCCCGAAATGTGTACAGTCCACGGCCGGCACGGTGCTATCCCTATGGATAAGGAAAACTGCCCGTTATCTGGAACTGGCAGAGCAGTTAAAGCACCGGGGATATTTCCTGGTGGCCACCGACCTTGATGGCACGGCAGAGCCTTCGGTTCTCCTAAATCTGGATAAACTACTGCTGGCGCTGGGTAACGAGGCTTCCGGTCTTTCGGAAGAGCTACTTGATATATCACATTGCAGATTAAGAATCCCCACCATCCGGGACAAAGCGGAATCCTTAAACGTAGCCGCTTGCGGGGCTATCTGCATGTACCTAAGCTATCGGCAATAAAGCAGGCAGCAGATTATCTTCTTGGTGGAGCTGAGGGGATTCGAACCCCTGACCTCCTCCGTGCAAGGGAGGCGCTCTCCCAATTGAGCTACAGCCCCACTAACTCAGCAAATTATAGCATCAAACACTCTGGCAAACAACGCAACACCCCCATAACAACCCGAAAACACCACGAATATGGTTAATACCAACAAAACCTGTTAGAATTAAAATCAATCCGGGAGGAGACCAGTCTGGTGACAATCACTTATGTTCTTATTTTACTGGGCGCTGGCTTATGCGCTGGCTTTGCCAGCGGGCTTTTAGGCATCGGCAGCAGCTTCATCATAACCCCGATACAATACGAGATATACCTGGCAATGGGACTGCCGGCAGACACGGCCATAAAAATGGCCTTTGGTACCACTATGCTGGTTATCCTGCCCACAGCCATAAGCGGTGCCTGGAGACATACCCAAAAGGGGGCAGTTAGATGGAAAACCGCCATAATCATGGGTAGCTGCAGCCTGCTCGGCGCCTTCGGTGGCGCCAGCCTGGCCACTAAACTACCCGGACTATGGCTCAAGATTGCTTTTGGGGTAGTCATCATTGCCGCCAGTGTGAGAATGTTTACTGCCAGAACCCAGCCAACCGAACAGAAACCTCAAGACAATGTCTGGGCATGGGCAGCCTGGGCTATTCCTGCCGGTCTGATAAGCGGGCTCGTCGGCATCGGCGGTGGCATGGTACTGGTACCCGTAATGAACATGGCCCTCAAGTTCAAACTGCATAACGCCGTAGCCACTTCTCTGGCCGCCATAATATTTACCAGCCTCGGCGGCGCCCTGGGCTATATCATAAACGGACTAAACGTCCCCAACCTGCCCTCATATTCCTTAGGCTACGCCTACCTGCCCTCATGGTTAGTGCTGGCAGTGAGTACCATCACTATGGCGCAAGTGGGCGCCATAGTTGCCCATCGCTTGCCCGCCCGACAATTAGGCTACATATTCGCCGTGGTGCTGCTCTATGTAGGCTTGCGAATGCTGGGTGTCTTTGAATTCCTGGGTTAGGCAATATGAAAATAATTACTCGACCCGCTGATATCAGGACGGCTTTATCTTAACCGGCAAGCCAGCCACCATCAGGTAAACCTCGTCAACACGCTCCGCCAGCAGTTGATTCGCCTTGCCCAGACAATCCCGATACAACCGGCCCAGTTCGTTAGTCGGCACCAGCCCCGAACCGACCTCGTTAGTAACCAATATAAAACCGGCATCAGTGCGCCCAAAGCATTCCACCAGCCCGGTAATTTCCTCCACAACTCGCTCCTCCACAACGGCGAAAACAACCGGCTCATTATATTCAGCACAAACGTTGCTGACCAGCAGGGTAATACAATCCACGATAACAACCCGCGCATCGGCTATCTCGGCGGCAATACGGCCACCTATACGCGTATTAACCTCCAGCGTCCGCCAGCTCGCAGGCCTTGACTTACGATGCGCCTCGATGCGCTGCCGCATCTCCTCATCCAGTGGCGCTGCGGTCGCCACAAAAAGCACCGCTTCGCCAGCAGCCAGAGCAAGCTCCTGAGCAAAGCGGCTTTTACCACTCCGGGCACCACCAATTACCAGAATACTCCGCAACCCCACAACCCCCTAACTAAATCAGCCAGAGCCACTGATTATAAGTCAACAGGCAAACCATGACCAGCACACAGACTTCCGCCAATTCGCTAATCGCCCCATAGTTATCCCCGGTAAGCCCGGCAAACTTACGCCTGAAGTAAGCGGCCGCGACAATAACAATAACCCAGGTACCCAGCATGATAACCAGCCCCACCAACCGGGCTGAAACCACCACCACGGCCAAAGTGATTAAAGTAGCCGTAATAAAAATAAGCAAGTTAGCTCCCTGTTTAAAAGCCAGCCCCAAACCTTCCTGTTTGGCATAAGGGTAGGCAAAAATGGCATATACCATCGCCCAGCGGCTTACCACCGGCATCATCACCAGGGTCGCCACCATAACAGGTGCCGGCACACAATTTAACGATATGTATTTTACCAATAGCAGGCAGACCGCACCGATAACGCCAAAAGCACCGGTACGGCTGTCCCTCATTAACTGCCACCGTTCTCCCGCGGTTCTATTCCCCCCCAGCCCGTCGCAGGTATCCACGAAGCCATCAAGGTGAAGCGCGCCGCTTATACCCACCAGCGCCACAATCAGCAATACATTAACCAACGCCGGCGGCAGCACCAGCCCCAATAGCCAGTTCAAGCCCAGCAAAACCAGCCCGATAATAATACCAACCACGGGGAAATAAACGACAGTACGCCCCAACTCCTCCGGACCAGGCTGACGTGGCATAGGTAATATAGTCAGAAAACCCAGTGCGTCTAGGAATCCCATTGGTTCATTCCATCCTCCCTAGATACTCCAGCCTCAGTAAAGGTAGACATCTCGGCCAGAACTCTGGCTGACACTTCAGCTAAAAATATGCCCAGTGCCGCCCCGGTCCCTTCTCCCAACCGCATCCCAAGAGCCAATAAAGGCTCAAGCCCCAGATATCTTAGCATTAGTTGATGACCAGGCTCAACAGAGGCGTGAGCCGCAATCATATAATTTTTCACCTCTGGTGACAGGGCAACCGCAATAAGCGCCGCCGCCCCGGAGATAAAACCATCCACAACCACCGGTATATGGTGCGCCGCCGCCCCCAGCATCACCCCGGCCAAACCGCCAATCTCGAAGCCCCCCACCTTGGTCAGAACATCAAGCGGCTGGGCAGGGTCCGGCTTATTTACCGCCAGAGCCCTGTTTATTACGTCTATCTTGTGAGCTAATTGTTTTTCTCCGATACCGGTACCTCCGCCAGTTACCTTATCTACAGGCTCACCCGTCATAACCGCGCAGATAGCGCTACTGGCCGTGGTATTCCCAATGCCCATATCACCGGTACCAACGATATCCAACCCCTTATTTACCTCCTCAGCTACTACTTCAATACCGGTCTCAATAGCTCGAACCGCTTCTGCTTTACTCATTGCCGGTTCCAGAGATATATTACGAGTCCCGGCAGCGATCTTTCGGGACAAAAGCTGAGGGGCAACCGCCAAATCGGCAGCCACCCCCATATCAACAACAATAACCCTGGCGCCCACCTGGCGGGCGATTACATTAACCCCCGCCCCATCCCCGATGAAATTACTAACCATCTGAGCAGTTACTTCTTGAGGAAACAGGCTGACCCCCTCTACCGCCACACCATGGTCGCCAGCCATGGTAATAATAACCTTGCGCTTCAAAGCCGGCACCGGCTTACCCTGAATACCCGCCAGTTGCACCGCAAGCTCTTCAAGCCGACCCAGACTACCCCGCGGCTTGGTCAGCAGGTTATGTCTGGCCCTGGCGGCCGCCATCGCCTGGCTGTCCAGTGGTCTGATACTCTCAATAGTACTTGCTAATAGTCCGGTCAAGAATACTCCCTAATAAATCCACCCTATTCAAACAGCTCGGGATGAATAGCTGCCGCCATTGCCTCCAAGCCCTGAACTATCCTGGGGCCGTAGCCCTCAATAGTGTCCGCCTCAATAATATAAACCCTATCCTGCTTGACAGCA
>Ga0068714_10008007_pt1 | contig 10017 bp, 10 predicted proteins | sample MTBNYHSulfiMetaG_FD_62988 | JGI IMG/M metagenome (GOLD analysis project Ga0068714, IMG submission 62988) | Enrichment culture microbial communities from rom New York Harbor, USA that are MTBE-degrading - MTBE-NYH (New York Harbor Sulfidogenic)... | ecosystem: Environmental > Aquatic > Marine >...
GACCTCCGACCTCTGAGGCTCACACATGGCAGATCGCGAGCGGGAGCTCGCTCCTACACTGATCACTGGCTTTCTGTGGTTCTGACTTCTGATCTCGCATGGGTTTCGTTTCACTCAACCCATCCTACCGCTTTCCGATCTCTGATTCACTGACCACTGGCTCCTGCTGTGGTTCTGACTTCTGATCTCGCATGGGTTTCGCTTCGCTCAACCCATCCTGCCGCTTTCCGATCTCTGATTCACTGATCACTGGCTCTTGCTGTGGCTCTGAGGTTCTGCAGCTCTGGTTTCACTGACTACTGGTTACTGGCTTGCGCTTTCACCAGGCTGCGGAACTTCTTGAGAAGCAGGGGGTGGAACCGGTCTCCTATGGTCTTCTCCATGTGGTTGAGCGCTTCGGCAAAAGAGAGGGCGTTCTGCTCCGGGCGATCCCTGCGCAAGTTGTCGTAGCAATCTGTGATCCCTGCGATCATGCTTCCCAGGTTCAGTTCCCTGGGGCTTTGCTTGGCCGGGAAGCCCTTTCCGTCGTAGGTGATGTGGTGTTCGTAGGCGATGATGGGCGCCACGTCCGGGATTCCAGGGCTTGCGATCAGGAGTTCTGCGCCGCGAACCGGATGCTCCCAGTATCGGTTCTTCTCGTCCAGGGACATGGCGGCGGTGGTTGAAAAGAGGTCGGGGGGCGAGTCATAGAGCCCAACGTCATGCAGCAGGGCTCCGAGGCCGATTCCCTTGATCATGGCCACGTCCAATTTGACCTCCTCGGCCATGGCCATGGAAAGGGCCGAAACATTGAAGGCATGGATGTAGGGGTCCGGATCGGGACTCCGGCGATACAGGAGCACCTTGAGGGGCATGTCGCCTTCTCTCACCATCCCGTGAACGGCTTCGGTGAGTTCCTTGGCCGCCAGGACTTTCTTGGATGATAGGGGACCGCGAATGTCGCTGAACAGTTCTTTGAGCTGGCTGGAGTAGGACAGGATAGCCTGGCGGGCGGACTGAAGGGCTCCTGCTACGTCGTCGTAGGTAACCTGCGCCTGGGAGTCGAGGGGCAGCCTGCCTGCGAGAATGTGGGGAAGCCTGTCCTGGTTCTTGGCAAGCACCATCTCGCCGCCGGCGGGATCCTTCAGCAGGGGCAGCAGCAGCTGAAAAAAGGCGCCGAGCTCCTCATCCGTGACCCCCTGTCGAAAGGTGAGTCGTTCCAGGTTGATCTGCCCGAGCATGGGCAGGATTTTTCCAAGCGCCTTCTCGAGTTCCGGAAGAGGCTGGTTCTCGATCACCACTTCCCCGCCGATGAAAAGCCACGTCATCATGGGTTTCTGCGCAAGGTACCTGTTCAGCTTTTGGGAAAAAACCCCGACCTTCTTGAGGGTTTCCGGATGATCCGCGGTGTAGAGGTTGTAGGCCCTCAAGGCCCCGAAATAGCTCATGCAGAGGTCGAGGTAGAATTCGCGAAGCTTTGGTTGGGCGGCCGTTTCCGTCATGATTTCTCCAAGAGTTTCCGGCTCAATTCCTGCAGGTCTCCCGAACCCGTCGACGCCGTCTCCTCCAAAACGGCCCTGGCCTCCGGGGTCTGGATTTCGGCCAGCGCCTGAAGCGCCTCCATCTTGAGGTTTTTGGTCTTCTTCCCGGTAAACCACGACTTGTCGGTCACAATCCGTGCCAGGGGCTCCACGGATCGTGGCGATTTCAGGCGTCCCAGGGTTCCGATGGCTTGGGACCTGACGTCGTAGTCTTTGTGATCGAGCAGGCTTTCGAGGGACGGGGCGAGCTGTTGGTTCGCAAAGAGATCTGCGAGATCGATGAGCATCGGAAGGTCCCCGTCCTGTGCGGTGGTCAGCCGAGAGCCGAGGGCTTTCGCAAGGTGGGGCGCCAGGCTTACGAGGGTCGTGACCAGCCAATCAGACAGGGGCCCCTGCTGATCTGAGAGCTTGAGATAAAGATCGATGAGAAACCCGCCCGCTTTTTCCGGGAAGAGCTGGCAGACGGAACTGATGGACGACATCTCCCGGGGCTCGAAGGTTCGGCATTTTTCCAGAAGGGCCTTCAACAGTCGGTTCACGTCTTCCGTGGCGAGCCAGTTCTTGACTTCTTCGGTCAGGAGATCTTTTTGGGGCAGCTGTCCCATGCAGAGAAAGACTTGCCGGAGCACGTTGCCCGTCAGCCTGGGCCGATCCTGGTGAATAAAATGTTTGACCGTTTCCCGCATGGACTGGAGCAGGGGAAGACTCATCGCCTCGTTCCGCTGGGGCTCCTGGAGGAGGTCAATGATCAGCCTCGCCTTGAAAAGCTTGAGGGAATCATCGGCCGTGGTGCGGATCAGGCGCGCAATCTCTTCTTCCTCCACCATTCCTTTCTGTATCTTGAGCGACGTGGCCAGGTCTTCAATCGCCTTTCGGTACTGAGCGTCGAAGTCCTCGCTCTCCTGGTGGTGGACAAGAAGCTGCTCCAGGAGCTGCCACAGGTTCAAGCTGCCCGGTCTGCGCTCCTGCGTGGCCCGGTGCATTTCCGTTCGTACGTGGCTCAGAAGAGGCCCGGCGCTCTTGAACCTGGCCAGGGCGGTCCGGAAGAGGTTGTTGAAGGCGGGCGCTTGGGCGCCTCCCTGGTTCAAGGCGTCGATGAGGAGTCGGACGAGTTCCTGCTCGGGCATGTCCTCGATCAGGTCGCGGATGACCCCGCCGTCGTCTCCTTCCATGAATTCAGGAGGGGCGGCGCCCAGGATGGGGACTCGCATCTCGGGCCGGACGGCATTGAGCAGGAGGGATACGTTCTCCTTGAAAAGCTTCCGCTTGGCGGCATCGATCTTCACGACGGCCTTGCTGATGTTCTGGAGGAAATTGCCGAGGATTTGCCCCCTTTGCGCCGGGGAAAGGCTCTGCACGTTGTTCTTGAGATTTCCGTCAAGGTCCGCGAGGGCTCGCTTCAGGCTCTCCGGATCGTCACAGATGCGAAGGATCTCTTTCATCTGTTCGGAGCCCAGGCGAAAGGCACCGGCCAGGGCGGGACGAAAGATCAGTTGCCGCCAGATTGCGGCTTCTTCTTTTCCCTGCATGAAGAAGCTCACCGCCGATTCCAGGCCCGAAAAGACCGAGAAGTCCAGGAGGCCGAGATCGATTCGCCGGATATTCTCTCGATGCAAGGCCTTGACCACGTCCTGCCCCTGTCCGGTCTTGGCGCCGCTGAGGGTCTCGACAAAGGACTCCAGGTCCTGGGTGGTCGCATCCCTGTGAATGATGAGGTGGGAGATTCCCAGGGAGTGAAAGAGGTTCAGGAAATCCTTGCCTCGGGCATCGGTGATCTGGAAGATCTCGTCTCCGACCAGGAGGGAATCCCGGGTGAATCCGATAAAGAAGAGGTCCCGGTCCTCCCTGGCCTCCTGGAGCTGATCCTGAAGTCGCTTGACATTTTGTTTGAACAGGGTGTGACCGCTGGAGTAAAGACGTCCTGCTTTGAGAGCCTGCACGAAGGCGATGATGAAGTCCTGCATGCTCTGAGGAAGGGGCAGGGCGGGGGCCGGCTTTTGGAGGATCATACTTTACTCCCGACGGTGTACTTGAGTCGCCTTAAGTCAAGTAGGATACAATAAAGTTGAATTAATGTCAATTATAGAAAATTTAACAATGATGAAATCTGCTTATATAGATTTCATAGAATGACACTTCTTTTCAGACCTTTTACGAAGCCGTCAAGTGTGGTATGCAGTAAGGAATGAATCAGCAGGGGAGGAGTGAATGAGCGGGAAGAAAACAGCGGTAGTCACGGGCGCGAGCAGCGGAATCGGCCGTGAAACCGCCGGAAGGCTGGCAGGCAGGGGGTTCTCGGTGATCGCTGCAGCGAGGAGGCTGGATCGGCTGGAGGAACTCAAGTCCCGATTCGGCGACGTCGTTCCCATGCAGGTCGATCTCTCCAGGGAAGAGGACGTGGAGAGGTTCTGCGGCGATCTCGCTCGCCTGCCTGAGCCCGTCTCGATTCTCGTCAACAACGCGGGGTACAGCATCCGGGGAGCCGTGGAGGACGTTCCGCCCGATGCGGTGCGGCGCGTGTTTCAAGTCAACGTGTTTGCGCTGATCCGGGTGACCCAGGCATGCCTGCCCGGGATGAGAAAAGCGCGAAAGGGCCGCATCGTCAACCTGAGCTCCATGGTGGGGAAGTTCCCCTTCCCCATGAGCGGGATTTACGCGGCAACCAAGCACGCCGTCGAAGCCGTCACCGATGCCCTGCGCATCGAGGTGCGGCCTTTCGGCATTCACGTGGTCGCCATCCGTCCCGGATTCACCGCCACGGAGTTCAATGAGGCCGCAACGCGCATGACCGGTGACCTGACGGCGAGGACGGATCCCGACTACAAACCGCTTTATCAGACCTCGGGCGCCGCGATCGGAAAACTGTTCGTCAATGCCACGGTGCCGGGGCCTGAGGTCATTGCCGACCTGATCATGGAGGCGGTCGAATCGGATTCGCCGAGGACGGCTTACTCGGGCGGCTTTCTGAGCGAAGAGTTTCTGGGCCGGCGCGCAGCCTTGGACGACGACGGGTTCGACAAGTGGTTGAGCGAGAAAACAGGTCTTGCCGGATTGAAGGTGTAGGGATGCAAAGGACCGAACCGGGGAAGGTCACGGATAGGATCATCCTCCTGGGAACCCGTGAATCATGCTTCTACCTCGTGGACGGGGGCGAGGAAAGCGCCGTGATCGGCGGCGGCATGGCCTACATCGCGCCGGAGGTGGTGAAGCAGCTCCAGGCCTTCTCCGTGAACGAGAGAAAGATCAAGCGCGTGGTCATTCTCCATGCCCACTTCGACCATTGCGGGCTTGTCCCCTTCATGAAGCGACGCTGGCCGTGGGCCGTCGTCGCTGCATCGCCGAGGGCCTCCGAACTCCTCTCGGACCCCAGGGTCTCGGAGAGCATCCGAGACATGAATCGCCTGACCCTGGCCAGGGCAGGGCTCGAAAGAGCGGCAAAGGAGATGGGATTCGATTTCAGCGCCATCAAGGTGGAAGAAGTTCTCAGGGAAGGGGACAGGGTGCCCTGCGGGGATGTGAGCTTCGAGGTGCTCGAAGTGCCGGGGCATTCCTCCTGCTCCATTGCGCTGTATTTGCCGGAGGAAAAGGCGCTGTTTGCCTCGGATGCGGCCGGGGTGAGATACGGCGACTACTACATGGCGGCCGGCAATTCCAATTTCGACCTCTTCCAGCGGAGCCTGGAAAAAATGTCGAGGCTGGATGTGGAGGTTCTCCTCGGCGAGCACTACGGCGCCCTGGATGGAGAAGAAGGAAGAGGCTACCTGAGACAGGCCATGGAAGAGGCGGGCAAAACGCGAGCCCTGCTCGAGGCATCCTACCGCAGGACCGGGGACGTGGAAAAGAGCACTGCGGAAATAGCCGAGGTGTTTGTGTCCGAAGCCCCGGAAGGCTTTTTGCCCCCCGAGGTGCTGCGCCTTGTGGCCGGGCAAATGGTGCGCCACATCGCCAAGAAGGCCGGTAAACCAGTGATCAGTCATCAGTGAACAGCGAATCAGTATAAGACTGGTTCATAATTCGGAGGGAGGGCCACATGTTCTTCGAGCTTCGGCAGTACCGCATCAAGAAGGGAAAAATGAAACGGTGGGTGAAATACATGGAAGAAGTCCTGATCCCTTTTCAGATCTCTCAGGGTATGGTGGTGGTGGGGAGCTTCGCAGGGGAGGAGGAAGAGGATCTCTATGTCTGGATCCGCCGTTTCGAAAGCGAGCAGGAGAGAAAGAAGCTCTACAAGAAGGTCTATGAGAGCGAGACCTGGATCAAGCAAATCAAACCCGAAGTGGACAAGATGCTGGACCGGGAGAGCATGATCGTAACGCGCCTGCTGGCCACACCGAAATCCGTGATCCGCTGACGCGCGAATCACCCCTGCCCTGAGAAACTTGGACTCTGAAAGGGGATGAAACCTTGGTAGGCATTTTCTTGAGGTGGCTGATTCTCACATTGGCCATCCTCGTTGCCGCGTATCTGATTGACGGCATCGAAGTGAGAGGTTTCGGGAGCGCCCTTTTTGCGGCCGCCCTGCTGGGTATCCTGAATGCGTTTTTTCGTCCCATTCTCATCATTCTCACGCTGCCCATCACCATCCTGACCCTGGGGCTTTTCACGTTTGTGATCAACGCGCTTCTTCTCATGATGGCCTCCGGCGTCATCGGCGGCCTCGAAGTTCATGGTTTTTGGGCCGCCTTTTTCGGATCCCTGATCATCAGCCTGATCAGCTGGCTGCTGAGCTCTTTCATCAACGAGCAGGGCAGGGTGGGTTACATCGATCTGAAGAAGCGCCGGAACGGAAAATGGGAATAAAGAGGAAAATTGCCTTGACAGATTGCTTGTTTTAAATATTATTTGTTGATAATCATTCTCATTGGTGTGTGATGCCTGAACAGAATACGCGACTCGACAAAATGCTGGAAACTCTGAAGGAACGGGATTTCCGCATCACTCCCCAACGCATCGCTGTGCTCAGAGTCCTGGCGTTGAGTGACGGCCATCCCAGCGTGGAACAAATCTATGAAGAGGTGAAGAAGGACTTTCCAACCACGAGCCTCGCCACGGTCTACAAAACCGTGACCCTTCTGAAAGAGCTGAACGAAGTTCTGGAGCTGGGCTTCCCCGAGGGAAGCAACCGATATGACGGGACTAAACCCTACCCGCACCCGCACCTCATCTGTACGCTGTGCAAGAAAGTCATAGACCCCGATCTGGAGAGTCTTGACGGATTGACGAAGGAATTGACCTCAGAAACGGGTTTCAAAATCACCAGCCATCGCCTTGATTTTTTTGGAATTTGCCCTGACTGTCAGGGCAAAAGCCACTAGGATTGCCTAATGGACAACAAAAACGGAAAGGAGGTTGCTTATGCCTGAAGAGTTCAAGGCGGGATGCGCAAGGCCGACCGGCGGCCCTGTCGGCGAACCGGAGGCAAAGAGCACGGAGAAACCAGCTGAAGCTGCGAAGGAGGAGGTGAAATCCATGGTGATGATCGGAAGAAAGGCGCCCGATTTTGTGGCCCCTGCCTATTTGGACGGGAAGTTCGTCAACGTGAAACTTTCGGAATACTTGGGGAAGTGGGTCGTTCTCTGCTTTTATCCCGGAGATTTCACCTTCGTCTGAGCGACCGAGATTTCAGCAGTTGCTGAAAAATATCCCGAGTTTCAGAAACTGGGTGCCCAGGTGCTCTCCATGAGCATCGACAGCGTCTTTGTACACAAGATGTGGAATGACCACGAATTGTCCAAGATGGTCAAAGGCGGAGTCCCGTTCCCCATGCTTTCCGATGCAGGGGGCAGGGTGGGAACCATCTTCGGCGTGTACGACGACCAGGCCGGCGTTGAAACCAGAGGGAGATTCATCATCGACCCCGACGGCGTGATTCAGGGCTATGAAGTGCTCACACCGCCGGTGGGCAGAAATGTGGCGGAATCCCTGCGCCAGCTTCAGGCGTTCCAGGTGGTCCGCAACAGCAAGGGCACGGAGGCGACGCCCTCGGGTTGGAAGCCCGGGAAAATGACCTTGAAACCGGGGCCGGATCTCGTGGGCAAAGTCTGGGAGGTCTGGAAGACCTCCATGGCTTTCGATTGATGGTTTCGAACCGCACCTTTCCGGTCGGCCTCCTGAACCGAAGGCCTTACCGTTTTTGACGGCGGCCGACCTTTCATACTCCCCTGCGAAAGATTCATTGCATCACCTGTTTCTTTTGATGGATTCCGAATTCTACGGTGGGGAATCCGTGCAGCAAAGAATGGTTAATCGTTGTCAACGAATACGGGTTCTTATGTTCAACCCTCCCTTCTCCGCCCCTTGCGGGGGAGAGGGACGGGTGAGGGCGATTTTTGTGCCTGGATGGAAAGGAGGGAGAAACCTTGAAGAACACAGCAGGCTATTACAAAGGTCTACTGCGCGCCGGAGTTGTTGCGTGCACGTTTGTGGCGTGCGTCGCTTTCGCGGCACCCCTTGGTCTGCCGCCGGTCCCGGTTCCGGTGGGCAATCCCGTCACGCCGGAGAAGGTGAAACTGGGCGACAAGCTCTTTCATGACGTCCGCTTCAGCAGCACGGGCGATGTGAGTTGCTCCACCTGCCACGACAGGGAAAAAGGGTTTACCGACAACCTGCCCGTGTCCGAGGGAATCAAGAAACTCAAGGGAACGCGCAATGCGCCGACCGTGATCAATGCGGTCTACCTGCAGAGCCAGTTCTGGGACGGCCGGGAGCCCACCCTCGAGTCCCAGTCCGCCCAACCCTTCGTGAACCCGGTCGAAATGGGCCTCGAGGACCATGAGCCGATCCTCAAAGTCGTGCGAAGCGATCCGGAGTACCTGGATCATTTTCAGAAGGCCTTCGGCAAGACCGGGGACAAGATCACGATGGTGGAAGTGCAGCAGGCCCTTGCCACTTTTCAGAGGACGCTGGTCGCAGGCAACTCACCCTTCGACCGCTACTACTTCGGGGGCGACAAGACCGCCATGAGCCCTGCGGCGATCAGGGGACTGGACGTTTTCGTCAACCAGGGCCGGTGCGTTTCCTGCCACGTGATCGAGCAGACCCAGGCTCTTTTCACGGACAACCGCTTCCACATGATCGGCGTTGCTGCAAACCGGATGCCCAAGGACCTGGACGAGCTCTCGGCAGCCGTTGAAGACGTGAAACAGAGGGGAACGGACATCGCCGTGCTCAGCAACGAAAAGACTTCTTCCCTGGGCCGGTACGCGGTGACTCGCGATCTCACGGATATCGGCGCCTTCAAGACCTCGACGCTTCGAAACATCGAGCTCACTGCGCCATACATGCACGACGGGAGCCTACAAACCCTGGAAGAGGTGGTCCAGTTCTACAACAACGGAGGGCGACTGGAAGAGAGCGACCCGGTGCCTGAACTCTTGAGCGGCGGCATCCGCCCCCTGAACCTCACGCCCGAGCAGGAGGCGGACCTGGTGGAGTTCTTGAAGGCTCTCACGAGCCCGGAGTTCACCAAGCAGTGAAGGGCGAAGATCCAACAGGAAACAAGGAGGTAGACAGCATGACGATAAGCCGACGTTCATTTCTCAAAACCACCGGGGCAGCCCTGATGGCGAGCGCCCTTCCCATGAGCCTGGTGAAGGTCGCCCTTGGTGCTGCGCAGGATTTCACGTTCGCCTACATCTCCGATGCCCACATCCAGTACATCAAGGGGAACAAGTTCGTGCGAAACTGGGACATGGGGCTCATTCGCTCGATCCAGGAAGCCAACCTGCTGACGCCGCGCCCCGACTTCTTCATGTTCGGCGGCGACCTGGCGCAACTCGGGATGAAGGAAGAACTGGATCACGGTCTGGAGATCATGTCCAGGCTCAGGGGTAAGGTCCACTACGTGATCGGGGAGCACGATTACTACCTCGACCTCGGAGCCTATTGGCAGGAGAAGATTTCTCCGCTCTACTACAGCTTCGATCACAAGGGTGTCCACTTCGTGGTTCTCAACAGCATCCTCACCTATGACAGCTGGACCCACAGGAAGTGGGAGACGCCCATGGACCGCATGCTGGCCATGGCACGGCTCGACAACCCCGACGGTTCTCCGTTCATGGTGGGAGAAGAGCAGCTCCTATGGTTGGGGAAGGACCTGGAGAAGATCGGAAAGAGCACCCCCATCGTGGTTTTCTCCCACTCGCCCATTCAAAAGATCTACAAGGGATGGAACTTCTGGACCGAGGATGCCGAGAAAGTGCAGGCCCTGCTCAATCCCTTCGACAAGGTGACCGTGATCTATGGCCACGTGCACCAGATCCAGTACAATCAAATCGGGAACATCTCCTTTCACGCCGTGATGGCTACCGCCTGGCCGTGGCCCTATCCGGAGACGTATGTCCAGGTCGAGAGCCGCCTCCCGAAGCTGACGGTGCCCATGAACCGCGCCGATCCTTTCTTTGAGCGGGATGCTACGGGATGGCAGTTCGTGGATCTGCGAACCGGCAACGTGGCCGTGCACTACCAGCTGCCCGACAACGAAAACCGTACAATCGCC
>Ga0068714_10008008_pt1 | contig 10016 bp, 6 predicted proteins | sample MTBNYHSulfiMetaG_FD_62988 | JGI IMG/M metagenome (GOLD analysis project Ga0068714, IMG submission 62988) | Enrichment culture microbial communities from rom New York Harbor, USA that are MTBE-degrading - MTBE-NYH (New York Harbor Sulfidogenic)... | ecosystem: Environmental > Aquatic > Marine >...
AGGAACCTCGGAACGTTCATCGAGCAGGAGCGAGATCGCACGATCGAATACTTCGGATATGCCAAGCCGTTCAACCGCTTCAGGGGCGGGCTTGAGTTCTTGCGGGACGAACGAGCAAACCACCGGCAGCGGGTGTTTGCGGAGTTGCTTGAGTACTGGCAACAGCTTCGCGCGGAGGGGTTCTGGGATGACCTGGAGACGATGCTGCAAGTGTATGTGGAGGTCTCACAGCAGCCGGACCTTGAGACGCAGAATGAGCCGATTCATGGCACGAAAGACACGATCGACGAAGATAGCGCTGCTTAGTGACATCCACGGCAATTTGCCGGCGCTGGAGGCCGTGCTCGACAATGCGGCGTGCGAAGGAGTCGCCGAGATCTGGAATCTCGGAGACATGCTCGGATATGCACCATTCCCGAATGAGGTTCTCCGGCGGTTGCACAAAATCGGGGCGGTCAGCATTATCGGCAACTACGATCGGAAAGTCCTCGATTTTGCGCACAAGAGACAAGAGTGGAAACGCAGGAAGCCTCCCGCCAAGTACATCGCATTCCAGTGGAACGACGCGCATCTGGAGAATAGAGGCCGGCGTCTTCTCCGTTCGTTACCGGAGCAAGTGCGTCGTGCCGTCGGAAGTCTCGACGTATTGATGGTACACGGCAGTCCGGCGTCGATCGATGAGCTGCTCGGTTCGAATACTCCCCAGCAGCGTCTGGCGGAGTTGGCCCGGCTTGCCCAGGCCGACGTCGTCGTTTGTGGGCATTCCCACGATCCGTTCGCTCGGCGTGTGGGACAGACGTGGTTCGCCAACCCGGGTAGTGTCGGGCGTCCCGAAGGAGGTGACTGGCGGGCCTCGTATGCCATCCTGGAGTTCTCCGGGGGAGAAATGAAGGTTGACCACCGGCGAGTCCCTTACGACATCGACCGCGTGGCGCGGGCCGTTCATGCCGCCGGTCTTCCCAAGGAGTTCGTCGATGTCTTTCGCAAGGGCAAGAGCCTGGACCAGCTTCGCGGCAACCCGCGACCATCCAAAGCACATGGGTCCCCACGCGCGGACGCGGAATTGCCGGCGGTTCTGGCACTGGCGCAACGCTGCCGATACGAACGCGCGCACACCCACCAGGTCACGAGGCTGGCGCTGATGATCTTCGACGGGTTGAAAGCGGTTCACCGGATGGGAACGCGTGAACGAAGCCTGCTTCAATATGCTTCACTGCTCCACGACATTGGCTGGGCAGAAGGTCCGCAGGGGCACCACAAAGCCTCGATGCGCATGATCCTGTCCGATCCCAGCCTGCCGTTCGGGCGCGCCGAGCGGCAGATGATCGCTCTGATAGCTCGCTATCATCGCAAAGCATTGCCCAGCGAGCGTCACGAACATTATCGGAGCCTTGGTCGGGCCGAGCAACGCCGGGTGTGTATGCTGGCCGGGATCCTGAGAGTGGCCGACGGTCTTGATCACAGCCATAACAGCGTTGTGCGAGCCGTTCGGTGCCAAGTCTTGGACCGCCGGGTTGTGGTGGTCTGTGACGTACGAGAAACCGCCCACGCGGAACTGGGGAGCGCGGCGAAAAAAGCCGATCTGTTTCGTGAGGCCTTTGGAGGGTCTCTGGTGTTGAAGACCGCCTCCGGCCGGGATTAGTGTAGCAGGAGCGCCGCTGCCGGAAACAGCAGCATAGGAGGCATCCTGCATTCTGACGAAGCAGCACAGCAGGGATATGCCGACAAGAGACAAGAAACCCAAGAAGGTGGCCTTGGCCGAGACGATGGCGGTCATCGACATCGGGTCCAATTCTATCCGTATGATGATCGGACAGGCGTTGCCGGACGGCAGGCTCGAGATCATCGAACGTCTTCGACGCGCGGTGCGCTTGGGGCAAGACGTGTTCCGTACCGGCCGTGTCCGCGCCGAAACGATGCGCAGTGCTGTGGGCATTCTGCGTGACTATCGGCACGTCCTGAACACCTACGGCGTTCATCGAATCCGTGCGGTCGCCACCAGTGCCGTGCGCGAAGCGGCGAACGGCGACACCTTCGTCGACCGCGCCCTGATGGCAGCCGGGTTGGAAGTGTCGGTGATCAGCGTGACCGAGGAAGGACGGTTGACCGTCTCGGCGGTACGCAAGGCCCTGGGCGAGAAGCTGCTGCGACGGGGCAAGGCCCTCGTCGTGGAGGTGGGGGGCGGCAGCACCGTTCTGAACCTGCTGAACCACGGAGAAATCACGGCGTCACAGAGTCTTCCCACCGGCTCGGTCCGCATGCAGGAGGTGCTGGCGACCACGACGGAACGGGCCGACCAGGCTGCCCGCCTGATTCAACATCAGATCACCAGCGCGATGGCGGCCTTCCGGAGCCTTCTGCCGCTCAAGAGTGTTCAGACCTTCATCGCGGTCGGTGGAGACGCCCGGTGGGCCGCCGCCCAGATCGGGAAACCTTTGAAGGCCGCACCGCTCGTTACTGTCTCATCCAAGGCTTTGGGTAAGCTGCTCGATCGCTGTCGGCTTCAGACGGCCGATGAGCTGGCGCGATACTACAAGATTCCGTACACCGACGCCGAGACGATCATGCCGGCTCTGCTGGTGTACCAAGTCCTGCTGGAAACGACGCGCGCCGAGCGGATGATCGTGTCCGATGTGTCCATGCGCGACGGGTTGCTCTTGGACTTGGCGCGGGATGCGGCAGGAAAGAAGGACGACTCGGCCTATCGAGAAATCATTCAGTCGGCCCAGAGCATCGCGCAGAAATACCAGGTGGATACCAGTCATGCTGAGCAGACACGCCGCCTGGCGGTGCAGTTGTTCGACCAACTGGCCGGCGAGCATCGGCTGGGGGAACGTCACCGGTTCCTGCTGGAGGTGGCGGCCATCCTGCATGAGGTGGGGACCTTTGTCGCCAGCCGGGCGCACCACAAGCACAGCTTTTACCTGATTGCCAATTCGGAGATCGTCGGATTGACCCAGGATGAGCTGACGGTGGTGGCCAACGTGGCACGCTATCATCGTCGCAGTCGACCGAAGCCGTCGCACCTGGACTACATCGCCTTGCCGCGCGAGCGGCGGATGATCGTGAACAAGCTGGCGTCGCTGTTGCGTGTGGCCGAGGCGCTGGACAGCAGCAGGACGCAGCAGATACGGACGCTCCAATCCCGCATCGACGGCAGCGGTCTGATCATTTCCGTCAAGGCCGGCGGAGACTACACGCTCGAACGCCGTGCCCTGGCCGAAGTGGGGGATATGATCCTGGACATCTATGGACTGGAGGTCCGGCTCGAAGAAGCGGGCCGACTGTAACCGTCCCGGACGAGGCGTGTAGAAAGATGCCATGGGGAAGAAAGACCTGAAATCGCCGGACCTGTTCATCAACCGGGAGTTGAGTTGGCTGGAATTCAACGACCGCGTCCTTCAGGAAGGGTGCTCTGAGATAGTACCGTTGGGCGAGCGGCTGAAGTTTCTGTCCATCGTCAGCTCCAATCTCGACGAGTTCTTCATGATCCGCGTGGCCGGCCTCAAGCAGCAGAAGGCGGCGGGCGTGAGGAAGAGAGATCTCAGCGGTCTGACACCCTCCCAGCAGTTGTTCTTCATAAGCGGCAAAGTAAGCGAAATGGTGGCGCAGCAAACGGCCGCCATCGCCCAGGTGTTCCAGGAATTGAAATCTTACGATTTTCACCTCGTTCAGCGAGAGGATTGGACGCTCCACCAGCGGCAGTTCCTGGCCGGCTTCTTCGCCAAGGAAATGCTGCCGCTACTGACGCCGCTGGCGGTGCAGGACCTCGATCCGTGTCCGTTGTTGCCCGGACTCCAACTGTTCGCGGCCGTGCTGGTGTCTACATCCCGGACGAATCCCTCACCGCAGAAGCTCGTGGTGATCCCTGTGCCCGGCTCACTTCCCCGTTTCGTGAACATCCCTGCCGAGAAGGGCGTCTACGTCGCTCCCATAGAGGAGATCATCCTCGACAATGCCAGAGCGATGTTCGGCGGATGCCGGATCGGCAAAGAGACGATCTTCCGCATTACGCGCGATGCGGATGTGGCCATTCAGGAAGACGAGGCGGCGGACCTCCTCAGCATGGTCCAGGACGCGGTGCACGCTCGAAAGCACCGGGGCGTGGTTCGCCTGGAGATCAGCGCCCGGCCCGACCCCCGCATCAGGCAGTGGCTCACCTCGACGCTGCGGCTGCTTCATCATGACATCTACGAGATCGATGGTCTGCTCGACGCGCGGGCGTTGATGCAGTTGATCGACGTCCCTCCCGTACAGAGTCTTCGCGCCGGCGACTGGCTTTCGCAGGAGCCGGCAGATCTGATCGGGGCCGAGGAACTCTGGCCGGCGATCCAGGACCACGATGTCATGCTATTTCACCCGTACGAGCGGTTCGATCCGGTCGTCGAAATGGTGCAGAACGCGGCAGACGATCCGGCGGTGCTGGCGATCAAGCAGACCCTCTACCGGACCAGCGGGGACTCGCCGGTCGTCCGCGCCCTGGCCCGGGCCGCCGAGAACGGCAAGGAGGTGACCGTCCTGGTGGAGCTGAAGGCGCGATTCGACGAATCCAGGAACGTCAACTGGGCACGGCAATTGGAGGACGCCGGGTGCCATGTGATCTACGGCATCGCGGGCTTCAAGACCCATGCCAAGGCGTTGCTGGTGATCCGCCGGGAAGCGGGCCGCCTCCGTCGCTACGCGCACCTGAGCACGGGCAACTACAATGATCGGACGGCCCGACTCTACTCCGATATCGGTCTGATGACCTGTGACGACGAACTGGTGTCGGACGTTGCGGCGTTCTTCAACTTGCTCACCGGGCTTTCCGAGGCGGTCCAGTGGCAGCAACTGATCATTGCGCCTACCGACCTGCGCACGAGACTCAAGGACCTGATCAAACGCGAGATCCAGGTCTCGACGCCGGACCGTCCCGGCCTGATCATGGCCAAGATCAACTCGCTTGAAGATCGGGACATGTGCCGGGCTCTGTACGAAGCGAGCCAGGCGGGGGTGGACGTCATGCTCAATGTCCGCGGGATTTGTTGTTTGCGGCCCGGGGTCAAAGGCTTCTCCGAGCGGATCTGCGTCCACTCGATCGTGGACCGATATCTCGAACACGCTCGGATCTTCTACTTTGCCAATGGGGGGCACGAAGAAGTCTATCTCAGCAGCGCTGACTGGATGAGACGGAATCTCGACCGACGGCTCGAATTGCTGTTTCCCGTCCGCGATGCGAGAATCCGCCGACGTCTTGTCGGCATTCTCAAAGTCTTTTTCAAGGATAACGTCAAGGCGTGGGAACTGCTCCGTGACGGGCGGTATCGTCGCGTTGCCCGGAAGGGCCGGGCGGTACGCGCACAAAAGGCATTCTACGAGGATGCCGTGGCGGCAGTGCGCTCGGCCGAGCGCGGGACGCACCGGTTCCGCCCGTTGACGCGTCCCAAGTGATGGGTCGCCCTCCAGCATCACTGGTTTCCTCTCAAGAAGCCCGGTCCGAGAGTCATGCCATGCACCTTGCCCCTCCCGGCGTGATGCGAGGGATGGGTCCCGGCAATCGAAGCGCTTTATCGGTCGCTCGGCCAGTTCGAGGAGATTTCCACAGAATATGACGCGGTTATCCTGATTCGAAGCCGTACAGGTGGGCAAGCGGCCCCGGATTAGTCATACTTTGAACGGCGTCCCAGTTGCTCCTCCATGACTACGACGGTGGCGGGATTATCGAATGGCAATAGGCTCAGGCCGGCGTTCTGCGATAAAGTCGGCCAACGAATCGGACGACTCTACAGGATGAACCACGACCTACTTGGAGATACGCCAGATGGATCAGAGCAATGAACGCCGACAGGAAAAACGACTGGGCTACCAGTGGCCGGTTTGGTTCAGCGAGGATTTCGCCGAGACGCTGTGTCAAGGACTGATGAATGATGTCTCCAGTAGTGGAATCGGGTTCAGTTGCGGGCCGAACGCTGGTTGTCTGCGTGAAGGCCAGCACCTGACGGTTCGCTTCAGCATTCCCCGGTTCGAGGGCGATGATCCGACCGCCACGGTCAACATGACACGCACCGGTCGCGTTTGCCGGGTTGAACGCGGCGAATGTGGAACGCATCGCATCGCCATGGAGTTTGACGTGCCCCTGCCGCTGCGACCTGCGGAAGTCTCGACGCTCAATTCTCTCTGCGGCAGCGACCCTGAGTAGCCCCGCGGTGTGGCACAGATCTACGCGTGAGGATGACCTCTGACCTGGGTGTGCCACGCCATCGAATCGAAGCCCCACAATCCTGCGAAGCCAGGCGGGCGCCTAATTCAGCCATGGATCGTTCGTCACGATGAGCGGTTGGATTTCGGTGTGAATCTCTTGGGCGTACTGCGTGTGTCCGTCCGTTTTGCCTTCTCCGGCTGGGTCATCTTGGCGCCGCGCTGCAAACGTTTCTTCCGCTTGGGATTGACCTGTCTTGCCGTGCCGCATTTCTTTGGGACCGTTCGGGCACGACGGTGCGTGCTCATCTTGCCCGTCTCTGTCAGCCGTTCCAGTGTGTCTGTGGCGCGGGCCGGCGTACCCAAGGCATTCATCCCAACTTCCGTGTGCGAGGCCTGAGCTTCTTCGCTCGGATCAGGACCCCGAGGTGTCGCAGGCAGTCTCAGGTCATCGGCTGATTCGGCCGGTGGGTGTGCTGCCATCGTCTTCTGGAGCTCGCTGATAAGGATGTCCTTTTCCCGGCATATTCGGCGGCTCTCGTCCAAACACCTCTGGATCTGGGTCAATTGTTGTTTGACGGCTACGAATTGCGTGGCCAGGGACGTCGATTCGAGATCCGGTTCGAGATCGAGGATGTCTTTGACCACCTGAATGGGCTTGGCCAGAATGTCAAGCAATTCCATAACTCCTCCTTCTTCAGGACACGGTTGTCTCCCCGTTTGTCCATCCGCCAGTTTTCCTGCAAGTACGGTTGAAGCCGGTCCTACGTAGATTCTACTAAGTAATCAGGCGCATGAGCCTTTGTGGAAACTACGTATTCTCGCCCGTCCGATATTCGCAGGCCCCAACCATCCTGCTTAGACCGGGCGGAGCACAGGGCGCAGGCTGCCTGGGTCAGATTGACTTGGCCACGAGGCCCGGTGAAACGGCGACTTGGCAGTTCGGGGTATCCTGCGCCCACGCATCGAGGAAATCGCCAATGGTGCCCTCGTTGCACCTCTGCTTGTACTCCGCGAACGGCCTGTTTCCAAAGATGTCTGTCATCGTCCGTTGGACCTCTGACGGCTTCCAGCCCAGTTCTTCCTCCATCTTCTTGCGAGAAAGAGGTGGTCTATCGCCTGAGGCAGTGGGGGAACCGTGGTGTTCGATCAGCTTGGTCAGCAGTTGCCGGCGAGCACTCATCTGGTCGGCCTTCTTGTTCGGCCTTGGTTTCGGCAGTACCAGCCGCGTACTTGAGATCTGTGAGCCACACGCTGTTAGGGATGGAGCGGTTCGCTTCGTTGCGAGCCTTTGGAAGTATGTTTGATATGGCGTCTGCGATAGCTGTGCGCCGGACGCAGATGGTTCGGTGACTGCTCCACCGTTCTGCACGGTGCTGTCTTTGTCTTCGATCTCTCGAATCTCTTCCGGACTGCTGTGTACCTGCCTGGTCACGCATTGGTACAACACCTGGTCTGGGATCTTCTTCGCCACATGTGGTTCTGAATGGGAATCAGCCGGTTTCTTGTCCTCTGACTCTATTCTCTCGCCGACGGCTTGGTCTCTGCTCTCGCTGCCTTTCGGCAAGTCTTGGTTGAGTGGCGGGCCACCGACCTCGCATTGGATCGGCACGTTCTTGTTCTGATATTCATCCTGGTACGACTTCACTGCCAACTGTGCCCCGTGAGCGCTTTGCTCGGATTGCGGCTCCTGGCTCAGTTCACTGTCAGGGTGCCCATCCGCGCAGGGCGGTCCGCCTGCCTGATGCATGGGAGGGAGATTCTCTTCTGCAGACTTCGGGATACTGTGGTCGTTGGGCTGCGCCATAGCGCACACATTGCCAGCCCGTCGCGTGCCGTCCGCTGCCTCGTGGTTCTGAGTAGCGCCTTTTATGGACGAACCCATTGACGCCTGTGCCGTACCTGAACCGCTATCATGGGGCACTGGTGCGTGAACGGCCGTGTCGGCGGGGCGTTGTTCTGCCGGAGTGCTCTGGTCCCGAGAGGCGTGGTTCTTGGCGGGCACGGTCTCGGTCCATTTCACGGACCGGGGTAGCAGCGGAGTTCTTGGTGATCGCGACGTCGGGAAGTCGGACAGCCTGACTTGTCTATCGGCGGAGCGCTGTACCGGCCACATGGTGGCAATGATCTCCTGCCCCGGGTTCTTACCCCCCAGTATCCTTGCCTCGCGATACGCGGATTGGAGCTTGGCCAACAACTGGTCCAGCCGGTCAACATAGGCCCATTCGAGCCGCGATACCTGCTCTCCCATGTGCCGGTCTATGAAGATGTCAGCAATATCGCCGAGCAAGCCGGCGCAACGCGGATTGTCCGACAGCGACTTCCGCACGGCCTCGATGTGTCCGAAGATCGTCTTGAGGCGCCTGGCCTCCGCACGCTGCAGCAGCCAGCAGGGCTCCGCCTCGGAGGAAAGCCCCGCGTGTTTGAGGGTCTTCGAAGCATCGCGTGGCCACGTACGGAACAGTGTCTCTTCATAGGGATGTGGCAGTGCCGATATCGGTTGGGTCCACGACCTCTTCTTGGTCTGGGAACCTGACGTCCACTTGTAGTTGCAGGCGATGCCTCCTCCGTCCCGTTTGGGTACGACTTTGAGACAACCGAGAGTCCGGCCCGGACGTACCCGGAGCAACGCCGGTTCTCCCCAAGCCTTGCTGGAGAACAGCACGTACGGGCCTCGGGCGGGGGTTTCATTGACGATGATCAGGCGGACTTGGCGCAGCATACAGACCAGCGCCGCCAGCTGCTCGGTTGCGTGAAAACCGGGGTCGAGACCGGTAAACTGAAGCACGACGGCCGATATCATGTCTCCCAGGATCAGACCGGAGCGATGGAGGAGGCGGGCTCCCGCATCGGTTTTCATGAGGTTCGCAAAGGCCTTTCTGTCTTTCCTCGAGACGGTCCCTTCCAGAAGCCCCGGGTTGTTCACGTATGTGAGGACCTGCCCCGTGAACTCGTCGGCGTCCAGCGGCCGGTTCGCCTCGCGCGCTTGCAGGGCCTTGAGCCAGAATTTGAACCAGTTCGGCTCATTCTTGAGGTGCGCCTCGTACACATTTACCTGTGGGATCTGCCTCCTGTAACCTACGTACCGCAGAGCTTCGAAGTCCAGTTCAGACACGGGGGTATCCAGAGAAGCACTGAACGAGAAAGTATCGGCCAGCGATTCCTTCTCTGTCAACCACAGAGAGAACAACAGGTGCGCACAATGGGAGAGAAGAAAGTAAATCTTCTCGGGAAACAAATGCGCGTGACGGTCAAACTTGTAGTAGCTGCGTACTTCCTCCCAAGCGGCCTGGCTCCTGAGGAGGATATCGGCAAGGTGGCCCTCTATATCGACGTTTCGTGTTGGAGTCATCTGTATTCCCCAAACTGGCCAACCAATAATGCTGACGCATTCATAGCGTATTCTCGGCAAGAAGTTGATGCAACTGAACCGAAACCGGCAATTCTTTCGACATCGTTCGAGAGTGCAAGTGCGATGTCTCCCGTTTCGCTCGGACAGTTGCTTCTCATGAGGGAACGCTGTAGTATTATCGGTGCTTTCCGGTCCCGTTCAATGCCTCGAACCAGTGTAGTCAGTCCCACCTGCTGAAGGAAGTGCGGCAAGCATATCCCTTTTTTTCCAGTCTCATTAAGCCTCCCGCCCGGCATATCCGATAGACAGCGGAGAACATGCAGTGACTATGAATACGAAAACCTCGGGGATTGCCCATGAATGTCTGGCCCATGGAACATGATGTACTATATGCCTCGCTCCCGGCCGAGCCGCAGGTCCAGCCGGAACTGGCGTTACTCCGCAAGCACCTGTCCGAGAGAGAACCGTCACATCTCATCGTCGATCT
>Ga0068714_10008009_pt1 | contig 10016 bp, 8 predicted proteins | sample MTBNYHSulfiMetaG_FD_62988 | JGI IMG/M metagenome (GOLD analysis project Ga0068714, IMG submission 62988) | Enrichment culture microbial communities from rom New York Harbor, USA that are MTBE-degrading - MTBE-NYH (New York Harbor Sulfidogenic)... | ecosystem: Environmental > Aquatic > Marine >...
TCCTCGAGGAAGACGTCGATCTGCGGCAGGCAGTTGAACGCGATCTGGTGGGGGTAGACACTGATGTCCGGTGCGTCACCGTTGAGAATCTGTCCGGTCTGGTGCACCAGCTCGTTGACCGCCTTGGCGCCCGTGCCGGAGACCGCCTGGTAGGTAGACACCACCACTCGTTTGATCGTGGCCTCGTCGTGCAGCGGTTTCATCACCACCACCATCTGGATGGTGGAGCAGTTGGGATTGGCGATGATCCCTTTGTGCCAATCGACGTCGTCGGGATTGACCTCGGGCACCACCAGCGGGACGTCCGGGTCCATACGCCACGCCGAGGAGTTGTCTACCACCACGCAACCGGCGTCGCGTGCGATGGGCGCGAACTTAAGCGAGGTGCCGCCGCCGGCTGAGAACAAGGCCAAATCGATGCCCTTGAAGCTGTCGGGGGTGAGTTCCTGGCAAATGACCTCGTTACCGCGGTAATCCAGGCGCATTCCGGCCGATTTAGCTGTGGCCAGGGCCACCAGTTCCTTGACAGGGAACCCCCGCTCGGCCAGGATGCTCCGCATCGCCCGGCCCACAGCGCCCGTAGCGCCGACCACTGCAACCCTATATTCCTTGCTCACGGCTCCTCCTTGCCCCAACAGACAGCCCGCAGATTCTACCATCCGGCAGAAGGGTCCCCGCCGTCGAACCTATACCCCGTCTTGCGACGGAGCCCTGTCTTCGCGCAGCCGGCCTGATGGTATCTATTCCGGGCGGAAGCGCCAGACCGCGACCGCGAAGAGGACGACGATCCAGATCCAGACGATGCCCATCGGAGCGAGGATGTCGGCTGCCCCCCAGCCCTTGAGGATGATCCCGTGCAGCGAATCCATGATCCAGGCGGTGGGCAAGAAATGCGCCGCCCTGGAAAAAGAAGCACTGGTGATCTCGAGCGGGAACCAGGCCCCTCCGAGAGCCGCCAGCAATTGGGCTGAGATGACGGTAGTGGCAATAACGGCCTGCTCGGAGCGGAACACCGAGGAAATGAGCAGGCCCGCGGCAGAGGCGAACATCGAGAGGGATACCATGGTCATCAGGAGAGCGAGCGGGCTGCGGAAGTAGTCCACTCCAAAGGCCAGTTGGCCCAGCAAGACGAGAAGCAGTTGCTGTGCGAAAGTGATGATCACCATCGCCAGCATCTTGCCCCCGATGAGCTCTCTCCCCCGGACGCCCGCGGTGCTGAGCCGGCGGATCAGGCCCCGGCGCCGCTCCCAGGCGAGGCCGGTCGCGACGGTGAGAAGGCTGAAGAGGACCCAGTTGACCAAGGCGCCCGACGAGGACTGGTCGAAGCCGCCGGCGTGGCGCACGGTGGAGCCACTCGCCGAGGTCACCTCTAGCCTAGCCACCGGCGCCGCCAGTTGACCGTCGGCCAGCGAACGGGCCGACGCCATGAGTCCGCCGTCGAGGGCGCGGCTCGTCGCGATCGATACCTGTTCCGCCGCCGTTCCGGCCGCCAGTATGCCGGCATTGAGCTCGGCCACGGTCGCCTGCACCGCCTGCCAGGCCGACTGGGCCCCGTTGGAGGTCTCGAGGCGCACGAAAGAGAGGGAGGCTGGCTGCCCGGCGTCGAGAGCCGCGCCGAAGCCTTCGGGTATGACGAGCCCGGCCGCTACCTCCTGATCCTGCACAGCCTTGTCGACGTCGCCAATGGCTGCTGTCTGGATCTCGACCAGGGGAGAGGCCTGTAGCCGCTCGATGAACTGGCGGGAAGCCGCCGTGTCGTCGGCGTCAACGAGGGCCAGAGGGAGGCGGCTGTTCGCCGCGTCGGCTCCGCCGATCAGTATCCCCAGCACCACAGTGAAGATCACCGGCAGAACCAGGGTGAAAAGCGCCGCGAGCCGGTCCCGGCGGGCTTGGAGGAGCTCCTTGGCGGCGATGTGCCAAACCCGTCTCATGCGTATCGCCTACGGAAGAAGTAAGTGGCCACCGCGAAAAACACCAGGGCGTAGGCCAGCACGGCCCCCACGGGCAGGGCGATGCTTGCCCAGGAACCCCCGTAGAGAACGTTCCCCCAGCCTTCGAGCAGCCAGCCGAGGGGGCTGATCCGCCTGACGGTCGCGAAGGTACCGCCGATGTTGGCCGTTCCAACGAAGTTCCCGCTGATAAGGCCCAGAAACACGAAGATGGCTGCGCTCGCGGCGCCGGCCTGTCCGGGCGTCTTGGCAAAGGAGACCGTCACCAGGCCCAACGACGCGGCGATGAGCGCCCCGCACAAGGCGAGTACAATCACCGGCCCCCACTCTCCCCACTCGGCTCCCAGCAGGAACCACCCGGCCAAGAGCAGGATGATCGATTGAACCAGCACCACCACGAAGACGGAGACGTACTTGCCGCCAAGGATCGTGCTGCGAGGGGTGGGCGTGGTGAAGAGACGGGAGAGGGTGCCCTGCCGGTGCTCGTCCAGGATGCTGCGAGCCGGCGTGGCGGCGCCGAATAGCATGAAGAAGACCATCATGCCGATTAAAACCTGGCTGGCCACATTCGGCCGTTTGGCGGCCTCCGCCCCCGGGGTGACCGGCGAGCGTTCTTCCAGCGCGACCGGAGCCCCGGTCTCCACTCGGTGCGCGAAGGCCTCGGCGGCCTTCGTGGCCACCTCGCTGAGAGCAGCGGGATCGGTTACTCCCAATGATGCGGCGAGCTGTGCGGAGGTAAGCGCCGCGGCCCGGGCGCCGTCCAGGGACTGCACCACCGAATCCACTACCGCGGTGACGATGGCCGGTCCGACACTGAGGGCCGGGTCCTTGTAGACCTGCACCTCGGCGGCCGCGGATCCGTCGCCCATCAGCGCCGCGGTGAGCCCAGGAGGGATGATGACGGCAACGTCGGCCTCGCCCGCGTCGACGGCCGCCCGCGCGGCCTCGGGCGTGGCGGCCTTAGTCACTCTCAGGAGATCGGCCATGTCGGGACTGGTGAGCGCGCCGGTGAGCGCGGCGCCGGCGGCGGGCATGCCCGCCCCGGCGCCCGCATCCTGGTCGACCACCACGGTCTTCACAGCCGCGATGACGAAATTGTCTCCCGATCCGAAGGCCGCCCCCAGCGCCGAGGCCAGCAGCAGAGGCGCGACAAGCATCATCGCCAGACCGGCTACGTTCCGGTAGACATGGCGGATGTCTTTCCAGGCGATACTGAGCGCCCGCATGGCTGGCTCCCCGCCTCCGCCCTAGTCGCGCAGCGCCCGGCCGGTGAGGTGCAGAAAGACCATCTCGAGGTTGGGTTCGGCCAGGCTGATCTCGGTGATGCGTGCCCCCGCCGCCCGAGCCCCGTCGAACAGCCGGGGCATCAGCGTGTTCGCGTCTTCGACGAGGAGCCACAGACGCCCGTCGTCTGGCTCGGACACTGTCGAGATGCCAGGTAGCGCGCGCCACTCCGCAGCAAGGACGGAGGCCTCGCGATCGAGCGCCAGATCGACGCGGGTCCGCTCACCGACCAGGCGCACCAATTCGTCCTGCGTGCCCACGGCGATCATGGCGCCTCGGTCCATGATCCCGATCCGGTTGGAGAGCTCCTGTGCCTCTTCCATGTAGTGGGTGGTGTAGAGAACCGTCACGCCTGCTGCGTTGAGATCCTTCACCCCGTCGAGGATGGAGCGGCGACTCTGTGGATCGATGCCGACCGTGGGCTCATCAAGGTAGAGTAAGCGGGGCTTGTGCAACAAAGCGGCGCCGATGTTCACCCGGCGCTTCATGCCACCCGAGTATTTATCGACCCGGTCCTTCTGCCTGTCGACCAGACCGATCAGCTCGAGAACCTCATCAACCCGCTTGTCGAGGGCCGCCCCGTTCATGCCGTACATCCGGCCCCAGAACAGCAGGTTCTCCCGCCCGCTAAGATCCTCGTAGAGGGCGATGTCCTGGGGGACCACTCCGATGAGTCCCTTGACCTTCTCCGGCTCACGCGTGACCGAGAACCCTCCCACTGTCGCCTCCCCGCCGTCTGGTCGCAGGAGGCAGGAGAGGATGGAGATGGTGGTGGTCTTGCCGGCCCCGTTCGGGCCCAGGAGGCTGAAAATCTCGCCTTCTGCGATCTGGAACGACACGCCGTCCACGGCGACCGGACCCTTTGGTGGATCGAACTGCTTGCGGAGTCTCTCGACCACGATCGCTTCCACTTTGCCCCTTCCCGCGGTGTCGCCTCAGCGCGTGCCGATATAGTAGCGGACCGGCCCCAGCGCGAGTAGCCGTCGCCGAGAGGCTCGCCTCTGCTAACATTCCCCTCGCCCGGGCCGGCCCGCTACGGATGAGATGGTGGCGATGATCCATCCAGCCAGTCGATCCAGTCGATCCAGGATCGCGCTCATCGGCGCGGGTCTTCTCGTGCTGATGGGAGTGGCGTCCTTCCTCATCCTTGACTTGCGCGAGGATTCGGTCACGTCGGCCGGACTGCCGGTCATACAGATCGGCTCGGTGACAGAAGAGACCGACACTGGAACGACCTCTTCCACTGCGGCCACTTCCGCGGGTGACGGCCAGGGCCGACCGGGTCCCAGCACTACCACCTCGGACTCGAGTGCCACCTCATCAACTCAGAGTTCGTCTCTCCCCGCAATCACGGCAAGCAGCGGGTCGTCCGGCCAGGGTCCCACTACGGGCAGCACGCTGCGTCACACCGAGCCAGGGGGAGTGCGCGTCGAAGGCGGCCAGGGAGCCGGACGCGGTCTGGGCGGCGGCTCGTCCTCGGGCACCACGGGTGGGAACAGGTGAGTTGAGAATGCGCCTTCTTCTGGTCGAAGACGAAGAGAGGGTGGCCTCCTTCATCGCCAAGGGCCTAGCAGGCGCGGGCTACGTCGTCGAGACGGCACGAACCGGGAACGAGGCGCTTGCCCACGTGCGCGCGAACGGCCCGGTCGACCTCGTGCTTCTCGATGTGGGACTGCCCGACATGGAAGGCTTCGACGTTCTGACCGAGCTGCGGAAGACCGACCAGCAGACTCCCATAATAATGCTCACGGCCCGGGGGGACGTGCCCTCTCGGGTGCGGGGCCTCGATCTTGGAGCGGATGATTATCTCCCCAAGCCCTTCGACTTCGACGAACTGATCGCCCGTATCCGCGCCCACCTCCGTCATTCACGCCAGCCGGGGGCCGCGGTGTTGGAGACCGGAGACCTTCACCTCGATCTGAAGACACGCCGGGCCACGCGTGGCAGCCGGGTCACGGATCTCACCTCCCGCGAATTCGCCCTGCTCGAGTTCCTGATGCGCCACGACGGCCAGGTACTCAGCCGGTCGCAGATCCTGGGCAGCGTCTGGGGCTATGGCTTTGACCCGCAGAGCAACGTGGTGGACGTGTACGTCGGCTATCTGCGCGGCAAACTCGATAGGCCCGAGGAGGAGACCCTGATCGAGACCGTTCGCGGAGGAGGCTACCGCCTGCGCGTGCCCAACTTGCCGCTGGCGGGTCGGCCGGCGTCGTCAGGGGAGTCGTAACCGGCTTGAGGCTGCGTCTCACCCTGTGGTTCGTGTTCGGGTTGGTCGTGATCGTCATCGCGGGCGCCGCCGGCATCTATGCGATCCTGTCCCAGCAACTACGGAACGACCTGGACTCTCGCCTGTCGCAGCAGATCTCCCGCTATCAAGAGGTTGTGTCCGGCGCCACCGACCAGCAGACCCTGGTTGCGCTCACCCAGGATTACCTCGCCGGGAACCGGGCAAACTCTCTTCGGCAGGCCGGACTGGTGCTGTCACTGCAGACGCGCGACGGGACGGTGGTCTCCAATTCGGACGATATCCGGCCCGAAGACCTTTCTGCCAGCAGGTACCTGCTCGAATCGGGCGCCCGTTTCCTGAGCAACGCGCAGCTTTCTGGGAGGTCTTACCGGGTGGCCGGGACCCCGATCCTTCTGAACGACGGACAGGTGGGCGCCGTTGAGATCGCCGGCTCTCTGGCAGAGATCCAAGGAACGTTGAGCCGCCTGCTCCTACTTCTCGCTGTTGCTGGGGTGCTGGGTTGCGCCGCCGTGGGTCTGGGATCGTGGTTCCTCGTAGGGGGAGCGCTCGATCCTGTCAGGCGGATCACGCGAACCGCGGCCGCCATCTCACGCGAGGATCTATCCAAAAGGATCGAATACGCGGGTCCCAACGACGAGATCGGGGACCTTGCCCACACCATGGACGCCATGCTTGATCGGCTGCAGGCGGCTTTCGCCGCGCAAGAGCAGTTCATCTCCGACGTCTCCCACGAACTACGGACGCCGCTGACCATCGTGAAAGGGCATCTGCAGGTCCTCGATCGCGAGAAAGATCCCAGCCCGGAGTCGGTGAGGCAGGAACACGCCTTGGTGATAGACGAGCTCGACCGCATGAACCGTTTGGTGGCCGATCTGCTCACCCTGGCCCGGGCCACTCGCGTGGACTTCTTGCGTAGGGAGGAGATCGACCTCGATCTGTTCCTCACGACCTTGAGTGGCGAAGGACCCCACCTAGGGGAGCGGGACTGGAGGATCGAGGCTATGGCCGGAGGAACGATCGACGCGGATCAGGACCGGCTTACCCAGGTCTTTCTTAACCTCATGCAGAACGCGGTTGCGCACACCTCGGCCGGGCAGGTGATCGCCCTCGGAGGGTCGAGGTCCGGTTCGGGCAAGACCATCCTGCTATGGGTGCGTGATGAGGGTGAGGGCATGGACAACACTGTACGGGAGCACGTGTTCGAGCGTTTCTACCGGGGCAAAGGGGATGCTGCGGGCGGGCAGGCCGGCCTGGGACTGGCAATCGTGCGGGCGCTGGTCGAGGCTCACGGTGGGACCGTGGACGTCGAGAGCAGCCTAGGGCGCGGAGCGAAATTCATCGTGAGCCTGCCTGCCTGAGCGGCGCCGCGGCTCTGCGTGCGGCCATGCGCTCCTAAGGAAGTTCTAATCTTCACCTAACCTTCCTCTCATCAAGACCCTCTAGAGTCGATGGCACGGGCCCAGAGCCCGGCAAACGATGTCCACGAACTGGACGAGATAGAGGAGGTCAACCATGCGTAGACGGAAGACGATCATCGGCGTTGCCGTAGCCGCTGCTCTGACTCTGGCGATAGCCGGTTCGGCGTATGCGGCCACGGCGAACGAGTCCCAGGGATACCAAGGGGGCGGGGCCGCTGCTGAGGCGACGGTGGCAGCAGCCGGCCAAGGAGACAACGGCCAAGGGATCGTCGGAGACACCCCCCTGGGTCCCAGCGCAGCCTGCGGCGACTGCGGCACCCAGGACCAGGTGCGCGATCAACTCAAGGACGGCACGGGTGAGACTTGCGACGGCACCTGTGACGGTACCTGCGATGGCACCTGTGACGGGACAGGTCCTCAGGGAACGACAGAGCAGAACGGAAGTCTGCAGCGCGCGACTGTTCAAGAGTCGGCAAACGCGTCGGTGGCCGGGGGGAGCGGCACGATGCAGCGGTCTATGACCGCCGCCGCCGTTCAGACGCGTGACCGCGAGTGCGATGGCACCTGCGACCAGACTCAGGACCAGGAGCAAGTACGCCTGCGGGACGGCAGTTGCGACGGTACCTGTGACGGTACCTGCGACGGCATTGGCGAGGGCACTTCCGCAGGTCCCGGCCCCAACGCCGGCCAGGGCCCCGGTTACGGGCCCGGCCCGGCCAATGGCGCCGGCGACTGCAGCGGCGACTGCAGCGGCCAAGGGAACTAGTCTGAGACCGTAGCGGCCTTGCCGGGGCCGGAACGTGATCGGGGCGCGGACCCTCTCTTTCGAGGGCCCGCGCCCCGGGTCATCTCAGCGCAGGACTAGCCGAAGACCTCCTCGCGGTTCACCATTCCTTCATGAAGTCTGAAGGCCGCGTGCAGAGCCTTGACGGCGGTATCCACCTGTTGCTTGCGGATGACGCAGCTTATCTTGATTGAGCTGGTGGAGATCATCTCTATGTTGATGCCGTTCTCGGCCAACACCTCGAACATCCTGGCGGCGATGCCCGGGTAGGTTTTCATGCCGGCCCCGACCAGGGTCACTTTGGCGACTTCCTTGTCCAGATCGAAGGAAGAAAAGCCCAGGTCGACCTGCAGGCCCTGCAACACCGTGGTGATCTTGGGCAGGTCGTCCTCGCTGGCGGTGAACGAGATGTCCGCGGCGCCACCGGCGGATACATTCTGGATGATCACGTCGACGTTGACGTTGGCTTTGGCCAGCGTGGTGAAGACCTTGGCCGCCACGCCGATCTTGTCGGGGAGCTCGTGGATGGTGACCTTGGCGTCGTCGAGGGCGTAGGTGACACCGGAAATGATAGCTTGTTCCATGCCTGTTTCTTCCTGTCCTATCAAGGTGCCGGGGGCGTTCGTGAAGCTGGATCGTACCCATAGCGGCACGCCGAAGCGACGGGCCACTTCAATGCTGCGGAGCATCATCACCTTGGCGCCGCTCGATGTCAGTTCCAGCATCTCGTCGTTGGATATGAAATCCAGCTTGCGGGCCTCCGGCACGATGCGCGGATCGGTCGTGTAGATGCCGTCGACGTCGGTGAAGATCATGCAGGCCTCGGCGCCCAGGGCGGCCGCCAGTGCCACCGCCGTGGTGTCGGAACCGCCCCGGCCCAGGGTGGTTACGTCTTGGTCGGTCGATACTCCCTGGAATCCAGCCACCAAGACGATCTTGTCCTCATCGAGGGCGCGGCGGATACGTTGGGGCTTGATGTCGAGGATTTTGGCCTTTGTATGCACGGTGTCGGTAACGATGCCGGCCTGCGACCCGGTCAATGAGATGGCATCGTAGCCCAACTCGTGAATGGCCATTGCGAGGAGAGCCGCCGAGATGCGCTCACCGGTGGAGAGGAGCATGTCCATCTCGCGAGCGGGCGGATTGTCGGAAATCTCCCTGGCCATCTCGATGAGGTCGTCGGTCGTATCGCCCCGGGCGGACACAACGGCCACGACTGGGTGTCCGTCTTTGCGGGAATCGACGATCCGGTTGGCTACCCGTTTGATGCAGGTGGCATCCGCCACCGAGGTGCCCCCGAATTTCATCACGACGACGTTGGTGCGTTCAGCTTTGCGCTCAGGCCCGCCGATGACGACGTACTGTGAGCCGGCCGCGTCCTCCGTCGCGAGTTTCTCGCCCTGCCTGGGTTGTTCTCGGTCCGCCACCTGTATCAGCGCTCCGCTTCGCGATTGCCCGAGCGCTGAATTCTAGCGGATTTCTAGAGGTCGCGTCGTCCAGTCAGAGCCCGGCCCAGCGTCACCTCGTCCGCATATTCCAGGTCGCCGCCCATGGGCAGCCCCGCCGCGGGACGGGAGATCCGGAGGCAGCCCGTCGCGGCCTGCGGACGAAGTTCCTCGGCGATGAAGAGGGCGGTAGCCTCTCCGGCCATGTTGGGATTGGTGGCCACGATCACCTCGCGCACGTCGCCCCCACGGACCCGCTCGAACAGCTCGGCCAGGTGTAGCTTCTGCGGGCCGATGCCGTCCAGGGGGGAAAGGGCTCCGCCCAATACATGGTAGAGGCCATGGTATTCATGGGTGCGTTCGATACTGATGATGTCGCCGGGCTCCTCGACCACGCAGATCGTGGTGGCGTCCCTTCGCCCATCCACACAGATCTCGCAGAGCTCCTGCTCGGTGAGGTTGAAGCAACGCCGGCAGAAGCGCACCGTCTCCTTGACCTCGATAAGCGCTTGGGCAAGGGGCAGGGCCGCATCGGGGGGAAGCTTCAGCAGATGAAACGCCAAGCGTTGGGCCGTCTTCGGCCCGATGCCGGGGAGCTTGCTCAGTTCGTCGATGAGCTTTTGGACGCTGGGGCTGAACATGGGCCTGCCGCTAAGGAGCCTTCGGTCTCGATCCCGGGCCCGGCGCCCCGGTCAGAACGGCAGACCGGGGATTTTGAGACCCGAGGTGATGCCGCCCAGCCTCTTGTTGGCCACTTCTTGCGCCGAACGGAGCGCTTCGTTGGTGGCGGCCATGATCATATCCTCGAGCATCTCCACGTCCTCGGGATCGACCGCGGCGGGATCGATCTTGATACTCTTCAGCTCGATGGAGCCGGTTACCTGGACC
>Ga0068714_10008010_pt1 | contig 10014 bp, 7 predicted proteins | sample MTBNYHSulfiMetaG_FD_62988 | JGI IMG/M metagenome (GOLD analysis project Ga0068714, IMG submission 62988) | Enrichment culture microbial communities from rom New York Harbor, USA that are MTBE-degrading - MTBE-NYH (New York Harbor Sulfidogenic)... | ecosystem: Environmental > Aquatic > Marine >...
GAAACACGCGCCACGGAAATCGCTGAAAAGATCGCCGGTGAGATCAAGGCGAGAGTCGAGACGGCTTTGGACAGTGCCCGCACACTGGCGCAGGCATTGTCCGGCATTAAAGACAAAGAGAGCCCCGTAGAACTGGATCGCGAAGAGGTAAACAGCATTCTCAAAATCGTTCTGGACCGAAATCCCCGATTTGTAGGCACATACACGCTCTGGGAGCCGGATGCCTTTGACGGGTTGGATAGTGGATACGCCAATGCGAAAGGCCACGACGCGACGGGTCGATTCATTCCCTATTGGTGCAGAAACGAGGCGGGCAGAATTGCGGTGGAGCCTCTGATAGAATACGAAAAGGTGGGACAGGGCGACTATTATCAGATTCCCAAGAAGACCAAGAACGAGGCCGTCATCGATCCTTACATCTACCCCGTGCAGGGAAAAGATACTTTGATCACTTCACTGGTGGTCCCTATTGTGGTCAAGGACACCTTTTATGCGATTTCCGGCATCGACCTCACGCTGGGATTCCTCCAGAAAATCGTGGATGACACCAAAGAACTCTACGACGGAACGGCTAGAATCGCCATTATCAGCAACAATGGTACACTCGGAGCCTATACCGGAAAACCCGACCTGGCCGGAAAACACATGAAGGAAGTATTCGAAGACTGGGAACAGCACTTGCCTGGTATTCGGAACGGAAAGACCGTCACCCTGAAAGCGGATGCCTGGATCGACACCTTTGTACCCTTGCGGGTAGGTGAAACAACGACGCCTTGGAGTGTAAACATCAGCATTCCCACCACTAAAATCACTGCGGAAGCGGATAACCAGATGACATCCGCCATGCGTGACATGTGGGGCATGATTCTGATAGGCGTTGCATGCGCGGTGGCTGCCACGATTCTCCTCTGGATGTTGGCTCGAGGCATCGCACGACCCCTCCACCGTGTCGCGCAAGGCCTCAATGATGGTGCGGAACAGGTGGCTTCGGCATCCAACCAGGTCGCGTCATCAAGTCAATCATTGGCTGAAGGGTCGTCCGAACAAGCCGCATCGATCGAAGAAACGTCTTCCTCTCTCGAAGAGATGTCCTCCATGACCAAACAGAACGCGGAGAACGCAAGTCAGGCGGACAGTCTCATGAAAGAGGCCAACCAGGTCGTAATTCAGGCCAACGAGTCCATGACGGAGTTGACCTCTTCCATGGCTGAGATCAGAAAGGCCAGTGAACAAACCTCGAAAATCATTAAAACTATTGACGAGATTGCTTTTCAGACCAATCTTCTGGCTCTGAACGCCGCTGTCGAGGCGGCCCGGGCGGGGGAGGCGGGAGCCGGCTTCGCGGTCGTGGCTGACGAAGTCCGAAACCTGGCTATGCGGGCCGCCGAGGCGGCAAGAAACACTGCCGACCTCATCGAGGGAACGGTTAAGAAAGTAAAAGAAGGTTCGGACCTTGTAGCCAAGACCAGCAATGCTTTCGCACAAGTGGCTGGAAGCGCCTCGAAAGTAGGCGACCTGGTCAGCGAGATCTCCGCTGCTTCTCGTGAGCAGGCCATGGGGATCGACCAGCTCAGCAAGGCCGTTGCGGAAATGGATAAGGTTACCCAGCAGAACGCGGCCAACGCTGAAGAGTCTTCTTCAACCTCTGAAGAGATGAAAGGACAAGCGGAACGAATGAAGCGATTTGTTGCGGACCTGGTCGCCATCATTGGAGGATCGGCCAAACATAAAGCTACGGCTCATCCATCAGGCGCACGTCCGGATCGTTCACGAACCGGTAAACCGGCCGGCCTACCCGCAACAAGAGGCAAAGGGAAAGAGGCGGCTCTCACCGAAGCGAGAGAAGTCAAGCCTGAAGAGGTCATCCCCCTCGAAGATGATTTCAACGAGTTCTGATCGAAAGTTTTCAACTATCACGGGGGAAAACTTTCGAAAGAGTTTCCCCCCGTCCCCTTTTTCAAGACCTTCATGCAGGCGCCACGCCAGGGGAGGCGCTCTCAGAACCATTGGCCCTGTGAACGGATACGTATTTCCCAGGGCGCGGAGCCGCTTCCGGCCCCCCCGCGATCTTCCCCCCCTTTAAAGTTGCCTTACTCACGATCTTTTTGTTGACCCGTCACCCAAATGGAGCCCATATTTATAAAAGAGACGAATCGGCACGGCCTTGCCGTCCTACGCGCTCCAATTCCCATTACTCGCTTTCCGGACACAGGAAATAATCGGCTGATCCGATTGACAAAATAACTTACGGATAACAGCAAAGACAGGAAGAAACCTGTCTCCAACTTCCGCCGGAGGTGCAACATGATGAGATCGCGCTTAACGGTTTTCGTCGGACTCAGCCTGCTCTTTGCCGGCATGCCGCCACACGGGTCGCAAGCCGCGCTGAACGTCACCCTCCAAATACAAAATCCAAACAATTACAGCGTCACGATGGAACCGATCACCTCGGGCATACCCCTCCCGAGACATCTGAACATTACGGACGCAACCAGCCTGCGGTTGCTGGATTCGACCGGTGTCCCGATCCCTGCGCAATTCACGCCTCTGGCCCGATGGGGAGGCGCACCAGCCGGTACTGCCCAGCCGATCCGATGGGTCCTTCTGGATTTTCAGGCCTCCGTCCCCGCTTCGGGCACGGCCGTGTATTCGTTACAGCAGGGCGGTCCCGGCCCTTCCCCGTCCTCCACGCTGAAGGTTACCGAGGGTGCGGACGCCGTCAGGGTAAACACCGGCGCCGCTGAATTCCGTATCAGCAAGACCCACGGCGGATTGAGTGCGCCCGGATTGACGTCCTCCCTCTATGGGCGTCTGAAAGCCGCCGGGGACGTGGGTGACACCTTAACCGGACCGGTCACTGTTTCGGTAGTGCTGCAAGGCCCTATGCGTGTATCCGTTCACGTCCGGGGCGCGTACCGGGATTCGACCGGCCGCGCCCTGATGGAATACACGAACCGCTACTGGTTTTACGCCGGTCAATCCAAAGTCCGCTTGTTCCAAACGGCGGAAAACAACAACCTCTGTCCCCTGGGGGAGTACGAGCAGCTCACCTGTTTTGATATTGGATCCGGCGGAAGCATAGACGTGGACGATCTCTCACTCATTCTGCCCACAAGCCTGGGTAGCGGCCTGACCTATCAGGCGGGCGGACAGGGGGATCCGGTCTCCGGCAATCTCGAAGGGAACGTCCTGCTGTATCAGGACTCCAGCGGCACGGATTCCTGGAATCGTTACCCAACGATGACGGATTGGGATGAGAACCCCCTGGACACACGCCCCCGCATGCAGTCCTATGTCAGCTTCAAAGGTTACCGTATAACTTCCGACGGCTCTCTAGTGAATAGTGGCAATCAGGCCGCAGGATGGTTGAGCGTCACCGGAAGCGGCGGCTCCTTCACCATCGGCGTCCGGGACTTCTGGCGCAACTTTCCCAAGGCCCTGCGCACAGCCCCGGATGGAACCCTGGAGTTGGGCCTTTTTCCCGAGGAGTTCGGAGGCTCCGGGTACTCGTTCAACCTGCGGGCCGGAGAGCATAAGACGCACGAACTTTGGCTTGCCTGCGGATCATCGGGGGCGCCCGCCGCATTGGAGCCCCTGTTCGCCCTTGCACCCGCCAAATGGTACGCGGACAGCGGCGGATTCGGTCGCACAGCGCTGCCCGACCGGACCGACTGGCCCGACCACGAGCAATATATTGATTACCAGTTGGATACCTCTCCCGAACACAACGATGATTGGTCCGATTACTCCCGGAACTTACCTGAAGCCATCGAAAAATCGGACTTTTACGGCATATTCGACTATGGCGACTGGCCCATAGACTATGAAGGCCACGAAGTCGCTCCGCTGAACTGCAAATACGACTACGATTTGGGCATGTGGCTTCAGTGGGCCCGTTCCGGCGACATGAGGTGGTTCCGTCTGGCCGAAGCCGCTGACCGGCATTTCGCGGACATCGACATCCTCCACAATCTTCATTCTCCGCGCCACTGGGGAGACGGAATTGCTTTCGGCCATAGCGAGCACGACGAATCCGGTTTCATCAACCCTCACCGGAACAGGAACAGCGGATCCGTGGACACGGCCTACGGTGTCCCCGGTATGTTGATCGCCTATTACCTGACCGGCTATGAAAAAGGGTTGGAATCCGCCCTTGAATTGAGCGACTGTGTGGAATACCGTCTTCGAAACGACAGCGAACTCTGTTCCGCATTTCCCGACTGCAGCGGTGAAGGATATGCTCTCATGGAAGGTTTGTACGCCGGCGGCGGACGGCTTGCGGCCAACAGTCTGGTCATTGCCGTTGCCGCTTATCGGGCCACGGCGGATTCCCGGTATCTGGCGGTAGCGGACGCTCTGGTCGACTGGGCTCGACCGGCCTCGCAACCCTATATCAATGGAATTACAGGCGAGTCCGAACAAATGCGTCCATGGATGTTGAATATGTACCTGCGCGCCCTGGCGGACTACATGGACATGCGATCCGAGTTCGGCCTGCCGGATAACTACGGCGCAGCAAGCAGCTTCCAGGGGTTTGCCGACTGGCTGCACGACTACCCGTGGCTTTCCCTTACCTCCGTCAGTAGCGGAGAACGCGCCGCTTACCCGTATGAATGGTGGTTCGACGGTCGCAGCGGCAACAGCGAACCTTCCGTCAACAACTGGCTCCTTCTGGGCGCCGACGCATTGGCTTATGCCTATCTCCTTACGGAAACGCCTTTTTATCTCGACTGGGCGGCGCAACTGTTCCGCACCGGAATCCGAGATCCGTTCTTCGAGGACGATCCGTTGCTGTATACCGAGACCAAGCAGACCATCAACAGCATCGTTTACGGAAACGTGTTCCTGAACGCCTGGCAGGCGAGCACGAGCCCAAGCGCTCCCGCCGGGATTCCCGACGGCATATGGAAAGACGGTCCCATGTCGGGATCTTCGGGCTTGATGAATTTCTACGTGCAGACCTACACAGCCGGCTCGATTCTGGTTATCGTCTCTCCTGACGGCAAAACCGCCTACGCATTTCTCGATCCGGACTTCTCCAATGGAATCGACATCGACGACCTCGGCAACCAAGGCCACCACCTCACCACCGCGTTCGCCGGCGAGACCGAAGGCGCGGCGACACTCTCCCTCGCGGGACAAACCCCACGGAACTTCAATCTGTATCGCTGGTTCGCTTACGCCTCAATGGATTCTTATCAGGGGATTTTCAAGAATGCGCCGTCCGAAGATCCGACTGCCGGCATGAGCATGTACACTCAGTCTTACGATACGGCCATTGTCGCCATCCTTTCGTCGGATGCGCGTACCTTCGAGGTGTTCTTTGATACGGATAAAACGGACGGCGTCAACGTGGATTCCATAAGCGGGAACAGCCGGATGGAATGCACTTTTTCCAGTTCCGAACAGGGGTCCGGCGTCCTGTCCGTTGGCGGAGGAACGCCTCAGACACTCGACCTGTACCGATGGTTTGCGTCCCCGGGAGCTGTACAGACGACCGGTAGCGCCCCTCCTATTCAATAAACTAGAAGGTTACTGAGAATATGGGGTATCGGGAGACGTGGAAGCCAGCATGCGACGGGAAGTCGGGAACGCGAGGCTCGAGATGACCTTGGCAATAGCCTCGTTGCTGACCTGTAACTGCTTGAATGTCTCCAATTTGGCTTCCCTTGCAGCCGTCTTCCAGAATTCGTCCCTTTCCGGATCCGAAGATTCGTAGGCATATTCAAAAAACACAGCCCTGATTCGCGCTCCGGCGATCAGTTTCAGACAGACATAACACGGCGCCAAAGTTGTATATAGAGTGGCTCCATCGAGGGAAATCCCGAAGCGGGCCGCCTGGGCAATGGCATTGGCTTCGGCGTGCGAGGATCGGCAGTAATTGTACTTGTCGTATTCTCCTATGTTCATGTGCCGCCGGTAACAGAAAGGCTTCCCATCCACCGGAGGTTCATCGCTGCAATGGGGCGCTCCGGGCATCGAGCCGTTGTACCCCGTAGTCAGAATATGTTTGTCCCGGACCACCACGGCCCCTGTGGGACGGGAGTTGCACGTCGATCGCGTGCTCACGATCTTTGCGATGACCATAAAATATTCATCCCATTCAGGGCGAATACCGGTGGAGTTCATCGGTCGCGTTCACCTTCCCTGGACTCGAGATACAGTCTCAACTTTGCTATATCGAAGTAGGATTCCGCAAGTCCCAATTTCAGACAGGTGATAAACATCTCGCCGTCTTCCACACCGATCTGCGACGCCATGTATTCTTTTACCATCTGAAGACAACCCAGATTGGCCGGGAGTCCGTTCCATAGATTCCAGCTTCGGAAATGAATGCTGAAGTGAAGCTTGCCGTATTTGATGGCCGTATCCACCCCCCTCAAACACTGAGTGGTTCCCGGCTGTTTTTTGTTGAATGCGTTTTCGATCTCACGATGCCGGATGCGTTTTCCGTCGGCTCGGCTCCGCACGTCAACGGCTTCCACGGCGTCTACGGTTGTATCGTAAAAATACAGGCTCTCGGGACGGCCCACGGTCATGTAACAGTGCTTGGTTCCCGGCCCGTGCTCCCGGTAGTAATTGATCACCCACTCTATCTGCCAGCTCAGATCTTCCCCATAGGTGTAATGCTCGCCCGGCTGTGCCGTATCCGTCATATAATAAGGCAAGTACTGATCAATATAGCCGGGCTCGACCGGATTTGGAATACCGATTCCCGCGGGAATCTCGGGCTCCAGGGGTCGCGTTCCGGGATACAGAATATGAGCAGACACAAAGTCCAGTTCCCACCGCTTAGTGGGAGTGCTGCCCTTGGTCACCTGATACTCGCGGCCCTCGAGAACGGCCGCGCGCACCAGTTGAAACCATACGTCCGGGATGTCCCTGGCTTTCGCAAACACGGGTTTCAACATCAGAGCTTCTCCAATCGTGCACTGGGATCAAGGGCAACTAGTTGATTAATTTGGTATTTCTTTGTACATCTACAAACGTACTTCAAAAGCGCAACCCTGTCAAGACGGGTTCTTCATTGAAGCACGGAACCACGCCTGGCGAGATGCCTAGTGAGGTTGACAGGCCCCCTCAAATCGGCTATCAACCATCCAAACGAGGAAGGAGTGAACCATGGCGGACCTCAAAAAGATCAGCGAACAATGTCCCAGCGGAACTGCCAACCTGAAGAAATGCAATTGCACCTACTCCGGTTGCCCCCGACACGGTCTGTGCTGCCAATGTCTGGAGTATCACCTCTCCCATCAAGAGCTTCCCGCTTGTGCCTTTCCGCCGGAGGTGGAGCGTACATACGACCGGTCTTTCCAAAAGTTCATCAAAACGTATGGTTAAGTATTTTCATGGAATAACCGATGCATACCGAAGCGACGAATAACACCTTCCCACAGAGGGCGTCTCGTATAACTACCGGATTGCGGTTCCCCCAGCACAATAACGTTCGAGGGAGCTTTCACATCAGAGGTATGCACGCACTATGGATTCTGCTCTCGAAGTAGCTCGTCTGGCCGCTCAAAAGGGCGGTGATTGCATACGGGAAGGGTGGGATCGAGTTCATGACGTGCAGTTCAAGGGCGCTGTGGATTTGCTCACGGAAACGGATTTGGAATCCCAGCGCATTATCGTGTCCGAGATCCGTAGTGCATTTCCTGATCATTCGATCCTCGCCGAAGAAGAGGGTCTCTCTGAGAAGAAAGGCTACGATCTTTGGATAATAGACCCTTTGGACGGGACCACCAATTTCGCCCACCGGTTTCCCTTTGTATGTGTTTCCATAGCCCATCTCAAAGACGATGTTATTGATGTCGGTGTGATATATAATCCTATGTTGAACGAGCTCTTTTGGGCCGAGCGGGGGTGTGGCGCCTATCTTAACGGCAGGCGGATCCGAGTAAGTGAGGAATCCGATCTTCGCAAATCGTTAATTGCCACCGGTTTTCCTTACGACCTGGAATCGGTCCGATCCGAGGTCATCCGGCGTTTTGAGAACATGCTCTCGTCAAGTCAAGGCATTCGAAGAGCGGGGTCAGCGGCCCTTGATCTCGCCTACGTAGCTTCGGGTGTGCTCGATGGGTTCTGGGAACAGTTGTTGAAACCCTGGGATATTGCCGCCGGGGTCCTGCTGGTGGAAGAAGCCGGCGGAAGGGTCAGCGATTTCCACGGCAACTCCGTGGACCTCTTCGGTGGGCGGACGATGGCCAGCAATGGCCGCATTCATGGGCAGATGTCAGCAAGATTGTCATTAGGAGGAGAAAAGGAGAGAGATGCTGCCGCTTCTTACGGAAGATGAAATGGAAGGAAGGCTGAACTGTTTCGGAGACTTCGATCAGCAAGATGCCGTTTGTATCAACAGGTGCGCCCTAAACATCAACTGCGCCATCGCCAAGAGCAGGTACACCAACGTGCCGTTCTCAGAAGAAGAGTTCTATCCATCGTACCGTCTACTGTATGAATAACGCCTGAATAGCGATCTCATCAGTCTAATCCCGTGGAAAAGAACGGTCGGCGGACGGGCAGGATGGCGGGGAACGCTATTCTCCCTTCTCCAACATCTCTTCCTTATCCCACTCATCGATAAGGGCTCGGGTGCGCTTTCTTTTTCTCCGATAGGCCAACAGAAAAAGCAGGACCATGACGAACCAGAGAGTGCCGCTACTGGTCAGAAGCGGAAGAACGGAAAATCTCAATTTGATAAAACGTTCCCACCTGTCTTCCAGTTCTTCGAAGCGCAGCCCGGTGGCCCGGTGAAGTGCGTTTTCAAAGCCGAAACCCCGCTGATAGAACCGGATGAACTCATGCAGCCCTTTCACCCCAAAGTTTTTTCTCAAAAACGCGATCACATAATAGCTTTGCGCGTATGCGGTTCGAGCGGCCTCGATGTCCGACGGAAAGCCCTTTTCCAATTTCCGAAGGGGTATCACTTTGTCGGATAACACCGCTCGTGTCATGTAGATGGAGCGCGACCAGCCCCACTCGCCCGACAGGTAGATGGCCAGACCTTCATTTAGCCAGGTCGGAATCTTCTCTCCCCCGGATTGTTTTCCAAGCAGGATATGAACGTACTCATGGACGAAGATCTCGAGAGGGTCCGCGTTAGGCAGTATTCTTGGTGACTTGAGCACGATGAGATTCAGGGAAGGAACCGCTAGCCCGTCCGCCCAATAGGGGACATTGCTCTCACGAGGAAGCGCATCACGAAAATGGCCCAAATCCGGAGTCAACAACACGATCGTCCGTGAGGGCGGTGTAAGTCCGGTTTTTTCAGTCACCTCGGCGGCGACTCGTTCCACCCCCTTTTCCAAATATAAAGCGGTCTTACGGTCTATTGAGGTGTATCTGATTTCGAAATGAGGTGTCTCCAGGGAAATATACGGACCCGAGCCCGCAAAGGCGGTCGAAAGCAGTATGGCACAAAGGCTCCCCGCGCGGACGAGCCTTATGGCGGAGCGGAGGCCGTATGGAAAACGAGGTGATGTGGAGCGCATATTACGAGGGCGCAGCCTGGGGAGGGGAACGATAGTGAGGAATGCCGCGATCATTCGTATACCCTATCCAAAACCATGTTCTAGTGCGACATGCACTCGTCCCGGCGCTCTCCCAGAGAGAGAAGACGCGTATATGAAGGTTGGGCCGGCAAACAGAGCAAGCCTAATGCAACACATGCGTTGTATCCTTTCAGTTTTGCCTCTCAACATAACCTGCACCCCGGACGCACCCATTCTACCCGGCCCTCGCGATGGGGGTGGGTGTGAGCGCAGATAGCGTAACCCAACATATGCTTCGGCCGCGCTGTCGGGTTTCGTTCCTCACCCAATCGCTCCTCAGCCACTCTTCGGAGACCTTATTTTGGTCCCGGGTCATGTCATAGGCGGCGCCGGCCTGCGGGATGACCCAATCACGAAAGTTTCGGGCGTGAGGATTCTCTGCCCGGATACCATCATTTCTTGCCGCGATGTGGAGTGTCCAGGGCCTTTTCGATCAGCTTCCGGACGCGGTCCATATCATAGG
>Ga0068714_10008011_pt1 | contig 10014 bp, 10 predicted proteins | sample MTBNYHSulfiMetaG_FD_62988 | JGI IMG/M metagenome (GOLD analysis project Ga0068714, IMG submission 62988) | Enrichment culture microbial communities from rom New York Harbor, USA that are MTBE-degrading - MTBE-NYH (New York Harbor Sulfidogenic)... | ecosystem: Environmental > Aquatic > Marine >...
CCGTGAAAAGAGGGCGAAGATATACGCAATTGACATCAATCCTGCAGCCATAGAGTTATTGAAGCAGAGTATTCGATTGAACCGTCTGGTTGGTTCAATTATTCCTATTGTTGCTGACTCTCATGAGTATATAATGAACCACGACTTGAGAGTTGATCGTGTCATTATGAATCATCCATCTGGTGCATCAGCCTTCATTGATGATGCCTGTAGTATACTGATTCCCGGTGGTACTATTCATTATTATGATTTCATCGGTGGCGACTCTCCTGAGAGGGACATGAAGGAGAAGATAACCGAACTGATTAAAAAAGCAGGTAGAACAATAAGACGGATTGATATCATTCGACGCGTCCGAGATAGTGCACCTTACGAGTATCAGATGGTAGCCGATGTTGTCATTATGTGATATAACGTAATTCGCATGTCAATACTGCATCTCTGTTTTTTACTGCCTCGATGAAGTCTCTACTTAAGTCTGAGGTTGCTTTGTCAGCATTAATCATCAAGGTCCTTGCACACTGAAAAGAACTTGTTCTCGCTACCATACTGATACTGTCGGAGTATGTCAGACCAGGACCTCCGTGTCCTGTCACGGTTTCCTCAATCTCGTCTATTTTCATTATCAAGACAATTTGTGTTGTTTCCAAGCAAGCCAGTTGTTTGATTTCCAGGGATAATGCATTCAGTGTAAGAGTGGACTTGATTCCTACAATACAGCTTCCCTTTGGAGTGAGAAAATCTTCTGAGGTCAATTCCAGTGTTGTCTTATGTTCTCCGGTGATATTCTCATGTCCAAAGGCGAGGAATGTAGTGCTGAGCATAGTTATTATGCGGTTACTAAGCCTTTTAATAGTACATGTCCCCTTGTACTGTGATTTGCATGCCTGAGAACAAATACAAAAAGGCAATCGATAATTTAGTGAGTCGTCTACGGAGTAGTGGATATCTCAAGACCCTGCAGATGGAACGTGCATTACGGACTGTTCCACGAGAGGAATTTGTGACCTCTGTCAACAAGGATCATGCATATAGTGATACCCCACTCCCCATAGGACATGGCCAGACAATCTCTGCCCCTCACATGTGTGTGATTATGTGCGAGGCAATGAAACTGAAACCAGGTCACAGGATCTTAGAGATCGGTGCAGGGTCAGGATACCATGCCGCCTTATGTGCGGAACTAGTTGCTCCAGAAGGAGCATCCAATCAAGGACATGTCTATACTATCGAGATTGTCGAGAGCTTAATCTCTTTTGCCAAAGACAATATCAAACGAGCTGGATATGACGACAGGGTCACAATCATACATGGTGATGGTGGTCAAGGCCTCCCAGAGGAGGCACCATTTGATAGAATTCTGGTCGTTGCTGCTGCACCAGATATTCCACAACCACTTATAGATCAACTTGCAAAGGGCGGAATTATGCTAATTCCAGTAGGCAGTAGAGGTTTTTTCCAAGAACTGATCCTGATAACAAAGGATGCGGAGGGAAATATCTCTCAACGTAATTGGGGAGGAGTCGCTTTCGTCCCTCTCACAGGCAAATTTGGATATTGATTACGTTGCCATATGAAGCGGGATCACTTTGAGACTGACTTTATCGTCTTCCTCTAGATTGAGTTTTTCGCGGATATTCAGTGGTGCGACCACCTCCAGAATATCATCACTATGGTGTGTGCGTTGCGCTATGACAATCGCTCCTTCAATTTCATCATCTACTTTCACTCGATAACAAATGACATCTCCAAATGTACGTCCCTTGTGTCTAAAACCGCTCAGAACTAGCGGTGGTGTGTTCTTCATTCTTCCAAGGGCTTTACGGGATGCCTCATCGACTACCTTCACATTTAATGTACCCAAATGCGGCTTGAAGCCCAAGGCAGTACGGAGCTTGCTTGAATATACCTCTACATAGTAAGCTCCCTCACCAAGTCCTGTAACAACTTTTCCCTCAATCACAATCTCATCCAAAGGTGGAGTAAATGCCACTTCAAGATTTGTCATCACTCTGAGAAGTTCATCGCGTCCTTTGTCAGTGATTTGAAGGAGCATTCCATCCGCAGTGTGTATCCTCTCAAGATATCCCTGGTCCACACTGACTGAAATTCTCCTTGATGCTGTCTGCTGACTTACATCCATTATCTCGCCTAACTCTCTAGTGGTCAAAGATGTCTTTGTATGAATGGCGCCTCTCTTAGATAGTATATACAGAGTAAACCAGATATCTGGCTCGATAATTCCTACTCACCTCTCATTCGTTTCTCAAATTCCGTCAATTCTCTTACTAACCTGCTTTGGCCCACAGCCCGTGTGAGGTCGCCTCTTGTTCGCTCTATTAACGACCTTCCCACATCACATTTTCTTCTTAGATCGGGCACTAGTGCATTGGGATAATCAAAGTTCTGAAGCCCTTCCAGTATGTCTTCCATGTGTTCTAATAGCGACTCTGCTCTGGCCACCTCATCCTGTCGTAGAAAATCGAGCGCAGCCCGTCTCAATTCTCCTATCACATCTGCAAGTCCAGTAAGGTACGATCGTGATGGTATATTGTATACATCTGGCGCAGTATATTTTCCTGTTTCAATGAGGGACAGAATATTAGCTGCCTCAGCCAATTCCTGATATGCGATATCAAGAGTCTTTGATTTAGTCATGAAATCACTATTATCAAGTGCTCCCTCTGCATCCCTGATGATGCTGTGTGCCTCATTCACTAACTCTCTTGCCACTGAGAAATCACCCTTATGGGTCTTCTTCACAGACTCACTACACTTCCGCACTGCGTCACGACTGAGTGGTAATATCACCTCTCGTACTCTATCATCAGCCTCTACTTCATCCCTTAGACTGTTTAGAATCTCTGAAAGTTCCATATTGCCTCACCATCACTTCATGTCTAGCTTTCTTATGTCTTTAGTCTTAGAGAGAAGAACTACTCTACTCTCGACTTGTTCATCGACCATGTAATACCCGGATAAATCTGCAATCTTATGTGAAAATGCTCGGATCTCTCTATGAGATGGCGCATTTCTATTATCAAGCCTACCTCTTGACGAGCCAAGGTACATGTATCCTTTTACCTCGACAAAATCAGGCTCTCCCATCAAAATAAGCTTTGAATATGCACGACTGTCCTCCATATTATGTCCTGAAACCATTGTAAGCCTGTTTACAGTTCTGCAGTCTAAAGAGCGAAGTATCTCTTGGCTCTCCATGATTCTTTGCCATCCTTTCTGTATCCCTGGGTGGCATAACCTCTTGTATATTGCTTCATTCGGTGCTGCAAGAGTAATGTATAGTTGAGTTGGCAACTCCATTTTTCCAATGACTTGGGGTTGCGTGCCATTTGTGACGAGAAAGGAAGACATTCCTCGTCTATCAACCTCATGAATCAACTCACTAATGAGCGGATAGAGTGTTGGCTCACCGGCTAATGAGATTGCCACATGTTTTGGATCGCGTGCCTCTCTATATTTCTTTTCAGAGACATCCACTCCAATCTCTGGATTATATCCACCTAGAGACCTGAGATTAGCCATGAGTACATCATCCATCAATCTCTTCACTGGGTCAATATCATCCTCTGATACGTGCACCTGGTCCCAAGTGACCTTTACATCAACAGGTGTGACACGCCAGCAGAACTCACAACTCTGGCTGCATTTGTCTACGATAGGGGTCATCTGTAAACAACGATGTGACTCGATACCATAGAAGCGTTGTTTGTAACAGACATCACCGTGTAGGAGAGACTTCTTCTGCCACTGACACGCCTTATAGGCACCTCTCTTTCCGAGAATATGGTACCCCTGTTTCTCAAGCTTCTGTCTGAGCTCTTCAGGCATGTCTGGCAAAGTAGTTCAGGAGGAACTCTGTTAGATATCTTATCAGACTTTGGTAAGGTCCAAATCATCATGGACTATCAGGTTCTTCCCTGTTCTGTTTCCAGAGTTCTTCAGAGAGTTGTTCTTGCATACTCCAAGATCCAGTCAGGTCCTTGCGTCGTGCAAGTTCTCCGAGGCGTCTTCTGCTCTCTGAGTCAAGTCTTCCGGGGACTGCGTTCTCGTATTCGCTCCCGGGTAATGGCATGAAGACATGACCATGGGCCTTTGCTCCCATCTCAACTAGTTGATAGCAGAGATCGATACTATCATGCATTTCCTCAACAGTTTCGCCAGGGAGTCCAAAGATCATGTCAACATGAGGTAAAAATTCCGTATTCAGAGCTGTTTCTATGGCCTCTAATCCCTGTTCAACAGTATGTTTTCGGTTACTGAGGCGAAGGATACGGTTACTGCTGGACTGAAGACCAATCTGGAGGGTTTCATTTGCTACATAACCTCGTAACATCTCAAGCGTTTGTTCTGTTACAAATTCTGGTCTGACTTCCGATGGGAATGAGCCAAAGTATACTTCGTCGAGACCATCGACAGCTGCCACCGATCTCAATAACCGCTCCAATCTCTCTGGTTCAACCTGTCTTCCAGCTCCCCCGTATGACAAAGCATTGGGAGATAGAAACCACGTCCGTCTGAATCCTCTCTCAGATACTGCTCGTTTTACCCACGTCACGATAGAATCAATACTACGATGTCGTACCCTTCCTCCTGTTAGAAATGGTGTACTACAGAATTTGCATCTGAATGGACAGCCTCTTGTCACTTCAATTGGTCCCATAATATTTTTCTGAAGGGCAAAGGGAGGATAACAACTGAGTTCCACCATAGGAAGGTCTCTTGGGACTGGAACGTCCACGGTGGTTTCTCCTACTACACCGGGAATTCCTAAGGGGTCTTTATCATTCATCAAGTAATGAAGCAGATCTGGAAAAGTTTTCTCTCCCTCTCCGATAACGACATAATCAAAACCATTGGCAAGTACTTCCTTAGGTCTAGCACTGGCATGTGCTCCACCCCCTATAAGAATCAGACTCTCAGCAAAATTCTGACGAATCTTCCGTACCTCTTCGTAGACCTTTTTGGCCTGTGTGCTCATTATTGAATATGCAAGAATGACTGGACCCTGCTCACTCTTCTTCTCAATCGACTTCAGTGGTAGTCTGATTGGTGCGTCAATATTGAGTTCTAGCAGGCGGGTATCCACCTCTACTGCTCCGATAAGCGCAGCTACACTATATCGTGATGATGAGTGTGTCCTGAAGACTAATGATTGCGCGCCCAATTACTGCCCACGCTTCAATCAACGACCCGTTCAGCGATACCACTCTCAGTTACGGTCATGATACGAATCTCGCCACCTGATTGGATATCTCTTGCTATCCCTGCTTTGACTGCCTTAACAGCAATGTCTTCTGCTTCTTTGACGGTCAACTCAGAGGTATACCGATCTTCTAGTACACCAAAGGCTGTACTGGTCCCAGTACCAGTTGCAGTGAACTCCTCAGGCATCAATGAGCCTCCCATATCAAGGGTATAGAGTTGAGGCCCCAGTTCATCTACTCCGACAACAATGGTCTGTACATAGAGGGGAGTCATCCTAATTGAGTAGAGTGTATTGGCAATCATCTTTGAGAGTGCCTTTACAGTGATTGGTTTCTTCTGGTTCAGTTCATAGAGTTTAATCTGAGCCTGAAGCCTGTTCACTAACATTTGATAGTCAGATGTCAAGCCTGCGGTGGCCAATACAATAGTATCGGTAAGTTTGAACGCCTTTACACCTTTTTCGCTGAGAATGAGAGTGCCCCAGCTAATTCTAGAATCAGTTGCAACAACTACACCGTCAGTACATTTTAAGCCAACAACAGTTGCACCAGTAGGAAATGACATATTTATTGAGCCTCCGCGAGGATTTGTATATGTTGGTCACGTCCACTCTTTTTAAAACGTTTGTGACCTGTTCTATTTTAACTTATATGGAGATGCTATAATTGCACCAACTAAATCCCTTTGCAAATGTCCCCACAATCATGACGGCAGAGGAAATCATCGACTACGCCCACAATAAATCTACACGTATTAGTATGAAGAGTTCTCTACGGATGGAACGTGTTGAACGATCACGAATTCGAGAAATCACTAGACTGATCGAGTTCTCGAAACAAGTAAAGGGAAAACTCAGCGAAGTTGTCGAACAATTTCCCTCTATTGAGAGACTACACCCATTCTATCTCGAACTCACTGACATTCTTGTGGGAACTGACAAGCTCAAGAAAGCCCTAGGTGCGGTTCACAATTGCATCCCCCCTATTGATAATATCACTGATAATCATGTTCAAGCATTAAAGCTATCAAAAGACTATAAACAGATGAAGAATACTCGCCGTGCTGCTAAGGGGCGCATCTCGTCTATTCTCCGGGCGACTGCAAGTAACCTTGATTTCATCATAGAGGCAAAGATCACTCTCTCAAAACTCCCTGGTATTGCACCCAACCTTCCCTCAATAGTATGTGCAGGCTTTCCCAATGTAGGAAAATCAACCTTGGTAAAAATAGTATCCACCGCAGAACCAGAGATTGCATATTACCCCTTCACAACGAAGAGTGTCATCATAGGACACCTGAGGGTTGGTAACCAGAGCGTACAGATCGTAGACACACCAGGGATTCTTGATAGGCCTATGACTGAGAGAAACGATATTGAACGGCAGGCTATTACAGCTCTCAAATATCTCGCACGTGTGATTATCTTTATCCTTGATCCATCAGAAACCTGTGGATGGAATATTGACCAGCAGAGAGCATTACTTGATGAGGTACGAAGGATGTTCCCTCTCAGTCCCCTCCTCATAGCACTCAATAAAGTCGACATCACTCCAGAGGAACAGCTAGAGCGTGCACGAACTACCTTTCCTAATGCCTATGAGATTGTAGCCCCTGAGAACATTGGAGTCGAAGAATTACTGCATGATGCAGTGGATGAGATTGATCTCAAACCCATGCAGGAATCAGTGGATGATTACCTGCAGTCCCTAAAGCAGAAATGATTATCCTCCTCTGATATGTACTATTCCCGATTGTCCAACTTCTCCTTCAAGCTCGTAATAGGTTCCAAGAAGCTGTCTAGTCGTCCAAAGATTTGTAATCAGATGAGATGTTATCTCTGTTATTCCAATTGTACTCTCTCCCTGAGCAATAGCAAGGTATGGCACTATCATATCACATAGATGTGAATCAATAGCCTTTCCTGTTCTGAGTTCGTTCACAAGCTGTTCTGCTGCCTTACTCCCGACCCTCTCAGCAGGCACTCCCTTCTCACCCAGACTATCTGCTCCTAATCTATTTCCAGTAGTACTTACTGCCCATAGGACTATTCCACTTCCAGGACCTAGATGTTTATCCATCTCTCTAGTGTAGCTCTCCACTTTGATATCAACCGGAACATTGTAACTTTCTCGAATTGTACTTTCAGCAGCCTTCGCCTGTCGTTCAGCCACGTGATGAGGCAACTTCACACAATGAGATAGTCCTTCGATGCGATCAAGTTCGCCAAAATCTACTAAAGTGACAGTCTTCAATATCTGGACTGGAGATACGTGACATATGACCTCTCCTCCTCCTTTTGGGTAATGCCCTCGCTTTTTTTGTTCTATTTTGATTTCAGGGCCTAGCTGCTGTACTATCTCAACAAAAACCTCCTGGAGATAGTCTATCGGAGGGCTCCATTTCACATCAGTCCCTCCCCTCAGATGAAATTCAACGCTCTCAGGTGCCATGACCGCTGCTGGTAAGACTGCTTGAAGCATGAGTGAAATCGAGCCTGCTGTTCCCACATCAAAATAGAATGTCCCAGCTTTTCTCTCTCGAGGAATGAATGTAATTTCCGTACTTCCAAGCTCAAGCCCCTCTATAGTAGCATCAACCATTTTCCCGGTGAGCTCAATTCCAGCCATATGTTGCCGCTTGAGACCTGGTTTAGGTCTACCTGAGCGAATATCAGTAATTCTGACACCTCTCATGGTCAGAGCAGCTAAAGAGATTGCAGTCCGAAGTATCTGTCCGCCGCCTTCTCCGTGAGAACCATCAATCTCAATCATAATGTGCACACCCTCTCTGAATACATATACTGTTATGAATCTGGTCAATTCACGAAGTTTTTGTGTACCAAGCGAATGCTTATTTGAAGCATAAAGTATTGAAAGGAACTGGTCAAAATGAAATCATTATTTATTGGTCGTTTTCAACCCATTCACAAAGGGCATATCCACACAATCAAGCAGATTCTTGCAAAAGGAGAAGATATCATCATCATTGTAGGTAGTGCCCAATACTCTCATACTCCTGATAATCCTTTCACAGGAGGAGAACGAATTATGCTCATTCGTCGTGCACTGATTGATGAGAAGATCCCACTAGAGCGAGTGGCTGTTGTTCCTGTTCCAGATATTAACATACATCCGTTATGGGTTGCACATGTACGATCCCTTGTTCCCTATTTTGACAAGGCATATAGTCATAATCCATTAGTGAAGAGTCTTCTCGAAGATGGGGGAATAGTGACAGACTCTACTAAGCTTCTTGAGAGATCTACCTACAGTGGGAAACACGTTCGTGATCTCATTCGTTGGGGTAATGTAGAGTGGGAGTCTTTGGTTCCTGATGGTGTGGTAGAACTCATCAAGGAGCACAACCTTCACAAACGAATTCAAGAGATTGGTGAAATCACTCTAAAACGGTAACAGGTCCGACTAGGGCAGTCTTTAAATAGCATCAGACTGACCAAAAACTTGGTGAACGTAAAATGCTAGGTGACTGCGTTCCAGAGAACCAATAGTAATCTACTTCTATGTCCTAGTCCATTTGATAAATCTCAATCAGAACAGAGGATACTATCATGAGCGGTGATAAAAACGAGCAAAAGACTGTCATCTTTGATATTGACAAAGAGAAGAATTTCCCTGATTGGTTTGGGGAAATATGCAAAGTAGCTGAACTTGCTGAAATTCGGTATGGTGTAAAGGGATTCACACCATTCCTTCCCTGGAGTTATATGAGCATGAATAACATGTTCGATATCTTAGAGGAGGTTCTTCAAAGAAAAGATCATCTGCCCATGCTGTTTCCTACTGTGATTCCTGAGAGTAATCTAGTACGTGAGTCTCAACATGTTGAGGGATTTGTACCTCAGGTTTTCTGGATTCAGGACATTGGTGATGGTGAACAACTTGAAGAGAAACTTGCTCTTCGACCAACCAGTGAAACTGCAATCTATCCAATGTACTCACTCTGGGTAAGAAGTTGGCGTGATCTACCTTTGAAGCTGTATCAACGTTGTTCAGTCTTCAGGTCTGAGATAAAGAGTACCCGTCCCTTTCTCCGAGGTAGGGAGTTTCTCTGGATAGAGAGTCATAACGTGTTTGCAACCCATGAGGAGGTCAAAGCACAGGTCATGGAAGACCTTGAAACCACAAAAGAAGTGGTGACTGATAATTACGGTATTCCAGTGATGGTCTTTCGTAGGACCCAGTGGGATAAGTTTCCTGGTGGACTGAACACATATGCTGCTGATACACTCATGCCTGATGGCAAGGTCATCCAACTCCCTTCGACACATGATCTTGGAGATAATTTTGCCCGAGCTTTCGATATCAAATATTTGAATGAGAATAACGAGTCCGCTTATGCATGGCAGACATGCTATGGACCTGCCATCTCACGGATTTTTGGAGCACTGATTTCAATCCATGGAGATAACAAGGGTCTTCGACTTCCCTTCAAGATCGCACCCTATCAGGTGGTGATAGTCCCTATCTTTAAGGCAAGAGAAGAGAAGGTGGTCTTGGACTATTGTCGCAATATCAAGAAGCAGCTTCAGAAGGCTGGATTTAGAGTCTATCTAGATGATAAGGACAATACTCCCGGTTGGAAATACAATTACTGGGAGATGAAAGGTGTCCCTATCCGTATTGAGATTGGTCCACGGGATATCAAGAACGGAAAAGCAGTACTGTTCCGTAGAGACACTCTGAAACGAGAGACCATCGATGCAAAAGAACTGAAAAAGGCTATTCAGACTCTAGGAAAAGATGTCGATGCGAATCTTCGTGCAGCCGC
>Ga0068714_10008013_pt1 | contig 10009 bp, 6 predicted proteins | sample MTBNYHSulfiMetaG_FD_62988 | JGI IMG/M metagenome (GOLD analysis project Ga0068714, IMG submission 62988) | Enrichment culture microbial communities from rom New York Harbor, USA that are MTBE-degrading - MTBE-NYH (New York Harbor Sulfidogenic)... | ecosystem: Environmental > Aquatic > Marine >...
CCAACATGGTCGTAGCCCTGTCCGGAGACATCGACCGGCAGAGTGCTTTGGATTCGCTTCAGGGGTTCCTGCGCCGTCTTCCGCAGACGGATGCGGCTCCGAGGTCCATCCAGGCCCCCGCCCCGACTGAACCGGTCCTCGCTTTCACGCCGAAGGAAGGTCAAGTCCAGTCCCAGGTCGCCCTGATCTTGCCCAGCGTGCCCCGCACCCATCCCGACTACTGGAAAATCAGTTTGCTGATGAGTGTTTTCGGAGGAAGCGATTCCATGCTCTTCACGAGGTTGAGAGAGGATCTGGGGCTCGTCTACGCCACCTTCTTTGTGCAAAGCTACAAATGGAAGGCCGGCATGCTCCTGGGATACCTCGGCGCCAAGGGTGACCAGACAGCCGCCGCCCTCTGGCAAACGTCGGACCTGATGAAAGCCCTCGGCCGGCACCTCCCGGACCGGGAACTCGAACAAAAGCGGATGGACCTCATGAACGGCTTCGTTTTCAATCTTGACACGCCCGCTCAACTTGTCGAAGCTTACGCCCGTTATGATCTGCGCGGGGAACCGCCGGACACGCTGGAACGCATTCAGGAGGCCTACCTTTCGGCGGAAAAAGAGGAACTGGAAAACCTGGCGAAAACCTTCCTCGATCCCCGAAAGATGAAAGCCTTCATTGTGGCGGACAAAGAGACAACCGTCAGGAAAGAAGACGGGACCTTGGTGAAGCTGCCTGAAGCTCTCCGGTCGCTGGCCGGCAAGCTGGGCCTGCCCTACAAGGAAGTCCCCTTGCGCTGACCCGGTTTTTACGAGTCTTTGAAGCCCCCCGGGGGCGTTGAATGAAATCTGCGTCAGCAGATTTCATGAAGGAGACTGTGATGAAAAGTCACCGAAAAGAACTTTGGTTTGACGTGCCCACCCGGCGCGCTTTCATCAACATCACCCCCCAGGTGGAGGAGGCCCTGCAAGAAAGCGGCATTCAGGAAGGCCTGGTGCTTGCCAACGCCATGCACATTACGGCATCGGTCTTCATCAACGACGATGAAAGAGGCCTTCATCACGACTATGACGTGTGGCTCGAAAGGCTGGCCCCCCACGAGCCGGTGTCCCAGTATCGCCACAATGTCGGCGAGGACAATGCGGATGCGCACATGAAACGCCAAATCATGGGAAGAGAAGTCCTCGTCGCGGTGACGGTTGGCAAACTGGACCTCGGACCCTGGGAACAGATCTTTTACGGAGAATTTGACGGCCGCCGCAGGAAAAGAGTCCTCGTCAAAATCATCGGGGAATGAGATCAACGATCATTGGTCATTGATCATTGCACATTGGTCATTCTGGACATCCCATGTTGAAGCGCGTGTACTACGGATGGTGGATTGTTCTTGCCTGCTTTCTCATGAATCTTTACGTGGGAGCGATCGTCTTCTTCAGCTTCACCGCTTTTTTCGAACCCATTCGGACGGAATTCGGATGGAGCTACACCCAGGTTTCTCTGGCCAGCAGCCTGCGGGGCCTCGAAATGGGCATCTTCGCCCCCATCGTGGGTTTTCTCGTCGACCGTTTCGGTTCCAGAAAACTCCTCCTCGGCGGCAGTGTCGTCATCGGGCTGGGCCTGCTCACCCTCAGCCTCACCCGGTCCCTTGCCATGTTCTACATGTCCTTCCTGCTGATCGCTTTCGGCGCGGGCGGGTGCACGAGCGTGGTCACCATGACGGCGGTGGCCAACTGGTTTCAAAAGAACATCGGGCTCGCCTTGGGGATCATGGCTTCGGGCTTCGGGGCGAGCGGGTTGGTCATCCCGCTCATCGTCGCCCTGATCGACGATTTCGGGTGGAGGCTGACCCTGGTCATCCTGGGACTTGGAATGTGGGCGATCGGAGTTCCTTTGTCCATGGTCGTGCGCAGCCGCTCCGAGTCCTCCCGGGAGGACGGGGATTCCAAGGATGAATTCCAGACTGGAGGCGTGGAGATCAACCTGAGGGATGCCATGAGATCCAGATCCTTTATTTTCCTCAATGTGGCGGAGACGGTGCGCATGATGGCGGTCACCGCCGTCGTCGTCCATCTCATGCCTTATCTGAGCAGCCTTGGATTCGAGCGATCCACCGGAGGCGTCGTGGCCGCTTCCCTTCCCCTTGTGAGCATTTTCGGCAGATTCGGTTTCGGCTGGCTGGGTGACCGGACCGAAAAGCGGGCCGTGCTCGGGGCCACCTTCCTGATCATGGGGGCCGGCCTCGTGGTTTTTTCCTTTGTTCGGGATCCCTGGATGATCGTGCTCTTTCTTCTGCTGTTCTCGCCGGGATTTGGAGGCAGCATGGTCCTTCGAGGCGCGATTCTCCGGGAGTACTTCGGCAGAGCCTCTTTCGGCAAGATGATCGGCATCGTGCTCGGCTCCGCTTCCGTGGGCGGCATCCTCGGGCCGACCCTGGCCGGCTATGCCTTCGACCGGGTGGGCACCTACACCTCGGTCTGGCAGGCGATGTCGCTCGTCTGTGCATTCGCCACGGTCCTGATGGTCTGGATCAAGCCCTCTGCGCCTGTCCGGCAACCGGTTTGATCCTAGAGGAGACGATTCAGAAAGGAGGATACGATGACGGAAAGCATCTACGATGTGATCATCCTGGGGTCGGGACCCGCAGGCCTTCAGGCTGCGATCCATGGGGGACGCGCGAAGGTTTCGGTGCTCGTTCTGGGAAAGCATCACCGAAGCAGCCTCTACAAAGCCCACATCGAGAATTTCTGCTGTCTGTCCAAGGTGGACGGGCAAACCTTGCTCAAAGACGGGCAGAGGCAGGCCGAGAAGTTCGGCGCTCAGTTCCTGGATGAGGACGCGGTCGAGGTTTCAAAAGGAGACCAGGGCTTTCTGGTCAAGGGCGAAAGCGGGAAAAGCTTCACCGGCCGCGCCCTGATTTTCGCCCTCGGCATCTTTCGCAACAAGCTCAATGTGCCGGGTGAAAAAGAGCTCCTGGGCCGGGGCGTTAGTTACTGTGTAGACTGCGACGCCAATTTCTTCAGGGACGACCCGGTGGCCGTTGCGGGCGGCGGGAGCGCAGCCCTGACGGGTGCCCTGACCTTGCTCTTTTACACGACGGAGGTCCACCTCATCTGCGAGAAGCTCGAAGGAAGCGAGGTCTTGAACGGTCAGATCCAGGACAGCCCCATCCACCTTCATGAAGGCCGCAGGGTGAAGGAACTCCTGGGCGAGTCCGTCCTGGAAGGGGTGCTTCTCGACGACGGGACGCGGTTGAACGTGAAGGGCCTCTTTGTCGAGCTGGGAGCCAAAGGGGCGATCCAGCTGGCAGGGAATCTGGGCGTCGCCCTCGATCCCGAATCCATGAAGTACATCGACACGAACAGGAAGCAGGAGACCAGCGTGCCGGGCGTCTACGCGGCCGGAGACATTTGCGGGCCCCCCTGGCAGGTGGCGATTGCGGTGGGGCAGGGGGCCGTGGCGGGGCTCGAAGCCGCCTCCTACGCCAAGAAGCACCGATAGAAGAAAGGGGCGGATCGCGCATGTCCTATCCATTGCTTTTTTCACCCATTCGGATCAACCGCATGATGCTCGAGAATCGCATCGTGATGACCGCGATGCACCTCGGGTACACCCCTCAGGGAGAAGTGACGGACCAGCTCGTGGAGTTCTATGCAGAGAGGGCCAGAGGGGGCGCGGGACTCATCGTCGTGGGGGGTTGCCCCGTTGACGAATGCGGCGGCATGCTGGGCATGATCGCCCTCAACCATGACCGTTTTGTCCCCGGCCTGCAGCGACTGACCGCAGCGGTCAGGGAAGGGGGGGCAAAGATCGCGGCCCAGCTTTACCAGGCCGGACGCTACACCCATTCGGCCATGATCGGAGGGCGAAAGCCCTTTTCCGCTTCGGCGGTCCGGTCGCGGCTGACGGGCGAAACGCCGCGGGCCCTTGACTTGGAGGAGATCCCGGGTGTTCAGGACAGGTTCGCCGAGGCCGCGGTGCGCGCTCAAAAGGCCGGTTTCGACGCGGTCGAAATCTTGGGGAGCGCCGGATACCTGATCTGCCAGTTTCTTTCCCCGATCACGAACTTCCGCACCGACAAGTATGGGGGGCCCCTTGAAAACCGCATGAGATTCGGACTCGAGGTGGTCGACAAGGTGCGCCGGGCCGTGGGACCCGACTACCCCGTGATCGTTCGACTCGCCGGAAACGACTTCATGGAGGGAAGCCACACCAACCGCGAATCCGCGATCTTCGCCTCCGAGCTCGAGAAGATCGGGGTCGACCTCTTCAATGTCACCGGGGGGTGGCATGAAACGCGGGTGCCCCAGCTGACCATGCACGTGCCCCAAGGCGCTTTCACCTATCTTGCCCGGGGCATCAAGTCCGCGGTGAAGGCTCCGGTCATCGCCAGCAACCGGATCAACGACCCCGGCTTGGGCGAAGCCATCATCCGCCGGGGTGAAGCGGACATGGTGACCATGGCCAGGGCGCTCCTGGTGGATCCGGAGCTTCCGAACAAAGCCAGGACCGGTCGAGACAAACTGATTTACCATTGCGTGGCCTGCAATCAGGGATGCTTTGACCGCATCTTCCAGCTCCGGCCCGCCACCTGCCTTGTCAACCCCAGGGCGGGCATGGAGTGGGACACGAAAGTCCGTTCCGCGACGCGGACGAAGAGGGTTCTGGTCGTCGGCGGAGGACCGGCGGGCATGAAAGCGGCCTGCACGGCGGCGGAGCGGGGGCATGAGGTTTTGCTTGTGGAGAAAAAGGAGGTGCTCGGCGGGCAGCTTCTCCTGAATGCCTCCATCCCCGGAAGAAAGGAATTGGTGACTGCGGCGCGTGATCTGGAAAACAATCTCCGGGCTCTGCCGGTCAAACTTTTTCTTTCCACCGAAGCGGATGCCGGCTTCGTCCAAAGCACCGCTCCGGACGCCGTGATCGTGGCCACGGGGGCCCGCCCCGCGATGCCGGACATTCCGGGCATCGGCCGGGACAGGGTGGTCACGGCGTGGGACGTGCTCTCAGGGGAGGTCGGAACGGGAACGCGCGTGGTTGTCGTCGGAGGGAACGCGGTGGGGCTCGAAACGGCGCTCTACCTCGCAAGCCAGGGAACCCTTTCTCCCGAAGTCCTTCACTTTCTGATCACCCACAAGGCCGAATCCACGGAGACCATTGAGACCCTGCTCAACAAGGGCAGCAAGGAGGTCCGCGTGGTCGAGAGGATGAAAAAGGCAGGTCAGGACATCGGCAGTTCAACGCGGTGGACCGTAATGGCGGAACTTCGTCGTCTGGGCGTGGAAATCCTGACCGGCGCCAGGGCGGACGAAATCACGGAGGCCGGGGTCTTCGTCGAAAAGGAGAGGGGCCGCCATCTGCTCCCGGCGGACACGGTGGTGATCGCCGCCGGCTCCACGGCGGAAAACAGCCTGGCCGATGAGCTGAAAGGCCTCGTGCCGGAACTCCACGTGATCGGAGACGCCCAAAGCCCTCGCAACGCCCTGGAAGCGATTCGGGAAGGATTCCTCGTCGGACTCAAGATCTAGGCCCGAAGGGACCCCACCCGAGGGAAGCCGCTTCAGCGCCGCAACCATTTTCCCCGTGCCCTTAACCGGCGCCGAGAAGTCAGCCGTTCAGGGGCGTGGCTCCAAAGCAGCCCGGCTCCGTTTGGAGGGAAGGAATGCGCCTGCGGTCGAGAATGACTTCAGGCCCCGGCGGCGCTCAGAACCGATTTGCCGATTCCCGGTTGCGGACTCCTCAGAGGCTCCCCTCGGGCGGGTTTCAGGCGTCCGGTGAAGCTGCTCGACGGAATCTGCCGAAGCAGATTTCATTTGTGTTGACAAATCCGAAAAAGGGTTTAAAAAAGCCAAAATTCTTAAACCAAAAGGAGGGGCGCCGAAATGAGACCTGCCATCCAAGAAGCGGCCACCCCGTGGGGAATATTGACCAGTCTCGATCTGTACGGTTGCAACCCGGAAACGATCCGAGATGCGAAGGAGATCCAGCGTTTCGTGGTGGAGCTCTGTGAGCTGATTGACATGAAGCGTTTCGGCGAGTGCCAGGTCGTTCACTTCGGGCAGGATGAACGGGTGGCCGGGTATTCCATGGTTCAGTTGATCGAAACGTCCCTCATCTCAGGGCACTTCGCCAATCAGAGCAATGCGGCTTACATCGATATCTTCAGCTGCAAACCCTACGACCCCGACGAGGCCGCCGAGTTCACGCGCAAGTTTTTCGAGGCCGAGTTCCTGGAGGTCCATGTCGCCAAAAGGATGTGATCCGGCGGGAACCGGCCCTACTTGATGCAGACCCTCCGGACCTGCTGGATATCCGTGAGCCCGAGAAACACTTTCCGGATGCCGTCCTGCATCAGCGTGGTCATCCCGTCCCGGACGGCCTGCTCCCGGATTTTTTCCACCGTCGCCTTGCTCTGGATGAGCGCCTTGATCGGATCGGTTCCGTCGAGCAGTTCGATGATGGACGTTCTTCCCTTGTACCCGCTTTGATTGCACTTGTCGCATCCCTTGGCCCGGTGGAGCACCAGGTCGTCCGTGTAAGGAAAGCCGAGGGCTGCGAAATCGCCTTCATAGGACCGCTCCAGCGTGTCGTACTCCGAACGGCTCGGATGATAGGGCTCCTTGCATGACTTGCAGAAGGTCCTCACAAGTCGCTGAGCCAGCACGCCCAGGATGGCGTCGGCAAAGTTGAACGGGTCCATCCCCATGTCGAGGAGCCTCACGATGGTTTCCGGGGCGCTGTTCGTGTGCAACGTGCTGAACACCAGGTGCCCGGTGAGGGACGCCTCGATTCCGGTGGAGACCGTTTCGTGGTCCCTCATTTCACCGACCATGATCACGTCGGGGTCGGCCCTGAGAAAAGACCGCATGGCCGCTGCAAAATCGAACCCGATCTTCGGAAGCACCTGGACCTGGCGAAGGCCCCTCTGGGTGATTTCCACCGGATCTTCCGCGGTCCAGATCTTGGTTTCGGGTTTGTTGATGTGGGCCAGGACGGAGTGAAGCGTCGTGGTCTTGCCGCTTCCGGTCGGCCCCACCACCAGGACAATCCCGTAGGGCTTCGAAATGACATTGAGCAGAAGGGTGTAGTTCCTTTCGCTCATGCCCATGGCGTTGAGCGGAATCGGTTCTCCCGTTGACAGGATTCTCAGCACGACGTCTTCTTCGGCCCCCACGGTGGGGATCGTGGCCACCCGGAGTTCCACGTCCAGAGGGCCGAATTTGCGGAATTTGATCTTGCCGTCCTGGGGTTTTCGGCGCTCCGAGATGTCCAGGTCGGCCATGATCTTGATGCGGGAGACGAGGGCTCTCCGGTAGTGGTAGGGGACAATCTGGTATTTGGAGCAGATCCCGTCGATCCGCAACCGGATTTCCGCCCCCTCCTTTCCCGGGTAGGGTTCGATGTGGATGTCGGAGCAGTTTTTCTGGCAGGCGTCGGTGATCATCTTGTTGACGAGCTGGACGATGATGCTGTCGTCCTCCGTGAGCATCTCGACCCCGCCGTCGGCATCGTCCTGGTCCTCCTGATCCATCTTGTTGAGGATGTCGTCGATGGACCCTTCAGCGCCCACGCGCTGGGTCCCGAAGAAATAGTCCAGGAACTGCAGAATGTCCTCCCTCAGCCCCAGAACAAACTCGTGCTGCGCTGCAGGAAGGAGGGACTTGATGCTGTCGATCTTGTCCAGCCTCTGGGGATTGTCGATGAGGATCTTGATCTTGCCGTCCTGCTTGCTCAAGGGCACCCAGAGGTTGCTCTTGAGGTACACGTGCTTCAACTTGGCCAGCAGGTCGCCGGGAATGGGGTAGTTGCTGTCAAACGGCACGTAATCACAGTTGTAGTAGTCCGCAATCGACCTTCCCACGTCGTCCTTCCGAACCTTCATCTCGTTGATGAAAATGGCCTCGATGGGCATCTTCTTGTCCCGGGCGATGGATATGGCGCTCTCCAGCTCCCGCTCGGTGATGATGTTGTTGTTGATGAGATAGTCGAACTTGGTGCGTTTCGGCCGCTTCTGGGCCATCTTCTTCTGGTTGAAAAAAGCGATACCCAGGACTTTGGCCATTTCCACGGCGGAGTTCTGGTCCTCGAGACTGAACCGGTCCCCGCTTTTCTTGTTGATGAGCTGGAGCACCCCGATGACGTATTTCTTGTAGAAAATGGGAACCGTGAGGATCTGCCTGGTGCGATACCCCGATCTTTCGTCCCAGCTCCTGTCAAAGGAGAGATCCCGGTTGACCATCTTCAATTCATTGGCATCGTAGGCGTTCAGGATGTTGATGATCTGGGCGTTGTTGGCCGCATACCCGGCGATGCTCTGGTTGTTGATGGGCACGCGGATCTCCTGGTGGGCATTGCCCACGGAGAAGCGCGAGTAAATCTCTTTCCTCTTTCCGTCGACCACGTAGATCGTAATGCGATCGGCATCAAAAAGGCTAAGGATCTGGCTCTTGAGATTAATCAGGATCTCGTTGATGTCCTTTGCGGCATGAATCTGGTTGGCAATGTCGTGAAGGGCTTTGTAGTAGGAGAGTTTCTGCTGGTGCTCGGCTGAGTCCTTGGCGATCTTCGCCTCCATGGCCTGTCTCCTCTGGGGGAATGGCTTTCCGTCAACAGAAAAAGCCTTAAGCGATTTTAATTTTAGCCTTTTAAGCGCTCTTTGGGAAGGCTAAACCTGCTGTTTTTCGCATTGTCACGGGATGTGCTCCATCCATCGGACGAAAACCTTCGAAGCAAGTAGAGTAACTTATTGGCCTCACAAGAAAATGTTCTTGACACCTCGCGCCTTATCGAGTAATGATTCGGTCACAACCATTTCTGAGTCGCTGACAATTTTACACACCCGCTGAACCCGTAATCTCTTGCTGGACTGGATCAGGTGCCGGATCGGAAGGTTTTCCCCTCTGGATCATGATCCCGGAAGAGCCGCTAAGGAAAAATCCTGCGTGCGCAACCAGGATTTCTTGCAGTTGGTGGACGGAGTTGAGGACGGCTTGCCCGAAGGGCGGCAAGCTCCAAACCTAAACAACCAACAAAAAGAAGGAGGGATTATGGAGGTCAAGAAGATTTTTCTGCCTGAGTCGGAACTGCCCCGCCAGTGGTACAACATCCTGGCAGACATGCCCACACCCATGGAACCGCCGCTTCACCCGGGGACCGGACAACCCGTCGGCCCAGAGGATCTGGCCCCTATCTTCCCCATGAACCTGATCGAGCAAGAGGTCAGCCCCCAGAGGTTCATCGACATCCCTGAAGACATTTTGAAGGTCTATGCCATCTGGAGGCCCACCCCGATGTACCGGGCCTACAATCTCGAGCAATATCTCAAAACGCCTGCCAGGATTTACTTCAAGAACGAAGGGGTGAGCCCGGCCGGGAGCCACAAGCCGAACACCGCCGTGGCCCAGGCTTATTACAACAAGGTCGCAGGGACCAAGCGGATCACCACGGAAACAGGGGCCGGCCAGTGGGGGAGCGCTCTGTCCATGGCCTGCGCCTTCTACGGCCTGGAGTGCAAGGTCTACATGGTCAAGATCAGCTTCAACCAGAAGCCCTATCGCCGGCTCATGATGGAGACCTGGGGGGCCAACTGCGTGGCCAGTCCGAGCACGGAGACCAAGGCCGGGCAGTCGATCCTGGCGCAGAACCCGGATTCTCCCGGGAGCCTGGGCATCGCCATCAGCGAGGCTGTCGAGGCGGCCGTGACCGGAGAAAACTCGAAGTATTCCCTCGGCAGCGTCCTCAACCACGTCATGCTTCACCAAACCGTGAACGGCCTCGAATGCCAGAAGCAGATGGCGATTGCCGGAGACTACCCGGATGTGATCATCGGGTGCGCCGGGGGCGGCAGCAACTTCGCCGGCTGTGCCTTTCCCTTTGCCAGGGACAAAATCAACGGCAAGGACATCGACATCATCGCCGTCGAACCCATGTCCTGTCCCACCATGACACGAGGGCCCTTTGCCTATGACTTCGGGGACACGGTGCAAATGACGCCCCTCATGCCCATGCACACCCTGGGTCACAGTTTCGT
>Ga0068714_10008015_pt1 | contig 10006 bp, 9 predicted proteins | sample MTBNYHSulfiMetaG_FD_62988 | JGI IMG/M metagenome (GOLD analysis project Ga0068714, IMG submission 62988) | Enrichment culture microbial communities from rom New York Harbor, USA that are MTBE-degrading - MTBE-NYH (New York Harbor Sulfidogenic)... | ecosystem: Environmental > Aquatic > Marine >...
TAATCCCACCGGGCCCAATCAGCCGGTGGAGAAGGGTGAGACTATTGATACCAAGTTCGGGCAATGGAAGGGAGTAAACGAGTTTGTGCTTAAAGCTTCCCGTGGCAAGATAGACCACTATAACTTCTACAGCATAGTAAACGACCCGATGACCACCTGCGGCTGTTGCGAGTGTATCGCTGCCATTCTGCCCATGTGTAATGGTGTCATGACGGTGAACCGCGAGTATGCCGGCGAGACCCCTTGCGGGATGAAGTTCACCACTCTGGCTGGAACTATTGGCGGTGGTCTGAGTACTCCGGGGTTTGTTGGTCACGGTAAGTATAATATCACCCAGAGAAAATTTATCCTCGGTGATGGCGGACTGTTGAGGATGATCTGGATGCCCAAGATGCTTAAAGAGGAGATTGGTGAGCGGCTGAAGAAGAGGGCTGAAGAGATGGGCGTTCCTGACCTGCTGGACAAGATTGCTGATGAAACCGTCGGTGTTACCGAGGAAGAGATACTTCCCTTCCTTACGGAGAAAGGACATCCTGCCCTGACAATGGACCCCATAATCGGTTAGGGTGATATATTTCCGGCGGTGGTATGAACATAATTGATGCGATGTCATCGCTTAAATTGGATAATGGCTAGGAAAGGAGTAAGAAGATGCCGCTGACAGGAATAGAGATATTCAAGCTGTTGCCCAAAACGAACTGTGGTGAGTGTGGAGTGCCTACCTGTCTGGCCTTCGCCATGAATCTGGCTGGTGGAAAGGCGGAATTGAGTCGCTGCCCCTATGTATCGGAAGAAGCCAAAGCCAAGCTACAGGAGGCCTCAGCACCACCAATCAGGCCGGTTACTATCGGGACTGGCGATAGGAAACTGAAGATTGGTGGCGAAACGGTCATGTTCCGCCATGAAAAAAGGTTCGAAAATCCTACCGGTGTGGCTCTCCTTATCAAGGATACTATGGCTGATGCCGAGGTTGATGCCAGACTGGAGAAGTTCAAGCAGCTACAGTATGAGAGGGTGGGGCTAACCCTCCGCCCCGAGTTAATTGCGGTAAAGGATGAATCAGGAGATGCTGGCAAATTTGAGGCACTGGTCAATAAGGTGAAACAAAATACTGATGCCAGCATTATTTTGATAGGTGATAAAGCTGATATCCTGGCGGCTGGAGTCAAGGCTTCTGCGGACCGAAAACCGCTGGTGTACGCAGCTACCAAGGATAACCTCGATAGTGTGGCCAGCCTGGCTAAGGAGAATGCCTGTCCGCTAGGAGTTAAGGCTTCCAGCCTGGAAGAGCTTGCTGAACTGACCACCAAACTGAATGCGGCCGGGGTGAATGACCTGGTCATTGATTCTGGGGCGAGGACGGTTCGGCAGGCCTTTGAGGACCAGGTAATTATCAGGAATGCCGCCCTGACCAAGAAGTTCCGTCCGTTAGGTTTTCCCACTATAGTTTTCCCCGCGGAGATGACTGACAACCCGATGAAAGAAGCGGTAATTGCCTCTATGCTTGTGGCTAAATATGGTGGTATTGTCGTTCTATCTGATTTTCAGGGGGAGGCCCTTTTCCCCTTGCTTGTGGAAAGAATGAATATCTTCACTGACCCCCAGCGGCCACTGGCTACTACTCAGGGCATCTATGAGATTGGCGGTCCTAGTGAGAACTCTCCGGTCCTAATTACAACTAATTTTTCGCTTACTTACTTCATTGTTTCCGGTGAGATAGAGACCAGCAAAGTTCCGAGCTGGCTTCTGGTTATGGATACTGAGGGGCTCTCGGTGATGACATCCTGGGCAGCGGGAAAGTTTGTGGCTGACGCTATCGGCCCTTTCGTTAAAAAGAGTGGTATCGAGGATAAGGTTAAGCGCCACAAATTAATATTACCCGGATACGCTGCCGCCGAGAGTGGCGGTTTGGAAGAGGAGTTACCTGGCTGGGAGATTCAGATTGGCCCTCGAGAGGGATCTCATATCCCGGCCTACCTTAAGGCATGGAAACCATAAGGAGGGAAAGATGATCCTTATTGCGGAAAGCATCAATATTATGTCCAAGACACTTGGCCCAGCCATGAGGGAGAGGAATCCCAAGCCGATTCAGGAAATGGCCAGGGCTGAGGCTGAAGCCGGGGCAGACTATCTTGATGTTAACGTTGGCCCGGCCCGTAAAGCGGGCAATGAATTAATGGAATGGATGGTCAAAACCGTACAGGAGGTTACTGACCTGCCATTATCGCTGGACACAACTAACCCTGTGGCTATGGAGGCCGGATTAAAGGTACACAAGGGGAAGGCGATAATTAATTCTATTTCCCTGGCTAGGATGGAGGAAGAATTACCTCTGGCCCTTAAATACGGTGCTGACTTTATTGGTCTTTTATGGGGGCGAGAGGGAATGCCAAGGGATGCTGACGAGAGAGCCATGATAGCTGTTGAGCTTATGACTGCAGCTAGGGGGATGGGTATCTCTAACGAAAGTATCCTGTTTGACCCTATTGTTACCCCGGTGGTTAATATTGAGGCAAACCAGGCGAAGCCGTGCCTGGAGTTTATGAGCACACTGGCAGATATCGCTCCAGGATGCGGGTCGGCGGTGGGCCTGTCTAATGTCTCCAATGGTGCCCCCACTGAGCTCAGATCCATTCTCAATCGTACTTACTTGATGATGTTGATGAAATACGGGATTCACTCAGCCATTGTGGATATTTTTGATACCGAACTGATGAAAATAGCCAGAGGTGAAAAGCCGGAGATTGTTAACCTGGTACATCGGATAATGGATGGTGAAAGACCTGACCTCGCCTCGTTGAGCAAGGAAGAAGCGGGCTATGTGAAGACGGTCAGGGTTCTTACTGGAGAGTCCCTTTATTCCCATTCGTGGCTTGAGATATAGAGTCAATCTTTTAGAAAGAAGAGGTGGCTAGGATGGCTAAGGAGATACCCTTAGTATGGTTGGCAGCATCGGGATGTACCGGCTGTAGTATCTCACTCTTGAACTCAGCCAGTCCTTCTATTAAGAATTTACTGGTTGATGAGGTAATCCCCGGAGTGCATATCAACCTCCGTTTCCACCAGACGATAATGGCCGGGTCTGGTGAGCAGGTAATCAAGGCTTTGGAGGATACAGCCAGAGAAAAGAAGGGTGGTTATGTTCTGGCGGTTGATGGGGCTATCCCGGCGGGTGACAAAGCAATCTATTGTGTTATGGGAGAACGTGGTGATAAGCCGGTCACCATGGAAGCCAGACTGGAAGAGTTAGCCCGGGATGCCCTGGCCGTACTGGCAGTTGGTACCTGTGCCTCCTTTGGTGGTATTCCGGCCGCAGAGCCAAATCCCAGCGGTGCTCAGCCAGTGAAGCAGGTGCTTGAGGCCAAAGGTATCAAGACACCGTTGATAAATATTCCCGGATGTCCACCGCACCCTGACTGGTTTGTGGGCACGGTGGCCAGTATTCTGTTAAACGGTCTGCCCAAAGCTGAGGACCTGGATGATAATCTGAGGCCACTGGCCTTTTATGGAAAGCTAATCCACGAGAACTGTCCGCGCCGTGCTTACTTTGATGAAGGCAAGTTTGCCAAGAAGTACGGTGATGAGGGCTGTCTCTACGAGCTGGGTTGTAAGGGGCCGATAACCTACGCTGATTGTCCCACCAGGCGATGGAATAATGGGACTAACTGGGTTATTGGTGCCGGAGCTCCATGTCAGGGTTGTACCCAACCTGAATTCCCCAATCTACCCTGTTACCAGAAGCTGGTAGATGTTGAGCTACCTGTTATTGGTGCTTACTGGACAGGTGAAAAGGAGGAGAAATAGTGGCCAGGATAGTCATAGACCCCATAACCAGAATCGAGGGACACTTAAAGATTGAGACAGTGGTAGAGGATGGGGTAGTTAAAGAGACGCGGAGTACCGGCAACCTGTTTCGGGGTATTGAGCTTATTTTAAGGGGCAGGGACCCGAGAGATGCCCAGGTAATCACTCAGAGGATTTGTGGAGTTTGTCCTCAGTCCCATGGTGTGGCGGCAGCCTTGAATCTGGACAGTGCCTTTGGTATTGCGGATAAGATACCGGATAATGCTCGAATTATCCGCAATCTTATTCAGGGTGCGCATGTTGCTCAGGACCATATCCTGCATTTTTATCACCTGGCTGCCCTTGATTATGTAGATGTAACAGATGTGGCCAAGTACGAAGGCAAAGACACGGAACTTAATTCGGTGAAGGACTTTATTGCCCGGGGTGAGCTGGGTCCCTTTGTTCCGCGCTATGAAGGCGATTACCGCCTGCCACCTGAGGTTAACCAGCAGGCAACGGCTCACTATCTTCAAGCCCTTGAAATCAGGCGTATCGGACATGAGATGGTCAGTATCTTCAGCGGTAAGATTCCCCACAGTGTGGGCATTGTGCCCGGTGGCGTTACCTGCACGCCCACTATCGATATGATGACCTCGTATCTGTGGAAATTAAGGAAAATACAGGATTTTATTAATAATGTCTACATTCCTGATGTGCTGGCTGTGGCTGGTGCCTACCCTGATTACTGTGAGATTGGTGCTGGCTGTAAGAATCTACTCTCTTACGGAGCGTATGACCTGGAAAGAGGTGGGCCAGACTATGCGCAGAGAAAAAGACTTTACATTCCAGGAGTTACCTCGGACGACCTCAAGCCAGGCAAACTGGACATATCCAGGATAACGGAGAGTGTAACGCACTCCTGGTATGAGAATTATGCCGGAGGACGGCATCCTTCGCAGGGAGAGACCAAACCGAAACATGGTAAAGACGGTGCTTATTCGTGGGTGAAGGCGCCTCGCTATAACGGCAAGGTTCACGAAGTTGGACCGCTGGCGAGGGTAGCCGTCAACTATGCCCATGGTGATGCGGTAACCAGGGGTCTGGTTGATTCTGCTCTGGCCCAGCTTAAGGCTCCGCCTTCTGTACTTTTCTCGGTCATGGGTCGACACCTGGCACGGGCCCTCTGTGCTAAAACAGTTGCCGATAGTCTGGAGAAATGGGTGCTGGAGGTAAAGCCAGGAGAGCCTGTCTTCTTCGAATATACTATCCCTGAAGAGAGCACGGGAGTAGGTCTGACTGAAGCTGCCCGGGGTGCTCTTAGCCACTGGATTGAGATAAAAGACCAGAAGGTAGCCAATTATCAGTGTGTGGTACCGACTACCTGGAATGCTTCACCCAGAGATGAAAACGGTAATCCTGGTCCTATTGAGCAGGCGATAACTGGAACCAAGGTGAAGGATAAAGATAACCCCTTTGAAATCGTGCGTATTGTCCGTTCCTTCGACCCCTGCCTGGCCTGTGCTATCCATTAGGTTAAGTACTCGTGTTCCGGGAGTCGAGGAGCTAGCTGGACTTTTTAAGGAGGCGAGATGATTCTTTCGAAGCAGAAACCCTGGGAAGAAATCTTGGGTTACCTGGATGGGGAGAAAAGCGTTTTCCTATTGGGCTGTAATGGTTGTGCCCAGGCTTCCGGTACTGGTGGCCCTGAGCAGGTGACCGAGATGAAGGATAAATTGGAGGCAGAGGGCAAGAAGGTCACCGGCAGTACGGTGGTCGATTTTCTCTGCGAGAAGGCCCTGGTGAAGTCGAGGCTGAGGGGTAAGTTAGAGCAGGTGAAGGTGGCTGATTCAATACTGGTGATGACCTGTGGCGTTGGTGTTCAGGCAGTAGCTGCCTCGGTAAATAAGGTCTGTCACCCTGCCTGCGATACTGTTAACCTGGGTGGCAGCCGGGGGGAATGGAAGGGTAGCGAGCGATGCATGGAGTGTGGTGAGTGTCTGCTGGAGTATACTGGCGGGATATGCCCCTTAACTGCCTGCACTAAAGGTCTCATCAGCGGCCAGTGTGGTGGGGCATCGAAGGGGAAATGCGAGCTTAATCCGGAGAAAGATTGTGGCTGGGAGTTGATTTATAAGCGCCTGAAGGCGAAAGGCCAGCTGGATATGTTAAAGAAACCCATTCCTCCTAAGAATTGGGACAGGATGATGCCTGATGTCAGTGTTATGGCTACATCCCACTGGGCACTGGAACGAACTGATTAGAAGGAGAGCATGAAAATGAGCTTGCAATCAGTCCTGGAATCAGGGAAATTCGTAGTTACCGCTGAAGTTGGCCCCTTAAAAGGTACTGACACCACCGAGATAATCGAGGCGGCTGAGGTCTTACGGGGCAGGGTGGATGCAGCCAATGTTACTGACCAGCAAAGCTCGGTGATGAGGCTTGGTTCGCTGGTTGTCTCTTACCTGCTGAAGCAGAAAGGGCTGGAACCGGTATATCAGATGACCTGCCGGGATAGAAACAGGATAGCACTTCAATCTGACCTGTTGAGTGCCTGGGTCATGGGCATTGAAAACGTGCTGGCCCTCACCGGCGATTTACCGGCACTGGGTGACCATCCTCAGGCGATGGCCGTTTACGATTTGGATTCAGTGCAGTTACTTTCGGTAATAAGCAAACTGAATGAAGGCCACGATATGGTTGGCAATGAGCTGGCGGGGAAGACTGGCTTCTTCCCCGGGGCAGTGGTAAATCCAGGTGCTGATACCGAAGCCAGTTTTGAATTGCAGCTCTTTAAGATGGAAAAGAAAATAAACGCCGGGGCCAGGTTTTTCCAGACGCAGGCGATTTATGATGTGGACAGTTTTGCCAAATTTATGAAGAGAGTTGAAGGGTTTAAGGTGCCGGTATTAGCCGGAGTAATACCGCTGAAATCGGCTGGTATGGCTCGCTTTATGAATAAGAACGTGGCCGGTGTTTTTGTACCTGATGAGCTGATTAAGAGAATGGAAGCTGCTGAAAATAAAACGCAAACCGGCATACAGATTGCCGCTGACCTGATGAAGCAACTCAAAGGCGTCTGCCAGGGGGTACATATTATGGCTATCGGCTGGGAGAAAAGAGTACCCCAGATACTGGAAGCTGCCGGGTTTTAAGCTATTTCTCTGAAAGCAGTAGACAGAGGGCACATTAATGGGTTTAAATTGAAGGGGCTTAGCCCCTTCAATTGTCATAGCTAACTTTTTGACGGATGGAAGAGAAGCGTTTATCAATACCCGGACAGAAGAATTACGAATACGCCTACGAGCAGGCCTATCAGCTTGCCGGCGAGCAGCTGGCCAGGATTGAAGACCTCGAGCAGCATTGCCATAAGAGCGATGCCCGCTATCAGGTAACGGATTCCAGGAAGGTAATCACTGTAAAATTCTTAAATCAGTCATACCAGATAATCCTTCCTGACATTGATGTTTCGCTGGTGGGTGGCCAGGAAGAGGTTCCCATCAGGGAAAAGGTTCTCATACTCCACTACTTCAATCTGGCCAAAGGCACTCCGATGGCTAACAGGTTGATTACCTTCCGGGAGCTGCCCGAAGGGACGGTCTACGCGCCGACCTTTGCCAAGAGAACAGTCAGGCCTATTATGAACTATTTCAATCAGGAACCAGATCTCTTGGTGGAGGTTGCGAAGAAATTTGGCGGTTATCAGGTAGAATATGGTGATGTAGCCGTAGCCATTAATGCTTTTAGTCGGGTGCCGGTTACCATTGTCCTGTGGCGGGGTGACGAGGAGTTTGCCCCGCAGGGAAATATATTATTTGATGCTTCTATTACTGATTACCTCTCAACCGAGGATATAACCGTGCTTTGCGAAACCTTGGCCTGGCGGCTGGTCAGGTCTCTGAAGAGGGGTTAGTTCCATTATGGAGGGATAGGGAAGCAGGCACATTTCTTTTGTTTTCAGTGGCGTATGGATGTAACGGCGATAGTTCTGGCTGGTGGTAAAAATCTACGGCTGGGCAGGAGTAAGGCCCGCGAGAGGATTGCCGGTAAGAGCCTGATTGAATATGTCGTGGAGCGGTTGGAGCCACTGGTCAGCCAGATTCTGATTGTAACCTCTAAAGAAAAACGTGACCTCCCCGACGTCAGGGAGGCTGAAATCCTGGTAGACCTCTATCCTGATAAAGGGCCACTGGCCGGTATCTATACCGGTCTGCGGGCAGCCAGGTCTGAATATAGCATCGTGGTTGCCTGTGATATGCCCTTTCTCAATACTGGACTGCTGCGCTATATGCTCAAGCTGGCAAACGGCTTTGACGCTGTTGTCCCGCGGTTAGGAGAGGAGATGGCCGAGCCACTTCACGCCGTTTATGCCAGAAGCTGCCTGGACAGGATGAAAACGCGTTTGGAAAACAACCAGCTAGGGGTTCATTCCTTTCTAAACGTGGTGCGTGTGAGGTATGTTGAGCGGGCTGAATGCGAGAGATTTGACCCTGAGCTATTATCCTTCTTCAATATCAATTATCAGGCTGACCTTGACCGGGCTATTTCACTACTTGGAGAGGGGGCAGACGCCGACGGGAGACAATAAGTAATTTAAGGAAGCCCTAGTGTTGTCACTCACCAGCTTTGCTGTCGGTAATTGGCGTATCGAACCATGGCGGCCAGGGTCTTAATGGCTCTCTCCGGGATAGTAAAAGTGGGTATTCCATTTTGAGTTAGCAGGCTCATACCCGGGCGGCGCATACTGGGGTGGCCGGGAATAACAAGAATGGGCTTTCCCGTTTCGTCTCGTAGCCCTTTTACCTCTCTGGTGAAATAGTCATCGAAGGCGGCATAACTCACCATCACGATAGTATTAACTTCTTTTAGCATAATCCGAGAGCAGTCTACGTAAACCTTTGCCGGGTTATCCGCCGGAGCCCAGACAATGTCTACCGGGTTTCTCGGGCGGGAGAAGGGGGGCACAATACCTTTGAGTCTGTCCACCAGCTCTTGCTGGGTCTGCGGAGACAGCGCTGGTACTTCGAGACCATGTGCCTGGGCAGCATCGGCGCCAGCTACGGCTCCACCCCCGGCTTCAACCAGCAAACCCACCCTGTTGCCAGCGGGCAGAACCGGGCAGGTGAAGCCTATTATCAGGTCGATAAGCTCCTCCAGATTCTGTGCCGTGATAACTCCGCTCTGTGTTAGTGCCGCCTCAGTCACAACGCTGTTACCGGCCAGGGAGCCGGTATGTGAGGCAGCCGCGCTAACACCAACCTCGCTTCTGCCTACCTTCCATATTATTACCGGCTTGGTACTGGAAATCTGCCGGGCCAGGTCAAGAAGCTCGCGCCCGCGTTTTATGCCTTCAATATAAAAAGCAATTACGCTGGTTTCGGTATCACCGGCGAAGTAGGCCAGCAAGTCCTCGATGGTCAGGTCGCTCTGGTTACCGATGCTGACTACTTTACTGAAGCGAAGTCCACTTTCAAGCCCGCGGTGAATGACGTTTTCGGTAACCCAACCACTCTGACCCACAAAGGCAACCTGGCCAGCCTCATCCTCAGAGGTAACCTGATAAGTAATCGTGTTAATGCGAGCTTTGGGTGAATAAATCCCCATGCAGTTGGGGCCAATGATTCTGGTGCCGCCCTGCCGGGCTTTCTCCAGCAGCTCCTTTTCCAGCTCTTTCCCTTCGGCACCTAATTCGGAGAAGCCAGCGCTGTGGACGATGGCAAATCTTACCCTCTTCTGGCTGCACTCTGCCATTATCCGGGGTACGATGCGGGCAGGGACGGCCAATATCGCCAGGTCAATCTCACCGGGAATATCCAGGATGCTGTGGTAACTCTTGAGTCCCAAAATGTCTGGTTCATTGGGATTAACCGCGTGTAGTTTGCCCCTGAAGCCGCTGTCGATAAGGCCTTTCAGGAATAAGCCGCCACTTTTGTGCAGGTTGTTTGAAGCGCCGACAATTGCCAGCGATGATGGATGGAACAGACGGTCAAAGTCTGGAATTATTTGCACTTCGTGCCTCCCTTATGACCAACGCAGGTTATTATAGCTTATTTCTGGCGGTAAAGTAACCCCGTTATCCGGGGAGCCAGTATGCTGAGCTTGATGTTGTTGTTGTCCAGCGAAAATGTCACCCTAATTGTTCAGCGAATTTGTCACCCCCTATCTAAGTGGACTCTGAATTTACCTCGCCATGGGTGATCTGGGGCTGGTTTGGCGTAGTGTC